>ERZ808037.354-NODE-354-length-46231-cov-5.072041_pt1 | contig 46231 bp, 30 predicted proteins | sample MGYA00380190_ERZ808037 | MGnify/ENA primary metagenome ERZ808037 (study PRJEB31490, sample SAMN06133399) | mouse gut metagenome | isolation source: J9 | host: mice | place: China: Chengdu | collected 2015-05 ...
ATGACCTACTCGGTGATCGGCGGTGCCGATATGAAGCAGATCCTGGCGAACTACACGGCGCTGACCGGCCGCGCGCCGCTCGTGCCGGACTGGAGCTACGGCCTGTGGCTGAGCACGAGCTTTACCACCGACTACGACGAGAAGACCGTGCTCGACTTCGTCGACGGCATGGCCGAGCGTGACATCCCGCTTTCGGTGTTCCACTTCGACTGCCGTTGGATGAAGGAGCTCGAATGGTGCAATTTCGAATGGGATGCCTCGAAGTTCCCCGACCCCGAAGGCCTGCTCGCGAAGCTGCATGACCGCGGGCTGAAGGTGTGCGTGTGGATCAACCCGTACATCGGCCAGAAGTCGCCGCTGTTCGAAGAGGGCGCGAAGTTGGGCTACTTCATCAGGAACACCGACGGCTCGGTGTGGCAGTGGGACAAGTGGCAGGCCGGCATGGCGATCGTCGACTTCACGAACCCGGATGCCACTGCCTGGTATCAGGGCTACCTCAAGAAGCTCGTGGCGATGGGCGTCGACTGCTTCAAGACCGACTTCGGCGAGCGTATCCCCACCGAGGGCGTGCGGTACTTCGACGGATCCGACCCGCAGATGATGCACAACTACTACACGCTGCTCTACAACAAGGCCGTCTACGACGTGCTCGCCGAGACGAAGGGCGAGGACGAGGCGATCCTGTTCGCGCGCTCGGCCACGGTGGGTGGCCAATGCTACCCGGTGCACTGGGGCGGCGACTGCTCGTCAAACTACCCGTCGATGGCCGAATCGCTGCGCGCGGGGCTCTCGTTCGGCATGAGCGGCTTCGGCTATTGGAGCCACGACATCGCCGGCTTCGAGGACCAGGCCACGCCGGACCTGTACAAGCGCTGGACGCAGTTCGGCCTGCTCAGCTCGCATTCGCGCTACCACGGGTCGACCGCCTACAAGGTGCCGTGGCTGTACGGCGACGAGGCGGTGGACGTGTGCCGCGAATTCGTCGACCTCAAGCTCAGGCTCGTGCCGTACCTCAAGCGCATGGCCGTGCAGACGCACGAGACCGGCGTTCCGATGATGCGCGCGATGGTGCTCGAGTTCCAGGACGACCCGACGTGCGAGGACATCGACACGCAGTACATGCTCGGTTCCGACGTCCTTGTGGCCCCGATCTTCAACGACGAAGGGCTGGCGCGCTTCTACGTGCCCGACGCCGGCGATGGCCGCCCGTGGCGCAACCTGATCACCGGCACCGAATACGAACCGGGCCGCTGGTACACGGAGCGCTACGATTACCACGCGCTGCCCGTGCTCGCACGCCCGGGCACCGACCCCTTCGCGGCCTGACACCGGCCACCCGGACCCGTAAGGACCTGCCATGACGATGTTCAACCGATTCATGTTCGGCGGCGACTGGAACCCCGAACAGTGGCCCGAAGACACCTGGGAGCACGACATCCGGCTTCTCGAAGACGCGCACATCAACGAGGCGACGATCAACGTGTTCTCGTGGGCGCTGCTCCAGCCGGACGAGCAAACGTACGACTTTTCGATGCTCGACCGGATCGTCGACCTGCTCGTGCGCCACGGGTTCGCGATCGTGCTGGCCACCGGCACCGCCGCAATCCCCGCGTGGATGGCGCGCGACTACCCGCAGGTCATGCGCACGGGCGTCGACGGCACGCATCAGGTGTTCGGCGGGAGGCACAATTTCTGCCCCACCTCGCCCGACTTCCGGCGCTTCGCCCGCGCGCTCGCCTCGCGCGTGGCCGAGCGTTACGCCGGCACGCCGGGCCTCGAGGCGTGGCATGTGAACAACGAGTACGGCAACGGCGGCGGCTACTGCTACTGCGACCTGTGCGCGCAGGCGTTCCGCGGCTGGCTCGAACGCAAGTACGGGTCGGTCGAGGAGCTCAACCGCGCGTGGTGCATGAACTTCTGGAGCCACACGATCCACGATTGGAACGAGATTGTGCCGCCCGTCACCCACGGCGACGCGATCGGCACCGACAAATGCGTGATCTCGGGCCTGCAGATCGACTACCGGCGTTTCCAGAACGAGCAGATGCTCGACTGCTTCCGCCTCGAACGCGACGCGATCCGCGAGCACGACGCGCACACGCCGGTCACCACGAACCTGATGGGCGTGTTCAAGGACCTCGACTACTACAGCTGGGGCCGCGAGATGGATGTGGTGAGCTGGGACAACTACCCGGGCATGGACACCGAGCCGAGCTTCACCGCCATGTGCCACGACCTGATGCGTGGCGTTGGCGGCGGCAAGCCGTTCATGCTCATGGAGCAGACGCCGAACCAGCAGAACTGGTTCCCGTACTGCAAGGTCAAGAAGCCGGGCGAAGTGGCCAAGCTCTCATGGCAGGCGGTGGCGCACGGCGCCGACACCGTGCAGTTTTTCCAGCTCAAGCAGTCGATAGGCGGCTGCGAGCGCTTCCACGGCGCGGTGATCGGGCACGACGACTCCGAGCGCTCGCGCACCTACCGTGAGGTGCGCGCGCTCGGCGCCGACCTGGAGCGGCGTGCGTCCGCATTGATGGGGTCGCGCGTGCACGGCCAGGTGGCCGTGGTGTTCGACTGGGAGAACTACTGGTCGCTCGAAGGGTGCGTCGGTCCCACGCAGGGCCTGCATTACCCGGACGAGGTGCACCGTTTCTACCGCCCGTTCTGGAGGCGCAACGTGCCGGTCGACATGGTGGAAAGCACCGTGGACCTGGCCACGCTCAAACAGTACCGCGCGGTCGTGGCGCCTACGTTGATCATGGTCAAGCCGGGTGTGGCACAGACGCTCACGCAGTACGTGCGCGAGGGCGGCACATTGATCACCGGCTACATGTCAGGCATCCACAACGAGTTCGACCTCGTGGTCGAGGGCGGCTACCCGGGCTCGCTGCGTGAGCTGTGCGGCCTGTGGGTCGAGGAGATCGACGCGATCGCGCCGGACGCGCACATCGACGTGGCGATCGGCGGGCGCACCGTGCGCGGGTCGATTGTGGCGAGCGTCATCGAGCCCGAAGGCGCGCAGGCGATCGCCACCTACGGCGGCGACGACTTCTATGCCGGCACGCCGGCCGCCACCGTGCACACGGTGGGTGAGGGGCGCGTGGTCTTCATCGGCACGGCGCTCGACGCCGAGGGCATGGGCGCGGTCATCGACCCGGTCATCGACGCCTGCGGCGCCGAGACGGTCGACTCGCCGGAAGGTGTGGAGGTGATGCGCCGCACGGCCGATGACGGCACCGTGTTCACGACGGTGATCAACACTGCAGACCGGTCCGTGCAGTGGCCGCACGCGCTCGGCGGGGAGGACCTCGACCTGGCCCCGTTCGAAACGCGCATCATGTGATGAGACAACGTGTGCTGCGGGGCGTGTTTTATCCATGCCCCGCAGCACACTGAACACTACGGAAATCCACGGGGCGCAGGAGCCACCGGCGCCCTGGAGAAGCGAGGTTGACATGGCTGGCACAGCGCAACATCACGTCCTGGCGTTCGAAATCAACACCAATTTCACCAGGTATGCGTTGTTCGCGGACGGGCGCATGGGCATTCCCGGCACTTTCGCCACGCCGAACACCGACGTGGACGCGTTCTACGAGGCGCTTGTGCAGGTGGTGCGCAAACAGCGGGCGCCGCTCGACGGCGTCGCGATCAGCGCGCCCGGGTTCATCGACACGAAGACGCAGACCGCGCGCACCGCTGGCGCGCTCAAGTTCCTCGCCAAACAGCAGATCGGCGTGGAGCTGGCCGCGCGGCTCGGGCAGGACATTCCCACATGGCTCGAAAACGACGCGAACTGCGCCGCGATGGCCGAAAAGATGTCTGGAAACGCGCAGAAAATCGACGATTTCGTACTGGTGACGCTCGACACCGGCATGGGCGGCGCGCTGTTCCTCGACGGCAAACTGCGCCGCGGCAAGGACTGGCGCGCCGCGGAGATCGGCCAGATGATCATCAATTACGATTCGGCCGGCGCGCTGCCGCTGCACGATTTCGTCTCGACGCTCAAGCTGTCGCAGTGGTACGCCGAGGAGTTCGGCGGCGAGGCCGGCGAAGTGCTGCCGAGCACGCTGTTCCAACGGCTCGACGACCCGCGCGTCCGCGCGATCGTGGAGCGCTGGGTGCACTACATCGCCGTCGGCATCTTCAACACGGTCGCCACCGTGGACCCCGAGGTCGTGCTGATCGGCGGCAGCATCAGCCGCGAACCGTTGCTGCTGCCGATGCTCGAGGATGCGCTCGACTCGATCCGCGACTGGAAGACGTTCAAGACGGCGATCAAACGCTGCCGCCACAGCGGCAACGCCGGCCTGATCGGCGCGTACTACGCGTTCATGGAGGAAGTGGGCGTCAACGCTTAGCCGCGCTCCTGCAGCGTGTATGGCATGAGGCAGCGCGGGTCGTCCGGGTCCTGTTCGGAGGGGTCGCTGATGCCTCCCCACACGTTCGCGGGGAAGATCACGTCGCTGAAATGCATCCATTCCTCGAGCAGGTCGAGCGAGTCGTCGGCGAGCCAGCGCGCCTGCAGGCCGTCTATCGCCGAGGCGGCGAGCGTGTAGAGGTCGAAGAACCGCTCTTCGTTCATGCCGTTCGGCAGCAGCCAGTTCATCGAGCCGATCATCTCCCAGCGGCGGATGTGCCGGCCGGTGAAGAACTGGTGCGCGGGGTGGTCGGGGTTGAGCGCCTCGCCGCCCAGCACGCACAGCAGCTGGATCATCTCGGGCCGTTGCATGTTGTAGAGCACGGTGTTGAGGCAATAGCGCGGGTAATAGTAGATGCGGTGGCCGTCGGCGTCCACCGCCGACGCGCTGAACGCCGCGAACTCGTTCGATTCCGTCGTGTCGTACCCCTCGGTGAGCACCATGGCCAGCAGGTCCTCTTTCGAGGCGATGTAATGGTAGAGCGCGGCCTCGCTGATGCCGATCTCGTCGGAGATGTCCTGCAGCGACATGCCCCAATACCCTTTGACGGCGAGGATCTTCGACGCGGCGCGCAGGATCTGCAGATGGCGTTCCTCCTGCGTCATGCGCTTGCGCTTCTCGAAACGCTTGGCCGACGTGGTGTCGCGCACGGTCACCTCATGTGAGGCGAGGATCGGCTTGGGTCTGCCCGAAGCGGCGACGCCGTGCTGGTCGAGGATCTGCTGCCATGCTGCGAGGGTCATGTGGGTTGGCGTCCTTGGTGGTGTCGGAGGGGTGGAATCGGCACTGCCATCGTACCTCATGCACGATGGCAGTGTGCGTCAGTCGGCGAACGTGCGCGCGAGCCAGTCGAGGACCAGCCCGATCCACGCCTGCACGCCGGGTTCGATGCCGTTGACGCCCTGCCATGCGGTCTGCGCGGTGCCGAGCGCAAGGCCGTGGCCGCCTTCGGGGAACAGGTGCGCTTCGACCGGCACATGGGCGGCGCGGCACGCCTCGATGAGCATGAGCGTGTTCTGCACGGGCACGCAGTCGTCGGGCATGGTGTGCCAGACGAAGACCGGTGGCGTGCGCGCGTCGATGTGCTCTTCGATGCTCACCTCGTGCATCGCCTGTTCGTCGCCGTAGCGGCCGCCGAGCAGCGCGCGGAAACTGCCGTCGTGGCGGTATTCGCCCGAGGTGATGACGGGGTAGGCGAGCATGAGCGCGGTCGGTGCGAGCAGTGCCGGGTCGTAGCCGTGTGCGCGCAGCACGCCATTGGAGGCGGATGTGGCGAAGTCGGCGGCCAGATGACCGCCCGCGGAGAAGCCGAGCACGGCGATGCGCGCCGGGTCGACGTGCCACGCTTCGGCATGGTCCAGGATGAGGCGCATCGCCTCAGCCACTTCGAGCAGTGCGGTGGGGTAGACCGACGGCGCGCACGAATAGCGCAGCACAAAGGCGTTGCAGTCGGCCGCCAGGAACTGCAGGGCGATTGGTTCGCCTTCGCGGTCCGACGTCATCTCGTAGCCGCCGCCGGGCACGATCAGCACGGTGGGGCGTGTGCGGTCGGGCACAACCTCGGGGGAATTGTCGGGTACATAGCCAATGAAGCGCGCGATGGTGCCGTCCATGCCGGTGATCGTCTGTTCGATGTACTGCATGCTGCCTTCTTGCTTGGGGTGGATGGAGTGAGGATGGCGCTCCATCCATATAGTTCAATGACGAAACTATTGTATCCCGGCCTGTGGCCGGGCGGGTCAGATCCATGACTCGAGCCACATGTGGCTCAGCCAGAACTCGTAGGGCACGGGCATGGCCGTCCAGATCGGATAGAAGAACGCGGAGACGAGTAGGCACAGCCCCAGCGTGGAGCCGAGCGCGGCCTGCCATGTGGCGCGCGAGACGGTTGTGCGCAGCCAGTCGAACACGTAGCAGATCGCCATGATCATCCACGGCAGCAGCACGATCGAATAGAACGTGAACGTGGTGCGGTTCAGATACTGCGCCCACGGCAGCCAGCCGCCGAGAAACCCGGCGAGCACGGCCCAGATACGCCAGTCGCCGCGGCGCCAGATCGCGATCGCGATCGCACCGAGCGCGCACAGCGAACCGAGCCACCAGATGAGCGGGTTGCCGAGCGAGGTCACCGCCGCCACGCACTGCGAGTGCGGCGCGAGCGAACACAGGCCGGGGTGGTCGGGTAGCTTCTCCCAGTAGAAGCTCGTCGGGCGGATCTGCAGCGGCCATGTGAGCGGGTTCGCCTTGTAGTCGTGTGGCGCGTCGAGCGTGGTGTGGAACTGCCACATCTGCGCGTGGTACTGCACGAACGAGCGCCACGATTCGGGCAGCCACTGGATACCTTCGCCCGGGTGCAGCCGCGCCCAGTCGTGCATGTAGGAGTCGGGGTGCAGGAACCAGCCGGTCCACGTGGCCAGATACGTCAGCGCGTAGACCGGCAGCATCGTGCACGCGGCAACCGCGCCGTCGCGCAGCACGCCAGTGACGAACCAGCGACGGTAGCCAGCCTGGTGGCGCATCCACGCGTCCCACAGCACACTGGTCACGCAGAAGACGGCCATGAAATACGTGCCCGACCATTTGACGCCCGTCGCGAGCCCAAGCAGCACGGCCGCGCCGATGCGGTACCACGAGACCGCGATCTGCGGCGGACGCGCGCCCGGGTCGGCGGCGCGCCCGAGCCGTGCCTTGGCCCAGTCGCGGTGCATCAGCAGCAGGCTGAACGCGCCGAGCGCAAGCACCATGATGAAGATATCGAGCAGGCCGGTGCGGCTCATCGTGATCCCCACGCCGTCGATCGCCATCAGTACACCGCCGAACAGCGCAATCGGCAGGTTGTGGAACAGGCGCAGGATCACGCGGATCAGCACGATGATCGCGATCGTGCCGGCGATCGCCGTCGCCGCGCGCCATGCGAAGGGGTTCGCCGCGCCGCCGAAGAGCTTGAGGCCCCACGCGATGAACCATTTGCCCATCGGTGGGTGCACCACGTATTCGGCCGAATCGAGCCACAGGTCGGTCTCGCCGCTCGCGAACGGGATGTTCGGGTTGACGTCCTGCCCCAGGTACGGCACCGTCTGCGGCCAGTTGCGCGGCTCGCCCGTCTGGAGCATCGTCCACGCGTCCTTGACGTAGTACGTCTCGTCGAACACGACCGCGCGCGGCTCGCCGAGGCGCACAAAGCGCAGCAGCGCGCCGAACAGCGCGACGATCAATGTGCACGCCCACTCCACGGCGCGCGTGGGGCGGGCGAACAGGCCGGCGTGCACGCGTGCGGCGTGCGCGGCGTGCCGTGCGCCGGTGCGGGCGGCGGATGCGCGTGGTTGCGGCGGTTGCGACATGGGGTCCTCCTTGGGCTGCTGCGTTCCATTATGGTCGTGCTCTTATATTTGAGGGAAGGCATTCGCATAGGGCCGCGCGGCGGCGGGCATGATTGGAGGCAGGGCACGATGGTTCAGGCAGGGGAGCGCGCGCAGGCGCAGGCAGGAGAACAAGCGGTGCGGGAGCCGGGCGTTGATGTCACTGTTCCACGTGGAACAGTCGTGCTTGCGGCCACGCCAATCGGCAACACGGCCGACGCCTCGGCGCGGCTCGTGGCGCTGCTCGAGCGCGCCGACATCGTGGCGGCTGAAGACACGCGGCGGCTGTACGCGCTCGCCAACAGGCTCGGTGTGCGCGTCGGCGGCCATGTGGTGGCGAACCACGACCACAACGAGCGCGGCAAGGCCGATGGACTGCTCGACCAGGTGGAGGCCGGCGCCACGGTGCTCGTCGTCTCCGACGCCGGCATGCCCACGATCAACGATCCCGGGCTCGCGATCGTGCGCCGGGCGATCGAACGCGGCCTGCCGGTCACGTGCGCGCCCGGGCCGTCCGCCGTGCTCGACGCGCTCGCGTTGTCGGGCCTGCCGACCGACCGTTTCTGCTACGAGGGGTTCCTGCCGCGCAAGCACGCCGACCGCATGCAGCATCTGCGCATGCTCCAGTCGGAACGCCGCACGATGGTCTTCTACGAGACGGTGCACCGCATCGACGAGGCGATGGCCGACCTCGAAGCGGCCTTCGGCGCCGACCGCCCGATGGCGCTGTGCCGCGAACTGACGAAGGACTACGAGCAGATCCGCCGCGGTACAATCGGCGAGGTCCGCGCATCGGTCGAATCCGACCCGCCGCGCGGCGAGATGGTGCTCGTCGTCGGCGGCGCGACCGGTGCCGAGCCACAGCAGGGGCGCGCGCTCGATGTGCAGGAGCTCGCACGGCTCGCGCAGCGGATGGCGAGCGATGAGCACATGCGCATCAAAGACGCGATTGCGCACGTCGTGGAGCAGCATCCGGCGCCCGACGGGTCGCTCGCGAACAAAAAGCAGGTGTACGCGGCCGCGCTCACGCTCAGGGAGTGAGTCTCAGGCGCGTCGTTCGAGCGCGTCAAGCAGCAGCTCGAGCGTCTCGCGCACACCGGGGCCGCCCTGCTGCGAGATGAACTCGAGCAGGTTCGCGTCGGCGGCGCGGTTGACAACGACCCATTTGCGCAAATGCGGGGCGTGGCGTGCGATGTGCCACAGCACATCAATCGGCGTGTCCGGATCGCTCGCCACCACGGCGTTCAGCGCGATCGGCGGCGCCGGCGGGTCGAGCGGGCGCGCCGGCCCGTCGTGTCGGCCCGTGCGCGCGGCGGCGGCGAGCCGGCGGCGGGCGCACGCGTTTCCTCTGCGGGTGGAAGGCATGGCGGGTCCTTTCTGGGTCAGGCGATGCACGCGAAGTCGGTGAGCACGTCGCGCGCCTGCTTGGCGGTGTGCAGGTAACTGCAGCCGTCGAGGATGTTCAGGCACGGCTGCAGCCCGAAGTCGTATTGCTTTGGGTATGTAAAATTACTGGTTGGGTTCGTTAAATCAGTGGTTGGTGATACCACTTACCAGATTTGTTAAACAATTGGTTGGCCATTAACCCAAATGAGGGACCTAGGTTGTAAAATACATGGTTGGAAATGTATTTTACGCAGAGAGGTCCGACCATGGCCGATAAGACCGCGTTCGACTACGTTAACGAGATATGGAGCATTGCGAACTACGTGCGCGACGTCATCCGCCCCGCCGACTACAACAAGCTCATCCTCCCATTCGCCGTGCTGAGGCGCTTTGAGTGCGCCCTCGAGCCGACGCGGGCGGTCGTGAGCAGGCAGGCCGCCAAGGGGGTCTGGAACGATGACGACCCGAAGTACTGCGCCCTATCCGGCCACTGCTTCTACAACGTCACGAGCTTCACGCTCTCCAACCTCGGGGCGACGAAGACCTGCGACGCCCTCATGGCCTACATCAACGGCTTCTCCGCGAACGCCCGCGAGGTCCTGCAGCGCTTCGAGATGCGGCAGACCTGCGAGAAGCTCGACGAGAAGGGCATGCTCTACGAGGTCTGCACGCGCTTCGCGAGCTTCGACCTCGGGCCCGAGACGGTCTCCGACCGCATGATGACCGACATCTACGAGCATCTCATCCAGCGATACGGCGAGGAGATCTCGCAGGACGCCGAGGACTTCATGACGCCCAAGGACGTCGCCCGCCTCGCCACCGCGCTGCTCTTCGCAAACGAGGACACGCTGCTCAACGCCAACAATGGCGACATCCGCACGCTCTACGACGGCAGCTGCGGCACCTGCGGCTTCATCTGCGACGCGCTCGACCAGCTCGACGAGTGGCACGACAAGGGGCACTTCAGCAGCCCCACCAAGATCGTCCCCTACGGCCAGGAGCTCGAGGACGCGACCTGGGCCATGGGCAAGGCCGCGCTCATGCTGCGCAACATCGCCGGGGGCTCGGGAGACGTGCTCGACCAGATGACCGACCTCTCGGCGGGCATCATGCTCGGTGACACCCTCGACGACGACAGGTTCGAGGGACGCACCTTCAACTACCAGCTGACCAACCCGCCTTACGGCAAGGAGTGGAAGAAGGAGAGGGACGCCGTCCTCGAGGAGATGGGCCGTGGGTTCGATGGCAGGTTCGGCGCCGGCAAGCCCGACATTGACGACGGCAGCATGCTCTTCATGCAGAACGTCGCGGCGAAGATGGCCCCTCCCAAGGAGGGCGGCGGGAAGGCCGCCATCGTGCTCTCGGGATCCCCGCTGTTCAACGGGGATGCCGGCAGCGGGCCCTCGAACATCCGCCGCTGGCTCTTCCATGAGGACCTGGTCGACTGCATCGTGAAGCTCCCGACCGAGATCTTCTACCGCACGGGCATCGCTACCTATGTCTGGGTGCTCAACAACCACAAGCCCGAGAACCGCAAGGGCTACGTCCAGCTCATCGACGCCTCCGAGGAGAAGACGGCCCTGCGCAAGAGCCAAGGCAACAAGCGCTACGAAATCGGCGGGGAGCAGGCGGCGTGGATCGTACGCACCTACGTCGACGGCCACGACCACGGCAAGTCGATCATCGTTCCCGTCGAGGACTTCATGTACCGCAAGGTGACGACCCAGCGCCCGCTGCGCGTGTCCATCGAGCCTACGCCCGAGAAGCTCGACGAGCTCTTCTCGCTCAGCAAGCCTATGGAGAAGCTGACCGGGGAAAACCGGGCGGCCATCCGGTCTTGGTCGGCGGCGAACGTGGGCGACACGCTCACCTATGCGCAGCTCCTCAAGGACGTCGACGGGCTCTTCAAGAGGCTCGAGAACCCTAAGCCACAGAAGACGAAGCTCGTCGAGGCGCTCGTCAAGGTGTTCGGTCGGCAAGACCCCTCCGCGGAGCCGGCGGTCGACGCGAAGGGCAACCCCGTGTTCGACCCCGAGCTGAGGGACTCCGAGAACGTGCCGCTTGACATGGGCGTCGACGACTATATGGCGAGCGAGGTGCTGCCCTACGCACCCGATGCCGTCGTGGACGCGTCCGTGATCGATGAGCCGAGGTTCGACAAGAAGACCGGCCTCACCTCCAACCCGCTTGGCGACGGTGGGGTGGGCGTGGTCGGCACGTCGATCTCGTTCAACAGGTACTTCTACAAGTACGAGAGCCCCCGTGCCCCCGAGGTCATCGCGAAGGAGATCCTCGAACTCGAGGATGGTCTCGGCTCGCTCATGAGGGGGTTCCTGGCATGAGGGAGATGAAGGACAGTGGCGTCGAGTGGATCGGTGAGGTGCCAGTCAATTGGGAAATCGTTCCGATAAAGGCAGATGTTTCAATTGGACATGGCTCTGATCCCGTATCACCTGGTGATATTCCGGTTTGGGGCAGCGGATGCGAACCCTTTAAAACCTGCGGCGAGCATAAGAATGGGCCAGTGGTGCTTCTTGGGCGAAAGGGAACATTAGATTGCCCTCAGCTTGTAACTGGTCTCTATTGGAACGTCGATACAGCTTTTGATGCAAAAGTCACAGGTAAAAAGATTTCACTGAAGTTTTTTTACTATGCTGCAACTTGTGTTGACATTAAGCCGTATATGACCAACACGGCTAAGCCGAGTATGACTCAATTTGACTGGGGCAATTCAAGAATCCCGCGGCCCCCTCTTTCGGAGCAGAGCTGTATCGTCTCCTACCTCGACGAGCGTTGCGCCGTCATCGACGAGGACGTGGCCAAGCGCCGTGAGGTCATCGAGAAGCTCGAGGAGTACAGGAAGTCCCTCATCGCGCACGCCGTGACGAAGGGCCTCGACCCGAATACCGAAATGAAGGACAGCGGCGTTGATTGGATTGGGGAGATTCCGGTCAGCTGGATAATTGCGAAAGCTAAAAGCTGTCTGAATTTCTCCAACGCAAGAAACCCAGGAAACCAAGAGGCTCAGGTGCTTTCCCTGTATCGAGAATACGGCGTTATCCCTAAGTCAAGTAGAGACGACAACCACAATAGGACGTCAGAAGACACCTCTGATTACAAGAACGTCCGTCCTGGAGATCTCGTCATCAACAAAATGAAGGCGTGGCAAGGATCACTAGGCCTATCCGAATACGAAGGGATAGTCAGTCCAGCCTACTTTGTTTATAGGGTCAATCAGAAAAGCATCAAAGGTCGATATTTACACTATCTGGTCAGATCGGACCTCTACGCTCAACGCTGGAACGCACTCAGCTATGGAATTCGAGAGGGACAATGGGATCTTCACAGGGAAGATTTCGAGTCTGATTATCTAATTTTCCCTCCTCTTTCGGAGCAGAGCCAAATCGTCTCATACCTCGACAAGCGCTGTGCAAAGATCGACGAGGCAATATCGCGTCAAGAGCAGCTCATCGAGAAGCTCGGAGAGTACCGCAAATCCATCATCCACCACGCCGTCACCGGCAAGATTGACTGCACGGAGGCTTAACCATGGCACTGTCCGACATGCATCGCGCGAGCAAAGGCGAGATTACCGTCGATTACAACGGCTTCCGCAAGATTCACCAGGAGGACGCCTTCGAGCGCTACATCTCGCGCAAGGTCGCGGGGCTCGGCAACTCGGGCTGGGAACTCTCGCCCGACGACATGGGCTTCGACGCGGACGACGCGCTGGTCTTCGACGACTTCGTGGCCTGGCTCGAGGCCACCGCGCCCGAGAAGCTCGACAAGATGCGCCGCGAGAAGGGTGCCCGCTGGGCCGACCAGCTGAGGCGCGCCCTGGTGAAGAGCCTCGAGAGGAACGGAACCGTCCTCACGCTGCGCAAGGGCTTCCAGATGGCGGGGTACCAGACCATCGAGTGCATGGCGGGCTACCCCGACGACGAGCGCGTGCCCGGCGCGCGTGAGCGTTACGACGCGAACATCCTGCGCTTCATGCACCAGGTCCACTACCAGACCGCCGGGAGCAAGTCGCTCGACTTCGCGCTCTTCGTCAACGGCATCCCCGTCGCCACGGGCGAGGTCAAGACCGAGCTCACACAGACCGTGCGGGACGCGATCGACGAGTACGCCGACGAGCGAAAGGTGGTGGAGCCCGACGGCGGCAGGAAGAACCCGCTGCTCATGTACAAGCGCGGGGCGGTCGTCCACTTCGCCGTCTCCGAGGACGAGGTCTGGATGTGTACGAACCTCGGCCCCTTCCCGAGCAAGTCGGCGAGGCCCCGCTTCCTCCCGTTCAACCTGGGACGCGACGGCGGGGCGGGCAACCCGGACGCGCCGGAGGGCGAGTACAGGACCCACTACCTCTGGGACACCATTCTTCAGCGCGACAACTGGCTGTCCATCTTCGACCGCTTCGTCTTCGAGGAGGTCGAGGACAGGCAGGACGCGAGCGGCCGGTGGCGCAGACAGGCGACGCAGATATTCCCCCGCTACCACCAGTTCGACGCCGAGAGAAAGGTCTTGGCCGATGCTCGGGAGCACGGGCCGGGTCGACGCTACCTCATCGAGCACTCGGCCGGCTCCGGCAAGACCGAGACGATCTCCTGGGCTGCGCACGACCTAGCGAGGCTCCGCCGCGCGGACGGCGAGAAGATGTTCTCGAGCGTCGTGGTGGTCACGGACAGGCTGTCGCTCGACCAGAACATCAAGAAGACCATCTCACAGCTCTCGAAGGTCACCGGGCAGGTCGTCATGGTCGGCCGCGACGAGAGGGGCAACGCCGTCTCGGACGGCTCAAAGAGCTCCCAGCTCGTTGAGGCCCTGCGCCAGAAGAGGGAGATCGTCGTGGTCACCATTCAGACGTTCCTCTACGCCTGGCCAGACATCGCGGTGCTGCCCGAGCTCGACGGCGCCGGCTTCGCGGTGATCGTCGACGAGGCGCACAGCTCCCAGGAGGGCAGCTCAGCGGCGTCCCTTAAGACCGCCTTCAACGCGGCGGCGGACAAGCTGAAGTTCGAGAGGATGCTCGACTTCGATGAGGACTCGGGCGACGACGAGTCCGTGATGGACGCCTATTTCTCGCAGATGCAGGCGAGCAACCTCATGCCGCCGAACGTCTCTTTCCTCGCGTTCACCGCGACTCCCAAGGCCGAGACCAAGACCCTCTTTGGCACGCCGACGGGCGAGGAGGACGAGGACGGCAACCCGGTCATGGGCAGCTTCCACCTCTACCCGATGCGGCAGGCGATTGAGGAGGGCTACATCATCGACCCGCTCACGGGCTACGTGCCCTTGAAGACCCTCACGAGGATCGAGGACGAGTCCGAGGACGCCGACGGGAGACTCGTTGACGAGCGCCGCGCCAAGAGGAAGATCGCCAAATGGCGGTCACTACACCCGACGAATGTCATGGAGAAGGCCAAGTGGATCATCGACCACTTCGTCGACAACGTGGCGCCGCTCCTGAACGGCGAGGCCAAGGCCATGATCGTCGCCTCCGGGCGTCCCGAGGTCGTGCGCTACAAGTACGCGATAGAGGCGTACCTCCGCGCCCGCCCGGACCTCGACCCCACTAAGCTCGAGCCGAAGCTGCGCTTCAAGGTGCCCGGCGAGCCGCTCGTCGCCTTCTCCCAGAAGGTCCTGGGCGACAGGTGCGTCCTGCCCGAGGACGAGTACCTCGAGGACAACCCGTTCGCCCTCATCGAGCGCGGATACGAGTACACCGAGGCCAACATGAACCCGACCGGGCAGGGTCCGGTCGAGAGGGCGTTCGACCGCCCTGAGAGCAGGCTGCTCATCGTGGCCAACAAGTTCCAGACCGGGTTCGACCAGAAGAAGCTAGTCGCCCTCTACGTCGACAAGCCGCTCGGCAACGCCATCGAGATTGTGCAGACCTACTCGCGCGTCAACAGGACGTGCTCCGGCAAGGACAGGGTCTTCGTCGTCGACTTCGTGAACGACCCCGAGACGGTTCTCGCCGCCTTCAAGACCTACGACAAGGGCGCGACGATGAGCGCGGCCCAGGACCCGAACGTCGTCTACGACCTGAAGGACGCCCTCGACGCGGCCGACGTGTACGCGACGCGAGACGTCGAGGGGTTCAAGGAGGCGCTCTACAGGTCCAAGGGCCTCGCAGCCGGTGGGGAGAGCGATGCCTACAGGACCGCCCTCTATTCCGCCGTCTCCGGGCCCGCCGAGATCTTCCGCGAGAGGTTCGCGGCGGCCAGGGACTCCTACGAGACTTGGCTGGAGTGCGCCAACCGGGCGGAGGCGGCCGGCGAGACCGAGGAGGCGGAGAGGGCCAAGAGGAGCGCAGACGAGGCGGCGGGACGCGTCGCGGAGCTGATGACCTTCAGGAAGAAGCTCTCCAAGTACTGCTCCGCCTACACGTTCCTGTCCCAGGCGCTCGACTTCGGCGACCCCGACCTCGAGGTGTTCTACAGCTTCGCAAAGCTGCTCGGCCACAGGATCGCGGGCACCTCGCTCGACGACGTTGACGTGCGCGGCCTCGTGCTCCGGGACTTCCGCATATCGGCCCAGAAGGTCCCCGAGGGGGTCGAGGGCGGCGAGCTCATGCCGATGGGCGCGGGCGGCTCAGGCGCCGCTCCCAAGCGCGACACCATGGCGAGGATCGTGGAGAGGCTGAACCGCACGTGGGGCGACGAGGGCGACCCCCTCGTGAAGGCCCGAGCCGTCAACGCGGTCTCCGACGCCGTGGCGGCAGACCCCGTGACCAACACGCAGATCACGAACACGAGCAACACGAAGGAGGCCGTCCTCGCGGACGGGCGCCTGCGCAACATCGTCATCAGGGCCCTCATGTCGATGATGAGCAACGAGCTGGGAGACCTCGCCGAGCAGGCGCTCGACGACCCGCAGGCGATCGAGCCCCTGGCCGACCAGGTGTACGACCTCATCTCGCAGGGGAAGCGCTACGACATCGCCGAGCTCGCCTCCTACCTCTCGAGGGGAAAGTAGATGGGCGCGGCAGGCTACGTCGAGGAGCTGCTCGGTGTCCGGGACTGCGAGCTCATCGGCAGCGCGACCAAGGTCGATTGCGGTAGGAGGCTCCAGCAGTTCGACCTGAGATACCGCGGGCCCGTCCCCGCATCGTGCCCCGAGTGCGGCGGGACGCTGCACAGCCACGGCGTGAGGACCGTCGGCGTTGTGTCGACGCCACACTTGGGCATCCCGACGAGGCTCGAGATAGGGTTCCCGCGGATGCGATGCCCGGAGTGCGGCTACGTGTGGCGCCCGGCGATAGGCGGAGTCGACGCGGGTCACCGAATGACGGAGGCGGCATACACCAACATCGCCCAGCGCTCGCTCAGGCTCACCTTCCGCGAGGTCGCCGAGGAGTACCCGCTCTCGCACGTCACCGTGAAGAACGTCTTCGAGGACTACGTCCGCGAGAACGCCTCGAGGCTTCGCTTCAAGGTGCCGGCGTTCCTGGGCATAGACGAGAAGAACCTCAAGAGGGTCGGCATGGTTACCGTGATCACCGACCTCGAGCACAGGACGGTCTTCGACATGGTGCCCGGCAGGACGCAGTCCGATCTCGATGCCTATTTCTCCTCGTTGGAGGGCCTCGAGCGCGTACGATGGGTCTCGAGCGACATGTACCGGCCGTTCTGGAGGAGCATAGCCAAGTACACCACGAACGCGACATGGGTCATCGACCACTTCCATGTCGGGAAGGGAGCCAACGAGGCCTTGGACGCGGTCCGCAAGGGCCTCCAGGGAGCCCTCGACAGGAAGGGTCGCCTTGAGCTCAAGAAGGGCCTCGCCTACGCCCTTAGGAAGCGGACGCGCGACCTCAGCCCCTACGAGGCGTCGGCCCTAAGGGCGCTACGGGAAGACTCCTCCTACTCGACGCTGATGACGGCGTACGACCTCAAGGAGGACTTCTTCGGCATTTACGACGACCATCCGTCCTCACGCGAGGAGGCTGAGGCGGCGTTCGACGCCTGGATTCGGGAAATTCCCGATGGCAGGGAGTTCGATCCGTTCAGGGCCCTTGCTCGGACCGTTCAGAACCACCGCGAGTTCATCTTCAACTACTGGGAATGCCCCAGCCGCATCTCGAACGGCTACACCGAGTGCGCGAACCGGCTCATAAACGAGACGGACATGAGAGGGCGCGGATACTCGTTCGAGACGCTTCGGGCAAGGACCCTCTACCGCAGGCAGAACCTCGACCGCATCATCGCGAGCAACGGGCTCACGATCGGTCCTCGCATCGATGCACCCGGTCCGCTCTTCGTGACCGAGCCCGACCGCGAGGACGAGGCCGTGGACGAGTTCATAGACCCGAGGTCGGGAGTGAAGGTCGACGCAACGACGGGAGAGGTTCTTTAATGGGGAACATATTCACCGAGCATGTATTTCCTAGATACGTGGGGCGTCGAGTGATGAAGTCGCAGATGAACGGGTTCGATGACCCCACCCTGAGGGATTTCTCCCTGCTGGACTCGTCTGTCCTGATGAAGGAAGACCTTAAGAGCGAGTTGTTCGATGAGGAGTTTATCCGCTCGTTCCTCAACGCCGCGAAGGAACTGGCGGCCGCCGGAAGAAGGGCTATCGACCGACCTGGGATGTACGTAATGCTGGAGCATTCCTATGCGATCCCGGTCCTGTTCCTCACGAGACACTGCATGGAACTCGCTATCAAGAGGGCGATTAGGAAGTGCGGAGTCGAGCCTAAGAGACAACACAGCCTCACGAAGCTGTGGAGCTCCCTGCTCTCGAGGTTCCCAGGACAGAAGTGCCGTGAGGACAACAGGGCCATCAAAAACATGGGCGCATTCGTAGAGGCCGTAGCCGACATCGACGACAACGGCATCAGCCTTCGCTATCCGCAGGACAGTTCAGGAAGGCTCACACAGGATAGGCCGCTCTTCGTGAATGACGAGGAAGTCGCCTCATATCTAGAGAAGTTCGTAGAGCAACTAGAGCTGATTGACTTTGACATGATACATAGAGACGTTAAATAAGTGGTTGGATTATTGCAGCTCCGGCTGTTAGAAAGATGGTTGGATGAGTTGATTTAGACTCAACAGCGACCAACCAGAGATTTACCAATTTCCAACCACTTATTTTACATACCCATTGCTTCATCAGCTCGGCGATGACCGGCTGCCAGCTGTGCGCGCGGATCTCCTCGATCGGGCTCAGCGCGAGGTCGCACGCCGTGCGTTCCGGCGTGGTGAGGCTGAGCGTGCCGATCGACGTGATCTGGTCGGCCGGCACGCGCCGTGCGCGCGTGCGGATCGGCCGGCCGAACACGCGCGTGCGGTGGTGGCTCGACGAGAGGATGTCCACCGTGGCGGGGAAGTCGCCGCCGTGCCACACCCACGCCGCGGTCGCCCCGCACACGGTCATCGCGGTGATGCGCTTTGGCAGCGCCGCTGCCGTGATCGCCGCGCGCCCGTACAGCGAATCGCCGTCGTCGCGGCGGTACGCGTGCGCGTCGTCGAGCGGGATCAGGATGCCCAGGTCGATGAGCATATGCATGCCGAGCGGGCCGGTCACGTGCTCGGCCGTGATGATCGGCGGCGGTCCAGGCAGCGAAAGCGGCGCGGCCGGCGGGTCGCTGCGCTCGGTGGGCGGCTCGTCCCACAGCGGCAGCATGGGCTGGTACATGTCGGTCGTCATGGGCGCACAGCGTAAGCCGCATGCACGGTGTGGCGCAAACCGTGGCGCGGTGCATTGTGGATATGTGGACAACCCGCACTGTGCGCCCGCGCGTATGTGGACACGGCGGTGGATTCGTCGGCGGTTGTGCGGCCCCGCAGTGTCCTAGCTCGGCCGGATAATCGGCGCATGACTCATATTATGGTGAATGTTGCTTGGCCGTATGCCAACGGCCCCCGTCATATCGGCCACGTCGCCGGATTCGGCGTGCCCTCCGACGTCTATGCGCGCTACCAGCGCATGAAGGGCAATGATGTGCTCATGGTCTCCGGCACCGATGAGCACGGCACCCCGATCCTCGTGGAAGCGGACAAGGAAGGCGTGACCCCGCAGGAACTCGCCGACCGCTACAACCGCGTCATCGCCAGCGACCTGTGCAAGCTCGGCCTGAGTTACGACCTCTTCACGCGCACCACCACCAAGAACCACGAACTCGTGGTGCAGGAGCTGTTCCGCCAGTGCCTTGCCAACGGCTACATCTACAAGGGCGTGCAGAAAGTCGCGATCTCGCCGTCCACCGGGCGCACGCTGCCCGACCGCTATATCGAGGGCGAATGTCCGATCTGCCATGCGCCGGGCGCGCGCGGCGACCAGTGCGACAACTGCGGCAACGAGCTCGACCCCGACGAGCTGATCAACCCGGTCTCCAAGATCAACGGCGAAACGCCGATCTTTCAGGAGAGCGAACACTACTTCCTCGACCTGCCGGCGCTCGCCGACGCGAATCTGGCGTGGCTCAAGACGCGCCAGGGCTGGCGCACGAACGTGCTGAACTTCTCGATCGGCCTGTTCCGCGAAGTCAAGCCGCGCGCGATCACGCGCGACATCGACTGGGGCATCCCGATCCCCGTGCCCGGCTGGATTGACAACCCGAACAAGCGCCTGTACGTGTGGTTCGACGCGGTGATCGGCTACCTTTCCGCCTCGATCGAGTGGGCGCGCCGTTCGGGTGACCCCGAGGCGTGGCGCAAGTGGTGGAACAGCCCAGAGGCGCCGGGCTATTACTTCATGGGCAAAGACAACATCACGTTCCATTCGCAGATCTGGCCCTCTGAGATGCTCGCCTACAACGGCCAGGGCTCGCGCGGCGGCGAAACCGGCCAGCTCGGCCCGCTCAACCTGCCCGAGCAGGTCGTGGCGTCCGAGTTCATGACGATGGAAGGCAAGAAGTTCAGCTCGTCGCGCGGCATCGTCATCTATGTCAAGGACATCCTCGAACGCTACCCGGTGGACGCCGTGCGCTACTACATCTCGATGGCCGGCCCGGAGACCTCCGACTCCGACTTCACGTGGTCCGAGTTCGTGCGCCACAACAACGAGGAACTCGCCGCGTCGTGGGGCAACCTCGTCAACCGCGTGGCCAACCTGATCGCCAAGAACTTCGGCGAGGTGCCACCGGTGGTGGAATCGAAGCTGACCGACGACGACCGCGCGCTGCTCGCCGAATCGGCCGGCGCCTTCGCCACGGTGGGCGACCTGATCGAACACCACCGCCAGAAGAACGCGCTGAACGAGGCGATGCGCGTGGTGGGCGATATCAACAAGTACATCTCGGCCACCGAACCGTGGAAGATCAAGGACGACCCGGAACGCCTCGGCACCGTGCTGCATGTGGCGGCCCAGGCCGTGATGGACGCAAACCACCTGCTCGCGCCGTTCCTGCCGCATTCGGCGCAGAAGGTGTTCGAGGCGCTTGGCGGCACGGGCGTGTTCTCGCCGCTGCCGCGCATCGAAGAGGTGGAGGACCTCGACAACCCGGCGTTCCACTACCCGGTGATCACCGGCGACTATGTGCTCGGTGAAACGGTGCGCCCATGGAAGAGCGAGCCGATCGAGGTCGGTGCCCCGGTGGCCAAGCCGACGCCGATCTTCGCCAAGATCCCCGCCGAGGCGGTCGACGAGGAACTCGCGCGCTTCGAGGAGGCGCTCAACGCCCGCAAACAGGCGGAATCCGAGCGTCTGGAAGCGGAAAAGGCGAAGCTCGCCGCCAACGAGTGATGCGCGCTGGCGGCGGGTGTGCGCACACCCGCCGCCAGCGAACGTCCAGCTTGGATGTGTGCGCGCTCACACCCAAGCTAGCTGTGAGCAAAAAAGTCGAACGTGGTACAGGCCGATGGCGTATATTGATACCTATCAGCGATGCCTGTGACGTCGTTGACGAGGTTCCTTTTCTAGAACCCCATAACTGAACCCTTCTTCTCTCTCTTCTCTCTGAGCCGGCGGCCTTCTCTCCGCCGGCTTTCTCTTTTCCTGCACGCTGCCGCCGGCACTCAGCCGAGCGCGTCGGCGATCATCGCGTATTGCGCCTCGACGAGGCGCCAGTAAGCGCCGCGCTCGGCCATCAGCTCGCTGTGCGTGCCCTGCTCCACAATCTGCCCGTGGTCCACGTAGCAGATCATGTCGGCGTCCTCGATTGTGCTCAGCCGGTGCGCGATGATGAAGCTCGTGCGCCCCACGAGCAGGTGCGCGAGCCCCGCCTGCAGCGCCTCCTCGGTCTGCGTGTCGATGTTACTCGTCGCCTCGTCGAGGATCAGGATGCGCGGGTCGGCGAGCAGCACGCGCGCGAACGCGATGAGCTGGCGCTGGCCCATCGACAGCGTCGAGCCACGCTCCTCGACCACGGTGTCGTAGCCGTTGGGCAGCTGCATGATGAACTCGTGCGCGTACACGGCCTTCGCCGCGCGCTCGATCTGCTCGTCGGTCGCGTTGAGCTTGCCGTAGCGGATGTTGTCGCGGATCGTGCCGGAGAAGATGAATGTGTCCTGCAGCATCACGCCCATCTGCCGGCGCAGCGACTCGAGCGTCACACTGCGCACATCGTGCCCGTCGATCGTGACCGACCCCTCCGCCACGTCGTAGAAACGCGACAGCAGGTTGATGATCGTCGTCTTGCCGGCACCGGTCGGCCCCACGAGCGCGACCGTCTGCCCCGGGCGCACATGCAGGTCCACGAGGTTGAGGATGGCGCGTCCGTCGGGCTCATACCGGAACACGACATCGTTGAAATCGACCTGCCCGCGCACCGGCGGCAGTTCCACCGCATCAGGCGCGTCGGTGATCTCGGCCCGCACGTCGAGCGTCTCGAAGATGCGCTCCAGATACGCCGAACACGTGATGAGCTGGTTGTAGAAATTGCCGATGTTGATGACCGGGTTCCAGAAGTTGTTGGCGTAGCCGATGAACGCGATCAGCGTGCCCGTTGTGGCGGCCACACCGCCGATGTTCATGATGCCCACGTAATACAGCAGCGCCATCGTGCTCACCGAGATGATCTCCATGCTCGGCCACAGCAGGAACTGCAGGTGCACCGCGCGCATCCACGCGCTGCGCACCTGCCCCTGCTGTTCCTGGAACGTGGCGAACTGCTCGCGCTCGCGCGCGAAGGTCTGCGTCGTCTTCACGCCGGCGATCGACTCGTGGATGTAGGCGTTGAGGTTGCTCTGCTTGTTGCTCAGCCGCTGGTACGCCTTGCGCTGGAAATGCTGCAGCACGCGCACCACCACGATGAGCAGCGGGAACAGCACGAGGCTCCACAGGGCGAGCCGCCAGTCGATCGCGAACATGATGATGAGCGTGATCACGAATGTGAACACGTCGGAGATCACGTTGATCAGCCCCGAGCTGAGCGTGTCGGACAGCGTGTTCACGTAGTTGACGACGCGGATCAGGATCTTGCCGTGCGGGCGCGAATCGAAATAGCTGAACGGCAGTGTCTGGATGTGCGTGAACAGGTCGCGCCGCATGTCCTTGAGCACGAGCTGGCCGACGCGCGTGATCTCGTACGTGCGGTAGCGCAGTGCCACTTCGTACAGCATGATCAGCACGAGCATGATGAGCGCGATCCAGCCGAGCAGCGCGTAGTCCTTGTGCGGCAGCACGTCGTCGATCACGATCTTCGTCAGGTACGGCACGCTCACGGCGATGCAGCTCATCGAGACCACAACCGCCACGATCGCGGCGATGCGCTTGCGGTACGGCTTGAGATACACGGCCACACGGCGCAGGTCACGCAGGTTGATCTGCTCTTCGAGTTCCTCATCTTCGCGGTAGGTATTGCGTTGTGCCATGGTGCACCTCCCTCAGTTCGTCTTGTCCGTTGCGCCGCCGGCCGTCTCGCTGGCCTGTGTGTAGCCCTGCGACTGCCCGGATTGCAGGCCGAGCTGTTTGCGGTAGATCTGCCAGTAGCGGCCGTGCGTGGCGATCAGCTCCTCGTGCGTGCCGCGCTCCACGATGCGCCCATGCTCGAGCATGAGGATCAGGTCGCAGTCCTTGACCGACGAGATGCGGTGCGCGATCGTCACGATCGTCTTCGTGCCTTCCAATTCGGCCAGATGCTGCTGGATTTTCGCCTCGGTCTCCATGTCCACCGCGCTCGTCGTGTCGTCCATGATCAGGATCGACGGGTCGTCGGCGATCGCGCGCGCCAGGCTCAAGCGCTGCTTCTGGCCGCCCGAAAGCCCGACGCCGCGCTCGCCAACCACGGTGTCGTAGCCTTCGGGCATGCGCTCGATGAAGTCGTCGGCGCCGGCGATGAACGCGATGCGGCGGATGTACTCAGGGTCGGGCGTCTGCCGGCCGCCGAGACCGAAGCCGATATTGCCGCCGATCGTGTCCGAGAACAGGAACGTGTCCTGCGCCACGACGCTCACCTCTTCGCGCAGCGTCTTGAGCGGCCATGCGCGCGCGTCGACGCCGTCGATCAGCACGCGCCCACTTGTGGGGTCGTAGAAGCGCGCGATCATGTTGACGAGCGTCGATTTGCCGGCGCCGGTCTCGCCGAGGATGCCGAGGCGCGCGCCGGCGGGCACGGTGAAGTCGATGTCGTCGAGCACTGGCGTGCCCGGATCGTCGGGGAACGCGAAGCTCACATGGTCGAAATGGATCGCCCCGCGCACATGCCGCGGTTCGGCGGCGCGCTCGGGCGACTCTTCGCGGATGCGCGGCTGTGACGTGAGCAGGCGGCGGATTTTGACGCACGACGCGTTGAAGCGCTGCCAGTCGTTGACGAGCCAGCCGGATTGACGCACTGGCGAATCGATCATCCACAGGTACGAGCTGAAGGCCACGAGCCCGCCGAGCGTCATGTTGCCCTGCAACACGAGCAGACCGCCCAAGCCGATTGTGATGAGCTGCAGCGAGAAGCCGAGGCCGTCAAGCCACGGCATGAAGCGGCGCGTATTCTCGGCCATCGCCATGTTGCGGTCCATGTAGTCGGCGTTGCGTTCGTCGAATTTGCCCGTCTCGTGCTCCTCGCGCACAAACGCCTTGACCACGCGGTTGCCTTCGATGTTCTCTTCGACCATCGAGTTCATGGCGGCGAGCGAATTGCGGATGCCGAGGAACAGCGGCTTGGCGCGCTGCGACAGCGCGCGCGTCAACAGGAACAACGGCGGCGTCACGCATGCGAGCGCGAGTGCGAGACGCCAGTCGATCGAGCTCATCATCGCAAGCGCGCCGACGAACATGACCACGCAGTTGAGCGCCTGGTACGTGACCCAGCTGAGCAGGTGGCGGATCGCGTCGGTGTCCGACGTCATACGGCTCATGATGTCGCCGGTGCGCGTGTGGTTGAAGTAGTTGAAGTCGAGTTCGTGCAGTTTCTCGTATTCGTCGCTCACCAGGCGGAACACGGTGTTCTGCCCGAAGCGTTCCATCCACATGGCGTTGCCGTAGTACGCGGCGTCGCGCACCACGGTCACGACGATCATGAGGATGCACAGGCCGGTCAGTTGGCTGATGTGCCCGGCCTCGATCACCTGGTCGACGATGCGCGCGGAGATCAATGGCGTGATGAGCGCCATCGCCGCGCTCACCGCGTACAGCACGATCGCGCCGATGGCGCGCGGCAGGTCGGGTTTGCAATACGCCATGACCCAGCGCAGGTTGCCGGCGTTGCGGTTGCGGTTCGGGTCGACGTACATCGTTGGCGTCCTTGGTGGTTGCTGTGGGGGGGTCGGTGGTCCACGTGCGGCGCGCGGGGCCGGTGCTCGCGTCTGTGCCAGGGGCTTGGCGGGCCGGATTCATGAACCGCTTAAGTATAGCGCATCATTCGCGTCGACGTGGCCGGGAGAACCCAATCCGCTACCGGTGGAAGTGGCCGGCGGTGCGGCACATCACGCATTACTGTCGAACACAGACCCAGGAGGAAGACCATGCAAGACAAACCGGACATGCTGCCGAAGGCCACCCAGGAAGACATCGATGTGCTCGCCAAGCCCGACGCGAGCCAGCACGAGTCGGCGTGGACCACGTTCAGGAATCTGCCGAAGAGCCACCGTTGGCCGTATTTCTACCGCCACTTCTTCTGGCCCATCATCATCGGCGTCGTGGTGCTCGCCGCCGCCATCGCGTTCATCGTCAACATGGCGGTCACGCCGAAGGGGCAGGGCCTCGGCGTGGCCGTGATCGACCTGGATGAGTCGTCGCAGCAGATGGACGGCCTCGAAGATGGCTACGAGCACTACCGTCAGGTGAACAAGGACCTCGTGACCTTCGAGAACGACTTCTACCTCGATTCGAGCAACCATGTCTCCGCCGGCAACTCTCAGGAGACCTTCGACGTGCAGCTGTCCGGCGGCACGCTCAACACGCTGATCAGCACAAAGGCGGGCCTCGAATCGAAGGACGTGCGCGACTATGTGGAGCCGCTCGCCGACGTGCTCACCCCGCACCAGCTCGGCGTGCTGCACGACCGCGGCGCGATCGTGGAACTGCCGCTCGGCAAGGACGGCGCCGCCAGGCAGGTGGCGCTCGACCTGGGCAAATCGGATGAGTGGCGCCAGCATGCGGACGGCGGCACAGACGCGCTGCTCGCGTTCGTCAACGTGCAGAACAAGCAGTACGTGCGCCTGTTCGTCGACTATCTGTACGGCATGTGACGGGCGGATCGCACCGTCGCGCCGGCGCCGTTCCTTTTATCGAGGAACGGCGCCGGCGCATGTGGGCGGTCGTGCATAATGGAACTGAACAGAGCGAAGAACAGGGTACGGGGTCGAGCCATGGCCGGCGGCGCGCATCGCGGCGCGCGCGGCATGGCGGCACCCGGTGCATGAGGTAGTGGAAGGAACGGGCGAATGATGCAGCACGACAAGGCATTCGAGGTTCTGTGCGCCGGGGCAGACAGGATCGGCGCAGGTGAAAACGGCAGGATTGTATGGGGCAATGGCGTCGTCACGCTCGTCTTCGACGTGCGCGATGACGCACCGGTGCAGCTCGTCGGCATGTCCGGGCGCGGCATGCGCGCCGTGGACGCCAACATCGCCGGCGAACCCGATGCGCAGCCGATTGTGGAACTGCGCTCGTCGATCGACAGCGGCGGCGACAACCGCCTCCAACTGGCCAAATCGGCCGCGGGCATGAAACTGCGGTTCGTGGAGGCGTACCGGTATACGCCGGCCGATCCCACGGCCCCCGACGCGCTGTACCGCCTGTCGATCGTGCAGCGCGACCCGCAGGGCGGTCCCACGGTCGTTTCGGTGTTCGAGGCGTACCCGCGGCTGAGCGCCGTGCGCACATACACGCGGCTGTGCTGCGACAAGCCGTACCCGGTCGAGGCGGTCTCGTCGATGAACGCGACGATGCCGCTCGCCGCGGCGCGGCTCGATGACAGCCAGACGATGATCTACTGGGGCGAGAACTCGTGGGATCTCGAGAACGCGTGGCATTGCCAGCCGCTGCGCTCCACCTCGCTGCGCGACCGCGACCAGAAGGTCAATCCGGGCACGTCGTCGGCGCGCTTCGCGTTCAGTTCGTCGTCCACGTGGTCGACCGGCGAGTTCTCGCCGACCGGCATCGTCGAAGGCTTCAGCGAAGCCCCCGAATCGCGCCCGTTCGCGTTCATCTGGCAGATCGAGCACAATGGCGCATGGGAATGGGAGATCGGCGAGGACGACCCCGGCGTGCGCATCAGCGCGTATGGCCCGGAATACGCCGACCACCAGTGGTTCACCATGCTCGGCGACGGCAATGAATTCACGTCGGTGCCGGTCTCGTTCGCGGTGTGCGCGGACGACTGGCAGCAGGCCGTGGCCGAGATGACGCTGCAGCGCCGCGAAACGCGCATGCGGCACGCGCGCGAACTCGGCCGCGCCGCCGAGTTCGACCGCATGGAGCTGCGCGTCGTCTACAACGACTACATGAACACGCTGTGGGGCGATCCGCACATCGAGCAGGAACTGCCGCTCGTCGAAGGCGCCTACAAGGTGGGTGCCGATGTCTTCTGCATCGACGCCGGCTGGTACGACGACGCGGACGGCGGCTGGTGGGACATGGTCGGCGATTGGGAGCCGTCCGTCGACCGCTTCGGCACCGTGCGCCTCGCCGGCCTGATCCACGACATCCAATCGCACGGCATGGTCGCTGGCCTGTGGCTTGAACCCGAGGTCATGGGCGTGCGCTGCCGGCTCGCGCAGGCCCTACCCGACAGCGCGTTCTTCTGCCGTCACGGCGCGCGCGTAGCCGACCAAGGGCGCTACCATCTGGACTTCCGCTCGCCGATCGCGCGCGAACACGCGACGCGCACGGTGGAGCGGCTCATCAGCGAATACGGCGTGGGGTATTTCAAGTTCGACTACAACACGACGCCCGGCGTGGGCACCGACGTCGGCACCGAATCGGTGGGCGCCGGCCTGCTCGAGCATTGCCGCGCGGTGCAGGACTGGGTCGACGAGATCCGCCGCGCGCACCCCGACGTGATGATCGAGAACTGCTCGTCGGGAGCCATGCGCGCCGATTATGCGATGCTCAGCCGGCTCGACATGCAATCCACCTCCGATCAGGCCGACCCCTCGATCTATGCGGCAATCGCCGCCGGCGCCGGCGTCACGATCCTTCCCGAACAGCAGGGCAACTGGGGCTACGCGCAAGAGGAGATGGACGACGAGACAGCCGTGTTCACACTGACCGCCGGTGTTCTGGGCCGCCTCTACCTCTCCGGGTTCATCAACCGCATGGGCGAGCGCCGGCTCGCGCTCGTGCGCGACGCCGTGGCGCTGCACCGGCGCGTGCTCGACGAGCAAGGGCACCTCATGCCATGGTGGCCCGACGACCTGCCGGATTTCAACGGCCCGTGGCTCGCCTACGGCCTGCGGCACAACCACGCGATCGCCGAAGCGGTCTACCCGGATGTGGCCGCGCTCATGGACGGCAACGAGCATGTGGAGTATCTGGCCGTCTGGCGCCGCGGCGGCGTCGACTCGATGTACCTGCAGCTCGGGCATGGCGCACATGTGCGGCAGGTGTTCCCCGACCCCGGTCAGCCGGACCATGCGCCCGGCGCGCGCCCGTGGGCGGTCGAGCATGTCGACCCCGACACCGTGCGCCTCACCGTGGCCGACAGCGAACGGCCGAGCGCGCGCATCTTCGAAATCAGCTACCGCGCGCAGTGAGCCGCGCGTAGACTGGGGCCATGAGCAAAAAGCACCGCGACCGCAATTGGGCCCCGGCGCCGCCCGCACTGGGCGCCGACGCGCACGTCATCGACAATCACACGCATGTGGCCTCCGTCGTGCCGTTCTCGCGCGCGATGAGCCACGAGGCGCAGGCCAAGGGCCAGCCCGAAGTGCCCGTGTACAGCGTCGATGAACTGCTGCACCAGGCACAGGAAGTGGGCGTGGAGGGTGTGATCGACTGCGGCTGCGAACTGCCGAACCTCATGACCGCGGTGGACATGGCACGCGAGCACCCCGGCGTGGTGCACGCGGCGATCGCGATCCACCCCAACGAATCCGTGCTGCACGGCCACCGCGGCGTGCCCGGCCCCGACGGCCTGCCGTTGCGCTACAAGCCGTGGCATGAGGTGAGCTTCGACGACGCGATCGCCGAAGTGGAGCGCATCGCGCGCGCCTACCCGCGGCAGGTCGTGGCGATCGGCGAGACGGGCATGGACCTGTTCCGCACCGGCGAAGGCGCCAAGGACCTGCAGCGCGAGGCGTTCCGCGCGCATATCGCGCTCGCCAAGGAGCTTGACCTGCCGCTGCAGATCCACGACCGCGACGCGCACCGCGAGGTCATCGAGACATTGCTCGCCGACGGCGCGCCGCGGCGCACCGTGTTCCACAGCTATTCGGGCGACGCCGAGATGGGGCGGATCGCGCGCGAACACGGTTGGTACCTCTCGCTTTCGGGCACGTCGAGCTACAAGGGCAACGACGGTATTCGCGAATCCGCGCGCATCGTCGGGCTCGACCATGTGATGGTAGAAACGGATGCACCGTATCTGACGCCGATGCCATACCGCGGGCGCACGAACGCGCCGTATATGATTCCATACACTTTGGATACGCTTGCCCAATATCTGGAATTGCCGATCGACGAGGTCGCCCGCGCGACCCGCGCGACGACGCGCGAGGTGTATGGGGTCTGAACACGGCCTGTCGATTGGGGAATCCGATGGCTCGTGTTGCGTGGGCCATCACTATCGCATGCATGGAGGGGGATGAAGGGTAAGGCCTCGACCATGGCGCGGCGAGTGCGCTGTACGAAAAGTGTGGCCATGTCGGGCCATGCGAGGCATTACCGTACCCTAATGCGTATTTTGAGGGCGGGACTCACCCCGCTGTTGAAAGGATATCGTGATGGCTCAACGGCCTGATGACGAACAAGATCAAGATCCGTTGCTCACGCAGACGGGCCAATACACCCGTGCGCCCAAGGTGTCGCACGAGGTGCTCACCAAGCAGGAGCGCGAGGAGCTGCTCAAGGAGCGCGCCGTCAGGCAGCAGGCGGCGCAACGGCTCAACGGACCATGCGCAGGCGGCCCGGTGGGGCGCTGGTGGCGCAAGCTGCAGTCCGGGCCCGACAAGGTCACGCTCGCCATGTCGATCGTGGCGCTCGGCGTGGTGTATGGCGACATCGGCACGTCGCCGCTCTACACGATGCAGACCTTCCTGGCCGGCCAAGGCGGCGTGGGCCATGCCGACGAAACGGCTGTGATCGGCATGCTTTCGCTCGTCTTCTGGACGATGACGCTGATCACCACAATCGAATACGTGCTCATCTGCATGCGCGTGGACAACAAGGGCGAAGGCGGCATCTTCGCGTTGTATTCGCTGTTGCGCCGCTACGGCGGCTGGCTCATCGTGCCGGCGATGATCGGCGGAGCCGCGTTCCTGGCCGATTCGGTGCTGACGCCGGCCATGTCGATCAGCTCGGCCGTCGAAGGCCTGCAGACGCTGCCCGCGCTGCAAAGCGTGTTCTCCGCCAATCCGAACCTCACGCTCGTCATCACGATCGCGATCATCGTGGCCGTGTTCGCCGTGCAGTCGCGCGGCACCGAGCGCATCGGCAAGGTGTTCGGCACCACCGTGCTCATCTGGTTCATGTTCATCGCCGTCACCGGCGGCATCAGCATGGCCCACAATCTCGAGGTGCTGCGCGCGTTGAACCCCGTCTATGGCGTGGAGTTCCTCGTCAGCGGCGACAACCGCGCGGGGCTCGCGTTGATGGGCACCGTGTTCCTCTCGATCACCGGCGCCGAGGCGCTGTATTCCGACATGGGCCATGTGGGCCGCGGCAACATCTACGCCACGTGGCCCTTTATCAACCTGGCACTCGTGCTGTCGTACTTCGGCCAGGGCGCGTGGATCATCCGCACGATCGAAAACCCGGCGTTCGTGCGCGAAGGGGGAGCGCCGAACCCGTTCTTCGCCATGATGTCGCCCGAATTGCGCTATGCGGCGGTCGTGCTTTCGGTCGTGGCCGGCGTCATCGCCTCGCAGGCCCTAATCTCCGGCGCGTTCACGATCGTCTCCGAGGCCACACGCCTCAACTGGATGCCGCATCTGCAGGTGCGCTACCCGGCGCGCACGCGCGGCCAGCTGTACATTCCCACCGTCAACTGCGTGCTGTGCGTGGCCACGGTGGCGGTGCTGCTCATCTTCCGCAATTCCGAGCACATCGCCGCCGCCTACGGTCTAGCGCTCACGGTGACGATGGTCATGACATCGATCCTCGTGACCGTGTACCTGTGGCACAGGCGCATGCATGTGGCCGCCGTGGTGTTCGCTGTGGTGTTCCCCACAATCATGCTCCTGTTCTTTGTGGCCTCGATGGCGAAGTTCATGCACGGCGGCTGGTTCACAGCGCTGCTCACGCTCGCGATCCTGACCGTCATGGTCACGTGGAACGAGGGCACGAAGCTCGAACGCGCGCAGCGGCGCCACATGCAGCTCGACGACTGCCTGCCGGTGCTGCAGCGGCTGCACGATGACGCGACGATCCCGTACTATTCCGACAACATCGTGTACCTGACGTCCGATCAGGACATGAAGCGCATGGACACCGACGTGTTCTTCTCGATCTTCGCCAACCACCCTAAGCGCGCGCACGCCTGGTGGATCGTCTCGGTCGAGACGACCGACGACCCGTTCACGCGCGAATACACGGTGGAGGATTACGGCACCGACTACCTGTTCCGTGTGCGCATCCGCCTCGGGTTCAAGGTCTCGCAGTCCATCCCCGCCTACCTGCACCAGATCATGCACGACCTGCTGCACGGCGGCGACCTGCCACAGCAGACGACGCGCTACCCGAAGGTGGACGCCGATCCAGAGATCGGCCCGATCACGTACGTGCTCATCCACAAGGCCCTCATGCCCGAATCCAAGGTCTCGGCGAAGGGCGCGTGGGCGCTGCGCATCAAATACGCGATCCGGCATGTGGCAGGCTCGCCGGTCAAATGGTTCGGCCTGGCGCCCTACAACCCGGTCACCGAAGTGCAGCCGCTCTTCCTGTCCACCGTGCGCCCGCCGCGCCTCAAGCGCGTGGGCTGAGCGGCCCCGGCCGACCGTCCGCGTCTATCCATTAGCCACGGGCGGCCGCCCCAGTGCGCCCCGAACAGCCGTTGGCGTCTAGCCCCTAGGCGCCAACGGCTGTTTTCATTGGTATTCCAACGGTCTTGCGGTGGGTACAAGCAAAACCGATAGCGAAATCCTGAGAATCGGTGGCGTGCGGCGTGTGGAATCGTTACAGTAAACGACTATGTGCAGATTACTGGGATACGCCACCGCGAATGTCAATGTGAGCCTCGACGAGGTGCTTGGCATGCGCGAGTGCGCCGCGTTCCGTGATCTGAGCGAGATCCACAACGACGGCTGGGGAGCGGTGCTCATCAACGAGCCGGGGCACGCGGCGCACGTCAACGACGGCGGCGCGCCCTCGCCCGAGACCGGGTCAGCGCTCTACCGCAACACGATCGCCGCGCAATACGACCCGATCTTCAACGAGCTCGCGCATGCGCCGGCGCGCGGCGCCATCTGGCACCTGCGCCTCGCGAGCTCGAACCTGCCGCTGATCCTGGAGAACCAGCAGCCGTTCTTCGCCAGTGGCCTCGGCTTCGCGCACAACGGCGACATCTCGGATGCGCAGGGCCGCAACATCACCACGAACCGCGCGTACCCGATCGACCAGAACCTGGTGCAGTCCACGGGCGGACGGTCTGATTCGGCCATGTATTTCGCGATCGTGCTGCAATACCTGGGCTTCGGCTTCGCGCTCGAAGAGGCGCTCGCACAGGCGGTGCGCGAACTGCGCGCCACCTACCCCGATTCGAGCTACAACTGCATGATCCAAAGTCAGGACCAGTTCATCGCCCTGCGCGCGGAAAGCGGACGCCCCACCGCGCAGGCAATCGTCGACATCTACGCCCGCTACGGGCGCGAAGACGAGGCGCGCGACTACAGCGTGCTGCACTACCGCGAACTCGGTGCCAAGCCAGACGAGCCAAAGGGCGTCGTCGTGGCGAGCACCGGCTTCGAGCAGCCCGCCGAAGATGGTTGGCGCGAACTGGAGAACAACCACATGATCGTCGCGTCGAACCGCACCGGCGCCTTCCGCGTGCGCGGCATCTGATCCGTCGCGTTCGCACAGGGGGTAGAGAGCCCATCGCAGCGCGACTACGATGGGCAACATGACAGGAATCATCCCCACCGTCGACCAGATCGAGGCGCTGCACCGCAAACTCGCACCGTCCGACGCCGCCTACGACCTCATCCACACTCACTGTGTGATCATCGCGCAGATCACCCGCCAGCTCATCCACCGCCGCAATGCGCTGTTCATGCGCCGCTGCACACTGCCGGCGGACGCGCCCGAACGCACCGGCGAGCCGGCGCCCGGCGCATTCGCCGTGCCGGCGACCGACGGCGTGACGGGCGGCACCGTGCCGCCGCGCTACCTCGACGCCGGGCAGGCCGTGCTCGGCGCGCTGCTGCACGACATCGGCACCTACCGCGTGCTGAAGAACGACGGTTCGAACGGCGAACCGCTCACGTTCGACGGCCCGCACTACGTGCAGCACGGGCTGATCGGCTACGACCTGCTGCTCAACGAAGGCTACGACGAGTCGATCGCGCAGTATGCGCGCAACCACACCGGCGTGGGGCTGACGCGCGAGGCCGTCGTGCGCCAGGGCCTGCCGCTGCCTCCGGACGATTACGTGCCAGTGAACCTCGAGCAGGAAGTGGTCATGGTGGCCGACAAATACCACAGCAAGTCGGTGCCGCCCAAGTTCCTGACCGCCGACGCCTACGCGCGCAAGGCCGCGCGGTTCGGCGAAGACAACAAGGAGCAGTGGCTTGACCTGGTGCGCACCTACGGCGAGCCGGACGTGCCGGCGTTCGCCGAGGAATACCACATGCGTCTCGTGGACTGAACCGGCCGCGGCCAGCCCGGTGCGGGGTCAGTGCGTCAGGTCGATTGTCTCGTCCATCGCGCCGGCCACGTGCGGGTCGGTTGTGACGACGATGACGGTGCGCTGCTTGGATTCACCGTGCACCTGTGCGCGCAGCAGGTCGAGGATCGTGGCGGCGTCGGCCTCGTCGAGTGTGGCCGTCGGCTCGTCGGCGAGCACGATGTCGGGGTCGGTGGCGATCGCGCGCGCGACCATGACCCGCGCGCGGTCCACGGCGCCGAGCGTGCGCACAAGCGCGCGTGAACGCTCGGCCTGCGTCGCGTTGTCGTCGCCGCGTGGCGCGAAGCCGACGCGCGTCAGCAGCTCCTGTGCGAGCACGGTGATCGGCTTGAGGTAGTTGCGGTTCGACGCGTCCATCGCGTATTCGAGATTCGCTGCGGCGCTCAGGTCGCCGCGCAGCGCGAACTGCTGCAGCAGCACGCCGATGCGGTGCCCGCGCAGTTCGAGCGGCGTCAGGTCGTGCAGCGGCGTCGCTTTGGTCATCACACTGCCTTCAGCGGGGTGCGCGAAGCCGGCCATCAACGCCACAAGCGTGTCGTGCTGGCGGGTGTTATGCGCATCGACGAGCACGCCGTATGATGTGCCGCCCTCGCACCGCATTGTGAGGTCGTTCCAGATATGCTCGCCGGTCTTCGCGTCAGTCACCGTCACGCCGCGCATCGAGAACATCGGGTAGGCGCGGAACACCGAATCGTCCACGTCGTCCGTGCTGTCCGCGTCGTTGGGCTTGTCGGTGCTGGTGGTGCCGGCGCCCGCGTGCAGCGTCTCGTCGAGCGCTGCAGCCGCGGTGTTCGCGACGGCCTCCGCCTCCTCGTCGCCTGTGCCTGCGTCATCCGCGTCGGCGGCGGCAATGGCCTCGGGGTCGGCTGCGGCTGTGTCATCTGCACCGGCGGCCGCACGGTCAGTGTCGTCGTATTCGATCGTGTAGCTCATGCCCGGCTCGACCGATTCATCGGTCATCAGCTCATCGAGCTCTTCGACGGCGTCGGTGCGCTCCTGCGGCTCCTGGTTGCTCATCACTGCTCCTTCGTGGTCGGTTCGGCGGGATCGAGGTATGGCGAATGCGTCAGCTGCGCGGTGCGGAACAGCGCCACGCGCACGCCCGCGATGATGGCAGGCGACAGGCACGCCAGCAGCGCGATCCATGTGACGTTCCACAGCACGCCGCCGTGCATCGCGATCGTGTGGCCCTGCGCGAGCTGCGTGGCGAGCGGGTTCGCGGTCCAACCGCCGATCAGCAGACCGAGCGCCACGCCCAGCACGGTCTGCAGCAGGATCTCGACCATGAACTGCCATGCCATGCGCGACTTCGTGACGCCGACGGCCAGACCGTAGCCGATCTCGCCGCGGCGCGGGCATGCCTCGAGCAAGGTCAGCAGCAGTGCGAACGCCCCGCCCACGCTCCACAGGCAGATGAGCATGACCTTCGTGGTGCCCGCCAGCTTGTCGAGCGGTTCGAGCGAGTGGTTGTAGGCGTCGATCGTGGGGGAACGCACGGCGAAGCTCTCCGGCAGGTCGGGCTTGAGCGCGCTCTTGAACTGCTCATACGCCTGCGGGTTGGCCAGCGTGAACACGATGTTGATGTCGGGCACGGCCCAGCCGGTGCCTTCCGTGGTGTCGAGCCCGCTTGCCGCGAAGTCGTAGTAGCTCGTGTAGATCACATTGTCGCGGTTGTCTTTCGCGAACTGCGCGTCAGCGCCCTGCACGCCCTGCGGGGTATCCGTATAGGTGTAGATGCCGCCGACGGTGAACGTGTAGGTGGTCTTGGCGTTGGCCGGATTGCCCACGGTTATGGTGCTACCCACCTTGAGGTTGTTCTTCTTCGCGAGTTCCTGCGAGATCAGCACGTCGCGCGCCGTCACGTCTTGGTAGTTGAGCTTGTTGCCCTCCACGACCTTGAACGTGCCGTATTCGTTGGCGTCCACGGCGGCCTCGTTGTAGAACGAGGTGAGTGTGAAGTCGCCTCCGGTCTCGTTCTGGCTCGCGCCGGAGGTGGCGCTTGTGGTGATCGCCTTGAAGGAATCGGTCGAGCGCACCGGCACCGACGCCACCACCGAGTAGTCGAACTGCACGTGCTTGGATTGTGCGGCCGCGCCGAGCACGTTGTATTCCTCCCACGTGATGTAGCGCTTCGTCCAGTCGGCGTTGTCGCCGTTGCGGTCGCTGAGCGCCGTGTCCGTCATGCGCACCACGGCCTGCGGCTTGAGCGCCTCGTACCCTTCGCCGTGCGCGGCGTGGTATTCGTGCATCACCGCGGCGCCGAAGACCGACCACATGGTCACGAGCAGGCTCACAATCACCATTAGCGCCGTGCGCCACGGATGGCGTCGCAGTTCGGCCCATGCGTTCTTGACAACAAACATCCGGTGTCTCTCCTGTGTCCGTTCAGTGTGGAAATGTTCCGTCTGTTGTCTGGTTCTACTCAGACCGGCTGAAAAAAGCCTGAACGCGTGCCTTTATCCACAGTCGGCATGGCGGTTGTGGATGGCCGGAGTGTCGTCCACTTATCCACATTCTTCGCTCTGGCCGTGGTATGGGCGCGCGGCGCATGGGAATGTGGCATCCATGCGCGACGGCCGCCGCTTGAGGCGACGGCGCGCGCGGACACGCAACAGGACACAGACAAAAAAGGAGCACACCATGCGCACACCATTCACGATGGATTCGGCGGGATTCCTCACACTGCTCGACGCGCTCGAGCGCAGGTTCAACGATGTCACGGCCGCCGCGTCGCTTTCGTTCGCCGGCATCGACGGCGACCTGCACCCCGTGGTCCAGCCCGCCTGCGCGGGGGAGGGAGATTGTGCAGACTGCGGCGAATCCGCGGATCACACAGACAGCGTGGGCGCGGAGGACAGCGCGCAGCCCGAGCCCACGGCGCCGTGCCCGGGCGCGCGCTGCGACAGCGAGCTGCGCAGCCCCGCCTCCACACCGCTCTCATGCGATTTCCACGGGCGCACCGGCGCGTTCCACGACGAGGTGTTCGACCCGCAGCTCGTCGAACTCGCGTCCAGCGCGTTCGGCTCCACATGCTGGGCCTCGCTCATGTGCGTCGCGTCGTTGGGCCTCGACGCCGCGCTCGTGGAATGCGCGCGGCAGTTCCTCACGCACACGTCGATCATCGTGCGGCAGAAAGGGCTCGCCGTCTGGCTCTACGACCTGATTAACGACGCCACGATGGCCATGCTGCTCGGCCAGACAAGCCCACGCATGCCCGTGACAATCCGCCCGATGAGCCAAGTGCAGATCTCGCGCTGGCTGCACGGCAGCGGTGTGAAACGCTTCGGCTCACAGCAGCAGCGCGCTGCGGACCGCGCGGAATACGGCAACCAGGCGCACCGGCTCGCCGCCTACTGCATGCTGCGCTGGGGAGCGCCCGCTGTGTCGAGCGCGCAGATCGCCACGATGCTGCTCACCAACCCCGGGATAGGCATGTGCATGCTGCGCGAAGACCCGAACGTGCGCGCACAGGGCGCCTGCACCGACACGCGTTACCGCCGCGTGGTCGAATACCTGCGCTCGCTGCACGCGCAGGCCGACCTCGACTATGCCCGCGCACTGAAGATCGGCGACGTGCCGTGGCTTTCGCCGGACGGGCACGCGGCCGTCACAATCGCCGCGGACAGGCGGTACCTCTACGACGCGAACCGGCTCGTGCACGCCTACCGTGCCCTGTGGGACCGTGCCACCGCCGACCCCGCGCAACTGCTGATGGCGGTCGAGGAGACGCGCACACTGCCCGGGGAGCCGCTGTGGGAGAACCCGGTGTATCTGCGCGACCTCGCCGACTCGCTGATGGGCTCGGTGCTTGCCGAAGACCTGACGATGGGGTTCCAGCAGCGCGACCGCGAACGCTTCGACCGCGGGGTGCGCACGCTCGAGCACATGGGCGACCAGGTGCGCGCGATGAACGTGCTGATGCTGCCGATCATGGCGATCGACGAATGCGAACCCGACTGGAATGCCGTGGCCGCGCGCGGGTACAAGGCGCGCACAACGCAATGGCGCGCGTTCTGCGCCCGCTGCGACGACTTGGCCACCGTGGTGCTGGCCCAACTGCAGGGGCAGGGCGAGGGGTTCCATGTGCGCGCCGCGGCGAGCCTGCTCAAGCAGTCGCTTCCCGAATACTGCGAGCTCGCGCTGCCGCTGTTCGAGCAGGAGATCGAGCGGCTCGCGGCGCGCGAACAGGATGCTGCGGAGGCGAGCGCCGGCGTGGAAGGGCATGAGCGGGAAGGCGGTGCGGTGCATGTTGATATGGCTGCCTGACGACTGTTATGTGCCCGCGCCCGACTGGTGCGCGTGCGCGCCCTCGCCGGTCGCGCTGTGCGACGAAGAATAGATGCGAAAAATCCCTCTGAATCATGGATTCAGAGGGATTCCAAGGCGGAGGATGCGAGATTCGAACTCGCGAGGCTGTTACACCAACACGCTTTCCAAGCGTGCGCCATAGGCCACTAGGCGAATCCTCCATCGTGCAATGTCGTAGGACATGCAACTTGAACAGGATATATCAACATGGCATAACCACGCAAGTCCGGAGTGTCGTGATAGGTGGGGCGATGGCGCTGCCAGTAGGACTCAATGCACTGTGTTCCACTGGCAACGCATCATCCCCTCAGTCCATCTGCAGGTACCGCTTCCAGAAGGCGACCGATTCCATTTGCGGGGCAGCGGCCAGATATTCGCGCGAAAGACGCTCCGCATGCTTCTTGTAATACGCCATATCGCGCTTGTACCGCTTCTGCACATCGCGGTACCGCTGAACGTCCTTGACGCGGATGACGCCCTTGCGCGTCGCCCAGTCGATGGCGATGATGATGTTCTCCTTGTGGATCATGCCCGCCGGGTAGATCCACCCTGCGCTTGGAATGACGGTGTATTCGATCCGATCCGCGTCGCCTTCGCTGCCGTTGCCGCCGATCTTCTGCGCAATGAAATTGTTTGAACCAAACCGCTGCCCGTTGTGTGTCAGGTAATCGAACGCGCGTTGCTTGAGCGAACGGGGTTCGTCGAAGTCGATGGCTTGGCGCGTCAGCATATCCGGGTTGAAATCGGTGATGCCTAACTGTTCGGCCTGTGCCCGCAACTCGTCGAAAGGAACAAGCTGTTCCTTTTCCCGGTTGGCGCGCATGAAGCACTCCTGCGCCACCGGCTGCATGATGAATTGTGGCCCCTTGAGGAAGTCCTCGAATCCTGTGAGCGCGAGTTCGGCGTCGGTGTAGTTGAATTTACGGCATTCCAGATCGACCATATGGTGCAGGCTGTGCAGCATGGTCTTCATATCGGGAACCAAGCCGGTGGTCAGCTGCCCGATCATCTGGTTGCGGATCGTCTGGTACCGTTCCACGCCGGCGTTGTACCGGATGTCGAACTTCGCATGCCATACGCAGATGCCGTTCATCGTCATGAACTTCGGATTGCAGCGAATGCCGTACTCCACGTCGTCAAAGCGCACGAAGATGGGCAAAGGCAGGCCGTTGTACTTGATTACCGTCGTGGGGATCACGCAGTACCACCATGCGGCGTAACGGTGTGCGTCAGCGGGAACATTCATATGCTCGTCGTAGCATTCGTTGTACACGACATCCACGAACTTGGTGACCTGCAGCGGCGGCTTCGCAGGGACGCAGGAGCCATCGTAGGTGGAGATGAAACCGGTGTCTTCCTTCTGGTCCTGAGTGTCTTCGATGTTGAGCATCGCGCCCGAGACGAACGCCTCCGAGTATTCGTCGTTGACGATGCGCAGCAGATTGTAGGTGCGCAGGATGCTTTCCGGTGAGACCTCCACGTCATCGTCCATCAACAGCACATGCGTCGCCGGTATAGCCTGTTCAAGCGACTCGATCATGCCGCGCGCGAAGCCGCCGGCGCCGCCTACGTTCTCGTTCGGTGTCACGGTCACATGCTCGTCGCTCAGTTCCGCGGCGGGCAGCGTGCTGCCGTTGTCGATGACGTGCATCGTCAGATGGTTCGCGATGTCGTAGTCAGAGCCGAGCAGTTCGGTCTTCACGAGTTCGATGTTGCGTTCGATGAAACGCTCCTTGCGGAACGTCGTCGTGGCGATCGCCAGTTCCACACCGCGCGCCTCGCCGTCGAACTCGACTTCGTAATACCCGTTGCGGATGGCGGTCTTCGCCTGGGTGGCAATCTGGAATCCGGCGATGACGGTGGTCGGATCAACCGCGATGTCGAGGACCACTTCATGCCATGCGCCGTCGCCGGGAACGGTCGATGCCACGGAATCGACGAGCTGCGGAGTCATCGAAAGGCGTTCGGCGCGGGTCTGCGTCACGGTGACGGCTGCCCTGCTCTTCACCTCGATGTGCAGGTGGAACGCCGTGGCGCGCGTGTATTTGAGTAGTTTGAGCACGGACAGCGCGTTGAAATACGTCGTAAAATCAACAGTGCCGGCGCCACCGATCGTCCAATCGCCGGTGCGTGCATCCGGGGTGAGCAATTGGTCGGTGTGGTAATACATCGTTGGGTAGCTCAATGCGCGCGGCTTGGTCTCCAGCAGCACGTTGGCGAATCGAATCGACGACATGTGTCCTCACTTGGTAGTTTGCAGCTGTCAATCACGTTTCAGCATAGTCAGCACAGCGAAAAAGCTCATTGTTTCACCGCTGACTCAACCATTTCCCACATGCTCGCCTATGATAATGCACCATGGCGCGGCTACAATGAAGCGACTGGACCCGATACGAAGAAGGTTACGATTGAATACGCTGAAGCAACGGTTGAAGGACCGCTACGGATACGCCATGACCGTATTGCGCGGGTTGGTGAAAACCGATTTCAAGATGCGCTACCAAGGATCGTTCCTCGGTGTGGCATGGTCGGTGCTCAAGCCATTGATGCTGTTCTGCGTCATGTATGTGGTGTTCGCGAAGTTCATGCGCATGACCGACGGCACGCCCACGTACCCGGTCGTGCTGCTGCTTGGCATCAGCTCATGGCAGTTCGTCACCGAGACGGTCGGCATCGGCCTGCGGTCGATCGTGGACCGCGGCGATCTGCTGCGCAAAGTGCATTTCCCCAACTACATCGTGGTGGTCTCGGCTTCGATTGGCTCATTGATCTCGCTGGGCATCAATTACCTCGTGGTGCTCGTCTTCGCGCTGTTCGCGCGCGTCCAGTTCACGTGGCGCGTGCTGTGGCTGCCGCTCAATGTGCTCGAGCTGTATGCCATCGCGCTTGCGCTCGCACTGATCCTGTCGACGTTCTACGTGTTCTACCGCGACGTGCTGCACATCTGGGAAGTCCTGCAGCAGATCATCTTCTACGCCATGCCTATCATCTACCCGCTGAGCTACATCACCAAGAACCACCCGGAATACAAACCGGTCGCGGACCTCGAATTGATGAATCCGATCGCGCAGACGATCCAGGACATCCGGCACAATTTCATCGCGCCGGCGACCCAGCCGACGGTATGGAACACGTTTGGTTCATGGTGGATCAAGTTGATCCCCGTCATGATCGCCGCACTCCTGCTGTGGTTCGGCATATATGTCTTCCGTAAGAACAGCCGCCGATTCGCGGAGGTGATGTAATGACCCAAGAAACCAAGCGGAACAACACCGCGGGCAACAACGACGTCGTCACAATCGACAACTACATGGACCAGCCGGTCGTGCTCGATGTGAACCATGTCGAGAAATGGTTCAAACTGCCGACCGAGCAGGCCAGTGGCCTCAAGCAGGCGTTCATCAACTGGACGAAGGGCATCAAGGGCTACAAGAAGCAGCAGGTGCTCAAAGACGTGACATTCCAGGTGCACCGTGGCGAGTTCTTCGGCATCGTCGGCAGGAACGGCGGTGGCAAGTCCACATTGCTCAAGATCATTTCGCAGATCTACTATCCGAACAGCGGTTCGGTGCATGTCGAAGGCAAGCTTGTGCCGTTCATCGAACTCGGCGTGGGCTTCAACCCGGAGCTCACCGGCCGCGAGAACGTGTATCTCAACGGCGCATTGCTCGGCTTCTCGGCCGAAGAGGTCGACGCGATGTACGACGACATCGTCGAGTTCGCCGAACTTGAGGACTTCATGGACCAGAAGCTCAAGAACTATTCGAGCGGCATGCAGGTGCGCCTCGCGTTCTCGGTGGCGATCAAGGCGCAGGGCGACATCCTCGTGCTCGACGAGGTGCTCGCCGTCGGTGACGAGGCGTTCCAGCGCAAATGCGACGACTATTTCACGAACGTCCGCAAGGACCCGACGAAGACGGTCATCCTCGTGACGCATGACATGGGCGCTGTCAAGCGGTATTGCACACGGGCGATGTTCATCCGGGATGGGGAGGTCGCCGCGATAGGCGACCGCGAAACCGTTTCGGAAAGCTATACGCTCGCGAACCTTGAGGCCGCGCAGGAGGAGAACGAGCGCAAGCAGCAGGAGATGCTCGCCCATGGCCGTGAAGAATATCCGAACGGCCTCAACGAGCGTTGCCCGCTGCTGCGCACCTATGGCGTCTCCCCGCTCATGTTGACGAGCGACGACACCTTCCGTTTTGCGGTGGAATACGAATTCAACGAGACCGATGACTTCTATCTCGCCATCGCGCTGCACGACGTTCGTCGCGGAGGCATCACATTCGACACCGGCGCACGCAATCCGCGCATGCATCTGACGAAGACCGGGCATCACACCGTGTACTTCGAGATGCCACTTGCACTGTTCAACAATGGTGAATTCCGCCTCATCACATCGTTGCGCACACCGATTCCCGGCGACGACGCGATGACGGACGCCGTGGCCGTGGCATTGGACGACAACGCGTGCACATTCGTCATCCGCGATTCGCGCAACACAAACTACGCATTGATCAACAACCGGTCGCTGTCAATCACGCCGATAAGCGAGCAGGACGCAAAACAGGCGGCGGCTCAGCAGGCGGCGCACGACAGGGCAAGGAACTGACATGGGCGGCACCGGCATCCCGCTATGGTCCAACGCCAAACGCACATTCTGGAACGGCGTCACACGCATGTACAACCGGCACAACGGCATCACGCCGCCATCGGCCGACGAAATCGCGCGGCGTGCCCGGGCGCATTACCTCATCGGAGAAGCCGGTTTCCCGAACTACGGGGATGAGATCATCGCCCGTGAATGGGTGAAGTATCTGGCGCAGGTGGATCCCGAAGTCCCTGTCATCTTCGATTGCCTGTGCGCAGGCCCCGCTGCGGCGATCCTCCATGGGCTGCATCCCAAGCTTACCGTTGTGGACACCGTCGCGCAGCTATGCATGACAGACCGGGAGCGGTTGTGGCATGCATTGCCGGAGGCCGGCCGGGCGTCGACGGCGATTGAGGACATTCCTGCTGAGACGATCGGCGCGGAGCTGTGCAAGGCGCTCGACGACGAGGGGTACGGCGCACGGTACGCGGCCGGCATCCGCCTCCTCACAAAAAAGACGCAGGATCTGCACATCATCGGCGGCGGCTATATGCGTAGTGTGTGGAACGCGAACCTCGCCCGGTTGAGCGCCGCGCTATGGGCACAACTGCACCATATGCCAGCCGTCGTAAGCGGCGTTGGGCTCGAACCGCTCAACGCGGCCGACCGTGTGTATGCGGCTGACATCGCCAAACAGATCACGGCATTCTCCTGCCGTGACATCCCGAGTCGTGACGCAATCGATCCAGGCCATACGTCGGCCACGCTTGCGCCCGACGATTGCTTCGTCAACGCGCTGGATGGCGTCTATCTGCCTGATGATGTGCCATTGCCGCGCACGATGGTGTGCATGCAGACCGATCTTGTCGACGATCCAGACGCGTTGCTGCGGCATATGGTCAATGTGCTCGAAGCATGGCATGTGCCGCAGGGGGAGCGCATCGGCGTCGTGGAATGCATTCCCTACGACTCCCAGAACGCGATGCAGGCACTTGGCGAACACGGGTGGGAGCCATGGCTGTATCCGATGCAGGATCTGCTCGAACGGGGTTTCCCGGCGCAAGCCGGACAACGATGGCTTTCCACACGGTACCATCCGCATCTGCTCGCCGCCGCGAAAGGCTGTTCGGGAACCTTCATCGCAGTGCAGCCGGGGTATTACGACGTCAAGCACAATGCGGTGCTCCGTATGGGCTCGCGTTGGACGCAGACCTGCATCGGTCAGCCCGACATCCCGCAGCCAGGTCCTGGGTTCGCCGATCCTTCGGTCAGGTTCATGTACCGTGACCAGATTCGCAAGCAGGTCGCTCCGCTGTACGGGATGCCCGGAGGGCGCTGAACAGCATACCCGTCACGCTCATATGCCGCGATATGCATGAAAGGGTTGTGTTGCTGGCGGCAAAAGACCGCCAGCAACACAACCCTTTCATGCATATCGCGCAGTACTCACCACAGGTTGTCGAGTCTGTGGAGGAACGCCGCCATGTCCTGACGCACGACATTGCTCATGCCGCGGAACTCCCGTGCATTGCCCACTTTCCAGCCCTCGGAGATGCTGGATCCGGCGAGCCATGCAATGTCTTCGGCATGCGGTGTCTGATTGGGCCCATCGAAACGCACGTCGCGGAAATCCTTCTTCGGCGTGACGTCGCTTCCCTTGCCTCCCAGATCGGCAAGACGCCTGAGGAACGCCGCCATGTCCTGACGCACGACCGTGCTCCGGCCGCGGAACTCCTTGCCTCCGGCAACGTTCCAGCCCGTCGAGATGCCCGCATGCGCAAGCCACAGGATGTCTTCGGCATGCGGCGTATTGCGGTTGACGTCCTTGAACACATTCCAATCAGCAGCTGACGGCTTCCACGTTGCGGCGTCCGAGATGTTGCGCTTCACCGCGAGACGGCGCAGGAACGCAGCCATGTCCTGTCGGTAGACGCGTGTCATGCCCTCGTAGCGCACGGTGCCGTCGCTGTTGTTGTATCCCTTGGTGATGCCGGAGTCGGACAGCCAATTGATGTCGCCTTCGTGGGGTGTGCTCGTGTTCACGTCGGTGAACCGGTAGACGGTGAGGGTGCCGGACCAATTCCTTCCGGTGCCGGAATCGAATACGACGTTGGTCGTTCCAGGACCTACCGCCTTCAGTTGGTATCCATCCGCAGCGATCACGTTGGCGTTGCTGGTCTGCCATTCGCCCATGATGAGTGGGTCGACCGACGCGAAGTAGGTTGCGTTTCCATTCCACGAATACCGGCTCACCGACAGGGAGGTCGTTGCGACCTTGCCGACTGCGAAGTGCCCCGGCAATCCTTCGAACTGCGCGGTGCTTGCGACCTTGTCGCTCACCGCGAGCGGCAGCATATAGGTGCCGTTCAGGTTGAGCGGGGTTGTATCGCCGCTACCGCCGTAAATCGCGCCAGCCGCGACGCCGTTGATCATCGAGAAACCCAGCCTGTTCGCGCCCGGATCGATGAGGCTCATATAGTGGCCGTAATCGTTTTCGTTGATCTGTGCGCCATTGACGTGCTTGATGTAGTCTTCTTTCTCTTGCATCCACAGGTTGAATGCATTCACGAAATTCTTGCTCCAATCAAACGCGAGCACCTCGCCATGTGCCCCGACGCCATTGACTGTTGCGCTCCAGATATCGGATTCGTTGCCGGTGCGCATATGGCTCACGGTGTACGTCGTCTCCAATGCTCGCTGAATGGCGATGCGTTCGAGTGTGTTGTCCCATGAAGGGTTCAGGTACGCGTCTTTGCTCATGTTCTTGGCGCGCAGCCACTGCTGCACCGTCACATATGAGCCTTGATCGTTCCTGAATTTGACACGTGCATCGTTATAGGCGTCCTCTCGCCATTTGCGCAGCTGTTGCTTGGCTTGCGTGTACACCGTGTTCTGCTGCAATTGGGCAAGCGAAAACGCGATCACACCGGAGCCAAGCGATACATTGAGATCGAAGTACGCAATGTCTTGGCTGCGCGCTTTGCCGAGCTCCTCGGCTTGTTCATGCAAATCGCCTGCATCGGGCAGTATCTGCGACTGCACGCGCATTGGCGATTGTTCCTGCGTGATTTCGAATTGGGGTACCATCGCTTCAAGATCCGCTGCCTGGGCCGTATATGGCATTGCCGTGCACAGCACCGCTGCGGCGCATGACGCACTGAGCCACCGCAGTCCCCTTGTCCTCCAATTCGCCATGATGTCCCTTTCTTCTTGGTGTGCTCTCCCGTGATCCCTCATCATCGAAAGATTATGTCAATTATATAGTTGCTCAATGGCCGCTGGTGTGTATAACCAACTATCAACACAATATCTTCTTATTACCTTCCTGCAATCCGTCGTTTGACAAGCCATTGGGGGTGCGCTTTTTTACCGATTGCCGCCAATGGGGGAGTGTGGACAGTGGCGTGTGGTCGGGCTCAAATAATCGAAGAAAAAGCGTATGAGAGAGAAGGAGCATCCCATGGAAAGGGGAACATGGGCCGATTGGGTGAACGCCATCGGAGGGGGCTGGTGGGCGTTCCGCATCTGAGCATTATCAACAATCAAGAACAGAAAGAGAGGAAACAGAGATGAGCAGGGTAAAGAAGTCCGTTCGTGGCATGGCGGTGTTGTCCACGATTGGGTTGGCCTTGGGGCTGCTCGTGCCGTCTCCGGTGATGGCACGAGCGTGTTCCGCGGTATGAGCACGGTCGTGCGTGAGGCTTGGGGCGAACAGGTCGTGCATCACGAGGCAACCTACAAAACCGTGCATCATGATACGGTTGTCGAGAACCGCACTGAATTCTCTAAC
>ERZ808037.355-NODE-355-length-46177-cov-6.381280_pt1 | contig 46177 bp, 41 predicted proteins | sample MGYA00380190_ERZ808037 | MGnify/ENA primary metagenome ERZ808037 (study PRJEB31490, sample SAMN06133399) | mouse gut metagenome | isolation source: J9 | host: mice | place: China: Chengdu | collected 2015-05 ...
CTTTCGTTAGCCCGCGACAATGATGTGTGGCTGACTGTTTTTCGAAAACCGAGATGATATAGCATTTTTGAATGGGCTTCCAGACATAAACAGATGTCTCGTAGCGAATCACACTCTGTCAGCTGTCCAAAGAGCAGATGAAGGAGGTGATTGTAACTGTTGAGGTTCTTTACATGCCAGTCTCCTTTATACTGCCTTACAAGCTTATAAAACTGGTAGCGCGGTATAAATTCGATTGCCTGGGAGAAAATATACTTACCCTGATTCATAATCTTGATGTTTGGGGACAACAAGACTAATAAATCAATTTCAAATCAAAAAATCAATGTTCTATTGTATTTGACTAAATACTAATATTTTAATAACGGTAGTTGGATTTTTATCGCACCACTACTAAAATCAATCATCCTTCACTTGATTAAGAATCGTTTACGATATTGTCTAATGCCTCTATCAGTGTTTCATACTCCTGCTTGTAACGTTCAAGACGGGCATAATCTTTCTCGGTCGGCTTTGGGATGCGAGATATATCCATATTGTTTCTTAAATCGTTCAGTTTGACTTTCAGGGCGAGAAAATTTCCTGATATACGGTTGATATACTCCTCTCTTGAAGGTGTTGTATGGTGATTGAGAAGCGTCAATGCCGTTTTGATTTCTTCGCGCTCCTCATTTGTTATTACGTGTGTTGGTTCGCAGGGATATTTGTCGATGTTTTCCATCCAATCCTCCCACCAATCTTCCTCATACCAATGCTCTTTAGGTTTTTCCGATATTCTCGGTATTTCCGCGTCAAGCAAGTGCATGACATCCTCAACGGTCACATCGCAGTCCTCCGACGCGTCATGCAGAAACCCCACCACTTTTTCTTTCCAATCGAATCCTGTATCGGCAACTTTCAGAAGGTGAGATTCAAAATAATCGTGGCCGCCTTTGTCTACCTGGCCTTTGTGCAACTTTTGAGCCACCAAGCCGGCGGCATATACGATTTTTGTCATATATCCCATATCATTTTCCAGTCGGTCCACTCGCGTTTTAGCTTCATTAGCGTCGAAGGTCGCAATATAATCATAGTATTGACGCATGAGCATCTCCGTCTCTGACATCGGAACCTAATTAGCGCTCCATTCTGAGTCTTTTAGAGTTGTCGTTGGATAATGTGTGTTTGGCGTATAGGGGTATCGGCCTTGCAGTTTGCATTGAAGGCCGATAGCCGGATTATATCGACACTTATAGAGTAACTTGAGGATTCAGCTTGGGGCTTACTTGTGCCGGAGGGTTGAGTTAAGGATGTAGAATCCACTGGAGGGAGGTGTGTTGAGGCGACGTCCGTTGAGGTCGTGGATTATTTCAGGAGCTTGTGCAGGCATGGAGGGCGATACGTAGAGTCCGGTGGCAACATTGTTGTTGTCGATTGTCGAGAGATCGATAGTCGCTTCCTGGGGCTTGTCGATGGTTGGTATTTCGGTCAGTACGAGTGAGTATCCGGTGGCGCGGGATTCCGCTTTCCGGAGCATTGCGCTCTCGGCGGTTGCAATCTGAAGGGACTCGGGGACGAGGGTGGGGAGGATGAGTTTCGGGCGTATGGTCAGGCTGATGGGCCGGGGATTGGAGGTTCTGCCTGTGCAGTGGAAATGGTGGATGAAGGCCACGGCACGGGAGGCTTCGGCGAGGCTGTATTGCCAGAGACCGTCGCCGGGGTTCAGCGTAGCATTGCCCGTGATTGTTAAAGAGCCGTCGTTTGTCACGTAGGTCTCGTCGGGGTTGGTGAGCCTCGGCTTGTTTGTATGCCCTGCGGCCATATGGCTGTCAGCGCTGTGGTTCGCGGCGTCAGGATTGTCTATGCTGAGGTCGAGGCAAATCGGGAGCTTGCCCGGATTGTGGATGTTGAAGCACTGCTCGAGGACGAGGTCGTAGACGGTGCCGACGTTGGAGGGGTAGCCGACAGGGGAGCGGTTGAAGAGGTAGGTGCAGGAGCCGTTGAAGTCGTAGGAGGGGAGGTCGGAGCTTTCAGGGAGTTGTTCGGGACGGAATTCTGACTGGGATGTTACTTCCGAAACGCCGTCGGAGAGAACCCATACGGCGCAGAGCTCGTCGCGGTCCGAGGACGAGAGTCCGCTTACGGAAAGTTTGCCGTCTACGGTTTCGGTGACGGCGTTGCCCTGGGCATCGAGGAGACGGAACTTACCGGACCAGCCGTCGGGTAGGGCGGTTGGGGTACTCAGACTGCATTCGACCCCGGCTATCACTGCGCGTGGATATCGGGGTTTTACGTTCCCGATGCCGGGCTCGGCCCCGGCGGGTAGCTGAAGCTCTTCGGGAACGTCCACAACGGAGTATCGGATGTCGGAGAAGGAGAAGGCGGGAGCGGGGATTTCAGTCCGCAGGACGGAACTGTCGAAGTTGTCGGTGTCGTGCGGCAACATATTGAGCGCCATCCATTCCTCCCTGTTTACGGCATCGTCCGGAATAGGATCGAGCCAGATGCTGTAGTCAAGGCCCGGGCGCGCGGAGGGGAGTTCGAGCGTAGCGGTCTCCCCGCTTTTAAGTCGGTCGAGAAATTCGGAGTTGTCTATTATAATGGATGGATAGAAGCAGTCCGAAGCGGGCTGCATGCCGAGAATTCTGGCAATTTCGCTTATGGCGCGAGGGTCGGCCGAGCGGAGTGCAACAGCCTTGACAGCCTGATTCGCGGTCCTGCCGTCGGAGAGGCGGAATTTCGAGGTGTCCTTCCAGCGTGCGGAGAGGCGCAGGCTGAAGGTCGGGACGTCGTTTGCTGCAATCTGGACAAATTCGGTGTCAATGGGACGTTCCGAGATTCCGTCGAAATGCATTGTGCCGGACGTCATCCCTTCGTCAAACCGGATAGCTATTCGCCCGAAGAAAGGATAGTCGCCCGAAGGGGTACAGTTGCGGTCATTCGGAAAGGAGAGCGTCGGGTCCTGATTCCCGGGCGTCGTGAAGCTCATCCGCAGTCCGAGCGGAGGCTGGGTGAATTCTTTATAGCCTTCGTTCTGGTTGGTTGTAGTGTTTTTGATGCCCGTTGAGTTGGGGACAACCCGAAGTCCTCCGGCAACTATTTCGGCTTGCGTTCCACGGCGGAGAGAAAACAGAATCTTCGCATTGGGCTCGTCCCTCTTCTTCTCCGCGAACTGCCAGTCAACTACATACTCCCCGTCCCGGTAGGGGACCGCTATGGGATTTTTAAGGTTGAATCCGGAGCCGATTGTGTAATAAGCGTAGAGAGGTGCGGGGGCCGGTGCGCTCTGTTGAGTGATGGTCTCGCCGTCTGTGACCACAGCGAGGACCGCATCCGACTCATTGGCTTTTCTGCGCATCCACAGGCATGCTTCGTCGCCTGCACGGGGACTGAAAAGCACGCACGGGTATATCTTGCCGCGGCCGTCCTGAGCAGGGTGCCCCTCCGCGTCGAGTACGAAAAAGTCGGCCTCCGCCGTCAGGTCGTTGGACGAATGGTCCCTGCCGGCATAAGTAAGCGTGCCGGCGGACGCCGGAAAAGTGCTGACGAGCACATCGTCCACGCCGCCCTCGAGCCAGCCGTAACGGTCGACGAAATTAAAGAAAATGGCGACGTCTTCGGTAACCGTTTTATCATCCTGATAGCAGCAGACTCCCTTGCTCCAGTCCTCGGTGTTGGGGTACCTCGAGTCGGCAATAAGAGCGTCTCCGCTGTAGAAATGCATGGAGTAGATATACTCAGACAAATCCAGCTCGCAGTGCCAGTAGCGGCTTCCGTACTTTTTCATATTGACATAACGGAAGTCGGGTTCGTAGCTTACGCCCTTGACAAGGCGGTATGCCATTGTGACACTCTCATAATCCTCCGAGGCCTCGAACGTGACCCGGCAGACCTTCCCCTCGGATAAGAACCCGGTCAAAAATGAAAAAACAAGAAAAGAAAAAACGCGGACTGGTTTATAAAAAGATGCCATAAGAGATAAAACAATAAATAATTGCAACGTGCAATCGTTCACAAAGTTATTCCTCCTCTACATTCCAGCCAAATAAATTAGGTTAAAAATTGCAAAACAACTCGAATTTCCTTGTTTATAGTAGTCCGGTTAAAAATTAGGGGGCGATGAACCTATCCAATATATTAATACGAACAACGAGCCGTTCGATTGTTTGAACGGCTCGTTGCACGCGGAAAATGGATAATGGCTTTATTCGAAGCGGTTTTGATGTATCCTTTCGGGGTGCCATTTATCCATTGGTGCATGGTATTTTTGCGGCTCTTCGATGGAATGAGGTTGAGTATTTGTCCGGAATTGTTCAGGGATAGAATTGTTGATATCCATTACTGAGTCGTGGGGCTGTCGGACGTTTGCTTTTACTGTTTTATCGCCTGACGGATAGTTGAAGCGATATAACGGATGTTGTCGTCGGTAACGTAGGGGCCCGCGGGGAGGCATATCCCGGTCCGGAAAAGTGATTCGCTGACTCCGTTGACGTATGCCGGGCTGTCTTTGTAGACCGGCTGCCGGTGCATCGGCTTCCATAAGGGGCGGCTTTCGATTCCGGCGGCATCGAGGGCCATGCGGAGCGCTTCGACATTGTCGTTGGGCTGGCAGTCGGTAGTGGGGGCGTCTGCCGCGTGGGTAACGCCCGCGGCGCCGCCGACGGCGCCTGAGACAGTCTTTTTATATGCGTTTTCCTGGCCTTTGATGCGTGTGGAGGGGTCGAGTGTGGCGGTGCAGAGCCAGAAATTGGAGTCGAAGTCCGGAGAGGGGGCTTCGTGGAGTGTGATACCGGGTATGTCGGCGAGGAGCTCTCGGTAGATGCTCTGTACCCTGCGGTGATGCGCGAGGTAATCGGGGAGCACGAGCATCTGGGCACGGCCTATGCAGGCGCTGATATTCGACATCCGGTAGTTGTAGCCCACTGTCTCGTGCTGATAATATGGGAATCCTTCGCGGGCCTGAGTGGCGAGCCACATGATGTGTCGGCGCTCGGCGGGGTCTTCGCATACGAGTGCGCCTCCGCCGGAAGTGGTAATCATTTTGTTGCCGTTGAAGCTGAGAACGCCGAAGCGGCCGAAGGTGCCGAGCACGCGGCCTCTGAATCTGGAGCCGAAGCCCTCGGCGGCGTCCTCTATGACCGGAATGTCATATTTTGCCGCTACTTCGAGTATTCGGTCGATGCGGTATGGCATACCGTAAAGTGCCACGGGGATGATGGCTTTGGGCTTGCGGCCAGTACGGGCTATTCGGTCGGCTATGGCCTCGTCGAGGAGCTCGGGGTCCATGTTCCATGTGTCTGGCTCAGAGTCGACGAACACGGGAGTCGCGCCGAGATAGCGGACAGGGTGGCTCGAGGCGCAGAAAGTGAAGCTCTGGACGATGACTTCGTCGCCGGGTCCGACTCCGCAGGCGATGAGGGCGAGATGGACGGCGGCTGTACCGGCGGACAGAGCCGCCACGGATTTGTTTTCGCCGACAAATTCCTCGAGCGCATGCTCGAAGGCGTCGCAGTCGGGACCGAGGGGCACCGCCCAGTCTTCGGCGAGCGCGTCCTTGATGAAGTCGATTTCCTTGCCGCTCATGCGCGGCTTGCAGAGCAATATTCTTTCCATTTGAGAGTTCTTATTTTTCAAGAATGTCTTCGGGCGAGAGGGGGGTGTACGGGCCGTCTTTCACCTCGAAGATGGCTGTCGGTTCGAGAACTTCGACCCCGTGCCACTGACCTTTGGGAATCTGGAGGCCATACTCGCCTTTCGAGGGGTCGAGGCGGAAGCGCTCGGACTCCTCGCCCTTGTCGTTGTAAAAGACTACAAACATCGTGCCACGGATGACGATATATGTCTCGGCCGTATGACGGTGACGGTGTACGGGCAGCGGCGTGCCCGGCAAAAGGACGTTTATCAGCCTCTGGGCCTTGGCGTCGAGGGAGTCGTGAAGATTGAAGTTCATGCGGAGGCGCGGGCTCGCAGACGCTTCCGCAGTGACTTTGTCGAGGAGTGCTGTGTCTATTTTCATGCCTTTGCGGATAGATATTCTTCGTGAAGGTGATAGTACTTTTTCATGAAAACAAGATATGCCGTTGCAAGGACAGCCACAACCGCGCCGAGGTATACGTAATGGTTGACCGGAAGGAAAATGAGTCCGGCCGACACGAGAAGCTGGAGACCCATATAAATGGCCGACACGAGGGGATGAGGAATGTGGAGCTCGTTGGCCATCAGCTGGTAGGCGTGTTTGCGGTGGGCCTGACCGAGATTTTCACGGAGGTAGATGCGGTGGCAAATCGTAAGTATCGCGTCCGCGCCGTAGACGGCGAGGAAGAGAATGTAGGAGATGTCGCCGGTCGTAAGGATGAGGAGTCCGAGGGGAAACAGGAGAATGAAGGCCATGGATATGGAGCCGACATCGCCGGCGAAGCATCTGGCCTTGACTCTGAAATTGAAGAAACAGAAGACAAGGATGCTCAGGAGCGTGACATATAGGTAAGGCATGGAGATGAAGCCGAGCCGCCCGTTCATGTAGACCAGTGGAAGGACTACAGCGAGGGAATACGCTCCCGTGATGCCGTTGATGCCGTCCATGAAGTTGTATGCGTTGATTATTCCGACGGAGACGATTATAGCTATGAGGACCATCCACCAGTCCTCGGGTCGGAGGATGCCGAGTTGGCGGAACATAAGGAATATGGCGGCGAACTGGACAACGAGCCGGATGCTGTCGGGGAGCGAGCGGATATCGTCGGCAAAGCTGACGGCGCCGACGAGCGTCAGTCCGGCCATGAACCACGGGTAGGGTAGCCCGAAGCATGCGAAATAGAGCCACGCCCCGAAAAGAAAGACGATTCCGCCGCCACGGAGCGTGACAGCGGTGTGGGATGAGCGTTCATTCGGGCGGTCGATGATGTCGAGCCGGTCGGCCACGCGGAAGTAGCATAGCTCGAGGGCGAAGAGGGCGATGAGAATAAAGATGTATATCATAATCGGATGCCGACCGGGTGTTGCAAAATTAGCGAATTCCCGGAACGTAGTCAAGTTTTTGAAGAAAATTCAGAGTCTGGAAAGGGATTCCTCGAGGCTTACGAGCTGATATTCGAAGGGATAATCTGTCAATGAGCGGTCGTAGTATTGGTCCGCGAACATTTTTGACACAGGCTTTAAGAAGGGAGCGGCGACCCGGACAAGGGGATTGAAAAGCCGGGAGATAAAGATGGAATGATTCGCCTGCCTCCCGAGTGCGCGGACAAGTTCTACGGTGTCGGCGTATTCGCGGTTCTGGAGATGGAATGTTCCGGAAAGACGCCGGTCGAGGGCCTGACGCACGAACTCGCTAAGGTTGTCGATGTAAAGCATCGAGCGGCGGTTGTGCCAGGCCGGGAAAACAGGCGTGCGGGCCGCCAGCCGGGCGAGGCGTGGAAAATTCCCCTTGTTGCCGGGACCGTAAATCATGCATGGCCTGAGGACAGCCACCTTGAAGTCCGGGGTCTCGAGTTTCCGGAGGCCGATTTCGGCACGTAGTTTTGAATCTCCGTAGAAATCGTTGGGCGCCGGTTCTGTATCCATGGTGATGGCTGTTCCTTTCAGCGATTTGGAGGCGCGGAAGACAATCATTGAGCTCATGAAAATGAACTGTCCGACTCCGGCCTCGCGGGCGGCACGCGCGATTTCAAGCGCAAGGTCGCAGTTCACCTTATAATATAAGGGCGCCATTTCCGGCTTCGGGTCTACGTGGGCAAGCCCCGCAACATGAAAAACGGCATCGTAGAGCGACAGGTCGGCTTTGCGCCAATTGTCGCCGACGGTGTCGACGGTGTCGATTTCGTATTTCTCAGGTTCGCGCAGGAGCCACCGCTCGACAGAGGAACCGACAAAACTGTTGGCTCCCGTAATAAGTATTTTCATGAATGAAGGGATTTTAGAGGCTTTGCAACAATCGGGCGTACCGGTCGGTGACAATGTCTTTTGTATAGCCTTTCTTAATGACGTCAAGACCTCTCCGGCCCATCTCGCGGAGTTCCTGAAGGCTTACCGATGTCAGCCACGCTTCGGCTTCCGATGCCTTGTCTTCGGGCTTGTCGGCGCAAATGAGCTTTGCGCAACCGACACCTTCGAGAAAGTTCACTATCGGCGTTCCTTGCGGGGAGCATACGAGGAGAGGCTTGCCGGATGCCATGATGGTGTAGACTTTCGAGGGAAAACCCTGAGCGGCTATACTCGATTCCATGAAGATGAACTGGAGGTCGGAGAAGGCGATGATCTGAGGCATGAGCCCGCGTGGCTGATAGGGCAGGAGGCGGACATTGGAGAGTCCGAGTTCCTTGATTCTCCCGCTGAGCCATTCGCGTTTCATTCCCTCGCCTATCACGTAGTAGTCAATGGCCTTGTCCTTTGTGCGCAGGGCAAGTTCTACGAGTGTTTCCCAGTCCTGCGCCATGCCTATATTGCCGGCGTATAGGAGACGTAGATGCCCGTTATCGACGAAAAGTTCCGGGTCGAGGTCGGGCCATGCGTCGAGCGGGCGGTAGATGTCAGTGTCGACGAAGTTTGGGATTACATGGAGGCGCTGCGGCTCCTCGAAGCGGCCGACAATTGTGTCGCGGAAGACATTGTCTATTGTGGTGACGGCGTCCGAGTTGTGGTAGATGCAGTGCTCCATGCGGCTGAGGATGTTGTAGACAGGTCCCGATTTCTTGCCGAGGATATCAGGATAGACTTCCTGGACATTGTACACAATTTTCGCGCCCTTCAGCTTCCCCAGCCATACGTTCAGCAACCCGATGGTAAGCGGTGGCGACGGGGAAATTATTACGTCCACGCCCCGTACCGTCAGGGCCGTTATGAATGAGACTATGTGCCAGTAGACGAAGCCGAACAGGCGGAGCAGTGTAGACGAGAACTTCTTTTGCGGGACATGGAGCACGCGGATTCCCCGGAATCGGCTCACTTTCAGAAATCCGGGCACGAGCCAGCGCATGGGCTGGGCTACGAGCTGGGATGGAACGCGGTTATAGTGGGGTGTGGTGGTAAGCACCGTCACATCAAAACCGCGCTCCCTGAGCGCCGTGGCGATGTCTCCGTAGAGATAAGCGGTCGAAACGCCGTCCGGCGGGAAGACGAGCGTGTGAATCAGGACTTTCCTGGGCTTCATTTGCGCCATACCATCCTGTTGACGATGTTGACGTAGCTCTGGATGATCTTTACGACCTTTCCTGAAACGTTTTCGCCCGTGTAGACGTCCACGGGTGTGCCGAAATCGCCGTCGCGGTGCATGGCTATCGCAGTGTCGACGGCCTGGACAAGCGAATTCTCGTCGATTCCGGCGAGTACAAAGCAGGCCTTGTCGAGCGCTTCGGGCCGCTCGGTGGACGTGCGGATGCAGACGGCAGGGAACGGATGGCCGACCGATGTGAAGAACGAGGATTCCTCCGGAAGGGTGCCGGAGTCGGAAATTACGGCGGCGGCGTTCAGCTGCAGGCAGTTGTAGTCGTGGAAGCCGAGAGGCTCGTGGCGGATTACCCGCGGGTCGAGCTCGAAGCCGGACTGCTCGAGGCGTTTGCGCGAGCGCGGATGGCAGCTGTAGAGGATTGGCATGTCGTATTTCCGCGCGATGGCGTTGATGGCCGTGAAGAGCGAGACGAAGTTCTTCTCCGTGTCGATGTTCTCCTCGCGGTGGGCGCTCAGAAGAATGTACTTGCCTTTTTCGAGGCCGAGTCGCCTGTGGATGTCGCTCGCCTCGATTTCCGCAAGGTTCTGGTGAAGCACCTCGGCCATTGGGGAGCCGGTGAGATATGTTCTTTCGGGAGGAAGTCCGCATGCCGCGAGGTAGCGGCGCGCATGTTCGGAGTAACAGAGATTGACGTCGGATATAATGTCGACGATGCGGCGGTTCGTTTCCTCGGGCAGGCATTCGTCCTTGCAGCGGTTGCCGGCTTCCATGTGGAAAATAGGAATGTGGAGGCGTTTAGCCGGGATGGCCGAGAGGCAGGAATTGGTGTCGCCGAGGATGAGGAGAGCGTCGGGGCGGGTGGCGGCCATGAGCTTGTAGGAGCAGTCGATGATGTTGCCGATGGTTGCCCCGAGGTCCTCGCCCGTGGCGTCCATGTATACTTCAGGGTCGGCGAGCCTGAGGTCGCGGAAGAAAACGCCGTTGAGGTTGTAGTCGTAGTTCTGCCCGGTGTGGGCGAGTATAGTGTCGAAATATCTGCGGCACTTGGTGATAGTAGGCGCGAGACGGATGATTTCGGGCCGTGTGCCGACGATGATGAGCAGCTTGATTCTGCCGTCGTCCGCGAATTTTATATCTGAATAGTCGGTTTTCATACCGGGTCGAAGAATGTGTCGGGTTTATTGGGGTTGAAGGGTTCGTTGCACCACATAAGGGTGACGAGGTCCTCAGAGTCGGAGATGTTGACGATGCTGTGGGTGTAGCCGGGAATCATTTCCACAACCTGCAGGCGTTCGCCCGAGACGCGGAATTCCGTAACCTCCTCCTCGCCTTCCTTTCTGAGGCGGATAAGGCCTTGGCCGCTGACCACGAGGAATTTCTCGTTCTTAGTGTCATGCCAGTGCTGCCCCTTGGTAATCCCGGGCCGCGAGATGTTTACGGAGAACTGTCCCGCCGAGGCCGTGCGTATCATCTCGGTGAACGACCCGCGTTCGTCGCGATTCATTTTAAGGTCATAGATGAATTTTTCCGCCGGGAGATAGCTTAGATAGGTGGAGTAGAGCTTTTTCTCGAAGCCGCCGGGCGTGAGGTCCGGAACCTCGAGCGTGCGCGGCATCCCGCTGAAGCGCCGCAGGGTTTCGACGATGAGCCCGAGCGTAGCTTTATGGGTTATGGGAACGAAGCAGAAGCGCCCGTCGGCCTTCGCCGTGGCCTCAGTGCCTGAATATTCGCAACGGTGCTCCCGTCCCTGAAGCGCGAGAATCATCTCGTCGACAAGGTCGTCGATGTATAACAGCTCAAGTTCGACGGCGGGGTCGGAGACCTGCACGGGGAGTTCATGGGCGATATTATGGCAGAAGGTGGCCACAGCGGAATTGTAGTTCGGACGACACCACTTTCCGAAGAGATTCGGGAAGCGGTAGACGAGCACTTTCGCCCCGGTACGCGCCGAATAATCGAAGAAGAGCTCTTCCCCGGCCCGCTTGCTCTCGCCGTAGGGATGGCCGGCATAACGCCCTGTGAGCGAGGCCTGGATGGAGCTGGAGAGCATCACGGGGCAACGGTTGCCATGCTTTTCGAGTGAGGCCAGCAGTTCGGAGGCGAAGCCGAAGTTGCCCCGACGGAAATCCTCGGGATTCTCAGGGCGGTTCACTCCCGCGAGGTTGAAGACGAAATCGGCTTCCCGACAGTAGCGGTCAAGCTCCTCGGGTGAGGAATCGATGTCGTATTCGAAAATTTCGCTGACGTTCAGCCCCGTGCTCCGGTCCTTGCCGTCGCGGATATTGCGGAGCCGGGCACAAAGGTTTCGGCCCACGAATCCGCGGGCGCCGGTTACGAGTATCTTCATTATTCGGAGCGGATTTCGCGTTTGGTATCGGCCTCGATCATGCCGAGGTCAGCCTGGATGAAGCGCAGGCGCATGAGTTGCTCCTTCATGCCCTCGACGTCGAGGCGGGCCGTGTTGTGGCTGTGGTAGTCGTCGATGCGGCTGACGGTCTCGTTGCCCTCGGTAAAGAATTTGTCGTAGTTGAGGTCGCGGGTATCGCAGGGAATGCGGTAGTAGTTGCCCATGTCAATGGCCTTTGCCATCTCTTCGCGGGTGACGAGCGTCTCGTAGAGCTTCTCGCCATGGCGCGTGCCGATAACCTTGACTTCGGTCTCGCCGTAGCGGGGATCAACCTTGGCGTATATCTGCTTTAGCGCCTCGGCCAGAGTGGCGAGAGTAGCCGCCGGCGCTTTCTGGACGAAGAGGTCGCCATTGTGGCCGTGGGTGAAGGCATACACAACGAGGTCTACGGCATCGTCGAGCGTCATCATGAAGCGGGTCATCTCGGGATCGGTGATTGTGATGGGTTTGCCCTGCATCATCTGGTCGACCCAGAGGGGAATTACGGAGCCCCGGGAGGCCATTACGTTGCCGTAGCGGGTGCAGCAGATGGTTGTGGGCGCTCCCTCGCCGAGCTCACGCCCCTTGGCGATGGCTACCTTCTCCATAAGGGCCTTGGAGATGCCCATGGCATTGATGGGGTAGGCGGCCTTGTCGGTGGAGAGGACCACGACGTTTTTCACACCGTGCTCGATAGCGGAGAGGAGCACATTGTTTGTGCCCTCGACGTTTGTGCGCGTGGCCTCCATGGGAAAGAACTCACAGGAGGGCACCTGCTTGAGAGCCGCGGCCGAAAACACAAAGTCAACGCCACGCATGGCGATGTCGACCGAAGCCTTGTCACGGACGTTGCCTATGTAGTACTTGACCTTCGGATTCTGGAGCTTGTGGCGCATATCGTCTTGCTTCTTCTCGTCGCGGGAGAAAATGCGGATTTCACGAATGTCGGAGTCAAGAAAACGGCGGAGAACAGCATTGCCGAACGATCCGGTGCCTCCCGTAATCAGGAGGACTTTGTCTTTGAAAACAGACATGAAGAGGGGTGTGATATGGTTTAATATTAGAATTTTATCTTATAGTTGTCTGCAAGATAGGCCTTGATTTTCTCCGGATTTCCGCCGCAGACTTTTTTGATCTCGTAAATTTGGGCGTCGACAAGGGTTCTGTACCACCATCCCTGAAGGAAACACCAGGCGAATCCTTCCTTGCCTTCGAGACATCCGCCCCGGACAAAGTACCTAAAGAAAATAGGCGAAGGCCCGGAGGAAAAGAGGCATGCGGGCATAGCGGGATTTGTTTCGCCGGGACGCGAGAGGTGACGAGGGGCCGGAATCGGCTCCGGCGGAGAAGCCGAACTCCGCGTCCAAAAGATCCGCGGCCTCGCGGATGGAGTAGCCGTTGTGTTTGTCGGTCCACCAGGACAAGTCGCGCAGATTGTCGTCGCTGAATGTTTCGGACCACCGGACAGTAAGGCCGTCATTTACTTGAATGTGCTCGTCCATATTGCGAACATCGCTTCGAGCCTTTCCGTGGCGGAAAATTCTGGTGAGGAAAACGGGACCCGACCCGCCTTTGATAAAACGACGGAGGAAGGTGTGGGTGCGTCGCATGCTTATCGCGGATACATCGGGCGGCAAGAGAAGCAGCTCCCTATGCAGGCGTTCGATCAGTTCCGGTCCGAGATATTCGTCGGCATCGAGGCGGAGAATCCATTCCGTGCGGATAGGGGCATTGTCGAGGCCCCAGTTGAACTGCACTCCGTGGTTGTTGGGCCACGGATGGGAAAGAACTGTCACGTTGTCGAATTCGGAGGCGATTTCTACCGTTCGGTCGGTCGAGCAACTGTCAATGACAAATACGTCTCTGGCAACGGGACAGACGTTTTCGAGGCAGCGCCGGATGTGGATTTCCTCGTTGTATGTGAGGATGATTACAGAAAGGTCAAGCATTTATGCGCGATTGGGATATAAAAGCTATGAAATCCTTCACTTTGTCGGAAATGTTGAGGACGGTTCTAGGTGTAGGGGTATTCTCGTAGCGCAGGACGGCCTCGACAATGGAATCGGCATCAGCGGGAGAGAAAAGGACGGAGGGGCGGCAGACACAGTGCATGTAGGGCAGATCCGGCCCGATTACGTCGCACCCCATACGTATAGCCTCGATGATTCCGAGCCCAAGGCTCTCGTTTAAAGAAGGATAGACAGTGGCCTTTGATTTCCTATAAAGTTCCAGAACTTGAGAAAAAGGTATTTTGCCGTGATTATGGATATTGACACCGTTTGCTATTGCCTTTTCCACAACGGTTTTGAAAGGCTCTTCGGAAACGGTTAGGTGAAGCTTTCCGTTGAATCCCCTTGATTTGAGTTTCTGCCATGCCTCGAGGAGATATTCGTGTCCCTTGGCCGAAGTATAGTGTCCGATGAATACATAATCCGTGCGTTGGTCAGAATAGGCCTTCGCTTCTGATTCAGGCATTATGAAAAAAGGGTATTCAAGAATTGGCTGGCTGGACTTGGCAAGATGTTTTCTGACAAGACTTCCTGTATATGATGTCTGAACAATCCATGTATCTGTGTTCTTTGCAAGGGAACAGATATAGGTGCGTTTTAGAAAAGACAGGACCTTGGCCTTGGTGGTGTAACTTGTCGGTATCTTTAAGAGACTGACATTGTGGAAATATGTGTGAACCGGGACATTAAGGCGTATTGCCGGTGGGATATTCCCGAAACAGACAACAGCTCTGAAATCATTCCGTCGCTCAATGTAGAATTTACGGTGTTTGCGTATGGAGGGTGGGAGGACTATAGTATCGCTTATTTTTGCTTCATCTCTTAGAAGCGGGCAACGCGAATCCTTGAGGAGTACGAAATCGACGTTTTCGGCAACCAGATTGCTGACTAAATGATTTAAAATCATAAGCCCCCCGCCCATATTGATATAGAGCGCGTCAATCAGTATCGGTTTAGTCGGCATGGCGGTGAAGCTTGAGATAGTGCGATTTCAGTAACTCATTTCCTCCGCGGAGAATGAGGCGTACTTCCCGGGGCGTTGCGTACTGACATAGATTGCGGGGAATGAGCGAGCCCAGCGGACGGTCATTGAAGTTGCCGGGAATGCAGCTGTAGATGTCGGTATAACCGTTCTGGCGTATTTTCGCGAGAATCTGGTCCGAGAAGAAGCCCAGGGGCATGCATAGTCCCTTGACTTTACGCCCGAGAAGTCCTGAGAGCTTTTCGCGCGCGTCGGCGAGTTCGTGCGCAAGCTCAGGCGCCGGAACGGAAGTCAGCGCACGGTGGCTCCATGTATGACTCTCAAACCGGAAACCGTGCGCCTGCAATTCAAGGATTTCCTCTTCTGTCATAATCCCTAAATCGGTCCGGCCGATAAAATCTACGGGAAGGAATATGGTCGGACAGATACCATTCTCGTAGAAATACTCCCTGCATTCATATATTCCACGGAACCCGTCATCGAGCATGATGGCAACCTGGCCTTCCGCCTGAGTAATCTCCCGGACAATCTCAAAACCCTCCTCGCGAATCACACGCACGTGTTCCTTGAAAAGCTCGAGAGGAGTGCCCATGAAAATCTCAGCATCAAGAGCCAGATAGTTCCGCGTGGAGAAAATATCGTGGTAATAAAGAATTTTGCTCCCGCGGTTCCTTCGAGCCAGACTCCCCACCACCAAAATGGAATATTTCGCCAAATTCCTGATGTTCATGACTTAGGCTGGAGAACAAGGTCCCGAAAGTGGTAACTCATCGGACCTATTCATTAGATAATTACTTAATTGAATAAAGTTACGGGATGCACATTTCGGCGACCATTCTTCACGCATAGTTTTATATGCTTCATGAGCAAGATTTCGCATGGTCTCCGGTTCTATAATGACGATTTCCATTTTCGCCACCAGGTCACTGACATCTCCGGATTTGAAAATCAGTCCGTTTTTGCCGCTTGAAATCAGATATGGCGCACAACCAACTTCATGACTTGAAATAACAGGACAAGCATTGGCCATTCCTTCGTTGACTACAGCACCCCATCCCTCATTCCTGTCACTTGCAAGTATCATAGCATTATAAGAACCTATCTTTCTAACAAGCTCCGTGTTAGGACAATTGCCCCGAAGATTGATTATGCTGTCTAACGATAGTTCGGAAATCATTGCTCTAAGCTTACATTCTTCTGGCCCTGTACCGAATATATCAATACTGAAACTGTACCCTTTAGACTTTAAAATATTCGCTGCCCGGACTATAAGTTCGTTGTGTTTCCACTTTATGAGACGGGCAATAACGATAAACGAAGTGTCGTTCTTGCCGTTATTCAGACGGGGAACCGTATCGGTCTTTGATTCCGCCACATCGGTAAAATATCCCCACTTGTAACAGCGGCCTTTGAATGACCGCATCAAGGCAAGGTCTCCGGCAGCAAATGCACTGGCACACAGTCTGTACAGTGGCTTATTGTAAAAATAAGTATGATATTCCCATTGGGATTTTAAAAGTCGGGGGGACAGGAGATTGATTATCCCTTTCTTAAGCCAGCGTTCACCTACCTCAAATGTAAGTTTCCCGGCTTTTAGACGCTCCTTAATAATTGAAATACTGTCTATGCTTTCGTAAGCTACTACATCAGCATTTATAATAAGCTTATGCGCCAACTGTTGGTCTGCTTCTGATTTCCAAGCCTGAACGAGGTACGGTCGGTTTGAATACGAAGGATAGCCGGCTCGCTTAAAAGAATCAGGAGTTGGGTCTGTCTCAATGAAACGGTACTCTCCACCGCTCTGCCTGAATAATTCTTCTGCCAGCGGATACTGATGCTGATTGAGAAAATTTGATATATATACTATCATGCGGTTTGCCTTATGTACTTTAAATCAAATGCCACCGCAATGGAAAGCCAGAGAATGAAGCACAGAGGCCCTCCTGCGGCATAAATATACCCCTCAAATAGCATATGGACCGCAAACCATGCTAACAGCGATGCCGCCAACGGCCCATAAGCCATTGATGAATTCTTGGCCCTAAAGAATGCTTTTAACATCAAAACGGCTACAAACATGAAGCCTATGATTCCCGTCATTGAAAGTGTGGCCAGCCACGAACTTCCCGGCTCATTTTGTCCTGTTCGGGTATTAAATTCATCTCCAGTTTTGGGATCTATGGACGCGAAACCTATACCGAATATCTCATCTTTTTTGAATTCGTCCAACCTAGCATTAAACTTTTGTGTGCGGGAACCATATTGTCCCAATTTTTCATTACCGGCATTCTTTTGTTCAATGCCGCTTAAGGCATCTTCCCATAGAGGGAAAGTACATGTCCCGGCAATACCCAAGATAATCAATATTTTGATAGCTTTAGTCATCTTGCTGCTGATGAAAGGCATTACCAAGCATCCTATGATTGTCGAAAGAAGAGCCGCACGTGATGCTGAAAATAATAATGCTCCAACACAAAGACAGAATGGCACAAGAACTATTGTTTTTCTTTTTCTTAAGAATATCCATAGTATGAAGCAGGAACTTAGCCCAGCCATCGGGCCTAATAGCATAGAATGGACATAAAGCCCCCCGAATCTGCCTACTCCGTAGACAAAATTATTAAAGTTGGCAAAATAATTAATCCCGGCGAAATAACAGAAAAACGAAAAGATTGCCAAGGCTGCATTTATCACAAGTAGAATATTTAGGCAGTTGGCTCGGAAAAATCGCGAGGCTTTGTTTTCAAACATAGGTCCGACAGTCGCAAATAATAGAATAAATAGGAATAGTCGTTCCCATGACCTGAATACGGCGGGCGGATTGGTAACATAAACATTGAGGGCCAGATATAATATAAACACTATGGAAAAACCACTAATGCTCGTTTTATATAGTAATGAAGTGCCTAAAATTGAAAGAATCATGACCGATAAAGTGATATCGATATTAACCGTAAATGGCAGAAATCCGACTGTTTGCGCAACTTCACAAAATGCCAAAGACAGAGCCAGTAGAACAAATATATGGGCTGCATTCGGCCTTGCTGTCTCCGGAATATCAAACCAAAGGTATTTATACAGTGTTTTCATTCGTTGTCCAAGAACTTAATATAATTGTCAACCAACGTATGAAGGTCAATAGGGGAGGATAGTTTTTGCGGAGTCAGGTCTCCTCTCATTCGAGCTAAAATCAATATGGCAAGGTGCTCATCGTCGCCTTTGTCAATCAACCATCGATTCTTTTCCGACTCCGGAATGATTTCAGAAATTCCTTGTCCTTTCACACCGATAAACGGCACTCCGCAGGCATACGCTTCGGTGTAAACACATCCGAATGCCTCGTAGTAAGAAGGAAGCACAAACAGATCGAGCGAGCGGTAAAAGTCGGGCAGAAGATGGTGGTGCATTGTGTCGCGGAATTCAAACCATCTCCCAAGCCCATGTCCGGATATGTATGCTTCGCATTCACGGCGCGTATAGCCGGTTCCGATGAAAAGGACTTTCAATTTCTCGTGGCCTGACTTTACGATTCGCTCTACGGCGCGGATAAGGGTCATCTGATCCTTCAGCTTCCAGAAGTTGGCAACACAACCTATTGTAAAAACCTCGTTTGGTTGCGCCTTTTTCTTTGGTTGAAAGATAGAGGTGTCTACTCCGTTGTAGAATGTATAGTGCTGTTTGATATTCGCTCCCGGTTGTCCGAGCACAAAGCCAAGAGTCTTCTTACTTACCCCGACATTGAGATCTGCGCTGTTACAGATGGCGATATTGTGGCGGATACAAAGCCTTTCGTGCCAGCTGAAGCGCGCGAGTCGACCGTCGGTAGTGCTCATGACATCAAACCCATGATGCTGAACAACCACGCGGACCTCGGGAAAATCCCGCTTCAGACGCACTGCGGTCGAACCTATATGCGCCACATGGGCGTGACATACGGCTATGTCTTCTGGTTTGATACCGAGCTCCCGGAGCTTTCGTCGGAACATCCGGTAAGTCAGCTCATCGCACAGACTGTTGGGAAAAGCATTGCTCGGCACTGTAAAGTTTTTGAAGAGATTGACCTTGACTCCGTCATACGTATAATCCTCCTTAGGATTGTAAAACGGCGTAGGTTTAAAAACCACTACCTGATAGTCCGAAACATTCTTAATTGCTTTGACCTGGTCCAGAACATAAGGCCCGATAAAAGAATCAGGCTCAGGAAAAAACGGTGTTATGCAGAGGTAATACTTCATCGTTCCGGGGAGATGAGGTTCAGGAACTTCCGGCGGTCGAAGGGGGTGTAGAAGCCGCGGTACCATTCAAGGACTGTGCGGGAATCGGCGAGATATGCTGCGGAATCCGCGAGGCGCGCGGCGACTTGCGGAGCGGTCAGTCCGCGGTAGAGGGGGTAGCGGTACTCGTCGTAGTACATCAGGTCGTCGCGACGCTGGTCCTCGTTGTTCAAGAAATAAGTAGGAACTCCGAATGCGGCGAATTCGAATGCCGTAGTGGAGAAATAGGTGACGTGGAGCCGGGCGCGGCGGGCGAGCGAGTCAAGCGGCTCGTCGGTGAGCTTGATCCCGGGGAAGCGGAGGAAGAGATCGTCGAGCGGAATGCTGTTGTTGTAGCGTGGATGGTTTTTGAGAACAATCTCCAAGCCGGCCGGCTCCATTTCCTCGAGGAAGCGCCAAAGAGTGCGTTTCATCTTCTCGCGCTCGGCCATGTCGACGCTGTGGGTGAACTGGAGAGATACGACGACAAGCCGGCTTGCGCTGTGGTCAGCCGGACGCCCTTCGATTTCCATCTCTACAGGGTAGCCTGTGACGTGGTCGCGACCGCGCATCACGCTTTCTTCCCCCCGGCAGAAGCAGTCGCGGTAGCCTTCGCCCCAGAACATGAAGTGGAGCTGCGGGTTGTAGAACTGAGGCCGCAAACGGAGTTGCCGTTCGTCGAAAAATGTCGGATGGTGTTTGTATAGGACTCCGTGCTGCATGTCGTAGACCCGCGCATTGGGGTTGAGAGCGGCGAAGAAATGGAACATGGAGCCTGAGATTGTCACATAGGTGCGGTAGCGGAACCGCCCGAAGGACAAGGCATTGAATATCCGTCCCGCCATGCGCTCGCGGGCATAGAAGTCGCGCCGGGGCAAGAGGAGCGAAAGCGCCTTCCGGAGAATTGTCACACTCCAGTAGAAGGTGTCAGCTTTCCGGGCCGCGGGGTTCCGGGGTTTGTCCGTGCCGCCGTCCGGTTCTTCCATTATGTCGTGGCTGATGCCTTCCTCACGGCAGATTGCGATAAGGGAGTCGAAGAAGGGATTGGTCCCTCTGGAGGAGCGGTTGAAGTGTTGTGGGTAATAGAATAAGACCTGTTTCATTTCGATTCTGCAAGACGCTCTATTTCCTCGGCCCATATACCGACAATGTTTTTCCAGTCGAATTTGCGGCCGAGCTCTACCGCGCCCTCGGAGAGCGCGCGGAGTTCTTCGGGATTCTCGCGGAGGCGCCCAATCTCGCGCAAGGCTTCTTCAAGAGTGTCGACCACGAGTCCGTTGCGCCCGGAGTCGATCCATTCCGAAGCGCCGTAGTCGCTGTAGCACAAGGTGGGAACTCCGGCACAGGCCGTCTCGAGATGTACCTTTGGAAACCCTTCGCTCCGGCTGGGGAAGTACATGAGGTCGATTGATTTGAGAAACTCTGCCAGGGCGGTATGGTCGAGCCTACCGTGATACGTGACATTGGCGAGCCCGTGCTCGGCGATATAGCTTTCGACAGTGCCGTTTTTCAGCTCGTTACCTCCGACAATGTGGAACCGGATGTCGGGAAAAGCATCGGCGGCTGAAAAGAAATCGGAGATGTTTTTTCGCTCAAGCGAATTACCGATAAAAATGATGTTCCTCAATCCGTTGGATATTTTGTCCGGGATTATGAACTTTTCAGTCTCAACCCCAAGGTATAGGGTGGTGTCTGTGAAATTAAGGCTGTATTTCCTGGCCGCAGCGAGAGAGATATAATGAGTGATTGCATACAGATGCGGTTCGAACTTTCTGTATCTTTCGAAAAAGTTTTTCGGAATATCATCTTTCTCATCATGGAAAATGATTTCCAGTGTAGTAAAAACTTTGGTTTTGAAAAGACGAGCCACGGTAAGATTGAAGCTGTCTATTTCAGGTTTGGGAAGATAGGCCACATCGGCTCGGGCTATTCCAATGAGATAGAGAACATAACGCCATAGCCGTCCCGGACGCCGCATTCGTAGATACCGCACTCCCGGCACACGGCGAAAATCCGCCGCAGTTTGCAGAGGGAAAAGCATCGCGGTGATATCGAAGCGGCCGGAGTCAAGTGTCTCCGACAGCGCCCGGCAGTTGATGTTCTGAGCGTTGAGGTAATTGACGTATCCTCCGAGAAAAAGCTTAATCCTTGGCATTGTCGGGGATGTTGATGAAAACAAATTGTTGGCTATAGCTTTTCGTGGCATTTTACGCCATTACGACGGACGATGTAGGCGGGGTTACCGACAACGTTGCAATTGTCGGGTATATCCTTGGTGATAACGGCGCCTGCTCCAATGCAGACATTGTTGCCCACTTTAACGTCTCCGATAATGGTGACGTTTACGCCGATATCCACATTGTCTCCAATATAGGGTCTGGCTGCCGGGTTTTTCCTACCTAAATTTCCAAATGTAGTCAATTGTCTGATTGTACAGTTTTTACCAATATGTCTGGCATAAAGATATGTGCTTAACGGATGCCAGAAGAATAATCCTCCGTCAATCTCACAAGAAGGCGATATGAAAAAAGTTCTGTCTGCTTTAAATATTGACTTTATCAAGGATGGCAGATTCGGAAGCCGGTGATACAGGACAGTTCTGAATGTACTGTTGAACATCAGTTTTGTAAGTGCGTCCTCGTAAGAGATATGGTCAATTTTCTGTTCACCACACCACCTGACAATATCTTCATCTATGATTGCTCTGCTATTGGATGATCTGTAAGCAACAATAATCGGATAAAAGATTAGTTTCCTTATAAGCCGCTTAAAAACAATCGGTGCTGTTATATGCATTTTTATATATTACTTTTACGAAACAGGTTCAGATAATTATCATCAAGCATAAGGATTGGAGCTTATGGTTGCTTAAGCGCTGTTTCGAGATAGTTTTTTGACAGTTCCTGAAGATGAACAAGACGAGAACCGGTGTCGGTCCAGTCTATTTTTGACTTTGTCAGGGTTTCGATTTCAGAGTAATTGGATTCTTCGCTTATCAGCCTTTCACAAAGATTGAGAGAGTCAAGCAGGGATGTGAAGCGGTCTGCTCCGCGGTCGGGGTTTACGATGGAGAGGAAGGGTCGTCGGAAGTTGATGGAGAATGCCGTTCCGTGGAAGGAATCGGTGACGATGAAGTCTGCGCGGTCGAAGTGGGCCAGCCAGCTTTCTACTGACGGATATTTGTCGCTCCCTTCCGCGGGGCAACCGAAATAAACGGCACGTTTGCCAAGAATGCGGCATACAGCGTCCACGATTGCTTTTTTGCGCTCAGTGAGGTCGAGGATATACACTCCAACGCATCCCTCCGGCACCCGCGCAAGAGTTTTCTTAGGGACAAGGGCCATATAGTCGGCTCTGTCCAACAGAAGAGTGGGGTCAAGCACATGGACTGCTTCCGCACCGAGATGTTTGCGGCAAAGTTCCACTCCCGATGCCTCACGGACGGAAACGGCCTTGAAACGCTTGATGTTGCGCCGGGCCATCTCGGTCTGCTCGGGAGTGTACTCCCATTCTCCGACTCCAAAGGAGGCGGCGTATGCTACGACTGGCAATTGCGAACCGTCATTCAGAAAACTGCAGAACATCCATGGAAGAGACGTTCTGTTATAACGTGGGCGCCACACTTGATCACTTCCGACAACAATCCCGTCGAGATTAAAGAGCCTGACAGTTTCATCATTTAATCCGTGACGGGATTTTAAAATATGGAGATGCTTTTTTATAAAGCGATTCATTTGGCTGTATTGGTTTCGCCAAGGTAACTGGTTGTAACGCCGCGTAGGATGAAAAACGAGGTGTTTTATAATATAAGCGGCAATAGCATAACTGTTGATTATGAAAGCTTTCTTCAGCGAATTTGCCGTGTAATCGAGGGTTACAACGCGATGTCCCGCACGTTCAAGTATAGTCTGTAACGCGAAATTCTGCAGAATCCCACCGTAGTTATGTCCTAAAGGTTGAGTTAGTATGCCGATTTTCATGAGATCAATCCGATTGCTTTGTTTTTCTTGAAGAATGATAGTATCTTAGTTATGAGCATTGAACGTAAGTTCTTGTTAAGCCCGACAAAAAAGACTATTATTACAGAAGCTGAGAAACTCAGAAACGACGTTAGAAGAAATCCCCAGAATGTCGGAGTATAGGTGGCCTTCGTTATAAAATAGCCCGATGCAAACGACAATAAGGAAGTTGTCAAACAAATCATCAATACCGGAAATATTTCGGACCATTTGTAATTGACTATCTGTATTATCAGAATTGGTTTGACAATCACTCCCAAGATACCGTAGAATACGAGAAACACCCACGAAAGTGCCACGGGCGATGCCCCGTTCTTGAACAATATATATACTATCGGGAAACACATCAGACCCATTACAGGAGAAATCAGTGCATTCTCCCTCAGTTGGCCTTTTGCGTACAAAGCCATATAAAAAGAGGTGTCAAAAATCTGAAATAGGCTTTGGATGATTACGAGTTTTAAAAATATACCGGAATATTCAGGTACTTCTTTCAGCCATATCTCAAGCAAAGGGTCGGCCATATAAAAAACAGGCACCACCAATATCAGCAAAAGAAAAAAGCTGAATTTTGTGGAGTTCAACAACAGATTTTTCGACACGTCATAGTTCCCTGCCGCGTATTGTTTGACTATCTGAGGGTTCATCGCCGCGCGGAAATTCCCCACGAGGCTGTTTACCGAGCCGTTGACTGTGAGGGATACGGCTCTTGCTGCAACAACCGCCGGCGTAAAAAACATGTTGAGAAGTACCAGAATTCCCTGATTGTTGAGTGCCATACTCAACGCCGCTATCAGGCTCCAGCCCGAAAAACCAGCAACTTCCCGGACAATCATTCTGTCGAAAATGGGTTTGAAACTCGTTTCCTTAAAATGCTTTTGGCTGTAATAAATCTGGTACGCCAAAGCGCAAACAGTGATTAAAAAGAGCAACGAAGAGTAAAGGTACAAGCGTCCGGTTGGAGTAACCGTCAGAAGATACGCTGCTCCAAGGATGGAAAAGGACTGAGCAAGACTGATGTAGGCATATATCTTCATATGCTCGTGAGCTACTATCATCGCATTGAATGGATTTGCTAACATACTCAGAGCCATAGTAAACACTGAAAGATGATAAGTGAACACCGCTGCCGACATTGTTGCTTCGGGAATAACAAGCTTATGCTTTACAAACCAAAGACCGACTGTTTCTGCTATTATCACCAGAATTGCTATGAAGACTAACTGAGTGGAAAGTATAGTCGAGAAGAGCCGACGGCTTTTCTCCAGATTACCCTCGCCTATCGAAAAGGTTATGAACCGTGAAATTCCTGTGGTGATTGCTGAATTTACGAAAGATACCAGCCCGACAATACCTCCGACTGACTGATATACGCCATAATCAGTAACTCCCAGATATTCAAGGGTGATGCGCGAAGTGAAGAACCCGATTGCCATGCTTACAAACATCCTGATATACAGGAATACTGTATTCTTGGCAATGAGCCTTTTGTCTACTTTTTCAGCCATCAGAGAATATTGAAATCGCAGTTGTCGGGATCGTAGCGCAGCCGCGAATTGATGTTTACAGACTCAATTGCCGCCATCTCTTCTGGCGTCAGCGCGAAATCGAAAATATCAAGGTTTTCCTGCTGATGCTTTGCCGACATAGCCCGCACTACTGGTATCACGCCGTTCTGCACGTGCCAGCGCAGAATAACCTGCACTATGCTCTTGCCATACTTCTCTGCTATATTCTTCACGAGAGGCAGACGCACAAGGCGGTCGTCATAGCGAGCTATTGGTGTATAGGCTTCCACTACAATTCCTCGCTCCTGGCAGTATTTCAGCAGAGGCTTTTGTGTGAACAAGGGATGAATCTCGAACTGATTGACCGAAGGCCAGACGCCACTTGATTCGTAGATTGCTTCAAGGTGATGCTGATGGCAGTTCGCTACGCCGATGTTGCGAACATAGCCCTCTTTCTGAAGGCCCGTCATCTCCTGCCAGGTATCAACGAATTTCCCCGTTACGGGCCAGTGGAACTGTAGCAAATCCACATAATCCATTTCAAGCTCTTTGAGACCTTTAAAAAAAGACTCGCGGATTGCCTTGCGCCCGCGGTCCTGGAGTCGGTTACCCACTCGCGTCGTGAAGAATAAATCCTCACGTTTTACCCCTGATGCGCTTATCGCTTTCTTTACTAAATCATAATGCCCATATGTCTCGGAATAATCTATCAGCCTGAAGCCGTTGTTTATGGCCGAGTTTATGGAGTGGATATAACAGCGGTCCTGACTGGGAAGTGTATAAAAACGGTTTATTAATCGTCTCAGAATGCCGTTAGGAGTGTAGCGATGAAGCGGATAACTTATTTTGTAGCGTAATATGCCGGGTCCAAAAGCTATCTGAGGGATAGAATTTCCATTATTTAGGGTAAAATTAGGAATTGAGATCATATAATTTTCGTTCAATACCATTCAATATCGGATTTTACAACTTTTGCTGGAGAGCCCACTACCAGTGACCGCGCAGGGACATCCCTCGTTACAACCGCATTGGCTCCTACCACCGAGCCTTCTCCTATCGTCACACCCGGCATTATCATACAACCCGAGCACAGCCACACTCTGTCCCCGATATCGACCGGAGCTTCGTTTTTATACGACGGTGACACTATCACGTGCTGACCGTTCCAGTCCCTGATAGAAACATTTCGCCCTATGCGAACACCAGCCCCTATCGTAATGGAATTTGAGCACATTATGGTTAGTCCTACATTGGCGGCTCCCGTGTGGAACGTCAGCGTGCCACCGTTGACTATTTCTATATAACAGCCGTTTTTTATCGTATACGTCTCATTGGCGCGCCCGTACCTGTCGCGAGGCCCTCCCAATACATTCAGAGTCGTACCTTTTCCCATCTTCAGACATCCTGGTAAACGTAACCCCTTTATCGGGCAGGCCCCTATGCGGATTGATGAACGCAGATTGATCTTTGCCGACGGGTCAATGTCGAATACAGTTCCCGGTTCGGGATAGAAAAGACAGCGCGGTTCGAGGGAAACCTGACTGTAAGGACGCCGGTTCAGCTTGTAGAAGCGGCGTATGGCCGATATATTCCAGCCCCATCTGCTGATGAGTTCTCTCGTTATAGAAATAAAATTTCGTAATCTGCTACGGCGTGAGGCTTCTGTTGTTTTCTGTGGAAAATATTTGCTTACGACATCATCGAAAGTCCCCCTATCAAGATCTTTGAAAAAGGATTCCCTGTCGATTTTGGGCGCTTCAATTGATTTGAAGAGGGCGATGTTTCCCCCGAAAGCTGCTGATAGCGGCAGTTCGACTGCCTCTATTCTATCCCGGACACTCTCGTAGAATCGGCGCCCTCTTTCCGAATTAATCAGCACAAGAGATGTCCCGATGTTGTTGTCGAGATTCGGGGCGTATTTTTCGATACCCCAGAAGTCGCCGATTGAAATATCTGCTATACGGGGAAATCCCTTGAACTCGCATTTATAGCATGAAGGACGGCAATAGACGTTCGTGTGGTATCCTCGGCGGAAGTCGTCCTCCATCAGTACGCCGTAGTAGGTCTGGCCGTCCTCGAAAGTCACCTTCCTGGTAAGGTTGCGCCAGCCAAGTTCCTTGTTCTTTGCCTTTATGTCCACAATTTTGCTTCCATACCGCCGTTCAAGGCTATCGAGATATTTTCGGTATACCTTGGGCGAATTGACTCCTCTGCAAAGGAAATCCACGATTATGAGATTCTCATAGTCCTTGCGCAGGAAACGCCTCAGGGCCGCCATTTGGCAGGGTGTGCCGCAGGCGAGCACACGTTCGCCGGATTTAAGAAGCGCTAATATCTTTTTGTAAACTCCCTCGGCATTGCTTTGAAGATATTTTGAACTTCTAAGCCTTTTGAGATCAGCCGGATTGTTGGAAATAAAATTGCTTACGCTGAAATCATCGTTATAAACAGCACCGCCGACATATCCTCTTTCTTCATATATCTTGTTGGCGAATACGCTGAATATACCCCCAGACGTACTGTTCCACCGCTCTGTCATGTTGCGGTTTATGGCCGCAACTGCCGACGACGGTTGTGGGAAATCATTTTTTTTCAGGGCGGAAATATTGATCTCAGGACAAATTTTTGTGCATAGCTCGCAGTTGATACACATTCCTGCGTCAATCTCTGGATACCAGAACCCTTCGATATCGGTTTTGAAGCTTATCGCGTTTGTGGGACAAACGTCTCCGCAAGCGTTGCATCCGCAACATTCTTCTTTTGAAAGACAATTAACGGGCATATAATTACTTAATCTTAGTCAATATCTATGAAGTTGTTTCTACTTTTGTGAATTGTGAAATTTTTTAAGAAAAATAACAAGGAATGCAAGGAAGTTCCAGCCCTTCAAACTGGATATGGTGGTGTCGAAGCGAACAAGTACTGCTTTGAAACCGTCCATCCAGACGTTTTAACATTTATCAATTAGTTGAAACAACTTCTATATGAAATCTTTAATTTATCTCTTGTGGTAAAGCAAGTTATAGGCTCTCGCTCTGATGTTCTGAATTAATGAAAGAGCCTTATAAAGTCTGACACCCCAATATGGTGATTTTAGTACCGTTTTCTGAAAATAGCGCGTTGCACGAGGTTGGGCATTTATATAAGCTATTAATTCCGATTCGGTGACATATTTTGTAACCCCCGAAATAATTTGAGATATTGTAGAAATATCGCTTTTTGGATAAAATGTTGAAATCTCTTGTATCGGATTTGCGAAATATAGCTTAATAAAATGTTGAGTGATTTCGAGATAGAATTTATTGTCACTATCCATTCGCCTTAAGTTGTGCAACGCACAAAGGGCTGTCGTTAGTTGCCAATTAATTCTTCTTGAATCTGTAGTGTGACAGGAAGAGGACGAGTGAATACGATAATAATAATGGGCTGAATCAATTTTGACAATTTTCTTGGCGGCCAAAAATAGAGACGCCGAAATTGCGTTGTCTTCACCTAATTGGATGTTTTCTGGGAAAAATAAATCGTTGTCAAAAAAAAGATTCTTGTTATAAATACATATAAAAATATGAAGAGGGAATTTAAGCCTTTCACGTTTGATATATTCTACATCGCTTCCAAGGTCTTTTGCAATAAGAGTACTATAAGTTACTTTGCCATCTTTAAAAACCATTTCGTCACCGACAACAATATCCGCGTCGGCCGCAGTGGCTTTGGTGTAGTATTTTTCGACGAAGTCGGGTTCTACCCAGTCGTCGGGGTCGACGAACATTATGTATGGCGCGCGGGAGGCACGGATGCCGGCGTTGCGGCCGCCTCCTTGTTTGATGTTCACGGGGCTGTCGATGATTACGAAGCGCTCGTCACGAGCAGCAAACTCGCGCAGGATTTCGATGCTGGAGTCGGTAGATGCATCGTTGAAGCATATTATCTCTATGTCCTTGAAGGTCTGTCCGACAAGAGAGTCAAGGCATTCGCGCAAATAGCGCTCCATGTTGTAGACCGGGACGATGACGGCAACTTTCGGTTCCATAATCTTAAAGGTATTCTTCGGGGACGCCTATGAGTTTTTCGACGAATTCGCGGAAGACTCCCTCGCCGCCGCGTTTTTCGAGGGGTAGGGTGGCGAGTCGGCGGATGTATTCGGGTGCTCCGGAGGGAACTCCGGCCGTTCCGACGGCTTTGAGGAGGGCTGCGTCGCCGAGGTCGTCGCCGATGTAGGCCACGTCGGCGAGTGTGATGCCGAGTTCGCCGCAGAGCCGGCTGGCGATCGAGAGTTTGTCGGTGGCGCCCTGAAAGAGGTAGTCGACTTTGAGTTTCCGTGCCCGTCGGGCCACGATCTCGGTGTTTTCGCCTGTGATAATGCCGACTTTGATGCCCCGGCGGTGGGCGAAGAGCACTCCGGCGCTGTCGTAGGTGTGGAATTTCTTCCACTCGTTGCCCGTCTGGTCGTAGTACATCCCGCCGTCGGTCCACACGCCGTCGATATCCGTGAGAATGAGTTTGGGGTCAGCCATCAGTCTATCAGGCTTTTGTAGATGATTTCGTTGGCGGGGATGGGGGCGAGGGCGCGGTGGCCTATTACGGCTTCGCGTTCGGCCCATTTGAAACCGTCGCCGGGCGAGAGCATGTGAACGTCGGCCTCGGTGATTGTTTCGCCGGGGGCGATGTCGCGGCGCGAGGCGATGGAGCGTTCGAGCTTTTCTTTCGCGGCCCCCACGCTGCGGTCGATGTAGAGGTCTTCGGTTCCGAGCCAGCGTTCGGCGATGCGTATGTCGCGCACCATGCGGTTCACGCCGTCGGGGCCGAGGGATCCCGCCTGGTCGGTGCCTTTCATGCGCCGGTCGATCGTGACGTGTTTCTCGATGATTTCTGCGCCCATTCCGACGGCAATCGACGGGGCGGAGATGCCGATGGTGTGGTCGGAGAAGCCTATTGTGTACTGTCCGTAGTGTTTTTTGAGGTAGGGGATTGTGAGGAGGTTGAGGTTGTCGGGGTGGGTGGGATACTGCGACACGCAGTGGAGTATCGAAATGTCGGAATGGTAGCGGGTGATGACGGCGAGGGCGTCGTCGAGTTCCTTTTTCCCGGCCATGCCCGTGGAGAGGATGATTGGGAGTCCGGTCTCGGCAAGGGCGGCGAGGAGGGGGAGATTGGTGAGGTCTCGGCTGGCGACTTTCAGGCGGTCGGGGGTGAAGAGCTTGAAAATCGACAGGCACCCGATGGCGCAGAGCGTCTCCACGAAGTCCAGCCCCAATGACTTGGCGTATTTGTACACTTCGAAATGTTCCTCGTCCGAAAGTTCGAGGAAGGCGCGGTGCTCTCCGTAGGTCTTGCCGAAGGAGTTCGGGTTGTTGTAGGGGCGGTTCATTTGCGACACCGTGAGCTCTTCGGCGAGGTCGCGTTTCGTGAGTTTCACGGCATCCATACCCTTGAGATCTAGGCCGAATACATCTTCCCGGACAGGACGCGAAATCAGTTCGACGATGAGTTTGGCGATGTCGACGCTGCCGTTGTGGTTCTGGCCGATTTCGCCTATAATGTATACCGGTTTCATTTCGTGTTCTGATTTATGACGGTTCTCATCCTTGCGAATAAATCAGCGCGTCCGTCGAGATAGCTCAGGATGTCTGTGGTCTTTATTCCATTGCCGCATTCCGAAAGAGTGGCGTAGATTTCGCGACTGATGTCGAAATCCTCGCGGGTGTCGATTGTGAGGCGGAGATCCGGATAATTCTCGATTCCTTCGATAGTGTCAGAGATGGGGCGCAGATCTATTGTGAAATCCTCGGGATGGGTGTAGATATAATTCGTGACGTGTTCATGGTAGATGGCTTCGTCTGTCGCTTTGCGCACGCGGTGCAACGCGTCGAGAGTCACCCCTTCGGCCCAGAATCCGTAGTGGGTCTTGATTGATGGCACTCCGGCGGATGTACGGAATGATGCATAGTCGGCATTTTCCCGTTCAATTCTGTCGTACAGTGAGCGCAAGGCCGCCGTGTCAAGGAACACGTTGTCGGCGCAGACGCGGATTATCCTGTCCGCTCCGGCCTCTTCGGCCGCTCCGATGAAGCGTTCCAGAACGTCGGATTCACTTCCGCGGAAGCAACGGAAACCAGTCCCGGCGCAAAGCTCGGCGATTCGGTCGTCGCCCGGGGATGTGGTAGTGGCTACGGTTATGCGGTCAAATCCTTCCGGGAAGGCACTGCGGATGCGTTCGAGGAGTATCTGGAGGATGCCTTTACCCTCGTGGAAGGGCATGAGCATCTTGTTGGGAAGGCGGGTCGATCCCGTGCGGGCCTGAAGTATTATCTGTGTTGGCATGGTGCTTTTTTTCTTCTTACAATGCCTCGACATCGAGGCGGTCGATGGTGAGGCGGGCGCAGCCGAGGTGGTCGAGGCGCACGTAGAGTTCGTCCTTGCCGTCCGGGGTACTGATTATTTCGCCCTCGAGGCCGCGCAAGGAGCCGCGGACTACGCGGACGCGCCGCCCCGGTTCGAGGGGAGTGGAACTGACTTCCACCGGCGTGTCGGAGTTCCCGAGCATGAAGCGGAGTCGCTCGATCTGGATGTCGGGAATTACTGCCACGCGCCCGCGCCCGGCGTCGTTGCCGGAAGCTTTGTCCGTGAGGAAGCGGAAGATGTAGGGGCGCTGTACTATTGCGAGGCGTTGGCGCTCGGTGCAGCGCACGAAAATGATTGAAGAAATGACTATTCTCTCCACGCGGCTCTTCCGCCCGTTGCGCCACTGACGCATCTCAGTCTGCGATGCCGCGAAGCATTCGAAGCCTTCGGCGCCGAGCTTCGTGGCCGAACTGCGCTCGGCGTTGTGGTTGACGACCGCGGCAAACCATTTCCCCCCGCCCACGCCTACGGCGTCGTCAACGCCATGGGGCGCCGGCGAACCGGTTTTTCCGTTACTCAAAGCATTCATTATTGGTGAATACTAATTGCGGTAATTTATAGACTCTTAATAAGAGAGCATTTCGGAGAGCAAAATTACGAATTATTTTTAGAATTACCAATTTTGTAATGCACCAGAGTTTTTTGTACCTTTGCGCGCGAGGCGAATCAGCTTATACACATTGTTCCTGACCATGAAAAGAACTCTTCTCCTTTTAGTCTGTTACCTGGCATTGATTTCGGGCCTGTCGTATGCGGCGCAGTCGTCGGAATCCACGGATAAGATACGCAGGATTCTGAAGGGGGAAGGCTCGCCGACCGAACTTCTTGACTCGGCTATGGACGTGTACTTGTCCGAATGCACCGATGGTCCGGACGAGCTTGAGGAAGGTGAGGGCGTAATGAAGTCGCTGATTCTCCCCTTTATGGAGCTTAACGGAAGTGGACTGTCCGACTTCAAGCGTAGCGAGGTGTTCTGCCAGTACGGCATGAATGTCGGGCAACAGGACCCATCCCGCTTCGGGGAATGCATGGCGCTCCTACGCAGGGCCATGGACTTTGCCCGCAAGGCCGGGGACAGCTACATGATTGGCTTCGTGTACTATAGAATGTCCTTTTTTTGAAGACCGTCACGGCTCGACGGAGAAGGCTTCCGAATATCTAAAGGAGTCGACGCGAAACTATAAGCGGGCTACTGAGGACGTCGGTCGGGAAATTGCCGGCAATTATTATCGACAGGCATACATCTACCAGCGAATCGGCGACTATGATGCCATCCGTGGAGTTATCGATGACTTCGAAGAATATGTCATGTCGGCTTCGGAGTCGGCTTATCGGCCGTATATGCTCTATAAGCTCCTTGAGCTCAAGAATGTGTACTTCGACCATCAGTTCGACTCGGGCCCCGCCGACCGGCGACGCGCGATGCGCGACTCTCTCGGAAAAGTTACGGCCGCACTCGTCAGTCTTGTTGAGTCTTCCGACGACCCCATGATTCAGGCGTACTCCGAACATTTCTGGATTTACTACAACCGAGCTCAGTTCTTCATCAAGAATTTCGACCGCCCTCTCCGCGACAGCGTCGAAAGATATGTCGGGAAGATGCGCGAGTGCGAGAAGGAGGCCTACGGCCCCGTCGCGCGCGACTATCAGGTAGCAGTAGGGCAGACCCTCGGTAATATGTGGGCCGCTCTCGGCGATTATCCCCGCGCCCGTAATCCCGTGGCCCATATCATTGTAAGCACCGTCCACGACGAAATCTGGACCCTCCGCAAGCTCCTCGCCCGCGACGTCAACGCCATTATATACAAAACCGACGACGGCTCGGAAATCCTCCGCGCTATTTACGAGATTCTCAAAGGCCACAACTATTACTGCGAGGCCGTCCGCGACGCACTTAGACTCGCGGGCGACAGCTCCCTCTATCCAACCTCGCGCGAGCTCGAAGTCCTCTACCAGATAGCCCAGGGCAAGACCTCGCGCGAAATCGCAGCCGCCATGTTCGTCTCCGACAACACCATCGAGTCCCACCGCAAGGCCCTCTTCGCAAAACTCGGTGCCGTAAACGTCGCCGACCTCATCGTCAAGGCCATCAGCCGCGGCTACCTCAAAAAATCCGGCGTCAAACGCTGAAGAGCCCACACTTCTAAGTTACGGATTCCTTTAGCTTGCTTTAGCTTCGATGTCCCTAAGATTCATCTGGGGCGAAACGAGTGACCTTGTAAAGATTGGCCTTAGGCAGAGATTGTCCGGCGCGTCATCAGAGATTTTGGGATGACAATAGTCTTCCACAAGTCTGACTACTCCCTGAATTCGCTTGGGGCTTTGCCGAGGTATTTTTTTACGTAGCGGGTGAAATATGCGGGGGAGGAGAAGTTGAGGCTGTCGGAAATCTGCACGATGGATAGCGACTTGTCCTTGAGCATCCTCAGGATGCCGAGCGCCGTGTAGCGGTTGATCCAGAAATTTGCCGTCTGGCCGCTGAGCTTCTTGCATATTTCCGAGAGGTATTTGGCCGAGATGCACAGCTCCGAGGCGTAGAACGAGACTTCGCGGTTCGCCACATAGTTGCCTTTCTCCAGAAGGTCGAAAAACCCCGCCATGATTATCGCATGCTGCGAAGGAATATGGAGCTCGTCGGTCAGCCGGGAATGGAAGTTGAAGAAATCCAGAATCATCAGCTGTACGGCGCAACGCAGGCCCTCTTCATAGAAATTGATACAGGTTGTCGTGTGGCGGTACTCCACGCTCCGGAAGTCCTGGACGCAGATTTCGAACTGGCATTCCGTAAGGTGCAGCACGGGGTTAAGAAACAGCGCTACGGCGCCTTTCATGCCGTAGTTGGTCATCGGAGTGCATTGTTCGACGAAAGCCTGATGCACATAAATCACCTTCACCTCGAAATCCTCCGAGCATCGCAGATTCTCGATCATGCATCCTTTGCGCACGATAATCAGGTCACCTGCTCCGAAAGAAAAGCTCCGACCGTTGAAATCGAAGTCCGCTGTGCCCCCGAGGCATATTGCATGGAGGAGATAGTTGGCGAGCTCGCCTTCTCCGACACCGTCCAGCGTGTCGGAAATTATCACATGCCGGCTCCTGAGGTCCCGACACGCGTCAGTGCAAGTTGTTGTAAGGTTGCTCATTGTTCGGTCAAGGCTTTATAGAGGTCGCATGTGCGCCAGACTTCTTCGCCGGCATATTTTTTGATACTGTTCAGTTCGCTTTCGGCAAGATGGCGGAAGCCGGATTTGAGCCATGCAAGACCGGAGATGTTGTGAAGGGTTATACTTTTGGGATTGGATTTGACTAATCCGAGACTGGACAGCTCGATGGCTTGCTTATAGTTTCCATTGTCATACGCATTACGAGCCAAGGCCGAATAAGCCTGTTCAAGCGGTCCGTTGAGACTGTAGTCCTTATTATAATCGACATAGCTTATCACCTGATTCATTCGTGCTATATAATCAGACTGATTGCCGAGCGTCTTGTGGCAGTTCGCGAGGTCTACGAGCATATTGAGGAAAGTAGGGAGATTATCGGGAGGATTGCTAACGGACAGACGTAACCCGACAGCCCTTTCGAGCATTTTAGCAGCCTCAGCGATATTCCCGTCATATTTCGAAAGTTCGGCTTTTAATTTGAGGGTCTGCGGAAAGGCGTTCGAAGCGAAGCGGGGCGTAAGGTCTCCCTTGGCCTCTATTTCGGAAAAAATTCGTATGCTTTCGTCTACCTTTGATTTGTAGCCCTGAATATCGCCGGACGCACCTATGAATGGAGCCTGCATTACGCAGAGGAGAGCTTTCGCCGAGTGATTGACCGGGTCGTAATCAGGCTGTTGAATCTTGTGTTCATAAACTCGGGATAGGGCTAACGGGATGTCGTAAATATTTCTTTCCATACCGAACATCATAACCTTTGCCAAGGATTCGCACAGTTCAATCCGGCTCTCGGGTAGTTCCCCGAAAAAGGTGTTCAGGAAGTCGCTGTAAAGCTCCACCGGATTCGGCTGTCTGTTCGCTATCAGGTATTTGAGCTGAGAGTTAACGGCGTTTCGATAGTCTGAGGCAAATCGTCGGGGATTGTGCAGGAATTGTTTTTTGAAATATTAGACGCTTTCGGCCACTCCTTCGCAGGACGCCTCGCCGTCCCTTTGGAGTGAGAGGTCGTTGACCTGCAGACTTATACTGTGCAGGAGTTCCTCAATCTGCTTCGTTTCGGATTGCGAACGCGCGGCGTCTTTGGCGAGAACCGATTGTGCTCTGGCAGCCTCTGTCAGGGAAATTCGCATGGGCAGATATGCAGAATAGACAGGCGACATGCTGTGAGCCAAATATGCATGAGCCGCCAACATATATTCTTTGAAAGTGGCGGATTTCAGGCCGGAAAGGATTTCCATAAGACGCACATGCTCCTGAAGAATGCGGATTGTCGTATCGGGGTCTGGATTCCGGATTTTGTTTTCTGCATTGATGTAAACAATATAGGCTTGCAGAAGTTCCTCCGAGGCTTGTGAGTGGTCGATTTCTTTTAGAGCGCTCCGAGCCAGCTCGATGGCCGAGTCAATGTCGCCGATTATGCTGTAGCACAGGCTCAGCTGACCTTTGGCGGAAATTCTCGTCTTGTAGTCTGCAGAACGGGTAGCACGCTGGAGATATGGCACAGCTTCTGTATTCTTGTTCATTTCCAAATATAGGAAACGCCCTGCTTTTAGCTGTCTTTCCAGATTCGTTGTGTCGGCGTCGGCGATTTCGAGGATGATTTTTTCCGCGCGGGTGAAGTTGTCTTTGCGGTCGGCGAGGATGTAGGTGTCAATCTGACGGTCGACTGCCTCGAGGAGGCTGTCGCTGCTCAGCTCTTTGTCTTTGCGGAGTGCGTCGAGCTTGTCTATGGCGTTGGTGATGGTAGAGAGGTCCGAGCGCTCCCTGAGGTACTGCGCCACATAGTTTCTCTCCTCGTATTTTGCTATAGCCTCGTCGAGGCGTCCTTCGCTGACGAGGTCTATGATTTCTTGCTCGCCGTCTGAGAGCTCCGAGAGGTCGATGCGGGCGAAGCGTTCCACATAGGCGTCAAGGCGGTCGAGCTGTGCTTCGTAGTTTTGGCTCAGTTCGGCGAGTTTTCTCTCGTATTCCTCCTGACGGATGCGACCTTCGGATTTCAGTCGTGCGAGTTCCTCCTGCTCCCGGCGCATCTGGCGGTCGTAGCTCGCGGAGGAGACCCGCTCATAGTTGTCTTTGATTTTCTTGAACTTGTCGGAGCGGCACATCACGACCGTGAACGGCTTTTCGGGGTTTACATTCCATTGCTCAATGGCATCTTTGTTGAAAACCTCGTAGCCGTCCTTGCCGATTTCGCGTACACTTACATTATCCCCCGGGTTCAGGGTGGGAAAATCGAGCAAGAACTCTCCTCGATTGTCGGAAACTGTGCTTCCGGCGTGGCGCACGCGGAGCTCGACACCCGCGAGGGGTGTTTTCCGGGCCTTCTCGTTGTATTCCTTGACAAGGCCTTTCTGAGTAGTCCGGGCACCTCCACCGAAAGCGCAGAGTATACTAAATATAATAAGGAGAGAGATACGCATGAGACGGACCTTACGCTTTTGTGCCCTTGGAGCCTTTGGCTCCGGCGAAGGCTCCCATCGAGAAGATGTTCTGGTCATAGGATACGGTCTTGGCCGAGGCCTCGCGCTTACGCTTGAGGGCCAGACGCACAAGGCGCTCCATGAGCTCCGGGAACTTTATGCCCGAGCCTTCCCAGAGGTAGAAGGAGAGCGAGCCGGGAATCGTGTTGATTTCGTTGACGTAGATGTTGCGGTCGTCGCGGTCAACAATCATGTCCACGCGGCTCACTCCGTGGCACGACAGCACCCGGAACGTGTCGCCGGCGAGTTGCTGGATGCGCTTGGTCTCCGCTTCCGGAAGGTCCGCCGGAAAGCGCTTCTGCGAAGCCTGCATACCCTTGGTGCCCTTTGTGCCTCCCATGTACTTATCCTGATACGTCAGGAAGTCGCCGCTCTTGATTGGCTCCTCGAGTACGGAAGTGATGTATTCGTCGCAATCGCCGAGCACCGAGCAGTTGATTTCCTGAAGATGCTCCACCATATGCTCCACAATTACGCGTGTGGAATAGCGGCGCGCGTCATCCACGCGGTCAAGCAGCTCTTCGCGGTTGGCGGCGCGGCCGATGCCCACGCTCGAGCCCAGATTCGCGGGCTTGACGATGACAGGGTAGCCGAGCTTTTCCTCGACGCGGGCGATGATGGCCTCGCGCTCCGTGTCCCACTGCTTGTCCGTGAACCACGTGTAGGGCACCACGGGGATGCCTTCGGCCTGGAGAATCATCTTCATGGTGATCTTGTCCATGCCGTTGGCGGAGGCAAGGGTGTCGCAGCCCGCGAAGGGAATGCCTATGGTCTCGAGGACGCCCTCGAAAATGCCGTCCTCGCCGTTCGACCCGTGGAGCACGGGAATGACTACGTCCGCTGTGGCCAGAACGTCGCTGCCGAACATCTTCTTTTTGGCGCGGTAGAGATTATAGTCGCCGAATATCGGCCGCATGTAGACCTCTGTGCAGCTCTCGAGCAGTTTTTTCGTATCCCGGTAGTTTTTCACGTCGCGGAGGGCCTCGCCGGTGAACCATCGGCCGTCCTTCGTGATGTAGACGGGAATCACATTGTATTTGTCGGCCGGAATCGCGGCCATGGCCTGATTGGCAGAGATGACGGAAATCTCATGCTCCGTGGAGCGTCCGCCGAAGAATACTGCTATATTCGTTTTCATTGTATATTGCGTTCTATTTGAATGTGTCAGGTAAATCGTTTTCGTAAAGCACCGTATCGCCCGCACCGGCGAGGGTGCGGAGGAGCGCCTGGGCTTCGGCGAATGTCTCGACGGTGTGTACCCCCTCTGTCTTCCCGCCCTTCCGGAGCCCTTCGGTGATGGCCTCGCGGTTGTAGTGGCCCACTACGATGGCCACGTCGCAGCAGGAGGCGGCGTGTTCGCCGAAGCGCTCGTTGAGCTCGTACTGCTGTGAGCCGAGCTCAATCATTCCGGGGGTCACGAGCACTCGTTTCCCCGGCATTCCGGCCAGAACGTCGAGTGCCATGCCCGAGCCTACGGGATTCGAGTTGAATGCGTCGTCAAGTATCGTCATCCCGCCCGGGATTCGTTTTACGGCGAGCCGGTGCTCTACCTGCTCGATGTTCTCGACGGCGCGGCGGATTTTCTCGTCGCTCATCCCGAGGTGCTTGGCCATGGCCGTGGCTGCAAGCAGATTGGAGATGTTGCAGGCGCCGACGAGCTTTGTTGTCAGGGCTATTGTGTGGCCGTCGCTCGTGCGCCGCGCCGTGAACGATGAGCCTCTGGGCGTATAGTGCACGTCCTCGGCAACCCAGTCGGCGCCCTCGGGGTGCTCTACGGCATAGCGTTCCGCCCGGCAGTTCTCCACGGGGCGGTCTGCGATTTTCTCAAAGTCGTTGTTCACCAGCACGAGTCCGTCGGTCGGAATGGCGTCGGCGAGCTCGAACTTCGTGGCCTGCACGTTTTCGATAGTCTTGAACGATTCGAGATGCTGGGGGCCGACGGCCGTGATTATTCCGGCGGTGGGGTGTACGAGCTCGCAGATTTCGCGGATGTCGCCGTTCTGCTTGGCGCCCATCTCGCAGATGAACACCTGATGGTAGGGCTTGAGCATCTCGCGCACCGTGCGTACCACGCCGAGCGTCGTGTTGTAGCTCCCGGGGGTCATCAGTGTGTCGAATTCCTCGGAGAGTATGCGGTAGAGGTAGTGTTTTGTCGTGGTCTTGCCGTAGCTGCCCGTCACGCCGATAACCTTCAGCTCGGGCATCGCCGCGAGCCGCGCGGCCGCGTCGTTGTAGTAGCGGCGGTTGATGGCCTTCTCCCACGGACGCAGGAGGGTGTTCGAGGCCATCACCATGATGTGCGAGGCGCAGTAAAGGCCCAAGGCCGTGGCCGTGCCCACATAGATTGTCTCGGCGATGTCCGCGCTCCCGAAACAGCCCGCGAGGGCTAAAACGGCGGCGCTTAGGATGGCCCAGAGGGCGATGAACGCGCCCTGAAGACGCATCACGCGCGGAGTGGTCTTCAGCGGAAGCTTGTATTGCTGTCCGGCTCGGAGAAGCGCCCCGGAGTGCCATCCGCAGAATAGAGCCACGAGAAGCATCGCGGCGTTGTGCGTGGCCATGGGGAACAGACAGATGAAGAACACCACAAGGCCTCCCAGCCTCCACCCGGAGGTGGTGTCGGCCGAGGACTTCAGCCAGCGCGTGTAGCGCTCGTTGCGGTAGGAGTTCTGCTGGAGCATCATGAGGTCGCGGCGCATCTCCAGCCAGAGGTTGGCGAGGGCGAGGACCGCGACTATGCTGTAGAGTATTATGATGGTGGTGTTCATTTCTTTTCGTTCTGAGTGTTGATGAAGGAGGCGACAACCGCGCGGGTCTGCCCAGGATTGTCGAGGAAGGAAAAGTGCCCGCATCCGGCATAGCTCACGAGACCTGCGTCGGGGATGAGCTTTTCCATAATCCGGGCGTCGCGCATCGGGGTGGCCGTGTCGTTTTCGCCCCAGATGAGCAGGGTGGGGGCCTTGATGAGCGGAAGCCGATCTGTGAGGTCCTCGTTGACTACACGGCTCATGATGGCGCGCATCTTCGGAGAGGCCCCGGCATAGTCGCTCGAGCCTCCCTTCTTGCGCCAGCTGTCAATCAGCGCCTGTCCCTTCTTTTGTCCGAGCAGGAGCGGGGCTACGCGCTTGGCCGCCTTGAATGAGTAAACTTTAAGGTAATATTTCAACGTGCGGCGCGGCTTTATTCCGGCCGCGTCGACGAGTATCATGCGTTCTACCTCATTGCGTGAGGCATAGAGTATGCCCATCCGGCCCCCGAAGGAATGGCCGATGAGAATAGGTCTGTGTATGTTCTCCCGGCGCACGAACTCCTCGAGCACGCGCACGTAGTCCTCTATGCCGTAGATCCTTTCGGGCTCCTCGGAGTCGCCGAAGCCGGGGAGGTCGAGGTTGTAGACTCTGACATCCTGACATTGGCTGGCTACCGTCTCCTCGAAGAGTGCCATAGTCGTGGCGCGGCAGCCCCAGCCGTGCATGATGATGGCCGTGCGGGCCTCCGGTGAGTCGTTGCCGCAGACCCTGTAACGCAGCGCGGAGCCGTCTATTGTGGTCGTTTTTTCTTTTGCTTCCATTTAAGCCACAAAATTAGCGAAAAAAATGGAAACCTCCGACGTATGTCCGAAAAAAACGCTAAACCTCCATTTCCGCACTTTTTTATTTGGTAAAAATCTCCATTTCCGCACTTTTGGGCGGATTACTCGACTGTCACTGACTTCGCGAGGTTACGGGGCATGTCGACGTCCTTGCCGCGGTTGACGGCTATATAATATGAGAGAAGCTGGAGCGGAACCGAGCAGATTACCGGCAGAAGACACTCCGGAATGGCCGGAACTTCGATGACGTGGTCGGCGATGTTGCGGATTGTCGTGTCTCCCTCGGTCACGATGGCCAGGATGCGGCCACCGCGAGCTTTCACCTGCTGCACGTTGCTCACAATCTTTTCATACAGATGGTCCTTCGGTGCGATGATGACTGTGGGCATCTCCTGGTCGATTAGCGCGATGGGGCCGTGCTTCATTTCCGCCGCCGGATAGCCCTCAGCGTGGATGTAGGAGATTTCCTTGAGTTTCAGAGCACCTTCGAGAGCCACGGGGTAGCTGTAGCCGCGTCCGAGGTAGAGGAAATTGCGCGCGTAGGTGTAGGTAAGGGATATGCGCTCGATTTCCGTGCTGAGCTTCAGGACCTTGCTGACGTAGGACGGAAGCTTGGTGATTTCTTTCCCGAGTGCGGCGATTTCCTCTTTCGGGAGCGTTTCGCGCAGCTGTGCTATGGCCAGGGCTACGAGGGTCAGCACCATCACCTGCCCGGTGAACGCCTTTGTGGAGGCCACGCCGATTTCGGGCCCGACGTGAATGTAGCTGCCGCTGTCGGTCTCGCGGGGAATGGAACTCCCCACGGCGTTGCTCACGCCGAACACGAAGGCCCCCTTTTCGCGGGCGATACGCGCCGCCGCAAGGGTGTCTGCCGTCTCGCCGCTCTGGGAAATGGCAATTACTATGTCGTCGGGGCCGATGACCGGATTGGAATAGCGGAACTCGCTGGCGTACTCCACAACTACGGGGATGCCCGCGAGGTCCTGGATAAGGTATTTCCCGAGCAGGCCGGCGTGCCATGAGGTCCCGCAGGCCACGATGACTATGCGCGTGGCCTTGAGGAACACCTCTTTGTTGTCGTTCACCCCGCTGAGGATGATTTTCGCGCCTTTCGAGCCTATCCGTCCGCGGATACAGTCGCGGAGGGTGTCGGGCTGTTCGAAGATTTCCTTGAGCATGAAGTGGGGATAGCCGCCTTTCTCGAGCTGGGAGATTGACATCTCGAGCTTGGTGACATCCACGGGGTATTCAACATTGTCAAGGTCCGTGATGTGCAGCTCTTCGCCGGAAGTTATTTCAGCGATTTCGTTGTCCTTCAGGTAAACGACGTCCTTGGTGTACTCCACGAAAGGCGAGGCGTCGGAGGCGAGAAACATCTCGCCCTGACCTATGCCGATGACCAGAGGGCTCGACCGGCGCGCGGCAATGATTTTCTCGGGATGCTCCTTGTCGGCAACTGCAATCGCGTAGGCGCCGACGACCCGTTTCAGCGCCTGACGCACCGCGGCGATGAGCGGACAGTGGTTGGTGAGACGTATATATTCTATGAGCTGGGCGAGGACTTCCGTGTCCGTTTCCGACCGGAACGTCAGGCCTTCGCGCTCGAGAGCGTCTTTCAGCACCTTGTAGTTCTCGATGGTGCCGTTGTGCACTATGGCTATGCGCCCGTCCTCGCTGAGGTGAGGATGGGCGTTGGTGTCGGAGGGCTCGCCGTGCGTGGCCCAGCGGGTGTGGGCGATTCCGCCCTTGGCCGAGACGTCTTTCCCCGAGCAGAGATTCTCGAGGTTGCTGACCTTGCCCATTGCCTTGTAAACCTTCAGATTCTTCGTGTCGTCGACGAGTGCCACGCCCGAACTGTCGTAGCCGCGGTATTCGAGTCTGTGGAGTCCCTTGACCAGAATGTCGAAAACGTCACCATTGCCGATATAACCTACTATTCCGCACATAATGCGTTAAGTATGAATGTGTTTTTGGCGCTTTGCCGTATAAGTGAATTTGATGGGGTGTGAAAAACGGTGCAAAGAAAATAAAAATTCCCCGTTCACGCAAACATCAGGCTGAAAAAGCGTGCCGGAACCATGAAAATTTGTCTCCGGCGGAAAAAAATCGCCTCCGGGGCGGTTATTTCTCGAAAATTGTTTAACTTTGCGTGTTTTTAGCAATGAAGTACATAGGACCACACGTAAGCAGCGAGCCATCCGTGGCGGTCGCCCCGGTTGAGGCGGCGGCTCTCGGTGCCTCGGCTTTTTCGTTCAACCTCGTCAATCCTAAATACTGGTCTTCTCCGGCCCTTACCGAAGACGTCATCACGGAGTTCCGGGCGGAATGCGGTAGGCTCGGCTTCTCCTCCGCCCAGATTCTTCCGCATTCAGCTTTTGTCATCAATCTCGGAGGCCCCGACTCAAGGAAGCGCGCTCTTTCGCGCCGTCTACTGATTGACGAACTCTCACGATGCAAGGCCCTTGGCCTGACAATGCTCAATCTCCATCCCGGCTCCCATCTCGGAAAGATTTCTGAAGAGGAAAGCCTCGGCCTCATTGCCGAAAACATCAACGCCGCCCTCGCCGTCACTTCCGGCGTAACCGTTGTGCTCGAGAATACCGCCGGACAAGGCTCGGCGCTCGGCTTTCGCTTCGACCACATCGCCCGCATCATCGAAGCCGTCGATGACAAGAGCAGGGTGGGAGTCTGCGTTGACACCGCCCACGCCCATGCCGCGGGTTACGACCTCTCGACCGACGAAGGCTACGATGCCATGTGGCATGAGTTCGATACCGTTCTCGGCCGCGCACGGCTGAAAGGCATGCACCTCAACGACTCCCTTCGCCCCGCGGCCAGCCGCATCGACCGCCATGCTCCCATCGGAGCCGGCACAATCGGCGCCGGTGCTTTCCGTCGGCTCATGGCCGATCCCCGCACCGACGGCATCCCGCTCATCCTCGAGACTCCCGACCCGTCCCTCTGGACCGCGGAGATGGAGGAGCTGAGGCTCGCGGCTCAAGAATCCCTGTAATCAAAATCAATAAACTATAAATCATTTTTAGAATATCATGGAAAAACAACGCGACCTCAGTTTCTGGAAGCTATGGAACCTGAGTTTCGGATTTTTCGGCGTTCAGATCGCCTATGCACTGCAGAGCTCGCAGGTGAGCCGTATTTTCGCCACAATCGGCGCGGACCCACATGACCTCAGCTATTTCTGGATTCTTCCTCCCCTCATGGGCATGATTGTCCAGCCCATCGTCGGCACCGCCTCCGACCGCACCTGGAACCGCCTCGGGCGCCGTCTTCCATACCTCCTTGTCGGCGCTTTCATCGCCATGGTCGTGATGTGCTTCCTCCCCAACGCCGGCTCCCTCGGCCTCGGCATCTCCCAGGCCATCATCTTCGGTCTCGTAATGCTCATGCTCCTCGACACCACAATCAACATGGCCATGCAGCCCTTCAAGATGCTCGTGGGCGATATGGTCAACGAGAAGCAGAAAGGCTTCGCATATTCAATCCAGAGCTTCCTCTGCAACGCCGGCTCCGTCGTGGGTTATCTCGCCCCCCTCTGCCTCGCCTTCTTCCTCAGCAACACGGCCCCTGCCGGTGAGGTTCCCCCCACAGTTACATGGGCGTTCTACATCGGAGCCATAATCCTCCTTGCCTGTGTTGTCTACACCTTCGCCACCGTCAAGGAAATGCCCCCGGCCGAATACGCCGCCTTCCATGGCGTCAAGGCCGAGTCCGATGACAAGAAGCAGAAGTCCGGCGGCCTCATCCGCATTCTCGCTTCCGCTCCCAAGGTGTTCTGGACCGTGGGTCTCGTGCAGTTCTTCTGCTGGGCCGCCTTCATGTACATGTGGGTTTATTCCACCGAGGCTATCGCCAATCAGGCATATGATACCCCCACCGTCGAGCGCGTCGAGGGCGTGACAATTGACGGTCAGAAGTACAACGACAAATTTCTCTTCGACGGCAAGATGCCCGTCATTCAGGACGGTGCTCTCGCCCTTGCAGGCGTGACAGTCGACGGAGCTTTCAGCAGTCCCTCTCTCGTGGTCCTCAACGGCGACACCCTCATTGCCGGCGGCAAGGTCGTGGCCGACAACGGCACTCCCCGCATCGCCTCTCATCAGGGCGTCCGTGCCCTTGAGGCGACCGACGTTCTCACTGTCGACGGCGTGAAGGTTGACGGCGCATCACGCCTCGAGACCGTAAGCCGCTTCGCCATGGTTGAGCCCGGGACTAAGCTCACGCTCGCACACATCGCCCGCTTCGACGAAGGCTCCGGCGAATACCTCCTCGACGAGACCACCGAACTCCCCGCCGCATCAGCCGAGACAATGACCATCAACTATCACAAGGTGCTCAACGTCGCTTCCGCCGAATACCAGAGCGCCGGCAATGAAACAGGTCTCCTCTTCGCCATCCAGGGCCTCGTGGCTGTGCTTTGGGCTCTTGTCCTCCCGATGTTCCGCAAGCGGAAGCTCGCTTATTCGCTCAGCCTCCTCATCGGCGGCATCGGCTTCGCGTCGATATTCTTCAGCCATAACATCATCATCCTCGGCGTCGGTTACGGCCTCGCCGGATGCGCTTGGGCCGCTATGCTCGCAATGCCCTTCACCATCCTCACCAACGCCCTCTCAGGAAACAACATCGGCACATATCTCGGCCTCTTCAACTGTACCATCTGCCTCCCGCAGATTATCGCTTCACTTCTCGGCGGTCTGATTCTCTCGCTCATCCCCGTGACGAGCCTCGGAGTTCCCAACGCTCCCGCCATGCTCCTCGTCTCCGGTATTCTCCTCTGCCTTGGCGCACTCGCTGTCTGGGGTATCAGGGAAACTTTCGGAAGCCAGTCAAAGTAATCATCATCCCTTGATAAGCCAGAGGCTGCGCGGGGGTACTCGCGCAGCCTCTTCTCATTATAATGGAATCCATACGCCAGCTCTACAAAATCGGACTCGGACCATCGAGCTCCCACACCATGGGACCTCGCAAGGCTGCCGAGCGTTTCGCCGCCCGCACCTCAGGCGCCGCCTCCTATGAAGTCACCCTCTACGGCTCCCTCGCCGCAACGGGCAAAGGCCACCTCACCGACGTGGCGATTCTCGACGTGCTCAGCCCTCTTGCTCCCACTGAAATCCGCTGGGAGCCCGATATCGTGCTCCCCTTCCATACCAACGGCATGAAATTCCGCGCCCTCGTGGCCGACGGCTCGCTCCTTGACGAATGGACTGCCTATTCCATCGGAGGCGGCGACATTGTCGGTGAAGGCGAAAGCCGTGTGCCCTCCGAAAGCATCTACTCCCTGACAAAAATCAAGGACATTCAGGCATATTGCGAGCGCACGGGCAAGAGCTACTGGGAGTACGTCGACGAAACCGAGGGTCAGGGAATCTGGGACTATCTTGCCGAAGTGTGGCAGACGATGAAAGCCGCCGTCGAGCGCGGAATCGACGCCGAGGGCGTCCTTCCGGGCGGTCTCGGTGTGCGCCGCAAGGCCGTGAGCTATTATATGTCCGCGTCCGGCCACAACAGCTCCCTCAAGAGCCGCGGACTTGTCTATGCCTACGCCCTCGCCGTCAGCGAGGAGAACGCCGCCGGCGGACGCATCGTCACGGCCCCGACATGCGGCTCCAGCGGAGTCGTCCCCGCAGTCCTCTACCACCTTTACACCTCCAAGGGTTTCAGCGAGAAGCGCATCCTCCGCGCCCTCGCAACCGCAGGCCTCTTCGGGAATGTAGTAAAATACAACGCCTCAGTATCCGGCGCGGAAGTCGGATGTCAGGGTGAGGTCGGCGTCGCCTGCGCAATGGCGGCGGCAGCCGCATCACAGCTCTTCGGAGGGACCGTCGCCCAGATAGAGTATTCCGCCGAAATGGGACTCGAGCACCACCTCGGCCTCACATGCGACCCCGTGTGCGGACTCGTGCAGATTCCATGCATTGAGCGAAACGCATATGCCGCCGCCCGCGCTCTCGACGCCAATCTCTTCGCCGCCTTTTCCGACGGCCGCCATTCTGTCGACTTCGACCGCATTGTCGAGGTCATGAAGCAGACAGGCCACGACATACCCTCCCTCTACAAAGAAACCGCCAAAGGCGGCCTCGCCGCAATCCACTGAGTCGCCCGGTCCCGTTCGTGGCCGGAGGGCAGTTTTAGAGCCGGTTCAATAATATCTGTTAAGAGCAGGGCGGTCAATCGTTGAGTGGTTTTTTCCGGGTCTTGATGGAGCGATGGGGTTCCATCGCGACTGAA
>ERZ808037.356-NODE-356-length-45971-cov-8.280625_pt1 | contig 45971 bp, 47 predicted proteins | sample MGYA00380190_ERZ808037 | MGnify/ENA primary metagenome ERZ808037 (study PRJEB31490, sample SAMN06133399) | mouse gut metagenome | isolation source: J9 | host: mice | place: China: Chengdu | collected 2015-05 ...
TTTGGGATCAAGTATTATAGTGCTACCGCCAAAGAGCGATTCTTTGTAGAGGAAGTGGCCCGCGTTACCTATGAGAGAGAGAGGGCCCAGAGGCAGGGCCTTCCGCTCTCCGATGTCCGCCCTGCATTTGCCTCTTGACCCACAACCTGACCCACAATAGGAAACGAGCGGGCGGAGGCAATGGAGCGGAAAGCACCATTGCCTCCGTATTTCTGGAACAAAAACGCCCCCAAAGCGCCAAATGGAGGCGTTTCGAGGGCGGGGAATCAGTTGGTAAGGATGAGGTCTCCAGTTCAAATCTGGATAGCAGCTCCACAAAACCCGCCGTTTTCTGCTGAAAACGGCGGGTTTCCTTTTGCTTTCAGCACTTTTTCATGGATTTGAATTTCTGCATTTCGAGTTTGACCACATAACAAGCCACAGACAGAAAAAATGGCCCATCGGGGTGTCCCCGATGGGCCATGGATCTTTGTCAGCCAGCTTTGGGTGCGGCTTTTAACTGTTCCTTCTTGGCGGCGATCTCTGCTTTCATTTCGGCAATCATTTCCGCCAACAGTTTTTCGCACTCCTCCTTGCTGTGAGCGTAGACGTTGCGGGTGTGCTTTTTGCCGTCCGGCCAGATGGGGGAGTAGCGACCCTCCCAGAGTTTTTCGTTAATCTGGGTGACACAGCCCGTGCCAGCCTTGCGCCGCTGGCCCTTGTGGGGCTGGAAGGTGCTGGGGACGGGTTTCTGGGGTGCTGCGCCATGCTCTATCGGTGGATCAGCTTTACCGATACCCTGGTCAATCTTCACCGCCGCAGTCCGGTGCATCTCGTCGGTAACGTGGGCATAGACGTTCAGAGTGGTACTGCTGGAAACGTGCCCGATGATGGTAGAGAGGGTTTTGATGTCCATTCCATGTTCCAGAGAAATGGTAGAAAATGTGTGTCTGAGGTCATGAAATCTGACTTTTTTGCACTTGGCTCGTTGTAGGACTGTCTGCAGCCGCTTTCGGACAGTGGCGGGGTCTCTGGGCGAGTTTTCATTGACTGGAGAGGGGAACATCCACTTAGAGTTTACACTTTCCTGGTATTTTTTGAGGACGCCCAATACGGGGGCGGGAAGGATCAGGCTTCGGTTTCCCGCTTTGGTTTTGGGTGGCGAGACCACCAGTTCTCCTTTGACCCGGTGAACCTGCCGTTCCACCCGGAGTTCCCCGGTGCGGAAGTTCAAATCGTTCCATTGGAGGGCACAGATTTCGCCCCGGCGCAGGCCGGTGGAGAGTTCCAGCAGAAGGAGTTCAAAGCAGCCGTCCTCTTTAGCCTGGATCAGCAGCCGCTGGATCTCCTCTGGGGTCAGCACTTGCATTTCCCTGGCCTTGGCGGGAGGGAGGCGGCAGCCATCTGCAGGGTTGCGGAAAAGAAGCTTTTCAGAAACCGCTTTGTCCAGTGCGGCGTGGAGGGTGGTGTGGATGCCCCGGACAGTTTGGTCGGAGAGACCTTCACCATAGAGGTCAGTTCGGAGAAGTCTGCCGCCTTGTTTGAGCCTGGTGTAGAACTGCTGAATATCGTTGGTGGTTAGCTTGTCCAGCTGGGTGCCGCCCAGTGCGGGAATGATGTGTTGATAGATGCGCCGCTCGTAAGACATCTGGGTATTAGGACGAAGGCCTGGCCTTTTATAACTCTGATACCAAAAATCCAGCCAATCGCCCAATAGGATGCCGGGTTTCGGCTGGTCAGGTGAGGGAACCTTGATGCTGTCTTGCAGGGCTTTGAGCTTTGCCGCACACTCATTCTTGGTCTTTGCGAGGACATTTTTCGTAACAGGGAGGCCCTTATCGTCATAGCCGATGACAGCCCGCCCTTCCCAGCGCCCATCCTTTCTCAGGTGGACGCTTCCTTCGCCCCGTTTTCTGCGCTTTGCCATGGCTTCATCTCCTCTCCAAGATAGTCGGTCAAGAAGCCGCCCACAATATCGGCAGCTCGTTTTTGCATATCGCCGGTGGTGTGAGTGTAGGTGTCCAGAGTGAAGGACGCCTTGGTGTGGCCCAGGATGCCGGACAGGGTCTTGGCGTCCACGCCCCTGGCCAGTGCATGGGTAGAAAATGTGTGACGGCAGTCATGGAAGCGGATGCTGGGCAGTCCGGCCTGGGCCAGCAGCTTCTTCAGCTGATGGTAAGCGGCACTGGGGTTCACGGGGGCCTCCGGGCGAAGCGGATCGTGGAAAACCCAAGGAGAGAAGGAAGCTTTCTTTCGTGCCCTCAACAGTTCCGCTGTGCTGGGCGGCAGAACGATTTTTCTCGTTCCGGCATAAGTCTTGGTATCCCCAGCCACCAGCCTGCCACCCTTTTCCCGGTGAAGGGTGCGGCGGATATGGAGCGTCCCCGCTTTGCCGTCGAAGTCCGTCCACATGAGGCCGCAGATTTCACCCAGGCGCAGGCCGGTGGTCAACTCAGTATAGAAGAAATCGTGCCAGATGGGGTCGGCTTTGATGGCTTCCATAAAAGTATCCAACTGTTCTTCGTTCAAGATGTTCATGGGCTGACGGATGACCTTGGGCGGCTCAACTTCATCGGCAGGGTTTGTAGGGATAAGTCTCTGCTCCACCGCCGCCCGGAGTGCGTGGTGGAGCGTGGTGTGGATGCTATGGACGGTGGCGCTGGACAGTCCACGATCCTGGCCGGAACGGGGCTTCACCCGACCGTTTTTCTTCAGACTATCGTAGAGTTTTCTCAAGTCTGCCGCCGTCACCTGGGAAAGCATTTTCTTCCCCAGATAGGGTATCACATGGTTCTCCATATCTCGCCGATAATGCTCCAGGGTGCTGGGCCGGAGGGTGGCGGACATCTGCCCCAGCCACTGCTCCAGCCATTCCGCGAGGGTCATTCTGCTTTGCTCTGTCAGGTCGACACCCTGGTAGATGTCGATGTTCTGGCGGAGCTTCGCGGTCAATTCTTTCTGGGTGCTGGCGTAAAGGTAGCGGAAGATAGAATCGCCGTCCTCCTTGTGCCCTACCACGATACGCCCCTCCCAGCGGCCATCCTCTCGTTTGCGCACCATACCGTCGCCGGATGGTCTGCGCTTCGCCATGGTCAATCACCTCCGTTTCGTATGTCACCGTCATTTCCATCCATACACTCGGCCATGATCCGAACGCCCAGCCGGAAGCCCAAGATGAAGTTTTCCATGGCGGTGATGCTGTCAATTTCCTGTTGTGATTCGATGAGCTTTGCCAAGACCGCTTGTCCGGCGTCATCAAGAAGTTCCGTGAGTTGGTTTTCAAACCGGGCCACCCGGTCTGTTGCCCGTTTCAACTCCGAGTTGGGTGCCATGTCCTGTGCGTTGGGTGTGATGTTGCCGTAATAGAGATCTTCCAAAGTGTTTCGCATTGTTCTCGCCTCCTGTAGCGACACACCATACCACAGGTTGGCGGGAATATCCATGGTCAACGGTGAGAGTTATCAGAACAGACACATTTTTTTTGCGGCGTGCTGCTGGGCTTTTCTTTGTATACACCGGTGCAATTCATAATCCGCCGCAGCCCTCTTGCGCATGGCTCGGAAAAAGTATATAGTGGATACAAGAAATTTGCCGGGAATGGGGCTCGCGACTATGATTTCGCCAAAAGATGTCCACGCTGCCGCTGAGAAGCGGGAGGATGAAAATCTGCGTTTCCGAACCTTCCTCAAGATTCATGCAGATCCGGACGAGTTGGACCGGCAATTCCTGGCGCTCCATAGGGAATTGTTTGACGGATATGATTGCTGCCAGTGCGGGAACTGCTGCCGGGAGTACAGTACATCTCTTTCGGAAGATGAAATCGTCAGCATCTCCACCTACCTTGGCATGAGGCGGCAGAAATTTTTGGAGGACTGCCTGATCAGGGGCCGGGATGGTCTGGAGCTGCCTGCCCCGTGCCGCTTTCTCGACATGGACGGCAGATGCCGGATCCAGGAGTGCAAGCCGGAGGAATGCAAAGGGTTCCCATACACAGATCGGCCCAACCGCATGATGAGCCTGCTTAGTGTGATCTCTGCGGCGCGGGTATGCCCTGTGGCCTATGAGATTTTGGAGCGGTTGAAGGAATTGTATCACTTTAGGAAACACAGAAAGTAAAACGGCTGATGCAGTTCGCACTTCCTCACAGCGGCGCACAAAGGGGCCGACACTGCGTTTCATACGCGTGAGGGGCATGGGGATGCCACCTGCTCCGTGGAATGGGCACAAACCGCCGCACAGGTGCTAACACGGGGGAAAACACTTGGGCGGCGCTCCGCAGGTGTGGAGCGCCGCCCATTTGTGCTTGAGAGCGCCTATTTCGGATAGCGTGTGTAGAGGGCATACCCAGGCCGTTCCTCCAGCCACCACTTGAAGTACTGTCCGCCCCAGCGGGCATGGTTGTTGAGACCGCTCTCGGTGACCTTGACGTACTCGTCCGTCTTGCTGATCACAACCACCACATGGCCGCTGGCGCTGTTGTCATAGCGGATCAGGTCACCGGGGCGGATCTGCTCCCAGCTTGGGTTGTCCACCCTCCGCCACGGGAGGTTTCCAAACGCCGCGTCTGAACACAGCGTGGCCCAGCCGGAGCAGTGGGTGCCCCGGTGGTAGGGCCCGCCGCTGGTGGAGCGGTAGGGTGTGGGGTACACTGTCCCGGTTGGATAGGTTTCCCGGAGCTGCGCCAGGGTGGCCCGCACACTATCCTCAGTAACGGTAGCTACGGATTGCACCTCGTCCTGGTAAGACTGTGTGCTGTCGATATGTACGGAGTTGGTGGCGGCGTCATAGGTCACACCAAAGTCCACTGCCTGGCCGATATCCCGGAGCCGGACATAGTTGTTGCCGCCGATGCTGTAGGCGGTCATGCCCACCCGCTGACCGTCCACGTAGATAGGCTGGGTACTCAGCTTGGCTGTGATACTGGTGGCCGCCTGGGCGGCGGGGCCGCTCAGGGCGAGGCCGGCGAGGATGCCGATCCCCATAAAGATCGCTTCCCTTTTCCTGTTCATGATCTGATCCCCTTTCGGTTTTGTTGTGCTTTTCGCAAACACAACCATGCCGAAGGATCGTTGGAAAGTCAAGAACAATCAGGGGAACCACGTGGAGAAAAACTACGGCGTGAACGAAGCACTTTGCACAGCAGGTGACATCTTTTTGTGTGTCTGACCGCCCCTTGCTGATTACAGCGTGGAAGATTCTTTCGGACCCGGTTCCCACAAACTTTGTTTCTATGAAACGGGAACTAACAGTTGTTTTCTTCCCGGCCCCATGTTAAAATGCATATACTAAAACTGTGATTGTTTGCGGGAGGTGCTGTGTATGAGCCAATATGAGTTTTCGCTTCGACAGGAGGTTCTGTTGGAAAAGGGGGCCGCAGTGCTGGGCGATCTTTTTCAGTATAAGCGGCGGCAGCAGATCGTAGAGGAGACGCACCCGATTGCGGTCATGTACTCTTTGGTGTGGGCGGCAAAGCAGGATATCCTGACAGCCAAGACGGAAGCGGCCCTTGAACAGATCGACGGGCAGTTCAATCTTGCCAACCGCTTTTTGGCCGGGGTAGAGGCTGGCGCAAATGCTTGAGGACGCAAATAGCTTGGCTTCATTTGAGGCTCATGACGTTGAGGCCGTTGTGCAGGACGAAGTCAAACTGGCAATGAGCCGCTATCAACGTCAGGCAAGCCCACGCGCGATCCTTTTGGCTGGACAGCCCGGTGCGGGGAAGACGGAATTATCCGCTATGCTGAGTTCTGAGATGGCCGGGGATGTTGCGTTTATTAACGGGGATGATTATCGCCGCTACCATCCCCACCGCCGCCAGCTCTATCAAAAGTTCGGCGCGGATTCTGTTGGGATGATTTCCCCCTTTTCCAATGCTGTGACGGAACAGTTGATTGCGGCGCTTGCCCGGCGCCGTTTGAATTTGATCATCGAAGGAACCGGGCGCACCGTGGAGGTACCGAAAACTACGGCAGAACGGTTGACGGCTGAGGGTTATGCAGTAGAGATGGCAGTGATCGCCACCAGGCCGGAGATATCCCTGATCAGCACGTTGCTTCGGTTTTACCAGATGGAGGAACGCGGAACGATCCCCCGGGCTACAGCCATCAGCGCCCATGACAGTATTGTGGCCGCGCTGCCCGGGAATCTTGATACGCTGGTTTCACTGCCATGCATTTCCCGGCTGTCCATTTGGAACCGTGATTTGCAGCAGCTTTTTGACTCCAACATTGATACGGTTTTGCCGTCTGAGGTTTTGATTGGCTACTGGGAGAGCCCTTGGCTCCCAGAGGAGATACAGTGTGCGCGTGATGACATTGACTGTTTGCGCGAAAAAGAGCGGCGTAGCCAGCTTGGGCAGGGGAGCGCAATTGAAGAACTTGTCCGGCGTGTTGAAGCCGTGCAGTCAGGGACACCGACCGTTGGCATGGATATGCTGCAGCTGTGATCCCTCCCGCGCGATTGCGGGAGGGATCTTTTGCAGCTTTCTGGGCAGGGTAGCTCAATGCCATTTAGAAGTGGGGATCTGTCGTTCTTTGTTTATAGCGGCCCAAATCCTGGGGTCACATGGCTGGGCCGATATAATTCTGCTCCTCGTGGTCATCCGGCTTATGGCCCATAGCGATCTTCTTTTCCTGGATTCTGCGCCGCAGCTTACGGTCAGTGTACTGACCCTGGGTGCTATCCATTGCCCGGGCGTTGTTCTGGAAGATACGCCCTATCGAATGGAGCAGACTGTTGACCGCCAGGATGGCGGAGGGCAGGGAAGGGCCGTTCTGACGCTCTAACAGGAGCTGGGCGTAAGGGTGCCCCTGCTCCGCCGCCTGGGTCAGCCAGTAGACGGCCTGTTCCATGTCCTGTGGGATATCCTCACCTTCCCAATACAGCTTGCCCAGAAGGTATTCTGCATAGGGATTATCCGCCTCCGCCGAAGCTGTGAGCCAGGGCAGCGCATCTTCAACCTTCCCATCTTTCAAATGCTCTTTGGCCAAACGGTAGGCGGCGTACTCGTTCCCGCTCTCGGCAGCCTGCGTCAGCCAGCGGGTGCCCTGCTCCCGGTCATGGACTTCTACGTCATCGGTCAGCAGCAATTTGCCCAGCGCATACTGCGCGTCCGGCAATGTCTGCGCTGCCTGTTCAAACCAATACCGCGCCTCTATCCAGTCCGGTGTGACCAGTGGGCCGTCCCGGTACAGCCTGCCCAGTAGGAATTGGGCATAGGGATTGTCGCGCTCCGCCTGGGCGCGGAGCCGCTCCACCCCTTCATCACGCAGGTCAAGTGGGAGACTGTCATCACAGACCACCGACCAAATCCGTCCACAGGCTTCGCTGTCCTGGGGAACATCGTCCGGTTCATCATGCTGCGTCATGTTCCTATCCTCAAAGGTGAGCTGCTCCAGACGGAGCGCCGCCTGAATGACGGCGTTGTGGATGGCCCGGAATTCCTTCTGTTGAGACAGTGGGACGCGCTCCATGGACTTGTCCGAGTAGAACTCGTTCACCTCTTGCTGAAGTTCCAGCCATTTTTCGTAGCACGATTTTACCGAGGGCAGCCGCGCCATCTGATCCACGATCTCATCCACCTGTTTCTTCACAGATTTGGAGAGATACCCATACTGCTTTTTACCTTTCGCATTTTTCAATTCGCGGGACAGCGATAATAGCATCTGCTCCGCCTCCGGGTGCTCGCAGACGCCCCGCTTCATTTTGTCAGCCAACTCCAGCATGGCGCGGCGGGCCTCCGCTACCAGTTCATCCCGAGACTGGCTTTTCTGCTCGTAGACATGGAGCATCTCCTGACGGAAGATATCGTTGGTGAGCATGGACTTGATTTTCTGGATGCCCGCCGGGCTGAGATAACCTGGAGCATCCCCGGCAGACCACGCCATTATGTGGACGTGTGGGTGATCTCCCTCATTGTGGAAGGCGGCGTACCAGCGGAACTCATTGGGCGGGATGTTCATAGCGGCGGCGATGTCGTTGCGGTGTGTGAGGAGCAGATTGCGCCACGTTCTGGCGTTGTCGTAACCCAGGCGGGCGGCGTCCTCCCGCTTCAGCGAGATGATGTGCGTCCACACATTTTTCTCACACGCCTGCAGTTCCGCTGTCACCTTTTTCAAATCCACATAGTCCTCGTCGCCGAACAGGCCGTGGCTGCCCACACGCTCAACTCGGGGACGGGTGGCAATGTACTCTGCGTAGATATCGCTCTGCTGAACGTCCGGCCAGTTGTCCTCCAGCGCCCGGGTGATGAACACCGAGGCATTGACCTTGGTGGGACTGTCACGGTAGCTGCCGTACTCCGGTAGCTTTTTCGCGTTGGGGAAGTCTTTCGTGAGATCAGCAATCAGCTGCGCCTGCTTTTGCGTGGCTGGGCGTCCGTCAGGAACCAACTCTACCCGCTCCCGCGTGGCGATGTACCTGACGTGGCCACCTGCGTTTTTGCCGCCCTTGAGGAAGGGACTTTTCAAAATCAATCGGGCCATTCGTCCTCCGCCTCATTGGCTGCGCGAACCTTCTGCTCAAAAGGCATCTGTCCGTTTGTGTTCTTGACGTTGCGCACGCTCTCCGCCCTTCGGCGGCGCATATCTTCTTCGGTGAGTTCGTAGCTGTCCGCCAGGATGCCCATCATCATGTCCAGCTCCACCGTATGCTTGTAGATCAGGGAAGCCATTCGATCCTCGAACATTCCCAGCCGTCCATCCAGGGACGAGAGGACTGCCCTGGGCAATGTGCCGCTGTCATCCTGGACAGCCAGGTGATCCACGTAGAAATTCACCGCCCGCTCCACGAACTGGTTCTTGCTGCGGCAGCCCGCCGCCTTGTACCACTGGTCAATCTTTCGTTTGGTGTCCGGCTTCATGCGTAGGGCCAGCCGATCCTTGTTTTCTGTACTCAAAGTGTCTTTTACACCTCCAAATCTTTGATAGACGCCGCCCCAACCCGTTGGGACGGCTGGTTTTCTGGGAAATCAGACGCCACCGGCCAAATTTTCGCCGGGAACAGACGCCTGTTAAGAGCCCCGCCGGAAAGCCCCGGAAGCCCTTGAAACGGTCCGCACTGCGGGCCGATGTGACCTGCCGGGCGTCACTTGTGACGCCGGCGTTTATCCTGCTTGCCCTTAATCGGGCCTTCTGGGTTGCCCTTATCGGTTCTCTGTCGTGCCCTGCTTTAGTTCGGCGGAGGTGGCGCTCGGCAACAATGGGGCACACGATGGCCAACACCGCGTTTTGCGCGTTGGGCGGTGTACATGGGTCACCTGCTCTGTAGGATGGGCACAAACGGCCTTACAACGCAAAACAGGGGCTTTCACAGCTTGGGGCTGCATTGGGGAGGCGGTTACAGGCCGATTTTTCTTGCCTTTGGCGGACACGTCTGCACTCTGAATCCAGTTCCAGTTGATAAAGCTGCCGTTGATAGAACGCATCAATCGCCCGCTGTGTTGGCAGGATTGTATAGAGATTGTTGCCGTTCCATTTCATTCCATGCTTATCGAAGTACTGGCTGCGCTCCATGGTGATGAGTCCAGTATTCAGAAGGACGCCGATACTTTTCATTGCGGTGTTTTTAGTCATGCCTGTCTCGACAGCGATGGCATTGTAGCTGGGATGACAGGTGTGCGTTTTGCGATCCTCTATCAGCAGCAGATAGGCATAGACTACGAATGCAGATGACGGAAGGTTAAACAGGAAAATCTCATTGGGCAGTGTGAAAAATTTTCTGTCGTCAGCGCGCTGGAAGGCCGAAGAGGGAGAGCGCTCATCGGTGATAAGTCCTTTGCTGATTAGGCTGGACAGATACTTTTTCGCCGTACCCACTGTCATGTGAATATCTTTCGCGACTATCTCTGGCGATAGATTTGTTCCGCCATGGTAATGCTGACAGCAGAGATAGGACAGGATCACAAATTCGATGGGCTTGAGGGCATATTCCCACACTGCGTTGGGGAGTGGGAAGCGATAGTGGCGTGGATCACGCTTGGGCCAGTCAATGGGGAGACGACGCTTCCTCAATGGGCATCACCTCCAGTGTTCCGCTCCACCCACTCCATGAACTTCTCTTTGGGTATTACCATCCTGTTGCCCACTTTGAGGACTGGAAAATCAGGTTCATGCATCAATTCATAACCACTGGACGGCGACACGCCCAGCACCTTTGCTACCATTGCCGCATTGAGAAATAGCGGCAGCTCATCATAACTTTTGTACTCAGATAATTTCATTTGGTCCCTTTCATTGAATTTTTGTAGGCTACACACCGTACTTGTTCCAGCCCCAGATTTTCTGCGGCGTTTTCACCCTGCTGGCACGCTCACTCCAACTTCTGCGTGGCGGTCTTGGCATACTTCTCCCAGGGAGTATGTACTGCGGTGGTGGGTATTCGGTTGCCAAAGTGCAGGTCATTTTCTGACGAACAGATTGAATCCCGGTTTCAAATCTGATAGAATCATAACAGAGAAATTTTTCCAGTTCAATAGATCTGGGCCATGTCCGGCAAATCCCAAAACTCAATCGGATACAGGCAGGTGAGCGTTATGGCAGAGGGATCGGAGCGCACTCAGGCAACATTCATGTATACCTACACCTATGACCAGTTCACGGTATTCTTTTATGGAGACCATGTTTTAATCGGGGGGAAGGAATATCCCATCGGTCAGTGCTGCGTAGACGTGATGAATTTGGATGAGGCGGTTCTCAAAAAAATTGCGCGTCGGATCAAGGTGTGCATCTCTGCCGCAGTCGACCTGCTCACAAAAAAGAGAGACAGCGCCGCAGCCTTTGCACAGGAAAGGCTGAACGCTGTCTGGGATATCGTATTTACGCTGCCGGTCTACCGGGATTTGAACATGGACAAGGAGGTCAACTATCATACCTTCCAGCGGTTGATGGCGGACCCGGAAAAATGGGCGCAGGTACAGGATCCAAATTCAGAGGGGTACATGATGTACCAGAGAATGCTGGTCGAACTGGCCCGCTTTGCGGACAGCCTCCTCAATTTCCGTGGGCAGATCAGCGGGATGGCGGAACGGTATTTTGAACCGTTGGAGCGGCGGAACAGCAGCGCATATGCAGAAGCATACGCTGACTTTTACGGGCAGATGATTTCTGTTGGAGCACGGCTTTTCAATGAGGATTTTGAGCAGAGCTTTCCTATGGAGGTGAGCTTTGTCCCCATGCTACACCCCACTGAGGAGGGTAAAATTTTTATCGCGGAGAAGGCTACATTCAGCAGCCTGACAGACTTTCTTCGAACCGAATTTTACCGGGGACTCGCGATAGGAAACGCGCTGCGGCGCTGTCACAACTATGGGCGGTACTTTTTGCTGACGGCGGGATATAACACTTGCTACTGCAACGGCATTGCCCCAGGCGAGACCGAACGCACCTGCCGGAAAGTAGGCGCGCACCGCAAGGAGGCGCAGGGCAAGGAGAATCGAACCCCGGCGCAGAAGGAATACGACCGAGCCTATAACCGTTTGAAGACCCGGAAGCAGAGAGGCAAGATCAGCACAGACGAATGGAACGCGGCTGTGGCAGCGGCTCAGGATTTGGTGGCCCGGTCTGAGCGTGGCGAGTTGACAGACGAGGAACTGAAGCGCAGACTGGCAGAGCTGTGAGGGGAGCTGCAGGCTACGGAGGTGGTGGCTCTTTTCTTTGCAGACACTGGTGCAATCCGCAGCAGCTAAACGAATGGGGAGGGATGATGATGGAACGCTGTCCATGGTGTTTGGGAAACGAAAAGATGATCCGCTACCACGATGAGGAGTGGGGTGTGCCAGTTCACGATGATCGAAAGCAGTTTGAGTTTCTGATGATGGAGGTTATGCAGTGCGGTCTGAACTGGAACATGATGATCCAGAAGCGTGAGATATTCCGACGCTGCTTTGACAATTTTGATTTTGATAAAGTATCCACCTACGATGAGGTGGACATTGAACGCATCATGGGTACGGAAGGGATGATTCGTTCCCGGAGAAAAATTGAGGCAGTCATTCATAACGCCCAATGTTTTCAAAAAATCCGGGCAAAGTTTGGTTTGTTCAGCGACTACATTTGGGGATTTACCAAGGGGAAGACCTATCTTTATATGGACCATCAGAAGGGGCACGCCCCAGCCAAAAGCGGCTTGTCTGACCGGATCAGTGCGGACTTGAAAAAGCGGGAACTGAAATACATGGGTTCTGTCACGGTTTACTCCCATCTGCAAGCCTGTGGTATCATCAATGACCATTGGGAGGGCAGCTTTCGGTGTCGGGAGCTGATCGGCCTGCACAGATGCGGTGCGGAAACGGCAGAAGCGGAAGAACTGATAGAGGCGGATCAGCCGGTATTAAATATGAGCAGGGCAAAGCCAGCTTGCTTCAGACGGCTTTGCCCTGTAGAAATTTTTACATAACTTATAGAGTAGCAAAAAAGCTTCATGGTCTGCGTCCTTTTTGCTACAGCCCAGCATCCCAAATTGTAGCTTGGCTAACCTCACATTTGAGGTTAGCTACATGATAAATGAGCGTTCAAACGTCAATGCAGTCTGTGAGCCTGTAACATTATGACATAAATTATTTTCCGCTACCTTGCTCACTATGAATTTATAGGATGGAGGGATCCTGCTTCAGAATATAGAATCCATCGTCCAAACAGGTGATATAGATATAGCCCCGGTCATCCACGATGCAGTCCTCTGTGACGGCGTTTCTTGGGCCGGGAAAAAATGGCCAAAGAGATTCCTCTTTTGTCTTGACAGGATTGGGGGGGATAAAATAAGCCAGCTCTTTGATATAGTAAGGATCGGAGACATCATAGATGCGCAGACCAGCGTGGAAATAGCAGCAGTAGACACGGTCATTGCGCATCTCCAGCCAAGACTTGCCATCCATTGGCTCATGGACGTTGTGAGGACCAAAGGGGCCCTGGCAGCCCAGTCCCATATCATTGAAGTTTTTGTAGGGGAAGTCCTTAGGAACTTCAGGATAAGGGAACTCCGCCACCAGGGTGGGGCGAGAGGGGTCGTGGACATCCACCATGTGGAGGTTGTTCATGGCCTGGGCCATGCCGTTAATCTGTTCCTTGGTGTAGAACTGGAACCGCTCGCCCTCGTTGGTGACTACTACAAAATCCCGACCGGGAAGGGGTAAGGCAGTGTGGGTCCGGGCGCCAGCATACCAGCTGGAGAAAGCAGGCATGAACCGCAAGTTTCCCAGGCAGCGGGGACGGGTCACGTCAGAAATGTCCAGCACATAGAGTCCGTCGCCGCCATAGCCCAGATATGCTTTATTGCCCACAACGAACGGAGGACCGTGCATCCAACCCTTGTTCATCAGTTCGGGGTTGTGGCCGGCGTGGGGATCAAACTCACGGCCAGGGTAGCCATCTGCGAACTGATGAGGGGCCCACCAGCGGCCAACCTCCTTGGGATTGGTGGGGTCATCAATATCCACAATGCGGTAGATCATTCCCTCAAAAGAGGGGCAGGTAGCGGACAGATGGACGTACCGCCCGCCGTTGTACATAAAGCGGTGGACGCCCTCGGAGTGATCCACGCCGGTGTCCCAATAGCTGAGGAATTTGGGGTTGAGGGGGTCCTCTTTCAATGAGTAAATGTAGATGCCGTTGATACTGGGTACACTCAGGTCTAACTTGGCATCAGGCAAACCGCCGGAGGAAAACGCGACGATCAGCTTGTCCTCCGCAACCTGCACCTTGCAGGCCTTGGAGGTGGGATACTTCTCGTTGTCAGGACATTCAAAGAATTTGTGGAAGACCGGCCGGCTGGGGTCAGTCACCTCGTTGATCATAATGCCCTGGCGCTCTCCGCCGAAGCAGGAGCCATACAAGTAATATCGCCCATCGTCGGTTTTGTAGAGCTGCATCTGGAACATACCGCTCTTGCAGTCCATTTCGCTAAAGCCTACCACTTCCAGATTTTTGATATAACCGCTGTTGCCAGGACCTTTTGCATAAAACACTTCTGCCATGTTAAAGCTCCTTTCATAAAACACCGCGCTCCGCCGCTGTGTGGTTGTACGTACGCAGAGCGCTGCTGGAATCTCGTTGCTGTATACTTAGTTTAGGAGATGTTCCTGAGAATGTAAAATGCGGTTTTCAAATGCAGGCATTAAAAATTGTTATGCAAAACAGATGGCTGAGGGTGATAAATCAAGCAAGAGTGAAAAATCCACAAAAAATCAGTAAAAGCAAAGGAATTATTTATACAAATAACAAAACCACATCTGTTGATGCGGTTTTGTTATTTGAGATTTACCAAGCGAAAGGTTTACACTCTTAGCAGAAGGACACACCAAATTTCGACTGAAACAGGAGTGATAGATGTTGAACGGAGTACAAAAATATCCCCATATGTTTGCACCGATGACCATCAAGAAGACAACCTTCAAAAACCGTGTATTTGCGGCGCCGGCTACCGGCAATATGATGACATTGGACGGGGCTCCTACGCTGGAGGGCATCGACACCATCGAAACCCGGGCCCGGGGTGGCTTCGCCCAGCTGACGCTGACGGAGACCTTCGCTGATTTTGAGCACGCCGCCCGCCATGATCACAGCGTAGACCTGGTTCGCGAGGACATGAGCACCTATCATCAGGGTGCTATCGGAAACCTGACCCGTGCCATCAAGGCCCACGGGTGCCTGGCCTCAGTGCAGATCCAGCATGTCGGCGGCATCAGCCATCCCGACATGAGCTTCGATGGAAGCGACCCCATTGGCCCCTCCGATATGGTCCGCCCGGATGGCGTTCATGTCCGTAGCATGACTGAGGAGGACATCGAGCACGTCTCGGACAACATCGCCTTCGCCGCGCTGCGTGCGAAGGAATTAGGCTTTGACATGGTCATGATCCACTGTGGCCATGGCTGGCTGCTCAGTCAGTTCTTGTCTCCTTTGTCCAATAAACGTACGGACAAATGGGGCGGTAGCCTGGAAAACCGGGCCAGGTTTACCCTTCTGGTGCTGGATAAGGTGCGCCGGGCCTGCGGCGAGGATTTTCTGATTGAGCTGCGCATGAGCGGCGATGAGCGTATGCCAGGCGGCATGGAATTGGAGGATGCCAAAGAATTTGCCAAACTGGCCCAGTATCATTGTGACCTGATCCATGTCACTTCCGGCATCTACCACTCCCCCATCGAGACCAAGTGGTGCTCCTGTATGTTTGAGAAGCACGGCTGCAACCTGGACTTGGCGGCGGCGATCAAATCTGTGGTGGACATTCCTGTGGTGGCCGTAGGCGGGTTTAATGATCCCCAGCAGATTGAGGATGCCATTACCTCTGGCAAGTGCGACTTTGTCGCCTTGGGCCGCCAGCAGTACGCTGACCCCGAATTTGTCAACAAGACCATGCGCGGCGTTGAGGATGAGATTTCCCCCTGTCTGCGCTGCTCTTGCTTCAACCCGCTTCCTCCCGATCCCGACCATCGGGAGCTGGACATCCACTGGTCCTGCGCCATCAATCCAAAATTCGGCAACGAGTTGCGCTGGAAGCTGGCTCCTCAGCCCACCTGGTCCCGGAAAGTACTGGTAATCGGTGGTGGTGTCGGCGGAATGCAGGCAGCCATTACTGCGGCGGAGCGGGGGCATGAGGTAACCCTGGTAGAAAAGTCCGACCGGCTGGGTGGCGTGCTCTGGTTCGCCGATGTGGACTGCCACAAGGAGGATCTGAAGCGCTACCGTGATTCCATGGCCGTTCGGACTCACCGTGCGGGGGTCAATGTCCTGGTGAATACCGAAGCCACGCCAGAGCTGATCGCTGAGATGGAGCCTGATGCAGTAATCTGCGCCGTGGGCGCTGATCCCATCATTCCCCCCATCCCAGGTATCGAGTACGCGAAGCAGGCGCTGGACGCCTATCGCTATCCCGATCAGCTTGGTCAGCGCATCGTGATCGTAGGCGGTGGCCTGGTAGGCTGTGAGCTGGGCTATCACTTGGCCTGCGGCGGCAAGAGCGTTCACATCGTCGAGATGCAGGACGACATTGCCAAGGATGGAAAGGATAGCCACCGCCGCGGCCTGATCCCCCGTATGCGGGAGTGCATGTCCTGGGATGTCAACACCCGCTGCAAGGAGATCCAACCCGGCAGCATCGTTACGGTGGACGGCGAGGGCAATGAACATACGATTCAGGCGGATACTGTCCTCTATGCCACCGGTATGCGGGCCAAGCAAGACCTGGCTCTGCGGTTAAGAGAGACCAGCGGCTGGTTCCGGTCTGTGGGCGACTGTGTCCAAGCAAGGCTTGTAGAGGACGCCACCAAAGAGGGCTTTGCTGCGGCGATGGACATTGTATTCTGATGACAAAGGAGGAACAGGGATGAAAATTCTGGTTGCAAACGTCTCTACCGCGCCCAAAGGGGATCCGTTTATTGTCGAGCATCTGGTCCCCGCCTGGCGCGAGAATATGGAGAAGGTGGCTTTGCAGGATACCGAGCTGGTGTTCCGCTTTCCAGAGTGGGGGGTCAAGGGGCTGGAGGGCAACTTCTTCCACAGCATTCAGGCTCTTGCGGAGTCTTTGCTGTTTTATATGTGCAAGGACGCGGAGGCGGAAGGTTTTGACGCAGTGTTGATTACCTGTTTTGCTGACTCTTTCATGGAGCATCTGAGACAGTTCATCAACATCCCGGTGGTGGGTATCGGGGAATCCTCCTACTTACTGGCCGCCCAGTTGGGCAAGCGCTTTGGCGTAGTCACTATCTCCGAACATAATGTATTCGAGACGCAGCGAAAGATTGAGGAATATGGGCTTACGCACCTGTGCGCGGGCATAATACCCACGGCGGAGGATCCGGCAGAGCAGCCTCTGGCCGTTCTTGACTCCAAGCGCTGCATCGAAACCTTTCACGACGCAGCCCGTCAACTCATCTCCAAGGGTGCTGAGGTGATCATCCCCGGCTGCGGTTTGATGGCTCCCGGCATTCGGTTGGCCCGGGGCTGCGAGGCCCAGTACCCGGGCGGCGTCACACAGGTGGATGGCGCGGCAGTGCTGGATGTTCTGGCAGCCGGTGTTCTGGATGCGGAAAAGCTGGTGCGCCTGAAACGGGCCGGAAGCGCATGGGTTGCACGAAATGGCTGGTACGCAAGGCCGGATCAGGCGGCATTGACCTCCGGTCAAAAGTGTCTCTCTAATCCAGGTATAACATTTTGGGACATTTAAAGGGGGAGAGAAAAACAAATGGGAACAAAACTTGTGAAGGCGCTCAACACAGTCGTGGAGAGCATCGCGATTGCCTTCATCATCGCAATGCTCTGCGTTGTGTGTGCTAACGTGGTCATGCGCTACTTCTTCCGGGCGCCCATTACCGGTGCGGCAGAGATCACACAGATGCTGATGATCTGCATGACTGCCTGCATGGCGCCTGCGCTGATGCGGGGCCAGCACGTTTGGATTGACCTGGTCACCTCGAAATTTAACCGTGTTGCCAGTATCATCCTGGACCTAATCACCATCGCAGCGTCTGCTTTCATTTATGGCATGATCTCCAACGGCCTGTTCCGGCAGATGGTGAAGAGCATGGCCAAGAACAAGCGCTACTCTCTGCTGAAGCTGCCAGAGTGGCCTTTCTTGATGATTTTCGGCGTTGCTACCATGGTTCTTGCCATCTCCATGATCATTTATCTGGTGGACCGTATGATCATCTATGCAAAAGGTAAAACACCTACCAACGAGTTCTCAGGCTATGCCAACGAAAAAACCATGTTGGATGAGCTGGCGGATGAAACTACAGAAAGCGGTGAAATGAAATGAGGCCGGAAGTCATTGGAATTATCGGCATTATAGTGCTGATTGTGCTGCTGTTTATGCGGGTGTGGGTCGGCTCAGCCATGGCCCTGGTGGGATTTTGCGGATTGCTCCTCATGCGTGGCTTTACCCAGACCATGGGTGTTCTTGGTACGGTTCCATTCAATGAGTTGAACAACCAGACCATGACTGCAATCCCCATGTTTACCCTGATGGGTATGATCATCGCAGAGACCAGTATGGGACGCGATCTTTACGGGACGGCATATAACTTCCTTGGGCATGCCCGTGGCGGCCTAGCCTCCGCCACCGTGGTGGCCGGCGGCATTCTGGGTGCTATCTGCGGTTCTGAAAACGTGTCTACCGTCATTCTGACCAAGATCGCCTATCCGGAGATGAAGCGGCTGGGTTATGATGATGCCCTGTCCACCTCCTCTATTTCTGTGGGTTCTCCTCTGGCCATTATCATTCCACCCAGTATGCCAATGATTTTGTATGCCATTTTGACCGAGAACTCAGTAGGTTCTCTATTCATGGGCGGTGTCATTCCAGGCATTCTGCTAATCCTGGCCTTTGTCTTCACCATCTCCATCATGTGCCGCATCAACCCCGAGTACGGACCCAGAGGCCCCAAGACTCCTATGATCCAGAAGCTGAAGTCCCTAAAGGGTATTATTCCAGTCATCATCCTGTTTGTAATTGTGCTGGGCGGTATCTACTTTGGCCTCTGCACCACCACTGAGGCCGGCGGCCTGGGTGCCTTGGGCGCTTTAATCATTGCCCTGTGCACTAAGCAGCTCAATCGGCACAACATTAAGCTCATCCTGCGTGAGAGCGTATCCACCATCGGTATGGTGGTCATGATGATGGTGGGCATTTATGTCTTTGTCCGGTTCATCGCGCTGAGCAAGGTGCCCTTCATGCTGGTGAGTTTTGTCGCCAGTCTGAACGTCAGCCGCTACGTCGTTTTGCTGGCGATCCTGCTCATGTATATTATTCTTGGTATGCTCCTGCCCCAATTGACCATTATTATCCTCACCGTCCCCATTATCTTCCCCGTGATAGAGTCCCTGGGCTTTAACGCCATCTGGTTTGGCATCGTTGTGGTTATGCTCCAGGCTCTGGGCGGCATCACCCCGCCGGTTGGTATGGTTGCCTTTATGACCTCTGGCATCTCCAAAGTGCCGGTTCCCACCGTGTTTAAGGGCCTGTGGCCCATGCTGCTGGCTGACATTATCGTTTTGCTGCTGGTCTGTTTCATTCCCCAGCTTGCCACTTGGCTGCCCAGTATGATGCGCTGACCGCTTCCCCCGCAATCAAACCGTTCTATCTGCAACGAGTTTGAACAATATTAGGAAAACTAATTTTTAAGGAGGAAAAACAATGAAAAACACAATGAAGAAGCTCCTGGCGATGCTCCTGGCACTGATGCTGCTGCTGGCACTGGCTGCCTGCGGCAGCAGCGCCGACAGCCCCGACACCCCCGACAGCCCCAGCGATCCTGGCACGCAGCAGACCACTCCCGCTACTGACGACGAAGTCTACTATGTCACCGTCGAGCTGAACTATCCTGAGCCCGCCGCCGGCATCCTGACCCAGTATTTCCGGGATCTGGAAGATCTGTCTGATGGCCGTCTGCAGTTTGACATCTACTACGGCTACTCCCTGAATGGCGAGGCTGGTATTCTGGACGCGCTGGAGGCCGGCATTATTCAGGTGGCCGGTTTCATGCCCTACACTGAGGACACCCTGTTCCCCTATAGCGGCGCTCTGTTCAATATGCCTTTCCTGGGCTTCACCGACATGAAAGCTGCCACGGACATATGGTATCAGATGCTGGAGTCCTCCCCCGAGATGCAGACTGAGTATGAGAACGCCGGCCTGACCGTCATCGCCGCCTCCGCCAACCCCATTTACGACCTGCACTTCAAGAATGCCGATTTGGACGTCCATACCCCGGCTGACCTGAAGGGCCTGTCCATCATCACCACCGTTCCTGAAATCCAGACCATCGTCAACAACAATGGCGGTGCTCCCATCGAATCCTCTCCCGGCGACTACTACTCCAATCTGGACAAGGGCGTTGCCGACGGCATTATTCAGCATATCAACATTCTGACCTCCTTCGGTGTCAACCCCGAGCTGTGTGGCCAGCACGTGCGCTTTGAAAAGGCCGGCGGCGGCTTTGTCACTTCCATCATCAATGTCGTGTGGTCCACCGAGCATTTGAACAGCCTGCCCCAGGATCTGCAGGACATCATCAAAACCCGCAGCGACACGCTGAGCAGCGAGATGGTTTCCAATGACATGGGTCTGGTGGAAAACAACTATAAGATCTCCGAGGAAGCCGGCGCCAAGATGGTCTATTTGACCGAGGCGGAAGGCCAGGCTTGGCGTGATGCCGCCGCTCCCATTGTGGAGGAGTCCCTGGCGCGGTATGAGCAGGAGGGCGCCGACCAGATGACCGCCATGTATCAGCGGCTGAAGGAGACTATCGCGAGCTATAGCAAGTAAGGTCTTGACTTCGGTAGCAGCAAACTGAGCGGCACCTGTGATTCATTGACCGAAAACAGGGGAGAAACGGAGAATACGATTGCGTTTTCCCTTCTCCCCTGCCCTTTTGCCACAATCATTCTGTCAGAGTGCCGCGGAAGAAAGGAGTAAACGCTGTGCAGAAAATCAAATTTTACGGCATTGGTGGTCAGGGCGCGGTGACGGCCGCGAAAGTGTTGTCCCATGCCGTCTCCATCTATCAGGACGAGTACGCAATCACCGTCCCCGCCTACGGACACGAGCGCCGCGGCGCGCCGGTATACGCGCACATCATCGTCGATGAAAAGCCCGTCAAGCTCAACTGCTTTGTCTATGAGCCCGATGTGGTCGTGGTGTTCGACGACTCAATTATGGACAAACATATGGATGTCTATGCCGGTTGTGACGACAACACTGTGTTGGTGCTGAACACCGACCGCCCTGAGACGGTGGAGCGCTACCGTCAGTTGGGCTTCCAAAAGATCTATTGGTGCGATGGCACTGGAGCCGCTGTGCGCACCATCGGTCTGACCATCCCTAACAGCGCCATGCTGGGCGCCCTGGCCAGGACAGGCCTTATCGCGCTGGAGGCGGCGGTGGCCGCCATCCATGATTATTTCGGAAAGGTGGGGGAGAAAAATGCAGATGCGGCAAGAGACGCATACGAGCACACCCACGAAGCGTAAGGTCCTGGGTCCGTGCGCAACGGTATTTTCTGCAGCCAGTACCGGCACCTGGCGGCAGGAACGCCCCTCGGTGGACACCGCCGCCTGCGTCCGCTGCGGCACCTGCGCCTGCGCCTGCCCTGTGGACATCGTTACCATCCGCAAAGACGGCCCTGTTCCTGTGGAGATGGACTGGCGCTACTGCAAGGGCTGCGGTATCTGCGCCAACGAGTGTCCCAAAAAATGTATTAGCATGATCAGTGAGAGAGGTGAGTAAGTATGCAAGTCAAAATGTTGGACGGAAACGGTGCCGCCGTTGAGGCCATCCGCCTGGTGCGTCCGGGAGTCATTGCGGCCTACCCTATTACTCCCCAGAGTTCCATCGCGGAGCACCTCTCTGATGAGGTGGCGGCAGAGCGCATCAATGCACGCTATATTCGGGTAGAGTCTGAGCACTCCGCTATGTCCATCGTGATCGGCGCACAGCTTACCGGGATCCGGGCAGTGACCGCCACATCTTCCGTGGGACTGGCTCTGATGCACGAAGTGTGCGGTGTAGCCAGCGGCTGCCGCGTGCCTCTGGTTATGCCGGTGGTCAACCGCTCTTTGGTTGCCCCATGGAGCCTCTGGTGCGACCATCAGGACACCATGGCAGAACGGGACACTGGCTGGATGCAGTTCTACGCCGGCAACGTCCAGGACGTGCTGGACCTCTATCTGACCGCCATCCGCATCAGTGAGAGTGAAAACGTACTAACCCCCTCCATGGTCTGTCTGGACGGTTTTTTCCTGTCTCATTCCATGCAGAAGGTGCAGATTCCGGACGACGACGAGGCATTTGAGTTCGTTGGCCCTTATGTCCGCCGTAATATGTATCTGGATACCGTGGATCCCTTGTTCATCAATGATCTGACCCCCACCGATGATTACACCGAGATGCGCTATCAGCAAATGATGGGCTTCCATGCGGGCTATACCGCTGCAAAGGAGGTCTTTGCGGCGTACAATCAACGCTTTGGCCGGGATTTGGGCATCGTGTGCGGTTACCGGCTGGAAGATGCGGAGGTGGCTGTGGTCACCATCGGCTCCATGTCCGGCACGGCATGCTATGTGGCCGATCAGCTTCGGGAGCAGGGTGTAAAGGCCGGCGTGCTCCAAATTGTGATGTTCCGTCCCTTCCCGGCGGAGGATGTCCGTCAGGCGCTAAAGCACATCCCTGTGGTGGGGGTTATCGACCGCTCCGCGGGGCTCGGCGGCCAGATGGCCCCAGTCTGCACGGAGGTGGCCGCCGCTCTTTACGGCGAGCACTGCGACGTCCGCGGCTATATCGGCGGCCTGGCCGGACGGGATATCTCCGATTTCAATATTCGGAAGATATTTGGCGAGCTGACCGACATCCGCTGCGGCAAAACGCAGACACATAATCCCTGGTTTGATCTGAAAGCAAACCCCATGGAACTTCGGGAGGTGCGTTGAGTGTATACGATGGAAACTGAGTCCAGAGGCCTAGTATCTCACGGTGTGACCACTTGTACCGGCTGTGGTCTGGAACTGATTATGCGCAACGTTTTGGATGTGCTGGGAAAAGACACGATCCTTGTTATCCCTCCCGGATGCGCGGCGCAGTTCTCTGGCTCCGGGCGGGAGGGCAGCGTTCTGGTCCCCGGCATCCAGGGCAACTTGGAGAATACGGCGGCCATCGCCTCCGGTATCGCCAACGGACTGCTGGCTCAGGGCAACACCCACACCAAAGTGGTAGGCTTTGCCGGTGACGGAGCCACGGTGGACATTGGCCTGCAGGCGCTGTCTGGGGCCATGGAGCGCAATGAAAACATTCTCTATATCTGCTATGATAACGAGGCGTACATGAACACTGGCGTCCAGGGCAGCTCCTCCACGCCAGAGGGAGCCAGTACCACTACTACCCCCACCGGTAAGCTGGGCAGCAGTAAGGATCTGTTTCGGATCATGGCAGCCCACAATGTGCCTTACGCCGCCACCGCCTCGATCAGCGATTTACCTGACCTGCGGCGGAAAGTTGAAAAAGCACGCAACACGTTTGGCACCAGTGTACTTCACGTCCACTGTCCCTGCCCGACCGGCTGGGGCTATCCCCCTGCCAAGTCCATTGAGGTGTGCCGTGAGGCCGTCAACTGCGGCGCGTGGTTGTTGATGGAGTTTGAGGAGGGCAGGATAAAGGTCTCCAGCCCCCCCCGGAATTTAGGCGAGATCGACAACTATCTGGCCTCCCAGAAGCGGTTCAGAGGCTGCTCAGAGGAGGCCAAAGAGCTGATTCGCAGGGCTATCTGGAACCGCTATGAAATTATCAGTGGCGGAGGGCTTTATTAAGAAAGCAAGAGGGAATATGTATGGCAAAGTTTGTAACAGCTCAGGAGGCGATCAGCCGGGTCGAAGATGGTATGACCGTGGGAATCAGCGGATTTGGTGCCTACAGTCCATGCGACGAGCTGCTTGAGGCGCTTGCAGAGCGTTTCCGGAATTGCGGTCACCCACAGGGCCTGACCGTCATGGCCGGTATCTGCGGCGGAAACAATAAAGAGGACAATATCGCGTTTAACAGACTCCGGGAGCCTGGCCTAGTGGGAACGCTCATCGCCGCCCATATTGGAAATGCCCCCATGCTGGCTGGTATGATCCGCAGTAATGAGGTCGCGGGTTTCCTGCTTCCACTGGGCGTGGTCATGCACCTCTATCGGGCGGCGGCGGGCCGGAAGCCCGGTGTGCTGACCCATGTGGGGCTGGGTACCTTTGCCGATCCCCGCATTGAGGGATGCAAGGCCAACGACAAGGCAAAAGAGCAGGGACGTGAAGTAGTCTCTCTTATTACCATCAACGGCCAGGACAGCTTGTTCTACCCTACGATTCCGCTGGATGTATGCTTGATTCGTGGCAGCTATGCTGATGAAGACGGCAACATTTCCATACAGCACGAGGCCATTACCGGCGAGCAGCTGGAGCTTGCCGAGGCAGTGCACAACAACGGCGGCATGGTGATCGTACAGGTAGAGCGGATTGTGGAGCGGGGCAGCCTTCATCCCAGAGCGGTACGTATCCATAAATCTCTTGTGGACTATGTGGTCAAGGCGCGCCCGGAAAATCATCTTCAGGGTTATGCCTCTGCGCAGTACCGTCCGGAGATAGTAGGGGAGATCCGTATCCCGACGGAAGAGCTGGCGCCGATGTCGTTGAATATCCGTAAGGTCATTGCCCGGCGGGCGGCCATAGAGCTAAAGCCCGGCAGCCTGGTCAATCTGGGCATCGGGATTCCCTCGGGTGTGGCCAACGTGGCCAACGAGGAGGGCATTGCCGGTCAAATATCCATCTCAGTGGAATCCGGCCCCATGGGCGGCGTCCCGGTGGACGGCCTGGGCTTTGCAGCATCAGTAAATGCGGAGGCCATCTACAGCATCTGCGATATTTTTGACCAGTATGATGGTGGCATTTTAGACATGGCTTGTCTGGGTGCGGGGGAAATTGATCAGAAAGGCAATGTAAACGTGTCCAAATTCGGCTCCCGGTGTACCGGACCGGGCGGTTTTATCAACATCACTCAAAATGCCCGCAGCGTATGCTTCCTGGGGGCGTTCACCGTTGGGAAGATCGAGGCAGACATTGGCAACGGCGTTTTAAACATCAGGAAAGACGGTTCGGGAGTCAAATTTGTAAAAGAGGTAGAGCAGGTTACCTTTTCCGCGGATTTCGCCCACCAGCGGGGGCAGGAGGTGCTCTATATCACAGAGCGTGCTGTTTTCCGGCTCACCAACAAGGGGCTGACTCTGACCGAGATCGCGCCGGGCATTGATCTGCAGCGAGATATTTTAGACTGCATGGGCTTCATGCCTTGCATCGCAGGGGATCTCCATTTGATGGACGAGCGAATTTTTAGGCAGGCCAGGATGCTGCTGAGCGCGGAGGACAAACGGAATGTTTAAGGCAGGACGAAACGGCGGCGCTGTGAAGGTGGGCTGTTTCGCTGCCCTATGTGTACTGGCTGTAATCCTGATGGCAGCCAGACCTTTCGATGATTTGAGCGGGCTGGGGCATTGCGTAATGGGGTTTACCATCATGATGGTTGGCGGGTGGATCTTCCGGCCTTGGGATATGCCCTGCTCTGTCAGCGGCCTGTTTTTTCTGGGGGCTATGCTGGTCGCGGGTATGCCGCCCGCCACCGTATTTTTGGGCTTTTCCCAGAACGCGCTGTGGACGCTGATCCCCGCTCTGTATTTTGGCTTTGCATTACAGAAAACTGGGCTGGGGCAGAGAATCGCGGTGTACCTGCTGAAAGCATTTCCGTCCAATTGGGGCGCGGTGATTTGTGCCTGGGCTATTATCGGTCTGGTGCTGAGCTTGGTGACCCCCTCCATGACCGTTCGGGCGGCCATCATGGTCTCCGTCGCGGCGCAGTGCTGCAGGCTCTACGGTTTACCAAAGGGTTCCACAAGCGCAGCGCTTTTACAGCTTACAGCCCTGATGATGTCCATCGTACCGGGCAATGGCTGGCTGACCGGTACGCTGACCGGACCCATCATCCAGGGTATATTCGATTCTACCAGGGGTCTGGAAGGAGTTATCACCTTTGACAGTTGGTTGAAAGCCAGCTTGCTGCCCATCTTGGTGACTACTATTGCCCTGACAGTGCTGGGCTTTTTCTTCCTCCGGCCGGAGGTGAAACTGTCCAAGGGAGCTTTTTTGTCCGGCACCAGCCAGCAGCAAAAGTTTTCCAGACACGAGCTGGAGACTGCTGTTATCCTTGGCATCTGCTGTGTGCTGTTTTTTACCGGGAACATTCACCATGTTCCCAATACGGCCATCTGCCTGTTTGCTATGGTACTGCTTTTTGTGCTTGGAGTGGTAGAGCCGGAGGAGTTTTCCAGTGCCATCAGCTGGGATCTCATAGTGTTTATCGGCGTTGGTCTCTGCATGAGCGAGATCTTTGCGGAAGCGGGTTTGTCCGACTGGCTCTCAGATACCATTGCCCCATCACTCACGGCGCTGACAGAGTACCCAGTGATCTTCATCTTTGTGATTTTGGCCTTGCTGTTCCTCTGGCGGTTCGTGGACGTTACCACCCTGATCCCTACCACGGTGGTACTGGCGCCCATTGTCCAGCGGGTGGCGATTCAGCAGGGGATCAGCCCCATGGTGTGGACCACGCTGTTTTCCCTGGCAATCTGCTGTGTCTTTCTGTCGTACACGAATATGTGGGCGGCCATGGGAAAGAGACTGGTGGGCGACTATATTTGGACAGAGGGCCAAGTGTTCCGCTATGGGGTGGCCTATTTTGCCGCCTGTTGCGTCGGCGTGGCCTGTGCCATTCCTCTGTGGACGGCACAGGGCCTGCTCTGAAACGGGGCCAGCAAAGCAAAAGAAAGGAGCATTTTTATGAGAAAACTTGGAAAGTACAGCCGAAGCGTATCCATTATTGGCGTGGGCTGTACTCCGTTTATGAATACCCTGAAGGACCCAAAGTATCAGGGGTTGACCGAGAGTGAACTCTACGGCTATGCGGCGATTGAGGCCATGAAGGATGCGGGGATCGAACCCCAGGATATCCAGACCTATATCCACGGTCAGGCGGGAGCCATTCCCACCTCTGACCAGAATGCAGCCAATGTTCATGTTAATGACTGGTTTGGGTGCCACGGACTTGGCTCCTTTGCCCACTCTGAGGCGTGCTGCACTGGCTACATGGCACTGGATCTGGCTGTTCAGGCTGTGGCCTCGGGCAAATATGACTTTGTCCTGTCTGGCTGCGTGGATATGGGGTCCAGCGTATTTGTGGAAGGCAAGCCCGGAATCTTTCGGGAAAAGTTGACCACAGTCGGCTTTTCCCGTATTGTGGAGCGAGTCTATGACAGAAACTATACCCGCCCGTTCGAGGCCGGTGAATGGATCCAGCAGGATGATTTTATCAACTGGTATATGCGGAAATATGGTCTGACCCGTCAGCAGCTTGACGACACCATGAATCATCTCGCCATCAGCAACCGCAGGAACGCGGCGCGCAATCCCCGTGCGCTGTTCCGTACCGAGTTTGCGGAGCTGGCCAAACAGGCAGGGCTGAACGATGTGATGGACTATATGCGCTCTGATAAGCACAATCCCTTTGTTTCCCACTATCTGCGGCGCACCGGCCTGGAGGCCAGGGCGGACGGGGCGGCGGCCTGCGTGGTCTGTCCCACACAGCTGGCCCGCCTGTTCAAGCAGCAGCCAATCGAGGTGCTGGGCTTCGGCAACAGCGTGATCGATGCGATACATCCCCACCTGGAGCTCTACGCAACCCGGGAGGCCATGCGTCAGGTCTATGAGGTGACTGGCGTCACACCGGCGGAAATCGACCTCATGCAGATCAACGATTTCTTCCTGTCCTCCAGCCTGTTGGCGGCAGAGGAGGCCGACTATTTGCCCGCAGGTGAAGGTTGGAGGTACATGATTGAGGGCCGGACCGCCTTTGATGGCGATCGTCCTTTGAACACTAACGGCGGGCGCTGCTCTTTCGGCCACGCTCACGCCGCCTCGGGAATGGCCGATATCTATGAATCTGTGATCCAAATGCGCGGCCAAGCTGGCGATCATCAAATCAACAAACTGCCCCGCACCACCATGCTCCGCGGTTTTGGCGGCGGGCAGAACATCTGCGCGGGCATTTTGAGAACACTGGATTGAGGAGGGACACGGCATGGAGCTGGAGCGAATTGTAAAGCGTTTTTATGATGAACTGGAGAATGGTAAAATTTTGGGACGAAAATGTGTCAAATGCGGCGCAGTTCAATTTCCCCCTGTGATTGCCTGCACCACTTGCGGCTGCTTTGAAACTGCGTGGACAGAACTGAGCGGGCAGGGCGAGGTGACCGAGCTGGTTTTGCCCTCTGGCATGGCCCATCCCCGGATCGACACTTTTAAGCCCTGCGCCTTCGGCATCGTGAAGCTGGCGGAAGGCCCTGAGCTCAACGCTCTGGTCTGCGGTGTTTCTTCGGAAAATGAGGAGGAAATTCAAGCAAAGCTTCCCCTCCCAATAAAGGCACGCATTGTTCAGAGAGACGGTTATAAATCCGTTGTCTATGATCTGATTCCGTAATATAGTAAAATAGGCAGACATTGTCAAAGCCACAGCTTCGACAGCGTCTGCCTATTTTCTGTGTTTCGGTATAAATCAACTGTCTTCCAGGTCTTCAAGAGTCTGGGTCATTCTCTTCAGAACGGGGTGTTCGCAGGTCTTGGAAGCCACGAGGACAAATTCGTGCTTTGCGGAAGTGGGGGAATAGGCGAGGTTTTGATTGTGCATGGCCTGACGGGCATAATCATCCAGAAGGATAACACCCTGCTCTGTTTCAGCAAAATAAAACAGGGTGTTCGTGTCACGAACCGTAAGGATATTGGCGGGTTCAACGCCCATTGATTTGCACAGATCGGCGGCAAACGCATACCCATTGGGCATATAGGCATCCTCCGGGATATAAAAATTGTGGCCACTCAATGCCTGGAGTCCCAGGGTTTCTTTTCCTTCTAAAAAGCTTCTGGGATAGACAAATAGCATGGGTGTGGTCAGAATCGTCTTCACCGTGAAAAGATCCTCCGGAACGTTCAGGGCGGCCTTGAGTGTAATGATCGCGTCATATTGCCGGGACTGCAGGGCATTGTTTAGGGCTGGCGGCGAGTTATATTCCACCTTGATGGGATTGTCCTTTGCCTGAACTATGATAGAGCGAAAAGCGTGGGAGAAAGCGGCCAACGGGATGAAATGGGCAATGCCGATGCGGAAATCGATATCTGCGGAGGAGACCTGCAGAGCCTCCATTTTTCCGGCCTCATAACGGTGGATGATGTTCTGGAAGGTATTCTGCATGATCTCGCCGGCCGGGGTTAACTCCAGCAGCCGTTTTCCCCGGATAAAGAGCGGGAAACCCAGTTCGGTTTCCATGTTTGAGATCTGGCGGCTAATACCAGGCTGAGAGATATATAGTTTGGCAGCAGCCTCAGTAAAGCTCTTGCACTCAGCAATCGTCAAGAAACATTTTATTTGCTTAAAGTCCACTGAGCACCCCTCCCGCCCTAAATCTTTTCGGATATATAGTTCGCAAGCGGGATCCAACTGTAGCTTAGTATTATGATTTCAACATAACACATAATTTCCGAATCACGCTGACCATATTATAAAATAAAGGAGTTGTTTCTGTCAATGTGTTTACCTAATTGAGATAGTGAAGATAGTATTTGTTAAGACTCAAAGCAGGCGGATCGTTTGAATATAGTCACTACTGTCTATGAGCAGCAGAGGATCCTGTTTGAGTCCGGAATGTACAGTATCCCCCGGCGCATTGTTAGTCTGGTCCAGCCATGGGTTTGGCCCATCGTCCGGGGAAAAGCCCACGCCAACACCGAGTTTGGCCCAAAATTGCACATCAGTTTGGTGGACGGCTACGCCAGAATCGAACGGCCAGACTTCGAGCCCTTCAATGAATCGGAAGATCTCTGGCGGTGGCCCGATATCGGGGGCGCTATGGATATTATCCTGAACGCATTTTGGCGGATAAGATCTACCGCAACCGCCAGACGCTGGCTTTTTGCAAGGAGCATGGGATCCGGCTGTCCGGCCCCGCCCTGGACAAGCCTCCCAAAGATCTGGTTTGATCCCGTCAGGCTAAGAAACAGGAGTATCAGGACGACTGCGACCGCAACACAGTGGGGGATATTTTCAGAACAGGCAAGGCCGCTTATGGCCTGGGCCGTATGATGGTACACTTGCGAGAAACTGCTGTCTGTGTCATTGTGTTGCTTTGCTGCTCTTAAATCTTTCCAGGGGGCTGAAGGCGGATCTTGCTCTGCTTTGGTTTCTGCCTGTGGTCACTATTTTACTGGGGTTGCGGAGTAGGGCCTAAGTATAATTGATGCATAGTGCATTTCTTTAATAGGGGAGTTCGAATTTGGAGATTTCCTCTTTGTAGACACTGGTGCAATCCATCGCTACAAATTTCTGTGGATTTCCCTGCGCAACAAAGTGTTGGCTATGGCCCTGACCACATAACCAGCCACAGACAGGTGTGGAAGCAACGGAGAGTGTGTTTTTAGAAAGTGCCGGAAAGGAATTGCGTTGAAGCAGAAACAAGTATAAATAAGCGAAAAATATCACAAAAAATTTTCTTTGACTGTTGGTAAGGATGAGGTCTCCAGTTCAAATCTGGATAGCAGCTCCAAGAAACTCCTGAAATCGCTGGATTTCGGGAGTTTTTGCTCTGTTTTGCGTGAAAATAATGTGGGTCAAAAAGTGGGTCAGTCCAGGTGACCCACAACCTGACCCACACGGGGAAATGCGCGGAAAGGTTTAGAGAGCATCGAGCAGGAAGTTTGTCCTTCCTGCCCGGTGCTCTTGGTGTTTTTTTGACTGGCATTACATCATCTGGGTCATGAAATTTCCCATGGTTTCCGCCGCCCGATCCTGCATCTGGCGGGTGGCGTGGGTATAAGTGCAGAGAGTGAATCCTGTGTCGCAGTGCCTCAATATACTATTGCCGCCTTGATTATCAGTGGTACCCCCACATAAATTCACCATTATTTTCCTATGCAAACACCATAAGGTGTGTTATAATACGAAGGATTCAGCGTTTCAAGCACAATCCGGTTTGACCGTCACAAGTGAGAGTGCGGGAAAAAGGAGGGGTATTTCATGAGCCAGAGTAAAATGATTTGTGTTCAGCAGCCAATCCTCCGCATGGAGGGCGTGCATTCCATCGGCATCATCGGAGATCCAGGTTGTGAAGGACTGGGAACCTACAATATGAAGATATACGCAAGTGCCCTTCAGGAAACGGCGCAGGACGACATCACGCTGGTGGTGGGGGATTTGGTTCCAGTGGGCACGCCTCACCACTACCGGACCATCTGTGATATGACCCAAGTGCTGGCGGAGAACGATGTCTATGTCTTGCGGGGAAACCATGACACGGGTGCTTATGCCGATTATTTCGGGCGGAGGAATTACGCCCTGCTGGCGGAGCGCTTTGCCTTGGTGGTGCTGGACAACGCGGAGCGCTCTTTTGAGAAGAAGGGACTGGCGCTGCTGTCTCAGGTGCTGGATATGGAGGAGGTCACCCAGGCGGTCGTAGCCTTCCACATCCCGGTGCCCAATCACTTCATACAAAACTGCGTATCTCAGGCGGAATTTGACCGGCTGCGGCGGGCTTATGAGCCCCATCGGGAGAAAGTGGCCTATCTGCTGTGCGGCCATGTCCACTCCCGGTTTGTGGACGAGGTGGACGGCATTCCCCTGATCTGCACCGGGGGCGGCGGGGCCATGATCGAGGACGTGTCAGAGGCCATCCGCGCTTGGGACGTGGAGCACCATGTGGTGCATTTTTACGAGGAGGACGGTAAGCTCCGTTTCCGCGTCGCGGACTTGCCGGAGAACGGCTACAGCTGGGAGAGGGATGATTCCCTCCTGCGCCAACAGCTGGAATCCACCGTCCAGGGGGAGCTATTGGCCCACTTCCACTATCTGATGTTCGCGGATCGAGCGCAGCGTAGGGGGATGGAGCACATCGCCCAGCAGTTTCGGGCGCTGGCGGCCTCCGAATACTACCACGCCCGCTGCTTTTTCTCTGTGCTGGAGCAGCCTGCCCCCTTCAAAGACACGGCGAGAGGCTTTATTCCCGGGGAGGTTTTTGAGTATGAGCACCTCTATCCTATGCTGGCCGCTTACGCCCGGGATCATGGAGCCCCCTGGCGGAGCAGGCATATCTGGGAGCGGCGAGGGCTGAAAAAAAGCACGCAGTTTTTTTGGAGCGCGCTGCAGAGCCGGATGAAGGCGAACCAGGCCCCATATATGTCTGCCCCATCTGCGGGTACATCATGACGGGGGATCCCATTCCGGAGAGTTGCCCGGTGTGCGGCGGTCCCCGGCGGCAATATGAGGCGTTCGGGATATGAGCCGATGCATTTTGTATACCTGAGATTTTGGCTGACCCACACGGGGAAATGTGCGGAAAGGTTTAGAGAGCACCGGGCAGGAAGTTTGGCCTTCCTGCCCGGTGTTTTTGGCGGTTCTGGGGTGGTGCTACATCATCTGGGTCATGAAATTTCCCATAGTTTTCGCCGCCTGATCCTGCATCTGCCGGGTGGCGTGGGTGTAGGTACGGAGGGTGAAACCTGCGTCATAGTGGCCCAGCATACTGGAAACCGTCTTGATATCCACGCCGTTCTGGAGGGCCAAGGTGGCGAAGGTGTGCCCTTACGGTATAATAACGACAAACCGGAAAACCCCAGTAATGACGGGCGTTTCGAGGGTTTGAGCCATCTTTTTCATTCCTTTTCCAACCATGAAAAAGCAGGTCAAAAGTCGTAAAACCGTGAGGATGTTTCATTAACGACAAACGCGGCGGCGTTCGGAAAACATCCTGACCCGAACGCCGCTGCCACCTATAAGGAGGTTAATGAACATGGCAACTACCAGGAAAAAGGCATCTGCCGATAAAGTCATCCTCGTTCCCCTGACCGACCTCTATGAGAGAGCCGACCACCCCATCAAGATGCGTGACGATGATTCCATGCAGGAGACCATCGAAAGCGTGAAGAACTACGGCGTCCTCACCCCTGGCACCGTCCGGCCCCGCGCGGAGGGCGGCTATGAGATCGTCGCCGGACGGCGCAGAAAGCTCGCCTGTGAAGCGGCTGGGCTGGACGCTATGCCGGTTATCATCAAGAATTTGGACGATGAGCAGGCCATTATTGAAATGGTAGACTCCGGCATCCAGCGCGAGGAAGTCCTGCCCAGCGAGAAAGCTGCCGCTTACAAGATGAAGCTGGAGGCCATTAAGCGGCAGGGCGCGCGGACAGACCTCACCTCCCGACAGGATGGCGGGAAGTCTGAGGAGGGCAAGAAGAAGGAAGCCGCCGATGTGATTGGGGCGGCGGGCGGCGACAGCGGGCGGACGGTCCAGCGGTATATCCGCCTGACTGAGCTGATTCCAGAATTGCAGAAAACAGTGGATGATGGCGCTATGGGCATCACGCCCGCCGAGCAAATCTCCTACCTGAAGCCGGAGGAACAGGCCATGTTGGTTATGACTATGGACTATGAACAGGCGTCCCCCTCCGTTTCTCAGGCCAAGCGGATGCGGGAAATGAGCGAGGCCGGTACGCTGACCGAGGACAGTATGCTGGCTGTCATGTGCGAACAGAAGAAGCCCTGCTGGGACAACATTACCCTCAAAGGACAAGCCCTCCGCAAATACTTCCCTCAGAGCTACACACCGCGGCAAATCGAGGAGATCATCTACCGCCTGTTGGACCAATGGGCGGAACACCAGCAGAAGAAGGCCGGATAAAACGTAGTAAGCCCAGCGTACATAGCGGACAAAGGATTTTCAAAATCTCTTGTCCGCTATTTTATATGACGCATAAAGTGAAAGCTGTTCTTTACTTTCGCCGTACAGCTTTAGGTGCAATTGACAGAGGAATACTGCTGGTGTATAATTGGTTCGACAAATCAGCATTTATTGACCCTTTTACTTTTTGTGTTGCTATATTTCTTCATTGGCAATTTCACTAATAGAGGATTGAAGCGCAGAGTTTCCCATGATATAATCGGAGCGACAAATCAGTATTTGTGGATACTTAATTTGCAAGTAGTGCAAATTATAGTTTTACGGAGGTGTTTATATGTTTGACATTTGGATTGGAGATATTGAACTCACAACACTTGTGTTGGTTGTTTCTATTGTCATTCTTTTGCCCCTCCAACTTTTGCTTTGTTTCAAAGTCAAAAAAATTTTGTTTCGATTACTGCCTATCATCATACTTTCCGTTTTGACAATAGCGTTTATAGTTATGCATTTTTTAATTCCCGGTTGGGATGGTTTAGGGTATTTGTTCTTTGCTATTTTCTCCGGCTTTATGATATTCATGTGCGGGGTCGGTTGGGGGATATGGGCGATTTCAGCTAAAGCAAAAAAAGGATAGTAAACTTTTTGCCAACAGCCGCTCAGGAATGAGCGGCTGTTGGCAGTTTGTCCAATAATGAAATATAATGTAGCAGAAGCCAGCGTACATAGCGGACAAAGGATTTTGAAAATCCCTTGTCCGCTATTTCTATTGCCGGAGGAGGTGAGAAATTGAAGAACGGATTTATCTGTAAAACGGCGAGCTGCAAGCTCTGCGGGGAATATTCGAGAAAGCGAGGCTGTATTTCCAAGCACTGTCCCTACCTTGCGGAGCGGGTAGCTGCCGGGGCGCTGAACTACAAGGGCGCGGTCATGGAGGCGTTCGGGTCTAACCCCCTGTTCAGGGACGATCTGACCGCCATCAGCAGGCGGCTGTCTGAGAGCGTCTGGAACGGCGCGGGGCATAAGCAGCGCATGGAGGCGCTGCGGGTATACACTGGCAGGGACAAGAGCTTTTATACCAATTACAGATCAAATTTAATTGTGTGGTCAACCTACGAACATTAACCACTGTGTCGTCATTGAGTTCCTTACAATCCGCAACGAATGCCATTACGTCCTTGTCCATTACACCAAATCCGAGTTGACCATCCTCTAAACCTAATATGCTATAATAGACTCGGTCAAACTGTTTTCTTGTGTTGGAAAAGGAAAGCTTCAATAGCAATTTGTCTTTATCCTCAAGGGCATTAAGATATTTTTCAAGGCTTGTTTCGGGCACGGAGTTAATGATTTCTCCTGCACGCAAGCGTTCTTGATTCTGAAGATAGCGGAAGTATTCGGCAATTTCCTCATCAGAGGCATTCGTAATATTGGTTATTGAAATGTTGTATGCCAACATATAATTATAGAGAGCTTGACCAGAAAAGCCAATAGAGTCTACCAAATTTTCTTAATAAATTTAGCGATTTATAAAAATATTAGAAAGAGTACGAAATCTAAATGTGCTATAGGGTGAATACTGCTCAAGGGTATAGGGCTTACGTACTAAAAGTGCTTTTGCTGCTTGCGGCGGTGCAAATTTTGGATGGTGTTTACTTGTATTTCGTGGCTCACTATGGTAAACTACTAACAAAAGGTGAGGGATGTGCAGTTCAAACCCTTTGTGCTTGACAAAGAAAATCAGCAGATTCCTGTCTCCATTGTGCCGATGTCGCGGAACGATGCGGAGCTGACAAATCTGCGCCCGTGTGGCAGACCTCGTGGACGAGCGAATACTTGGCGGAGGGACGGTTTAAGAAGTACGCAGCTAAGGTGGGTAATGAACTGATCGCGCTGGGGGCATATGAGGTTTTGAACCATGCGCTGGTTGTCCACATCGTCTATATGGAGGCTCAGCCGGAATCGAATCCGAACCTGGATGGAGGCTGGCCTAAATTCACGGGGATTGGTCGGCTGATGATCGCATATAGGATCAAGCTGTCCATCGACAACGGGTTTGCTGGTGACGTGGTGCTGGAGGCAAAGACCACGGAACTGGCAAGGCACTACGAAACGGAGTTCGGAGCGGTTCGACTGCCCGTGTTTGATTCCTCTGCCCCGAGGTATTTGATTGCAGATGAGGCTGCGAAACGGATCTTTTTCACCTATCTTGCCTGACTTGGGAGGTGCTCAGATGGAGTTCAAAAAAGAAAATCCCGCTTCTGATGCGGAGTGGTACTGTCGCAAAGACCCGGAAGGGGAACAGTTTTACGAGATATTTTTTCAGATGTGCCAGAAATATAGCGTGAGATGGGCCAGCGCGGACGAAAAAGAGCGAGGGTTTATTGAGGAGGTCACCCGGGTTACCTACGAGCGGGAGCGGGCTGTCCGGCTGGGGCTTCCTCTTTCGGACGTGCGGCCTGCTTTTGCGTCTTGACCCACAACCTGACCCACAATAGGAAACGAGCGGGCGGAGGCAATGGAGCGGGAAGCATCATTGCCTTCGCTTTTCTGGAACAAAAATGCCCCCAAAGCGCCGGATGGAGGCGATTCGAGGGCGGGCAATCAGTTGGTAAGGACAACATGCTTCATCCATGCCCAATAGATAGCCTCACAAATACCCGCTATTCTTGCGAGAAAGGCCGGACTTCGCTTGAATCTTGGCACTTTTCTTCCTGCTTGAATTTCGGCGTCTCAGCTTTGACCACATAACCAGCCACAGACAGAGAAAAACTGCCCACCGGGGGTGGATCCTCCCGATGGGCAGTACGCGTTACTGGCTTGCTCCGCGTTCCGCTTTGATCCGCTCCTTCTCAGCGGCAATCTCCGCTTTCATTTTGACAATCAGCTCCGCAAGGAGCTTCTCGCATTCCGCTTCGCTGTGGGCGTAAACGTTCTGAGAGTGCTTTTTGCCGTCAGCAGGCCAGACGGGGGAGTAGCGCCCTTCCCAAAGTTTTTCATTGATTTGGGTGACGCAGCCCGTGCCTGCCTTGCGCCGCTTGCCTTTGCGGGCCTGGAAGGTACTGGGTGTGGTTTTCAAGGATACTGGGGCTGACTCTGTTTGTGCTTCGGCTTTGCCGATGCCCCGGTCGATCCTGGCAGCCGCTGTTCGGCGCATCTCATCGGTAACATGGGCATATACGTTCAGTGTGGTGCTGCTGGATACGTGCCCGAGGATGGTGGAGAGGGTTTTTACATCCATGCCGTGTTCCAGAGATGCTGTGCAGAAAACGTGTCTGAGATCATGGAATCTGACCTTTTTGCACTCGGCACGTTCCAAAATAGTTTGCAGCCGGTTTCGGACAGCGGCAGGATCTTTTGGGGAATCTTCTTTATATGGGGAAGGGAACATCCAGCGCGAGGTCACTGTTTCATGATATGTTTTGAGGACATTCAGGACGGGTTCGGGGAGAATCACGCTTCGGTTTCCTGCCTTGGTTTTGGGCGGCAGGACCACCAATTCCCCTCTGGCGCTGTGGACCTGTCGTTCCACCCGAAGCTCCCCGGTGCGGAAGTTCAGGTCATCCCACTGGAGGGAACAGATCTCACCCCGACGCAGACCGGTGGAGAGTTCCAGCAGGAGGAGTTCGAAGCAACCGTCCTCCTTGGCCTGGATCAGCAGCCGCTGGATCTCTTCGGGAGTCAGGATCTGCATCTCTCGGGGCTTGACAGGTGGTAGACGGCAGCCGTCGGCGGGGTTGCGGAAGAGCAGCTTTTCAGAGACGGCCTTGTCCAGCGCGGCATGGAAGGTGGTGTGGATGCTCCGGACGGTCTGGTCGGAGAGCCCCTCACCGTAGAGTTCGGTACGGATCAGTCTGCCGCCCTGCTTGAGTTCCGTATAGAACTGTTGGATATTGCTGGTGGTCAACTTGTCCAGCTGGATACTGCCCAGCGCAGGAATGATATGCTGATAGATTCGCCGCTCATAGGATATCTGAGTGTTGGGACGGAGGCTGGGTTTCTTGTAGCTTTGATACCACAGATTTAACCAGTCCCCCAGAAGAATTCCGGGCTTCGGCTGGTCAGGCACGGGTTTTGCAATGCTTTCCTGCAGCGTCTTGAGCTTTGCCGCACAATCTGATTTGGTTTTTGCGAGAACGTTTTTGGTGATGGGCAAGCCCTTGTCATCGTAGCCGACCACCACACGGCCCTCCCAACGGCCATCCTTTCTCAGACTGATACCGCCGTCGCCGCGTTTTCTGCGCTTTGCCAAGGTGCCAACTCCTCTCCAAGATAGTCGGTCAGGAAACTGCCCACGATGTCGGCGGCGCATTTCTGCATATCGCCGGTGGTGTGGGTGTAGGTGTCCAGCGTGAAGGACGCTTTTGTGTGCCCCAGGATGCCGGACAGAGTCTTAGCGTCTACCCCGCTGGTCAGCGCATGGGTGGCGAATGTGTGACGCAATCCGTGAAGGGTGATGTCAGGCAGATGTGCCGCAGCCAGAAACTTTTTGAGCTGCCGGTAGGCACTTTTGGGATTGATAGGTGCTTCTGGGTGGAGCGGGTCGTGGAAGATCCAGGGGGAGTAGGATTTTTTCTTACGTGCTCGCAGCAGTTCAGCGGTACTGGGCGGCAGAACAATTTTCCGTGTCCCGGCGTAGGTCTTGGTATCCCCGGCCACCAGCCTGCCACCCTTTTCCTGGTGGAGGGTGCGGCTGACATTGAGGATATCGCCGCGCTCGTCGAAGTCAGACCACATGAGACCGCAGATCTCGCCCCGCCGCAAGCCGGTGGTCAGCTCGGTGTAGAAGAAGTCATGCCAGATTGGATCGGTTTTGATTATTGCAGTGAAGGTTTCCAGCTGTTCCTGGTTCAGGACATTCACAGGCTGGCGTACCCTCTTGGGCGGCTCCACTTCATCTGCGGGGTTGCTTGGGATGAGTCCCTGCTCTACCGCTGACTTGAGCACATGGTGGAGCGTGGCGTGGATGTTGTGGACCATATTATCGGAGAGTCCATGATCCTGATTACTTCTTGGATTGATCCTGCCGGATCGTTTCAGAGTGTTATAAAGTTTTCTCAAGTCTGCCGCTGTTACCTGGGTGATCGCCTTTTTTCCAAGATTGGGGATGACGTGGTTTTCCATATCTTTTCGGTAGTGTTCCAGTGTGCTGGGCCGGAGTGTAACAGCCATCTGCTCCAGCCATTGACCCAGCCATTCCGAGAGGGTCATCCTGCTCTGCTCCGTCAGGTCGATGCCCTGGTAGATGTCGATGTTCTGGCGGAGCAGGGCAGTCAACTCTTTTTGCGTACCGGCGTAGATGTATCGGAAGATGGGTTCGCCATTATTTTTGTGGCCCACCACGATGCGGCCCTCCCAGCGGCCATCGTCGCGCTTGCGCACCATGCCGTCGCCGGACGGCCTGCGCTTAGCCATGCTCAATCAACTCCTTCGTGTCGCCGTCGCCGCCGTCCATGCACTCCAGCATGATCTTGGCTCCTAGCCGGAAGCCCAGAATGAAATTTTCCAAGGCTGTGATATGATCTACCGTCTGTTGGGATTCGGACATCTCCGAGAGAATTTTCTGCCCAGCCTCGTCCAGCTTTGACTCCAGCTGCTCCTCACGCCGGGTGACGGTATCCACCGCCCGCTGCAGCTCTGAGCCCGCAGTGATCCGCTGCTCGCACGGTCTGAGGTTGCCGTAGTAGAAGTCCTGCAATGTTTTTCGCATTTTGTTCGCCTCCTTGTAGCCACACACCATATCACAAGAGGGCGGGGATAGCTATCGGACTTGGGACGAGTTATCAGAAAGTTATCAACTAACGGGTGCGAGGCGTATTGTTTACTGTGACGTAGATTTTGCACGGGCACATCACATGGTCGGGCCGACATAATCCTGCTCCTCATGATCGTCCGGTTTGTGGCCCATCCAGGTCCAGAACTGATTATGAGCGGAGCTCTTGTCGGTGGCGTTGAGCGTCGTGTCCAGGTCGGAGGAGAGGGGGGCCGGAAGCCCGGAGATGACCTCCTCGCGGGTGATGAACCTGTCCCACTCGTTATTGGTGGGCGTCCCGCCCGCGTAGGCGTCGGAGGTGTTGCGGTAGTTGCTGCCGCCCGTGAGAAGCCGACACTTGTATTTTGCCCCGTCGATGGTGACGGTCTTCCCCGTGACGTATCCCTGGGCGTTGAGGTCGTCCCACGAGACAGAGACGAGGATGACCCGGTCGCAAATAACCGAGTCCAAACGGAAAGAGAAGCGGAGGGTCAAGGCCATGATTGAGAAGCTCCGGGAGGGCAAGAAGACGCGGCGGGAGATACAGCAAGAGGTGAACTCCTGGCTCGGCTTCGCCCGCTGGGCAAGCGCCTACAACCTCGCGAAGAAGATATTCGCGCCCTACCGCTTCATCAAAGTGGAAGGAGTGCTACCCTATGGCGCAATTTCTCGGAACCGTGCAGCTCGGCGGGTTCTACAACAACGGCACAATCCTCAAACGGCCCACAAAGCCGTGGCGGCCTGACTCGGAGCCCGTCTCGGGCGTGGGCGTGGGCGACATCCCGCAGATGTCCGGCAGTATGGCAAACTATACCCTCGGCAACACGCCCAGCGCCGCCGCGAACAAGCTCCAATGGCACAAGATCAAGGACGGAGACAAAATCCTCCTTAATCATGTTTTTCTTGAAGCGAAGGAATACCTCGGTTTGGTCGAGCCCATATTCTTTCGCCAAAGCCTCAAAGTAGATCAGGATATCTCTGTCCCGCAGATTCTCGGCGTGGGTCTTCTCAAAGACTCCCTTTGCAAGCGCACCCTGAAGTTCAATGAGGGAGTCAACGATCTCCTGGTTGGTATACAGTTCTCCTGCTTGGATTCCAAGACCAGAGAGCCCTTTTTTGATCTGCTCAATCCGTTCGTTGTTCATATTGTTCTCCTTTTGTAAATGTGGCTGTTATCTGACTACGACCTGATTATAATTGACGGTTGCAAAAATGTCAATAGAAAGCATGAAAATGCAACGTAGATATAATAATTGCAATTTATTCGGAAGAATTAGAATAAACGCAACAAACGGATGGACGCTGCAACAAGAACGCAATCATGTTCCTGTACTGCAACAAAACAGCTTGTTCTGCAACAGAAAGCAAAACAGGTTGGTTGCCATGTAAAGCAACCAACCTGTTTCATGCAATTATTTTTTTTGACCATTCGCTTACAGCAAGTTAAAGAGCCTCATCGTAGTATCAGGCCCCTTTGTGCCGCTCTGTTCTTTAATGTCGGAGCCTACAAAAGAGTTTGAGGAGATCCGAACAGTATACAATTGGTGGGTAAACTGCTCTACAGCAGATTCATTGATGACGCAACAAGCTACGGACATATCCGGTTCAAGAATTTCTGCTATGGTTTTTCCAGTATTGATTACTGCATCCACAAGAATTACTTTTTTTGTGCTTGGCCTGATAAACCTTTCGTATTTGGGCTGATATGTCTGAAATTTACAGCCCATTTGGAAGTACATTCCTGTCGCAAAAAACAGCCCGCCGCGCATAAGCGCAACAATCGTTGTATCTTCAGGAGGAAATGCCATATTCTGCGCCAAAAGTTGTCCGAGCTGAATGTGTGCTTTGGCAAGTTCTGGTCCGCTGATGCCAGAATCCGATTTTGTGGTATCTATCAGTTTGCGAACAGCGTCTGTCTTTTCTAACTCAAACAATCGTCAATCCCTCCAAATCCATGCCACGCAATGATCTGCTGACTGTCCCGTCTGCCTTAGATATAAGGTATCCTTGGTTTGCTTGCTTAAGCATATAGTAATCGTTCAAGCTATCCCCGTAGGCAATGACTCTCTTCCCATTTTTTTGTAGTTCTTTTGTAATGAACAACTTTGTATCCGCCGACATCTCTGGACCGCAGAAATATGGAATATGAAGATTTTCGGATAGATTATTCCAAATATCAGTATGGCCGGATGTCAAAATGAATGAATCCCCATCGATATAACTGAGGATATATTCCCTTAAATGAACAGGCGAGTATGTTATCTGAGGATAAACAAAGCCACAAAAGTCTTTAGCCTGTTTCCATGACTGGTATCCGGTATAAAAATTTCCATCGTAGAGGTGAGTTTTGTACCCCAACACTGCTGCGCTGCTGTCTTCAATCGTCAGAGTTTTGTCGCCATCAAGTAAGGTGACTATGTCTCCCTTTGACTGGCGGAGTATCTCAGCGGCACATTTTTTTGCAAAAGACAAGCAACTGAATCCGCTGTAAACTGCATGAATAAAATCTACAACCAATGAAACATCTTCAAAAACATTACGTGGGGGGTTGTCAATCACATAAAAGTCTTTTCCTGTCCTGTGGCAATATTTTCTGAGCTGCGTAATCTCAAAGTGTTGCCATTCTTCAATGTTATATCGAAGATAGCGTGTATTTTTAGGGGATGCAGCCATTCGCGACTTCAGCGTCGCAGGGTTAATGTAGAGGTATAAAAATGCATCATATAGCTGACCGTCATCGTCTGTGAAAGCAATCTCGTTGCCAAAGGCGTAGTGCCCATCTATAATGAAGTCGGTTTTGGACGCCAGCAGGGCTACCAGGCTTTTTCTGGCCTCACGACGGCCCGTTTCATCTCTTTGGTCAAAATCTGGGGCATATTGATGAAGTAACAGACTGCCAGATATGACATCCATAAAGGTAATCCTTTCCAGAATATGAGTTTTCCCGGCTCCTGGTATCCCGTATAATGCAATTTTCATAAAGACTCCTTATAGCAGTAATCTCGATCAAAGTTTAGCGAAAGTTTTTCAAGGTCAAAGAAAGAGATGCTACTTTTGCCTAGTGGAGGGAGATCAATGCAGTTGCCACAGTAATAGACCTTTCCGTTTGCGAAAAAGAAGTTGTTGAGTCCGGCACCGCACTTGCCACCGTACATGGTGCAGTCATTTCCGCCTCTTCGCACTGGAATGGATTTCTCAGCTTTGTCAAGGAATTCATGATATTCCTCAAGGCTGATCCCATATTTCCCAATCATTCTGGAAAAGGTGACGCGAGTTCCGAATGCGGCGAAAAAGCCAATCACTTTGTCAGCGGCTTTCAGACTTTCCCTTCCGACTGTGGCGTTAAAAGTGGGGTAGTGGCCTGTGACACGCCTGAACTGCTCCACAGAGGACATGACCTGCTCAAAGGAGCCACAACGATACAGGTTATGAAGCTCCTTATGTCCGTCAATCGAAAAACCTACATTGACCGCATGATCTTCCAAGAATCGAATCTCACTGTCTGGAAGATGAATTGTACCGTTGGTTATAGTATAGGCTTTGATAAATGGCGAATCTTCTATGTATGAGATGCATGACTTCAAAAGCGGCCAATCCAAGAGTGGCTCTCCATTCCCAACGAAACCAATTTTGAAAGCCGATTTTGTGTACGCTTTTACATGGTCAAGGATGGAGAGTATGTCCATTTCAGAGGTCGCAATTTTTCCCTTTTCGTGAAAATGGCAATACTTACAGGATAAATTGCAGCGGTTATTGATGGAGATGCAAATTCGATCAATCATTTCCGGTAATCGCGCCTCCCGCACCGTTTATATTGCGCTCTTCTTTCTTCCTGCTCCTGATATTTTTTATTCATTCTTTGAAGAGTTGTAAGATATTCGTTATACCGATCCATAGCCGTATAGCCGTCTCTATCAACGATTTTCGGGTCTGCTCCGGCATCGAGAATAATATCTCGGCATTTTAGGAAGCCATTTGCCGACGCTTTAATCAGCGCAGTAAAGCCATTTCCATCTTGCTGATTAAGGCTGGTTCTTGGGTCAGCGCATAATTCCTTAACAAAACGGATTCTGTTATCCCAGGCTGCAATCATCAGTGGCATATTACCATCATTTTTCTGACGGATCTTTCCGGCGTCATAAGGGTTTCTGCTGCCTATATTTGGGTTAGCATTGCAATCATGCAACAGAAACATAAACATCTCAAAGTCGTTAATTTGAATTGCGTGAGAGAGTGGGGGAAAGTAATATTTGCCACAGTCCCTCCGGTTAACGTCAGCACCATGTTTCATCAGCCAACGGATCTTAGCGATTCTCTGCGCTAATGGGTGTTTCTTATTTCTGACAGCGGAAATGATCAAAGTATTTCCATTTGTAAGGTAGGCGTTGATGTTAGCTGAGTTCGGAGATGAGATTCCTAACACATCTTCAGTGTTTTCGTAGGACTCCGCGTAATATTCATCAAGTTTTTTCAAACTGTCAATATCTGAAAGCTCTTGTCTGGTTGCCATATAGTTTTCGAGGAAAAGAGCTTGAATTTTATTATCCCCTTCCTTACTAAGCCTTGCGGCGAATCCGGCATCGTAAGTAATTATATCGACGTGGCAATGGTATTGCTCAGCAGCAGCCTCAGCGACAGCAATGATTTTTTTGTCATTGATGCCTTCGGAATTATCCCCGTCGTATTCCATGGCAATCACGTTCTGGTTCGATCCGATACTCCGTATGATTTGCCAAGCTCTTGAGGCTGATGCCTGTGGGCTGTGATCTTTGATCTTGTCGAGTTCGTCGATGACTATTTGAGGAACGATAACTTTACTGTACTCCTTGCTCAACTGGTCAATCAGTTGAATGTTCTTCAAAAGGGCTGATGTATCTGTTACCACCACCTTTTCGCCTCGCATGAGGGCTTCACGATCCCGATCTGTAACGCCCAATGCATCACAATACAATGTTGCATATTTCGAAATGACCTTGTAATCGGAGATTCCGCTTTCCACTCTTGATAAGGTAGACTTGTTCACGTTAAGCAATTTTGCCATCTCTGACTGCGACTTGTGGTTTTTCTCGCGGAGTTCAATCATTCGCTTTCTGAGAAACTCACCTTTTGTTCGTTCATCCATCACGCTGCCTCCTTAAAAATTGATTTTCCTGAAGCAATTAGCATTATATCATGCAGTTGCAATTTGTTCAATAAGTTTTTCGGAATTGCAACTCACGTCCAATAATTCCAACAGGGTACCTATACAATTCTGATATTGCAACATATGTCAGCTTTTTGCAACAGCTACCCATCACATTTCTCCGGCATTGAAAGATATGGAGCAAGGAGGCAAAGGACACTGATAAAAATGAGGCTATTATACGAAACATAAAATGACTACTTAGTATGTGAATATTCTCTTTGTAGACAGTGGTGCAATTTAACAAAGGAGATGTCCGATGCAACCGCAGGAAATCGGGTAGGCAAAACTTAAACTAATTCATTTGAGAGCCACACTGGAGGTATTCGGTATGACGCTCGGTAGATAACAGCCCCATACTTGTTTACTGCGGCGCAAATTCTGAGTGCGGTGTTGCTTCCACTTTTAAGCCATTGCACGAGAAAAAGGACTTTTATTTGGCTGTCGCTTATGATATACTGAAAAAGAATGTAACTCTGGACGCAAAAACGCCGGAGTTGGCAAAGCATTACGAGCGGGAGTTTGGTGCAATCCTGCTTCCGGGACGTGGAAATGGCGCGGCTCCGCAGTATTTGATTTGCGACGAGGCGGCCAGGGATATCTTTACATCTTACCTAAAGGAGGGATGACAATGGATGACGCAAAGTGGTACTTCACCCATGAGACCGAGGAAGACAGGCTGTGGTACCAAATTTTCTTTTCCATGTGCCGCAAATTCAACGTGTCATGGGCCAAGGCCAGCGAAACGCAAAAAGCGTTTATCGAAGAACTTACCCGAATCAACTACGAAAGGGAAGTTGCGAAGCAAAACGCTACGGCGCAGCCCATCCGAGATTTCTTTGATGTAGAGATATCCGCTTGACCCACACCGTGACCCACCCGCAGAAAAACGGCTAGCGGTGCCAGTGTTTTCGGAAGCGTTGCTTGTGGCGACGGTCAGCCTCAATTGAGGGGCACGACGGGTCGCGGCATATGCTCCCTTTCGTATGATTATCTGGGAGGATGCGGCGGAGCGAATCATCGAGGAATTTAAGAGGGATCTGGATGGCTGAAATGAGCAGAGAAGAGTTGTTGCGGGCCGAGGCTGCTGGCAATGAACAGGGATGGGTTGCGCCGTTGACCCAGGAGGATAAAGAGTATTTTGCTTATTTACGGACAGTGTTTAAGCGGTATAATATTGTGCCATCCAAAGCAACCCGGCTGGAATATGATTTCGTGATCCGAGTGGCGGAGAGTGAGTTTTATTTGCAGCAGGCGAATGCTTAGATTGCAGGCTTGACCACACAACCAGCCACAGACAAGTTTGGAGACAACGGAAATGTCTCAGCCAGAAAGTACCGGAAATGAACTGCCGCGGAGTAGAAACAACCAGAAACAATCAAAAAAGGTTATAAAAAATTCCTTACCTTAGTTGGTAAGGATGAGGTCTCCAGTTTAAATCTGGATAGCAGCTCCAAGAAACTCCTGAAATCGCTGAATTTCGGGAGTTTTTGCTCTGTTTTGCGTGAAAATAATGTGGGTCAAGTTGTGGGTCAGGCGGGGCGACCCACAACTTGACCCACACGGCGAAATGTGCGGAAAGGTTTAGAACCTGTATTCACAAAAGGATAAAGCCATGGTAAAATAAGAAACATGAAAGGAAAAGAGCGAGAGTCGTATCCCATCGACTTGACAGATGAGCAGTGGGAAGAAATTGCCCCACTCTATACCGGGATGCGCAACTGCACGTGGAGCAAACGGGAATTGACGGATGCAGTACTGTATTTGGTGGAATCAGGGTG
>ERZ808037.357-NODE-357-length-45898-cov-12.237533_pt1 | contig 45898 bp, 48 predicted proteins | sample MGYA00380190_ERZ808037 | MGnify/ENA primary metagenome ERZ808037 (study PRJEB31490, sample SAMN06133399) | mouse gut metagenome | isolation source: J9 | host: mice | place: China: Chengdu | collected 2015-05 ...
AGCTTTGAGGGCCGCAACGAGTACATAGCCCGCCTCTGCCGCGCCCCGCTGCTGATACTGGACGATTTTGGAATGGAGCGTGGGACGGAGTACGGTTTGGAACAGGTCTACAACGTGATCGACAGCCGCTACCGCAGCCGCAGGCCGCTGATCGTCACCACGAACCTCCCCCTTCAAGACTTGCAGCACCCCCAGGACACCGCCCATGCCCGCATCTATGACCGGCTGTTGGAAATGTGCGCCCCCATCCGCTTTTCGGGAGATAACTTCCGCAAGGCCACGGCGCAGGACAAATTAGCACGTTTGAAAAATCTGATGGAACCACCCACCCTCTCCCCTGCCGCAGATGACTAATGGACAGGCAATTTCGCATAGGCTGTTGTGAAAGGCTGGGTGATGTTATTTGCAGACACAGGAGCTATGCAAAAGCATTTTCAAAGACGGGACCACAGAAACCACCCGTGAAAATTTCACGCACAAGCTGACCGAGCTAATCAATCAGCTGGAAAAGGGAAAACAGACCATCGAGCAAAAATAATGTGACAAGCTGTTTCCTCTGTGCTATACTGTAGGCAGGAAACAGCTTGTCCTATCTCTGAGGAGATATGACTATGAAAGCAGCGATCTACTGCCGTCTATCCGAGGAAGATAGAAACAAGCAATTTGAAACCGACGACAGCAACAGCATCCAGAACCAAAAGGCCATGCTGCTGCAATACGCGATGGAACAGGGGTGGGAAATTTATAACCTTTACAGTGATGATGATTACACAGGTTCAGACCGCAGACGGCCCGAGTTTAACCGCTTGCTGGAGGACGCCAAGGCTCACCGCTTTGACATCGTTCTCTGTAAGACCCAATCCCGCTTTACCCGTGAGCTGGAGCTGGTAGAAAAGTACATCCACGGCCTCTTCCCTATTTGGGGCATCCGCTTTGTCAGCATCGTGGACAACGCCGACACCGCCAACAAGGGTAACAAGAAGTCCAGGCAGATCAATGGACTGGTGAACGAGTGGTATCTGGAGGATATGTCAGAGAACATCCGCAGCGTCCTCACCAACCGGAGGCAGAATGGTTTTCACATTGGGGCCTTTGCCCTCTACGGCTACAAGAAAGACCCTGACCAGAAAGGCCATCTGCTCATTGACGAGGAAGCCGCCGCCGTTGTCCGGGAGGTGTTTACCCTCTTTTCCCAGGGCTATGGTAAGACGGCCATCGCCCGGATGCTCAACGACCGTGGCATCCCCAATCCCACCGAGTACAAGCGGCTCCACGGCCTGCGCTACCAGCAGCCCAAGCGGAAAAACAGCACTCTCTGGAAGTATTTTGCTATCTCCGATATGCTCACCAACGAGATTTATATTGGCAACATGGTGCAAGGCAAATATGGCAGCGTGTCCTACAAGACCAAACAGAACAAACCCCGCCCTCAAAGCGAGTGGTATCGCGTGGAGGGAACCCATGAGGCCATCATTGACCGCCCCCTCTGGAACCGGGTGCAGTCCATGATCGCAGAGCGGGCCAAGCCTTTTGACTGCGGTACTGTTGGACTGTTCGCCCGGAAAGCCAGGTGCGCCAACTGCGGCTATACTATGCGTTCCTCCAAAAATCGCGGGCGGCACTATCTCCAATGCTCTAACCGCCATGTGGCAAAGGACGCCTGCATCGGCTCCTTCATTTCGGTGGAAAAGCTGGAGCGGATGGTCATTGACGAGCTGAACCGATTGGCGGCGGCGTATCTGGACGAGGACGAACTGGAGCGGAGCATCGAGTTCTGCGAAAATCTACAAGGCCAGAAAAAGCAGCTCTTGGATACCCTTGCCGCCTATGAGAAACGGATTGCCGAGTACACTAAGGGTCTGCGGGACTTATACATGGATAAGGTCAAGGGGCTGCTCAATGATAACGACTTCTCCGCCCTCTCCAAAGAGTTTTCCTCCGAGAAATCCCGGCTGGAGCGCGTTCTGCTGGACAGCCAGCGGCAGCTTGCGGAGCTGGAGGACAGAATTGCCGTTGGAGACAACCGAAAGGCCTTAGTGGAGCGGTATGTAAACCTGGAACACTTAACACGAGAAATCGTAGAAATCCTCATTGACCACATCACTGTTGGGAAGCGTATCCCTGGAACGAAGGACGTTCCCATTGAAATCCACTGGAACTTTTAAGGAGCATAGACCCATGCCACCCAAAGAAGAATTTGAAAAGTCTGTCCAATCCATCGACCAAGCCCTGGGCGAGATTGAGCGCACTCTGGAGCAAATGCTGACCCTGGCCCGCCTGTCCGCCAGCGATTTGAACGTAGACCGGGCCGCGCTGCAAAAGACGCTGGAACGCCTTCAACACAAAATCGACCGCATTGCGGACACCATTTGACTTGATTTTTCGCCATTTTCTGCACAAAGTTGCACTTTCGTGATTGCACCAGAGCAAAAGGCCCGCCTTACCTACGACAACATTCTCCGCCTGTCCGACGACCCGGACGTGAACAATGTGATCCGCTTCCTGCGGGAGCGGGAAATTGTCCACTTCCAGCGCTTCGGTGAGGCCATCGCGCTGGCCAAGGAGCGGATGGATCAGAAAAATGTGTACTTCACCAACCCCGCCTTTGACAAATAACCTCCCACAGACAAAGCGCCGGCCCTCCATAGAGGGCCGGCGCTTTCCTTCGGCGTCAACTGTTTTCCGCCCAGCTCTCCCCGGTGGCGTAGTCAATCACCACGCCCGGCTGAACATTGTAGACGTAGACATTGAAGCACAGGCCCTCCCCCTCATCCTCCACGGAAAAAGCCTCCATCTGGACGCCGCTGGCCACCAGATTGCTGCCGCTGAACACAGGCGTCACCCGATAGAGCACATGGTTGCCGGTGTCATCTACGTAATCATTCACCATATTTTCGAAGGGAAGCATCCCAACCACATTCATGTACCTGGTTCCCGTGATGAGATTTTTCTCGTTGGCGTTCTCCCCCGACAGCTGGTAGCCGATGAGATGGCAGCGGTTATACAAATAGGTTCCATCCACAAAGTCATATTTCGCGGTGCGCCAGCCCGAGGGCTTCACCTGCCCGATCTCACCCCGGGGCTCAGTGGGCATGATTTCCTGGCAAACATTGGCATAGGCCGTTCCGCACCGGCCCAAATAATCCAGCTCACTGTAGCGCTCAAAGGGCTCCAGGGTCAAATCCTCCAAGCCGAAGCCCGGTTGATTGTCCTGAAGAATCGCATAGGGCTCTCCGGCGTATTCCGGGACGCTCTCCAGCGTCACCGCCGCCGGAGCCTTGAGTCCCAGCGCCACCAACAGGTTATCCAGGGTCAGTGAACCGCTCCTGTGCAGGCTCAGCGCGGTCATTGCCACCGACGCCGCCACCACGACCAGCGCCAGAATCATCCGCCCCCGGTCACTCAGCCGGCGCTTTTTTTCTGTACGCGCACTCATTGGTGCCCTCCTAACATACCGCCGGCCTCAGCCGCAGAGCAAAGCTCCGTCAAGCCGCCCCTCAGGCGGACAAACTTCAGTTCCATGGGCCCTCCCCCTCTGTCTCTATTTTCTCAGCTGGGCCAGCAGGCCTTCTGCGTCGCCGTCCCGCTCACCCACCAATATGAGGAACTGCTCCTCGTCCAGCACAGGCACACCCAGCTCCTGGGCCTTTCTCAGCTTGGAGCCGGCGGCCTCTCCCGCCACCACGCACCCCGTCTTTTTGGATACCGAACCGGATACCTTGGCCCCCAGGGCCTCCAGCTTTTCCCCCGCCTCCTTCCGGGAGCAGACGGACAGCTCCCCGGTGAGCACAAAGGTGAGCCCCGCCAGCCTGTCCCCCACGGGGGCGGCCTGGCTGTCCATGTTCACCCCTGCCTCCTTCAGCGCGTCAATGAGGTGCCGGCTCTGGGGGGCGACAAACCACTCGGTCAGATACTTGGCGGTGATGCCGCCGATATCGTCGATGGCAGTGAGCTCCTCCTCCGTGGCCTGGGCCAGGGCGTCCAGCGAACCGAACCGCGCCGCCAAGATCTTCCCCGCCTTCTGCCCCACCTGCCGGATGCCAAAGGCGAACAGCAGCTTGGACAGGTCGTTCCCCTTGGACCTCTCAATGGCGGAGAGCAGGTTATCCGCAGATTTTTTCCCCATTCGCTCCAGACCGGCCACCTGGTCCCGGTCCAGGCGGTAGAGGTCGGCGGGGGTCTTGACCAACCCCGCGTTCACCAGTCCCTCCACCACTGCGGGGCCCAGCCCCTCGATATCCATGGCGTCCCGGCTGGCAAAGTGGGTGAGGTTGCGCAGCAGCTGGGCGGGGCACTCCGCCCCGGTGCAGCGAATGTGGGCGCCGTCCTCGTCCCGGGCCACCGCCGCTCCGCACACCGGGCACACCGTGGGCAGGAGATAGGGCACGGTCCCCGCTGGGCGCTTCTCCTTTACCACGGACACGATCTCCGGGATGATCTCCCCCGCCTTCTGGACCACCACCGCATCCCCGATGCGGATATCCTTCTCCGTGATGAAATCCTGGTTGTGAAGGGTGGCGTTGGTGACGGTGGTGCCCGCAAGCCGGACGGGCGCCACCACCGCCTTGGGCGTCAGCACCCCGGTGCGGCCCACCTGAATGACGATGTCCTCCACCACGCTCTCCTTCTGCTCCGGCGGATATTTGTAGGCCGCCGCCCACCGGGGGAACTTCGCCGTCTCCCCCAGCGCATCACGCTGTGTTAAGTTATTTACCTTCACAACTGCGCCATCGATGTCAAAGGGATATTTCTCCCTCTGGTCCCCCAGCGCAAAGATGGCGGACTGAATTTTTTCCATGTCCTGGGACAGCTGATAGTCAATCACCTTGAAGCGCAGCCCTCTCAGCCAGTCCAGACCGGCGCTGTCCGTCTCAAATGGGGGATGATCGGTGTATTGGATGTTGAACACCACCATGTCCAGCCCCCGGGCGGCGGCGATTTTGGGGTCCAGCTGCCGCATGGACCCGGCGGCGGCGTTACGGGGATTGGCGAACAGAGGCTCCCCCCGAAGCTCCCGCTCCCCGTTGAGCCGTTCAAAGGTCTTTCGGGGCATGTAGACCTCTCCCCGGACGATGAGGACCGCCGGGGCATCTTCCAGCTTCATGGGGATAGATTTGATGGTGCGAAGATTTTCGGTCACATCCTCCCCCACCTGCCCGTCTCCCCGGGTAGCCCCCCGGACGAACAAACCGTTCTCATACTCCAGCGCAACGGACAGGCCATCTACCTTGGGCTCCAGCAGATACTCCGGACCGTCCGCGCTCTCCCGCACCCGGCGGTCGAAGTCCAGCAGCTCATCGGGGGAAAACACGTCCTGCAAGCTTTGCAGTGGCACCCGGTGGGTCACCTGCTGAAAGCTGTCCAGCGCCTTGCCCCCCACCCGCTGGGTGGGAGAGTCCAGGGTCACCAGCTCCGGGTGGGCCCCTTCCAGGTCCTCCAGTTCCCGCAGCATCCTATCATATTCAAAGTCGGAAATGGTGGGCGCGTCCAGTACATAGTAGCTGTAATTGTGCTCGTTGAGCGTGCGCCGCAGCTGTGCGGCCTGGGCCTGTAGATCCATTCAGCCGATCCCCTTTTCTAGGTTTAAATATGTGTCGGGCGTCTCCCCGACAATAACGGTTTCCGCCACGCACACACTGCTGCTGACAGAAACGGGGAGCACCCCTCCGGGCAGAAACAGATAGATTGTGGCCGTAATCTCCAGGGAAACCCGGTGCAGCGTCTGGTTTACCCCGGCAGAGGTGAAGGAATTGGCGTAATCCGCCGCCACATCCCCCACCGAGTCCACCCGGGTCCGAATTGCCGGCCCCGCCCCCAGCAGCAGCGGCTCCCCGGTGAGCGTGCCCAGCGGCACCCCCAGCTCGCCGCGGTCCAGGGCGCTCAGCCGCTGGGCAATGGACTCCGTCACCAGCCGTTTAAAGCGGCTGTTCGCGGCCGTGTTGCTGGTGATCGAGGTCACCCGCCCCGCCGCGTCCCGCTCCAAGGTGACAAAATCCGAATAGCTCATACTATTTTCCTGGAGGCAGTCGTCAACAGCGGCATCGATGGCCTGAGTCATCAGGCCGGCGGCGCGGCTGGATGCGGCGGCCTCCAGCACCGGGCGCAGCCGGGCGTTCAGCCCCCGGATCATCAGAACAATCAGTACCAGCACCACCAGAGCCGCCAGCACAATCGGTCTGCGCCCCTGCCATAAAACAGCATGCAAGCGTTTTAACTTTACAGGCATACAGGCACCCCCTATGGGCCACTGTATGCGCGGAACGGCTCGGCCTATGTCAGCGCAGCAGCTCCTCCGCCGCCAGCATCACGCCGGTCTTCCCCGACTCGTAGGTCAATCCGCCCTGGAGGTAGACGGTGTATGGCTCCCGCATGGGCGCGTCGGCGGACAGCTCGATGGACGCCCCCTGAATGAACGCCCCCGCCGCCATGATCACCGGGCAGTCATAGCCCGGCATATCCCAGGGCTCCGGGGTGACATAGGAATCCACCGGCGCGCCGGACTGGATGCCCTTGCAGAACCGCTTCACCGCCTCCGGCCCGCCCAGATGGAGCATCTGAATGATGTCGTGGCGCACCTCGTCGGACCTGGGCTGGGCCCGGTAGCCCAGCAGCTCCATGAGCCGGGCGGCAAATGCCGCGGTTTTCAGCGCCTGAGCCACCGTGTGGGGGGCCAGAAACAGCCCCTGATACAGCAGCCGGTTGTTCCCCAGGGTGGCCCCGCACTCCCGTCCGATTCCCGGGCAGGTCAGCCGCATCGCGGCGCCCTCCACTAGGTCACGCCGCCCGGCGAGATAGGCCCCGGTGGGCGCTAGCCCGCCGCCGGGATTTTTGATGAGGGACCCCACCACCAGATCGGCCCCCACATGGGTGGGCTCCTTTTCCTCCACAAATTCGCCGTAGCAGTTGTCCACCAGAATGGCGGCGGAGGGGTTGTTTTCCCGGATCACCCCGCACAGCTTTCCGATTTCCTCCACCGACAGCGACGCCCGGGTGGCGTATCCCCTGGAACGCTGGATCAGCACCGCCCTCACCCTCGGGTCGGACACCGCCTGGGCCAGGCCGTCCAGGTCGGGCGCGTCATCCACCAGCTCCACCTGCCGGTATTCCACGCCATAGTCCCGGAGGGAGCCGTGGCCCTTATCCACCGCCCCCACCACTCCCAGCAGGGTGTCATAGGGCGCCCCCACGGCGGACACCAGCACATCCCCCGCCTTCAGCGCGCCGAAAAGGGCACAGGCAATGGCGTGAGTGCCGTTGACAAACTGGAGCCGCACCAGAGCGTCCTCGGTGCCGAACAGCTCCGCGTAGATCTCGTCTAGCTTGTCCCGGCCCAAATCGTCATAGCCATAGCCTGTGGTGCCGGCGAAATAGCTCTCCGCCACCCGGTGGCGCTGGAAGGCGGCCAGTACCCGCTGGCTGTTGACCTGGGCGATGCGGTCTATGCGAGCAAACTGCTCTCTCAGTCCCTGCTCCGCCTGCTCCGCCAGGTCTTGCACCCGCCCGGATATCTGTAAGGTATCATCCATTTACAAGTACCGTCCAATCTCGCTTTTTCAGGCTTCCAGGCGGCATTCAGCGAAGGCAGCCACCAGCTGCGCGCAGGCGCGCACATCCCCCAGGTCCGCCAGCTCGGCGGGGGTATGGGTATAGCGGCAGGGGATGGAAATTCCCCCCGCGTACACACCGGCCCGGGTCTTTTGGATGGGGCCGGCGTCAGTGCCGCCCATCTGGAGCACATCCCGCTGGGCGGGGATGCCCTTTTGCTCCGCCAGGGCCATCAGCCGCTCCACCAACGCCGGGGAGCAGATCACCGAGCGGTCCATCACCTTCACCGCCGCCCCCTTGCCGCACAGGCTGCTGCCCTGATGCTTGCTTCCCGGCTCGTCCCCCGTGCCGGTGACATCCACCGCGATGCCGTAATCCGGATCAATGGCCCAGGCCGCGGTTTTTGCCCCCCTGGTCCCCACCTCTTCCTGGGCGGAAAAGACAAAATACAGGTCGTTTTCCCAGGTTTTCAGCTGCTCCATCGCCATCAGCAGCACCAGACAGGAGATCCGATTGTCCAGATAGGGAGAGATCACCCGTCCCGCCGCCGCCCTGGTGGGCGTGTCATACACCGCTGTGTCCCCCACCTGGACCAGCTTCTTGGCCTCCTCCTCGTCGGAGGCGCCGATGTCCACCACCAGATCGGACAGCTTCAGCTTGGCCAGCTCTCCGTTTTCCGGCGGGCAGATCAGTCCCTGGGCCCCATTGGAGAACCGCACCGGGGCATAGAGAACCTCTCCCACGCTCACTCCACCCACCGCGCCCACGTGGACAAACCCCTTCTCATCGATGTGGGTGGCCACCAGCCCGATGGAATCCATGTGGGCACTGAGCATCACCTTGGGCCCGCTCCCCTTTTTTCGGCAGATGAGATTGCCCATCGTATCCCGGGAGATCTCGTCCGCATAGGGCCGGGCCAGCTCCTCAATGACCTGGGCGATGCCGTCCTCCTGGCCGGAGGGGCCGAAGGCGGACACCAGCCGCGTCAATGTGTTCATCATATCCATATTTAACTCCTCCTGTCAGCGCTCCGCCAGGGCCCGGATAAACAGCCGGGCCAGCGTGAGCATCTGTTCTGCGTCGGAAATGCTGCATACGCTGCTGGGGGCGTGGAGATACCGCACGGCCGCCGAGACCCCGGCCACCCGCACCCCCGCCTTGGTGCGCTGGATGGCTTTGGCGTCGGTCCCTCCGGACAGGTAGTGCTTGATCTGCCAGGGCAGGCCGTTTTGCTGGGCCAGCTCCCGCAGCAGCTCAAACAGCCCCCGGTCATAGATGGCGCCCCCGTCCATCCAGGACAGGACGGGCCCCTTCCCCGGCCAGCATACCTGCCGGTCGGGCTCCAGGGCGGGCAGGTCGGCGGCGGTGGTCCCCTCCAGCACCAGCGCCGTCTCCGGCGTCACGGAAAAGGCGGCGGCAAAGGCCCCTCGGGTGCCCACCTCCTCCATCACGGAGAACACAAAGGTGCAGTCCATGGGCAGCTCCTCCTCCAGCAGCTTCACCATGACGGCACAGCCCACCCGGTCGTCAATGGCCTTTGCCTTGAGCATTCCGCTGCCAAACTCCACCGTGTCGCTGACGAAGGTGCACACATCCCCCAGCTCCACCTGGGCCAGCGCCTCCGCCTGGTCCTTCGCGCCGATGTCAATATAGAGATCGGTGAGCTTGGGAACCTTTTTCCGCTCCTCCGGGGTGGTGAGGTGGATGGCCTTCAGCCCGATGACGCCGGGGACGGCCCGTTCCCCCACCGTGACCCGCTTGCCCAACAGAACCCGGCGGTCAATGCCGCCCACACAGCCGAACTTCAAATAGCCCTCGTCCGTCACTGACTTGACGATGAGCCCCACCTCATCCATGTGGGCGCACAGCATCAGCCTGTTTCCCGCCGCCCGGGCCCCCCGTTTGAACACGATCAGATTGCCCAGGGCGTCCGTCCGGACCTGGTCGGCATGGGGCTCCACCCGGCGGCGGATATAGTCCCGGACCTGGTCCTCCCGGGAGGACACGCCGGACAAACTGCACAGCGTTTTCAGTGTCTCAAGCATGGGCGGGTCCCTCCTTTCCCAGGTCCTGCGCGAAGGCGGCCAGCAGCTGGGCGCAGTCCTCCACGTCACGAGCCTCCAGCACCTCCACCGGGGTGTGCATATACTTCAGTGGAACGGACAGCACCGCGGTGGCGATGCCCTCATTGCAAATCTGCATCTCCCAGCCGTTGGTCCCGGTGCTCCCCTCCATGACCTCCTTTTGGACGGCTATGCCCCGGGCCTCCGCCCTGTCCAGCAGGCGGCGGACCATCCACCGGGACATATTGGGGCCGATGCCCACCACGGGTCCGCCCCCCATCACAAAGGTCTCATTCTTGGGGCTGTCCGGCGTCCTGCCGTGGGTCACGTCCACCGCCACGCAAAAGTCCGGCTCCACAGCCTGGACGCCCACCGCGGCCCCCGCGCCGCCGGTCTCCTCGCACACGCTGCCCATCACATACAAATCCACGTCCAGCTCCCGCTCCCGGAGCAGCTCCGCCGCGCGAAGCAGCGCGGCAAAGCAGGCGCGGTCGTCCAAGGCCTTGCCGCACAGCTGGCGCTCCCCCAGCCGGGTGAAGTCCGCCCGGTACACCATGGGGGTGCCGATGAGGATGCGGCGCTCCGCCTCCTCCTGGCTCAGCCCCACATCCACAAAGAGGTCCTTGACCTCCGGGGCCTTCTCCCGGTCCTCCGCCGTCAGCACATGGGGCGGCAGGCAGGCCACCACCCCCAGCATGGGCGGGTCGGTGAGCACCGTTACCTCCCGGTCGGGCAGCATCCGGGTGTCCACCCCTCTGGCCTGAAAGCGCAGAAACCCGTCCTGTACGCCGGTGACGGTCATTCCCACCTCATCCAAATGGGCGTCCAGCAGCAGCTTTTTTGCCCCGGGCCGTCCGCACCGGCGCACCCCGATCACATTGCCCAGCCGGTCCAGCCGCACCTCATCCATCAGCGGCTCCAGCAGCTCCTTTGCCGCCAGTGCGGCCGGGCGCTCAAACCCGGAGGGGGCTCCCAACCCGCACAGCCGTTCCAAAATCTGTTCCAATTCCAACATACTCACCTCTTCAGCAAAATCCGTTCACCAGCTCTTTAAATGCCCTGCCCCGCTCTTCAAAGTTGCGAAAGCGGTCAAAGGAGGCGCTGGCCGGGGACATCATCACCACGTCCCCCGGCTGAGCCAGGGTTCTGGCCCGCTCCACCGCCTCTCTCAGGTCGGCGCAGTCCAGAATTTCCGGCTGGCCCTCCTGGTACCCCGGGGCCGAGCGGGCGGCCTGCTTGATTTTTTCCGCCGTGTCCCCGGTCAAAAGCAGGGCCTTCACCGACTGGACGATCTCCGGTCCCAGCACGTCGTAGGGAATGTGCTTGTCGTAGCCTCCGGCAATCAGGATCACCTTTTGCCGGAAGGAGCGCAGCCCCGCGATGGTCCGGCTGGGGCTGGAGGCGATGGAGTCGTTGTAGTATCGCACCCCGTCCAGCTCCCGCACCAGCTCAATGCGGTGCTCCACCCCGCCGAAGGTCCTGGCAAAGTCCCGAATCACCTCGTCGGGTACCAGGCCGTCCACCGCCGCTATGGCGGCCATGTAGTTTTCCAGGTTGTGCAGGCCGGGCAGCAGGATGTCATCGGTGCGCAGCACCGAACGGCCGCAGCAGAACACCGTCTTCTCCCGCAGGCACACGCCGTCTTCCAGCCTCTTCCTGCGGCTGAACAGGGTCACCGCCCCTCTGGCCTGGGCGGCAAAGCCCGCCGTGATCTCGTTGTCCGCGTTGAGCACCAGCCGGTCGCAGGCGTCCTGGTAGGCAAAAATATTCCGCTTGGCGGACACATACTCCTCCATGTCCCTGTGTACATCCAGATGGTTGGGGGCCAGGTTGGTGACCACCGCGATGCTGGGGCTCTGCCGCACCGTCATCAGCTGGAAGGAGGACAGCTCCAGCACCACGATGTCGTCTGGCCGGATGTCGTCCACCTGGCACAGCAGGGGATGGCCGATGTTCCCCCCCACAAAGGTCCGATAGCCCGCCGCCTTCAATAGCCCCGCGATGATGGTGGTGGTGGTGGTCTTGCCGTCGGACCCGGTCACCGCGACAATGCGGCAGGGACACAGGTCTAGGAACGCCTCCATCTCCGAGGTGAGCCTGGCTCCCCCCTCCACCGCCCGGGCGATCTGGGGCACGTCGGGCCGCAGGCCGGGGGTGCGGAAGATCACGTCCGCCCCGTCCAGATGGTCCAGATAGCCGGGGCCCAGGGCGGTCTCCAGCCCCCGGCGCTCCAGCGCCTCGATCAGGCCGTTGAACTCCTCCCGCCGCCTCTTGTCACACGCCAGCACCGGCACACCAGCGTCCAGCAGGCGCTCCACCAGCGGCTGGTTGGACACTCCCAGGCCGATCACCGCCACCCGCTTTCCCTTCAGCGAGTTGAAATACTCCTTCAGCGCAGAATCCATTGACACGCGCACCTCCCAATTACACTCCGCACAGGGCCGGACCGCGCCAAGCCCATATAGTTGGTATTATACCCCATCTAAATTCATTTGACAATCACCTAAAGATGAAGTACAATCAAAACCGCAAGTAAGCTGGACAGCCGCGCGGCCAGGCCGAAAGGCCGACCGTGAGGAAAGTCCGGGCTCCGCAGGGCAAGGATAACGGGTAACACCCGCCGGGGGCGACCCTAGGAAAAGTGCAACAGAAATAGACTGCCCTCGTCTCCCCCATGGGGAGGCGAGGGTCAAGGTGGAAAGGCGAGGTAAGAGCTCACCCAATGGCGTGTCAAGCGCCCATTGCTGTAAACTCTATCCGGAGCAACGCCGTGGGAACACAAATGGCCGGCCCGGCCGTGTTCAGGAGGCGGCTGGAGCGCACTGGCAACGGTGCGCCTAGATAGATGGCTGTCTTAAATGACAGAACCCGGCTTACAGGCTTACTTGCACCAAAGGCGGGGCCCCCAGCGGGGCCCCGCCTTTTCTTGTCCATCCTGCCCTGCCCCGGGACCTGCCCGCCGCCGATTTCTTTTCTTTTGTCCGTTGCGTTCCGCCTTTTTATCCGATATAATAAAAAAGATTTTGATATAACGGTACAAGGGGGATTTTTTTTGCGTCTGCTGATTCAAGGCGGGCGGGTGCTGGACCCCGCCCACGGCATTGACGGTCCGCTGGACCTTTTGATTGAAGATGGGAAGATCGTCCAAATCGGCGAAAGCCTGCGGGCGGAGGGCGCCCAGGTGCTGGACGCCTCTGGGCTGACCGCGGCCCCCGGCCTGGTGGACATGCACGTCCACCTGCGGGAGCCGGGCTTTGAGGCCAAGGAGACGGTGGCCACCGGCTGCGCCGCCGCCGCCCGGGGGGGCGTGACCACCCTGGTGGCCATGCCCAACACCCGGCCCGCCACAGACTGCCCGGAGATGGTCCGGCTGGTCCGGGACAAAGCCGCCCTCACCGGGGTGAACGTCCTCCCCGCCGGGGCGGTGACCTTGGGGCAGAAGGGCGAGCAGCTCACCGATTTTGCCGCCCTGAAGGCGGCGGGGGCCCCCGCCCTCACCGACGACGGGGTGCCTATCCAGAACCTGGCCCTGCTCCGGCGGGCCATGCAGGAGGCGAAAAAGCTGGGCCTTCCCCTGCTGGACCACTGCGAGGACCGGGACATGGTGCGCAGCTACGCTGTCAACGAGGGGGCTGTGTCCCAGGCGCTGGGCCTCCCCGGCCGACCCGCCATCGCCGAGGAGCTCCAGATCATGCGGGACGTGATGCTGGCGGAGGAAACCGGGGCCCATGTCCACATCTGCCACATCTCCACCGCCCGAGGGGTGGACATCGTCCGGCAGGCCAAGGTCCGGGGCGTCCGGGTCACCTGCGAGACCTGCCCCCAGTACTTCACCCTCACCGAGGAGGAGGTGCTGCGCCAGGGCACCATGGCCAGGGTCAACCCACCCCTGCGCACCCAGGCGGATGTGGAGGGCATCCGAATGGGCCTCATCGACGGCACCATCGACGCCATCGTCACAGACCACGCCCCCCACACCGCGGAGGAAAAAGCCCAGCCCCTGCCCGACGCCCCCAGCGGCATGGTGGGGCTGGAGACCTCCCTGGCCCTGGCCCTCACCGGGCTGTACCACACGGGGCTGCTGCCCCTGGGCCGGGTGCTGGCGCTGATGTCCGCCTCCCCCGCCGCCCTGCTTGGCCTGGACAAGGGGACGCTGGCTGTAGGCGCAGACGCCGACCTGGTGCTCTTCGACCCAGAGCAGGAGTGGGTCATCGACAAAAACCAATTCGCCTCCAAGGGCCGCAACACCCCCTTCCACGGCCGGACTGTGCGGGGAAAAGTCAAATACACCATTTCCCAGGGAAATATTATTTATATGGAGGGCTGAATCATGTCATTTGACGTATTGCAGGACAAGATCAAGGCGAAAAAGAACCCCACCGTGGCCGGGCTGGACGCCCGGGTGGAGTATGTCCCCCCGTTCATCCTCAAAAAATACACCGAGCAATATGGCGAGACCTTGGAGGCCGCCGCCCAGGCGGTGCTGGAGTTTGACAAGGGCCTCATCGACGCGCTGGCGGACGTGGTGCCCGCCGTCAAGCCCCAGTCCGCCTATTTTGAGATGCTGGGCTGGCGGGGGATGCAGGCCCTGGAGGAGGTCATCGCCTACGCCAAGGCCAAGGGCCTGTTCGTCATCGCCGATGTGAAGCGGGGGGATATCGGCACCACCGCCTCCGCCTACAGCGAGGCGTGGCTGGGGACCACCCAGGTGGGCGGGACCCCCTGCCCCGTGTTCGATGCCGACTGCGTCACCCTCAACGGCTACATGGGGTCCGACGCCATCAAGCCCTTCCTGAAGGACTGCACCGGGCGGGACAAGTGCGCCTTTGTGCTGGCCAAAACCTCCAACCCCTCCTCCATGGAGCTCCAGGACATCGTGGCCGGCGACCGGCTGGTGTACACCGTCATGGGTGACCTGATCCAGCGCTGGGGCCAGGGCACCGAGGGAAAATACCACTACCAGTCCCTGGGTGCGGTGGTGGGAGCCACCCACCCCTCCGTCCTCAAGGAGCTGCGCTATCGCTTGGACAAGGTGTTCTTCCTGGTCCCCGGCTACGGAGCCCAGGGGGGCACCGCCGCCGACGTGCACCACGCCTTTGATGAGCTGGGCCGTGGGGCCATCGTCAACGCCTCCCGCTCCATCATGTGCGCCTGGAAGAAGACCGGGAAGGACGGCGCGGACTACCAGGAGGCCGCCCGGGCCGCCGCCGAAAAGATGCGGGACGAGATCAAGCAGTACGTCACCATTCTGTGAGGAGGGCCGGAAATGCCAATTCAACAGATCTGCACCGTCGACTCCATGGAACAGCTGGACGCCTCAACCTGGTGGATGGTGCTGGAAGCGGGCAAGCTGGTGGAGCAGCACGGCCTCACCGGCGGGCAGTTTTTACACATTAAATGCGGGGAGGGCCAGCTCCTGCGCCGCCCCATCTCAGTGGCCTATGCCGGCTGGGACGAGCCGGAGGACTTGGTCACTCTGATCTTTGAAGTCCGGGGCGAGGGCACAAAATGGCTGTCCCAGCGCAAAAAGGGGGACAAACTGGATGTGCTGGGCCCTTTGGGGAATACATTTGACGTGTCCCGGGAGGGGCGCTACCTGCTGGTGGGGGGCGGCATCGGCGTGCCGCCGCTTATCATGTACGGCGAATGGCTGAAATGGCCCCGGACGGCTGTGCTGGGCTTTCGCACCAAGGACAAGGCCTTCCCCGCAGTGGTCAGCCGCTTCCAAGACCACTGTGAGGGCACTTACATCTGCACCGACGACGGCAGCTTGGGCCGTCACGGCTTCGTGGACGGTCAGGTGCGGGATATCCTTGCAAAGGATAACAGCTTTACAGCCATTCTTGCCTGCGGCCCCAAACCCATGCTGAAAAGCGTGGCGGCGGTGGCGGCGGAATTTGGCATTCCCTGTCAGGTGTCCATGGAGGAGCGGATGGCCTGCGGCGTGGGGGCCTGCCTGGGCTGCGCCATCCAGATGAAAGATGGCACCATGAAGCACGTCTGCAAGGACGGCCCCGTATTCAACGCCGAGGAGGTGGATTGGGATGCGTGAGAAACAGCACCTTCTTCCCGAGGTCACAGTGGGGTGCGCCGGAAACGGCTGTGGGCCGGAGCAGACCTTCCCCGCTCCGAAGCAGCCGGATATATCCCATATCGACATGTCGGTGGACCTGGCGGGCGTTTCCCTGAAAAACCCAGTGGTGGTGGCCTCCGGCACCTTCGGCTTCGGCCGGGAATACAGCCAGTTCTTTGACCTATCTGCGTTGGGGGCCATCTGTTGTAAAGGTTTAACACTTCACTCTAGGGAGGGCAATCCCCCACCCCGGATCGCCGAGACCCCCATGGGCATTCTCAACTCCGTGGGCCTGCAAAACCCCGGCGTGGACGCGTTCATCGCCGATGAGCTCCCCTTCCTGCGCCAGCATGACGTGAAGATCATCGCCAACATCTCCGGAAACACCCCGGAGGAATATGGCATCATGTGTGAAAAGCTGTCCGCCTCCGGAGTGGACATGATCGAGGTGAATATCTCCTGCCCCAATGTGAAGGCCGGGGGGCTGGCCTACGGCACCCGGCCCGACCTGGCCGCTGAGGTCACCCGGGAGGCAAAAAAACACGCCTCCGTCCCGGTGATGGTAAAGCTCTCCCCCAATGTCACCGACATCACCGAGATCGCCCGGGCCGTGGCGGACGGGGGTGCGGACGCCCTCTCCCTCATCAACACCCTGCGGGGAATGCGCATCGACGTGAACACCCGCCGCCCCATCCTCAAGATGAACATCGGAGGGCTGTCCGGCCCCGCCGTCCTCCCTGTGGCCGTGCGGATGGTTTGGGAGGTGGCCAGCGCCGTCAAGCTGCCCATTCTGGGTATGGGCGGCGTGTCTGCCGGCGAGGACGCGGCCCAGCTTATGCTGGCGGGGGCCTCCGCCGTGGCAGTGGGCACCGCTCTGTTCGCCGACCCCTATGTCCCGCTGAAGGTGCGGGACAGGCTGGCGCAGCTCGCGGCAGAGCAGGGACTGTGCGCCGTCAGCCAGCTCACCGGCGGCGTGCGCCCCTGGTAACATAGAAAGAAGGAATTTTGATGACCACCATCTATCTCATCCGTCACGGACAGGCGGAGGGCAACCTCTACCGCCGCTGTCACAGCTGGCACAACGGCCTGCTCACCCTCAAGGGCCGGGAGCAGGTCAAAGCCCTGGAAAAGCGGTTCGAAGGCGTCCATTTTGACGCGGTGTACTCCAGCGACCTCTACCGGGCCATGGCCACCGCCGGGGCCATCTACCGCCCCCGGGGCCTCCCCCTGCGGGTGGATCCCGGCCTGCGGGAGATCGGCGCGGGCGTCTGGGAGGACGTGCCCTGGGGCCAGCTCCTCCACGACCACCGGGACAGCCTCACCGCCTTTCTGTCCTGCGACCCCGGCTGGCAGGTGGAGGGCAGCGAGACCTTTCCCCACGTGCGCCAGCGGATGACCGCCGCCCTGGCCCGCATCGCCGCCGCCCACCCGGGCCAGACGGTGGCCGTAACCTCCCACGGCTGCGCCATCAAATGCGGGCTCTCCGCCTGGCTGGGGTTGAAGGTGGAGGAGATGGATCAAATCCCCCTGTCCAACAACACCGGCGTGGCCAAGCTGGAGGTGGAGGGCGGGCAGGTCAAGGTGGCCTATTATAACGATGACAGCCACCTGGGGGACGCCTCCCCCCTGCCCAAGGCCAGCAGCGCCTACGGCATCCCCGGCATGGAGCGCAACGCCCTGCGGTTCCGCCCCCTGCTCCTGCCCCAGGAGCGGGAGACTTACTTAGCCGCCCGGCGGGACGGCTGGCAGGCCAGCCACGGCACCATGGAGGGCTTTGACGGGGAGGGCTTCCTGGCCGTGGCGGAAAAAAGCAGCGCCCAGGATGAGCGCTGCGTCCTGCTGGCCCTGCTGGGCGACACCCCCGTGGGCGTGCTCCAGATGGACTGGCGGCAGGACGCCCAGGATCAGGCGGGAAGGGTGCCCTTTTTCTACATGGCTCCGGCGTTCCGCTCCAAAGGGCTGGGGGTCCAGCTGCTGGGCCAGGCGGTGTGTACATACCGGGCCATGGGGCGGCAGGTGCTCCGCCTGCGGTGCGCCCCGGAAAATGAGCGGGCCAAGGGGTTTTACCATGCCCACGGCTTTTATAAGGTGGGCGAGGAGCCCGGCGGCATCGGCCACCTGGACACCATGGAAAAGTACATCGGGCTGGAACTTTGACGGGAGGCAGTTCCCATGAAAATCGCGCTGATGTTACCCGTAATCTTTATCCCTTTGACAATCATTCTCTACTATTGTGGATTTGGAGTTACCAAAGCGGGGGTTTTTATCCTCAACGCCTCTTACAGTCTGCCCACCCGGTGGGAGGGAAAAATGTCCGACGCCGCCGGTTTTATGCGCCGGAACTTTGTAATTTTCAAACAATTTTCCGCCCTTGCCGTAGAGATCGAGACCGCCTCTGGTGCGCTGGAATTCGAGGTGAAAGCCCCAGACGGCACCCTCCTCTCCCCCGCCTCCGGCACCTATGGACGGGACGCCTCCGTGCGCATAGACGTCAGTCAGCTCCGGCGCTGTACCGTCACCCTGCGGATGGACCACTTCTCCGGGACCTTCCACATCGCGCTCCAATAAAAACAGCAGAGCGGCCGGAAATCCCGGCCGCTCTGTGTTGTTTAGCGCACGGCGCGGCCAACGTCGCTGACCGCATCGCCGACGGCGTCTCCCACATCACGGACTGCATTGCCCGCGCCTCGGGCCAGATCCCCCGCCGCGTCGCCGATGTCGTCCACGGCTCTGCCCACGCCGGAACGGCTCCGGCCAGCGATGCCGTCGGGAACCCCGTCATTGTCCAGATCGTTGGTGCCGCCGGCGCCGCCGCCCTGGGCGGCATCGTTGCCCACATCAGCACTGTTCCGGATGTCGTCTACCCCGGCGCTGTTCCGGGCATCGCTGCCCACCCCAGCACTGTTCCGGGCATCGCTCCCAACCCCCGCGCTGGCGCGGCTTCCGCTGTCGGAGGACACGCTGTTGGTGGGTTCCACCGGACTGGAGCTCTCCTCACGGCCGGCAAAGCAGCCTGTCAGGGCAACGGCCATAACAAAAGCCATGGCCACAGCAAAAAATTTCAGCTTCATTCTTCATGCCTCCTGCTTTTTCTTCATGATCCCCGTGATTCATTATGTGCCGGTTGCCTCGGTTCAAAGCAGGTATTTTTTTCATTCGATTGGACCCTTTGGGCGCAAGCTCTGCAAAGCTTTTTAAAAACAAAAAAGACACGCCGTTCAGCGTGTCTTTCCTTTTGGTCCAATGTGGCAAAATCGCTTTTCACGCCCGCCAAACCGTGGCCCCCGCAAAGCTGGTTTTTGACTTTGTAGGGAAAGGAGCCGCAGCAAAATGAGCGAGCGGTGACCTTGAAAAAGTCGCCGCAAGCGATATGACGCTTGCGGCGACTGTCTTGCGTTGACAAAAAAGATGCAAACTTATAAGTTTGATAAAACGCAGATCAAAATAATTCTAAGCCGTCTATACTGAGCAGAAACACTCACACAAAACAGTGTAGAGGCTAAACTTCATAAGTTCTTTCTTGATGGCGATATCGTTTTGCAGTCTTCGAAACATATGGATTATTTTGTATGAAATATCGCCATAAATAATCCTTGCATTCATCCGCATAGTCAATATTGATTCTGGGAGATACCATAATTTGTCCTCTTTCCACATCCTGCAGTGATTCGAGATACAATTCATTGCCGCATAAATTGCACCCATATAATTTTTTTGTGATACCCATCGCTTGGCAAAGCTTTCCTGGCCCGTTGCATAAATCTATACAGTTAATTGTATTTCTTCGCTGACGCATCAATTCGAGACCTTCTACAGGTTCAAGCGCACGAACCAAAACTACCTCGGGTTTTTCTTTTATATTTGTTACAATATTAAAGCAAAAGTGCATTCCATATATTGCATATATATATGCATATCCGCCAAGGCCAAATTGAATTTCAGTTCGCTCGGTTCTCCTGTTTAAATAGGAGTGTGCCCCTTTATCAAATGGACCGATGTATGATTCAACCTCAACAATTATTCCAGAAGTAACTCCGGCGACAGAACGATGCACCAATAATTTCCCCAGTAATTCAGGCGCCACTGCGTTGGCGTCTCTCAAATAGAATTTCCTCGTTAACGTGTTCATTTTTTATCCGTCGACATATTTCCTCTGCAGCGATGATGCTTGTAGCAGCTGAATGCACAATACCCTGGCTCAGTCCTGCCCCATCGCCTACTGCAAACCAGCCTTTGCGAGATGTTTCCATATTGGAATCAACTTCCACACAGTTCATAAACCATTCCAGGGCAGGAGCGTAGACCAAACTGTCCTCACTTAAAATACCGGGTACGATTTTACTTAGCCGCAGCACAAAATCGGAAATAATTTTACCGGTTGATTCGAAATCATCCAAGATTCTTCTAATATTTCCTGGTTTACTTCTCAATATGGCTGCAACTTTTCTCCCTGCCCCGGCCTTCTCGAGTGACAAAAATTCCAAAAGGCGCTGAACCACAACACCGTCAGAATTTATCTGCCGGAATCGCTCCAAAATGCAAAGTATATCCCTGTCTGAACATTCTGTTGAAACGAGTATATTAAAATTTCCCCTTGAAGACTGGTCGCCAGATGGAATGCAATTCTCTTTCGTATATCGGGTATGTCCACCAACCATTGGAAAACCCATATAGTTGCTGCAGACAATATCCCCATGTCGGCAGAAACAGTGTGTCTTTACTTTTCGACGCCCATAATAAGTCCATATTTTGGGATCAAACGAATACTCAAACAGTTCTTGCATCGCCTCATGGGCCGCTTCGATACGCACACCTAAATAAGTAGTTCCCTTTCGCAGCTGAATTCCGTTTTCTTTAAACAGCTTATTCAGCCAGTCACTGCCTGTTTTCCCAACCGCGAATATCACATTCGCCGCAGAAAACGCATCTCCATCTTTTGTATATAGAATTGTTTGACCACCAGAACCGTCCTCAAGCCGCACAACTTCACTGTTGAGTTTCAGCGAAACATGTGGATTTACGCAGACTTCATTTGCAAAACTTATTGTTATATGATACAAATTTTCAGATCCCATATGTAATACATCATAGTGCTTGATCTGTAATCCTTCCGCACCGCACCGTTTGCACCACGCCTCCTGTCGCTCCACCGAAATAGAGGCGCTGAGTTCCGATACACCATCATGTCGTTTTAGCGTATCAACGATTTCGCTTTTCAAGCTCTCCCTTTTTTCTTCGCTCAGATTAGTAATCGCATCCAATTTTCCACCGGAATGAAGATCTAGTATCAATTTTCCATCTGAAAACAGTCCACCACCGCCAACACCACACAATATGCTACAACGCTCCCGTTCGGCGCAGGTCTGGCAACTTTCACAGCATTTCCGATCGGGAACCGCTTTTCCTTTTTCAATTAAAATGACATTGGCCGTCCTACAATGCTCCAGTATATGGTAAGCGGCAAAAAGCCCAGCTGGCCCTGCACCTATAATTGCTATATCATAATTAATCATTATATTTTACCATCTATTCTACTAGATTTGGAAGATCCTCTTACGGCTGTGTCGGTGCGTCTTTGAATCCTATCTCATAAGCCTTGCCATCGATATAGACTGTAAGGGTATTTGATTCCTCGTCAATCTCAAATTCAGGATATACGGTATTTTCGTCTGCAATATTAGGAATTTCCTCTGATTTTCCACTTATACCTTGTACGCTAAATATAGTAATTAGTGTAGTTAAAACTGCGATAATAACGGTAATAAGTGTCAATATATTAGGCAGGAAATTGGTAAAATGTTTCTGCGCCTTTGCAAATTCCTGCTTTAATTCAAATACTGCACCTATCTTTACTTCTTTACAATAGCTTTTTAGGTCCTGGAGCTTCTGATAATCGCCTCTATACATTTGCTCCGGTGTGACCGGGATGCTTAATTTTGTAAAAACTATGTTTAAGATATGTTGTCCACGTTCAATCTTGACGGGCTCATTCGATAGATTGTGAAGAAGTGCAACCGTCTTGCCTTCGTATCCCGGATCATATGGAGGTTGAGCTGCCAGCATAACACCTTGCTTAATCAAGCCAAAGGAAAGGGAAATGGACGCAGTTAAATCCTCTGGCATGTGGACAGATTCTTCAGTAATCACATAACATATTGCGTTAGGGGGAATTTTCAGAAGCTCACCTTCCCGCAGGGTACGAATCTTAACCCCGTGGTCGCCCTTTTGATAGTAGTAATACTGATCTCCCATCCTCAAATCGTAGCTACAGGCTTGGATATTTTCAGGGCAATAATTTTCTATCAGTTTCATTTGCTGACAGCAGTATGTAATTCCATCCTTTGACAATACCATCACATTTCCTCAATTCAATCAAAATGAAATTTTTCGCTGTTAATCTGGTTTAACATCTCTTTTAAAAACTGGCTTCGTTTCTTCCCTAATCGTTGTTCAAAAGTAGCCGAAAATGCCATTCCTCTCAGGGCAATCCCACAATGCTTCGGCTCATCAAAAATTTCTTCTATCTCTTTGAGCAAGTCATCTCTATTCTTTTCCAAACGCCAGTATGCGTCAATTGCTACTTTTATGATTGTTGCTAGTTCATTTATAGTATTATACATAAGTTATATCCCCAATATGTAGTGTTTGGTAATAGTATACCACAATTTAAAGCCGTTTACAAGCGTTAGATAATTAAAATTATTCATATTTTTAAAATAACTTTGACTGTCCGAATTGTGTACTTCAGAGCAGCCGTATTAGCCAGAGTGGGAGCAGATCAAATGAGGCTATCTGCGTCCATACTAATGTAGGCTACTGGAGATAGTGTGGCTACACTGGTGGGCTACAGGTTTACCAGGTATCGTATCAAACTACCTTTGGCCTATCCGAAAAAGATTTGGAAGGACTCTTTATCGTCGATAGGTTTGGCTATGTAGGTGTCCGTGCCATAGTCCAAACAGCGCATGACGTCCTCGGCGTAAATGTCGTGGATAAGAGCATCAAATTGCTGGCCTTTAACCCGGGCGGACCGGATAGTTTCCTGCTGGGTTGCAATGAAGAGTGGCTATTCTATATCTTCCAATCCTATCTCGTATTTTGCTCTCCCCAACACGGAACTTGGGCTACATTTCCACCGCTCTCAGTTCACTGTTGTTCAACGCTTGATTCGCATTATGAGAGTCGGAGACGGCGTAATAGTAAGCGATGTTGCATGTCCCTGGTGAATCAGAGCCTTACAGGTTTTATCATCAAATCCCTCATTCACGTCATTTTCCCATTGGCGAAGGGATTCCAATGTGTTGCGGCTGCGTATCCAGCTTTGAATCACATATTCAGGAGACTGTTCGGAATGTTGCTTTGCCAATTCCGTCAATAGCACCATATCTTTGCAAGGAGTGTATCGATTGCAGATTCATATTGAAACGCCAAACGTATGTAGAGTTCACTAATTTCTTTCTCTGTCATGACCCCAATCTCCCTTTTTTACAAGTATAGAAGAAAGAGCGGGATTTGTACAGTTCATTTCATTTCGAGAGAAGGAGACCGATATCTGGCCGCTTTCCTAGGATGACCAACTTTGTCATAGTCCATATTACACCGGCGGTCCTTTTCAAATTGAGTATCCAAGTATACCTCTATGCCAACGATAGGGACATACTTCTTATTCGCCAAGAGCTTATCCACGGCTGCCCTGGTCCATTTGGGGTTTCCTGTTGGAGAGAGGATGCCTTTGGCAAAGAGCATATCAACAATTTTCCCTAAGCTGGCTCCAGCAAGATAATACTCAAATATGCTGCGGACAACATCTGCTTTTTCTTCATGCACGTTGACTTTCTCGCCAACCAAAACATAGCCATATGGAAGTTTCATAACTACCTCACTTTCTAAAACATAAACAAAAGCAGGTTTAAGAGAGAACGAATCTCCTTAAATCTGCTTACCGATACTTGTAATATGTAATTGTAACTAATTCTAAACTTTGATTTTGATGCAATTTCACCAATCAAAGGCAAAACCTGCGTATAACTATCGTTAAACGCAGGTTTTGTCTACAATGGTACGGCTGGAGGGATTCGAACCCCCGACCTTTTGGTTCGTAGCCAAACACTCTATCCAACTGAGCTACAGCCGCATGTCTTTCTTACAGCTTAGACATCATACCACATCATCCCAGAAAATGCAAGAGATTTTTTCAGCCTTTTTAAAATTTTTTAAAAATGGCCGGGAATCGGATTTGACCCATCCGATTCCCGGTCCAAGTCATCGATTGGCCCAGTTCACAAACCGGTGGAGCATTGCCGCCACCTCAGCCCGGGTGGCGTAGCCGTCCGGGAGCAGGGCGCCGTCGCTTCCGTTGACAATGCCCGAGGCCACCGCCCACGACATGGCGGCCTCTCCCCAGTCCGCCACCGTGGCCGCGTCCCAAAAACCGGACAGGCTGGCGGACTGGCTCACGTCACGCCCGATTCCAGCTGCGTAGCGGTGCAGAATGACGGCGATCTCCTGGCGGGTCACAGAGGAAAAGGGGTCGAACAGGTTGTCCCCGATCCCGGACACCACGCCCTGCTGCCCCGCCCACATAATGCCGGCGGTATACCACTGTCCATCCGCCACGTCGCTGAAGAGACCGGAGTAGCTCACCTGAGGCTCCCCCGCCAAACGGTGGAGCACGGTGGTCATCATGCACCGCTCCATCGCCCCGTCGGGCACAAAGGTGGTGGGGCTGTCTCCGTTGAACAGCCCGTTCTGATATACATAGGCTACATCGCTGTAATACCACTCGCTCTGGGGCACGTCCACAAAGGGCAGAACCGGCTGGCCGGCAGTCACCGTCCACGCCCCCTCCGCCATCCAGCCGGCGGCGCCGGAGGTCACCACCAACGCCACATCCGTCCCGGCCAGGTAGCGGTGCCCCACCGTGAGCGCTCCCCCGGCGGTCACCTCCGCGCCGGCGGTGGCGTCCACCAGCGTTCCGCCCCGCACGATGCCGTTCCCCTCCGTCCACACCAGGACAGAGCCGGTGGCGGCGCTCACCACATCTCCATTTTTGCCGGTCTGGGCGGCAGGGGCGCCTGCCGAGCCCCCCGCCCCCACCTTCTCCACAGCGTCATTGTATAGGGCCGTGGTGTTCCGATCCACATCCATCTTCACAATGGCTTTCAGATCATCCCAGAAGGTCCCGTTCAGATAGCCGAGGGAGACCAATGTCTGAGACTGGTCCGCGGCAAAGGCCAGCGTTCCGCCGGTGAGAACAGCCAAGGCCAGCGCCCCGGCCAGAAGCTTCTTTTTCATGGCGTCTCCTCAGAAATCATATAGCTCAGGGTGAGCAGGCTGTCGGCAAAATGGACGTCCTCCACCCGCACATCGGGCATTTCCTGCTGGGGCAGCTCCACATTGGTAAAGTTCCAAATGCCGGTCACGCCGCAGGCGGCCACCCGCCGCGCAATGCGCACCGCCTCCCCCCCGGGCACGGTGAGCACACACACGCTCACTGGGTTCTCCTTGATGTAGTCCTCCAGGGTATCCACATGGTAAACCGGGGTCCCGCTCAGCTGGCTGCCCACCAGGCCGGGGTCAACATCAAAGGCGGCCACCAGGCGAAACCCATTGTACGAAAAGGGAAAGTTCTCCATCAGCGCCTGGCCCAAATTGCCGGCCCCCAGAACCGCCACCGTGTGGTCCCGGTTCATGCCCAGAATTTCCGCCACCTCGGCCCGCAGCCGTTCCACGTTGTAGCCATACCCCTGCTGGCCAAAGCCGCCGAAGCAGGACAGGTCCTGGCGGATCTGGGAGGCGGTGAGCCCCATGGACTTGGCCAGCAGGCTGGAGGAGATGCGCACCGTCCCGCCGCGGTAAAGATCGTCCAAATGCCGGTAGTACCGCGGCAGGCGGCGGATGACCGCAGAGGATATCTTATCTTTCTTCATCTTGCAACCGTTCCTCACACAAAAATTATTGTGCTATATTTTACTCCTTTTCCGGCTGTTTGTCAATTTGATTGACGAGAAATTCACATTTTCCCATCCGACGCATAAGCTGGGCCATATGAAACAAGGAGGAATCGTCCATGCCTCAAACAGGGTCCCTTGTCGTGCGCGCCTTCACGTCCCAGGCCCAGCTGCCCGTTTCCGGCGCCACCGTCATCATCTCCAGCCCCGGTGAGGGCGGCCGCAGGAAGGTGTATTCCATTCAAACCACCGACGAGAGCGGCGGCACCAAGCCCATCCAGCTGGAGGCCCCCGACCATGCGCTGAGCATGAGCCCGGGTCAGGCCGCCCCCTTCTCCGACTACTCCCTGGTGGTGGAGCATCCGGACTATTACCTGGCCACCTTTGAGCAGCTCCAGGTATTTCCAGGCGTGGAGACGGTGCAGAATGTCCCGCTGGTCCCCCTGCCCCAGCCCGCCGGCGGCGATATCAACGCCGCGCCGGTGATTGTCACCCCTCAGCCTCTGTGACCGGCGCCAAATAAGGAGGTTCCCTATGCCTATCTCAGTCACGCCCTACATACCCCAGACCATCACCGTCCACACTGGACCGGCCAACCAGTGGGCGGAAAACGTCACCGTCCCCTTCTCCGATTACATCAAAAACGTGGCCTCCAGCGAGATTTACCCCACCTGGCCGGAGGCCGCCCTGCGGGCCAACATCCTGGCCCAGATCTCCTTCGCCCTGAATCGGGTGTACACCGAGTACTACCCCAGCCGGGGCTACGACTTCGACATCACCGCCTCCACCATGAACGACCAAAAATTCATCAAGGGGCGGAGCACCTTTGAAAATGTAGATAATCTGGTGGATGAGCTGTTCACCACCTACATCCGCCGGAAGGGCTTTGTGGAGCCCCTGGCCGCCAAGTTCTGCAACGGCACCACCGTCACCTGTGACGGCCTGTCCCAGTGGGGCAGCGAGTCCCTGGCCCGTCAGGGCATGAGCACCATGGATATCCTGCGCCACTATTATGGAGACAATATTGAACTGGTATCCAATACCCCGATCCGCGACATTGAATACTCCTACCCCGGCTACCCCCTGCAGACCGGCTCCTCCGGCAGCTATGTCACCGTGCTCCAGGCCATGCTCAACCGCATCTCCCGCAACTACCCCGCCATCCCCCGCATCAGCCCGGTGGACGGCGTGTTCGGCTCCCAGACCGAGGAGTCGGTAAAGCAGTTCCAGCGGATTTTCAACCTCACCCCCGACGGCATTGTGGGCCAGGGCACCTGGTATAAGCTGGTATCCCTCCACGGAGCGGTCCGAAAGCTGTCCGAGCTGGTCAGCGAGGGCCAGCCCTTCACCCAGATTCAGGGCCCCGCCCCCGGCGTCACCCTCCGGGAGGGCAGCACAGGTGTGGCCGTGTCCGCCCTCCAGTACTTCATCTCCATCATCGGCCAGTTCTCCCCCGCCGTGCCCGTGCTGGCCATCGACGGCATCTTCGGCCCCCAGACCGCCGCCGCCGTCAACGCAATTCAGAGCCGCCTTGGCCTGCCCGTCACCGGCGTGGTGGACCAGGCCACCTGGCAGGGCATCTACGACGAGTATTTGGGCATCGCCCGCACCGCCCTGGCCGGGGCCGGACTGCCCACCACGCCCCAGCAGATCGAGCAGCGGGTCATGTCGGGCCAGTTCCCCGGCTACGACCTGGGCTACGGAAGCTCCGACAACTGAAAGGAAGGGATCACGCAATGAATGGATCGAACGCGCCCGGCATCATGGAGGCCGAGCACAACGGACAGCCCATCCGCTCTCTTCAATACATGCTCAATCAGCTGGCCATCCACAACGACATTCTCACCCGGCTGGCGGTGGACGGCATCTTCGGCGAGCGCACCCTGGAGGCCGTCATGGTGTTCCAGCGGGAGAACGGTCTTCCCGTCACCGGCGTGGTGGATCTGGCCACCTGGAACGCCATCCGGGACGCCTATGTCCACGTGGAGCTGATGTATGGGTTCCCTCCCGCCCTCAATGTGCTGCCCAACGGCAGCTACACCGCCGTGGAGGGCCAGGAGTGCGAGGTGCTGCGCATCGTCCAGGCCATGTTCAGCTCCCTCACCACGGTGATGACCAACTTCAGCCCCTGCCAGATGAACTGCTGCAATGACGGCGAGACCTATCAAAATATCCGGGAGGTCCAGCGCCTGGCCGGCCTGCCCGTCACCGGCACCCTGGACCGGTCCACCTGGGCCTATATGGTCCAGCTCTATCAGGCTCTGGTCACCCGGAGCTGAGCGGCGGACCACATCGGATCAAACATCCGTTTGATCTTGTGCGTACAGCTTGTGAAATCCCACTTGCCATTTCCAGGCCAATTCGCTATAATACTTGGTAAGCATTTCACAGGCAGAAGGAGGATTCGCCCATGGCCGGATTCATCCACGACAAATTGGACATCAAGCTGCTGGTCCTGTACATCATGGACCACGTCTCCGCCCCCATCGATTTCGACACCCTCACCGATCTGGCCATGTGTGACAGCGGCGTGGACTACTTTCAGTTTGCCGAGGCGGTGTCCGAGCTGACCGGCAGCGGCCACCTGGAGCAGCAGGAGGACGTCTACGCGGTCACCGACAGGGGCCGGCGGGCCGGCGCCGCGGGAGAGAGCAGCCTCTCCCCCGTCATCCGCCAGCGGTGCGACCGCCGCCTGGCCCCACTGAACCAGGCGCTGAAGCGCAAAGCGCAGGTCCGGGCGCAGGTGGAGGAGCAGCCCCTGGGCTTCCAGGTGTCCCTGTCCATGGACGACGACCAGGGCAGTCTCTTTTCCCTCACCCTGCTGGCCCCCACCCAGGCGGACGCCCAGCGGTTGGCTGAGCGTTATCTCGCCCATCCGGACCGGATTTACAATGCGCTGCTGGGGGTCCTGCTGGCAGACGGTGAGGAGGCTGAACACAATTGACCATCCTGGGCTTTCCCCTCTCTAAGCTGTTCCTCTATTTCATTCTCTATTCCTTCCTGGGGTGGATTATGGAGACCTGCTACTGCTCTGTGCTGGAGCGCCGGCTGGTGCCCCGGGGATTCTTGTACGGCCCCATCTGTCCCATCTATGGCGGCGGGGTGACCCTGATGATCTTGTTTTTCACCCCCCTGAAATCTAATTTGGTTCTGTTTTACCTGGTCGCGGTGGTGGTGATGACCTCCTGGGAATATCTGGTCGGCTGGGTGCTGGAGGTCACAACCCACGTCAAGTACTGGGACTACTCCCAGTACCGCTTCAATCTCCAGGGCCGGGTGTGCCTGTGGGTGGCCCTGACCTGGGGTGCCCTGTCCTACCTTGTGATTTTTTTCATCCATCCGCCCATCCAAAAGCTGGTGGAGGACCTCCCCATGTGGCTGGAATTCATGCTGTGCGGCGCGTTCCTGGCGCTGCTGGCGGTGGACGCCACCGCCACCATTCGAAACCTCGTACTGGTGGCGCTGCACGTGGAGAGCGTCACCCAGCTGGGGCAGAAGCTCCAGGTCCAGATGGCCCTGGGCAAGGCCGAGCTGGGCGACATGCTGGAGGACAGCGCCGCCTCCCTGCGCCAGCGGTACAGTGAACAGGTGGCCCAGCTGGAGCAGGTCAGCCGCCGGTTCCGCCGCGCCTACAGCACCATGACGGCCAGCCGCAGGTATTCCGTCAGCCAGGAGGATCTTCTGGCCGCAGCCGCGCTGGCCAAGGAGGAGCTGCTCCGCCGCAAGCAGGCGCTGAAGTCCTTCCGCATCAAAAAATAATGGGGAAAAACAGGCGGCCTGTCTATCCGGCGGGCCGCCTGTTTGCCTGTCTCAGCGCTCTCCCTTCACCAGCCTGACAATGCGGCTGGTGCCCAGCCGGTCGGCCCCCAGAGCCAGGAAGTCCAACCCGTCCTGGAGGCTGGCAATGCCCCCCGCCGCCTTGATTTTTACATGGGGGGCCACGTTGGCCTTGAACAGCGCCACGTCTTCCCGGGTGGCCCCGGCGGTGGAGAAACCGGTGGAGGTCTTGATATAGTCTGCCCCGCTGTCCGACACAATCCGGCACAGGCGGACCTTCTCTTCATCGGTGAGCAGGCAGGTCTCCACGATGACCTTCAGCACCCGTTCCCCGCAGGCGGCCTTGACCGCCTGGATCTCGGCCAGCAGCTCGTCCCACCGGCCGTCCTTGGCCCAGCCGATGTTGATAACCATGTCGATCTCCCTCGCCCCGTTGGCAATGGCGTCCTGGGCCTCAAACACCTTGACGGCTGTGGTGGAATAGCCGTTGGGAAAGCCGATGACGGTGCACACCGGCAGCTTCCCGCCCAGATAATCCGCCGCCCGCCTCACATAGCTGGCCGGGATGCACACACTGGCGCAGCCGTATGCCACTCCGTCGTCGCAGGTCTGGCGGATCTCCTCCCAGGTGGCGGTCTGGGCGAGCAGGGTGTGGTCTACGGCGGATAAAATGGTCTGATTGTCCATTGGAATCACCTCATTCCTTTGTATGGGTTTCATTGTACTATAGGCGGCCGGGAAAAGCAAGGCAGCCCCTGCCCCGGACGCAAATTCCATTCCCACCGCTGTAGGCGCGGTGCGCGCGGCGGCTGGGCTTTCGCCTTCGCTCCGGCCTTAGTTCCCTGCTCCCGGCTTCTCCGCAACCTACAGTTGTCAAATTGGACACTGTTTTTGGTTGCAGGAACTGCCGTTTTTTGCTAAAATGACCCTGTCCAAAAGGCGCCGGACAGTCTTTCTTCGGAGGTATCACAATGGATTTTCGAGACCGCTTATTTGAGCTGCGCCGCCAGGCCGGGCTGTCCCAGGAGGAGCTTGCCAATCTCTTGGGACTCACCCGCCAGGCGGTTCAAAAATGGGAGGCGGGCACATCCCGCCCAGATATGGACAACCTCATCGCCCTGGCCAATTATTTTCATGTTTCACTGGACTATCTGGTGACGGGCCAGGAGGCCGCCGCTCCCCCTTCCCCGCCCCCGCCGGAGCATGAGTCCGCCGTGCCGCCTCAGCCTGTCTCCACTGTGGTCCACCACTACTACCACGACAGCTGGCACTATGAGTATAAGAGCCAGCGCACCCTCTTCGGCCTGCCCCTGCTCCACATCAATGTGGGCCATCGGGATCACTGGGCCCGGGGCATCATCGCCATTGGCAACATCGCCACTGGATTCGTGGCCCTGGGAGGCGTTGCGGTGGGGCTGCTCTCCCTGGGCGGGGTGAGCTTTGGGCTACTGCTGGCCCTGGGGGCGGTGGCGCTGGGAGGCGCGTCCATCGGCGGGGTAGCGCTGGGCGCGCTGGCCTGGGGCGGCGTCGCCCTGGGATGGCTGGCGGTGGGCGGATGCGCCGTGGGCGTGTATGCCGCCGGAGGCGTTGTGGCCGCCAGCAGGGTCGCCGTGGGCGGCGTGGCTGCTGCTCCCCTGGCCATCGGGCAAGTGGCGGACGGCGTAAAAACCATCCTCGTTCCTCTGGAGGGCCTCAGCGATCAGGCGCTGACGGAGGCCCACAAGGCCATCACCGAAGCCTGTCCGGACGCACCTTTTTTCGTGACCCGGATTCTCAAATTTTTTGCATGGGCTGAGATGACTTGAACTGCACCGGCGGGTTGTGCTCACATCCCGCCGGTGTCTTTTTGCCTGCTTTCAATCATTGGTTGATTTTTAACAAAACAACCGCCATTGCATTCAACCATTGTTTTTGTTATGATACAACCATCAAGCGAATTGAGGTGGTTTCATGGTCAATATACTGAGTGAGCGCATCGCGGAGCTGCGCCGGGCGCGGGGTCTCACCCAGGAACAGCTGGGCCAGCCGCTGGGTGTATCCGCCCAGGCGGTGAGCAAGTGGGAGAAGGGCGGCGCACCTGATGTGGAGCTCCTCCCTGCCCTGGCCGACCAGCTGGGGGTAAGCGTTGACGCCCTCTTTGGCCGGGAGGGAGGCACGGTACAGGACATGGACAATGTATTGAACCGCTGGCTGCTGTCCCTTTCCCAGGAAAAGCGGATCAGTGAGCTGTGCCGCCTGACCTGGTCGGCCTCCCGGATCATCATGAACCACCGCATAGATGCCCCCGATATACCGGAGCTGAAGTATTCCGATAACTGCACCGTTCGGGTGGGCGGCGAAGATGTTTTGCTGCGTGTAGCGGTGGATATCAAAGAGGGGCTTCTCTTCGGCGTGGGGTCGGAGGAGCTGTCCTTCATGTCCTTATGGCCTCGCCCAGAGGCAGGCTATGCCGCCTATTTTGCGGACCGGGATCTGTGCCGCCGCCTGTTCGCCCTCCTGGCCCGGCCCGGCTGTTTGGAGCTGATGGAGCGGCTCCACAACGACCTGACCGCCCGCTACTATGTGCCGGAGGTGCTGGCCAAGCAGCTGAACCAGCCCCCGGAGCAGACGGCGGAGCTGCTGGCCAGCATGGAGGAGCTGACGCTGGTGAAGAAATTGGAGCTAGAGATGGAAGCGGGCTCTGTCAACGCCTACATTGTCCATGAAAACTGGGCCCTTACCCCATTTCTTCTCTTTACCCGATGCCTGCTGGAAAAGCACGATGCTTTTTACCTGCTCTGGGACGACCACGACAACGAGCTGGAACAGTCCCGCGGCCCCAGCCCCACCACATGCGGACGGCTGTCCCACGTACTGCCTCCACCGTCCACCGATTCCTCCAGGGCCCCAACCCCGCCGCATACACATAGCTGCAAAGGAGAACCGAAATGAGCCAAAAAACGCCAAAAAACTCCGCCGCCCGTCAGTATTACCGGGCCTTTTATCAAAACAACCACCTGCGCTTCGTCCTGGCCATGCTTCTGACCGTTCTGTCCTTTCCCGGCAATCTCATCGGCTCCTGGCTGCTGGGTGAGGTCATCGACGTGGTGGCCGCCGGGGATCTGGACTGGCTGCGACGGACACTGGTCTTCACCGTAAGCTTTCTTGTCGTCATGTTTCTGACCTCCGTCGGCATGTACTGGACAAAATCCAGCTTTACGTACAAAGCCCTGACCCAGTACAAGTCCCTGGCCTTCCGTAATCTGTCGGAAAAGAGCATCAGCGCCTTTTCCCGGGAAAACACCGGCCGGTACATCTCCGTCCTCACCAACGACGTGAACTCGGTGGAGGAAAACTACCTCAAGCGCACCTTCCTGCTGGTCTACCATGTGCTGCTGTTCTTCGGCTCCCTGGGTATGATGTTCTGGTACAGTCCGATTCTGGCCACCGCCACCATCGTGCTGTCCCTCTTCCCCCTGGCCGGGGCCCTGCTCATGGGCAAGGAGCTGGCGGCGCGGGAAAAGGCGGTGAGCGACAAGAACGAGGGCTTTGTGGCCCAGCTGAAAGAACTGCTGTCCGGTTTCGCGGTCATTAAGAGCTTCAAGGCCGAGGGGGAGGCCCAGCGGATGTTCGACGCCTCCAACCGGGATGTGGAGGAGGGCAAGCGCCGCCGCTACTGGTGGGAGTGCCTGCTCACGGCGGTGAGCCAGGTCCTGTGCGCTGAGGCCCTTCAGTTCGGTATCTTTTTTCTGGGGGCCTTCCTGGCCATCCGGGGGGATATCACTGCGGGCACGGTGCTCATCTTCGTCAACCTGTGCAACTTCGTGATCCAGCCCATCAACGTCATCCCTCAGTACTGGGCCAGCCGAAAGGCCGCCCAGGCCCTCATTGACAAGCTGGCCCAGGTCACCGAGGAGAACGCCGGCCGCACCGGTGAAGCCATCCCGCCGGTGCTGAACCAGGCCATCGCCCTGGAAAATGTCACCTTCGGCTATGAGCCGGACAAGCCGGTGCTCCGGGACGTCTCCCTCCGGCTGGAGCCGGGGAAAAAATACGCCATTGTGGGCGGCTCCGGGTCGGGAAAATCCACCCTGCTCAACCTGCTCATGGGCGCTTACGACAGCTACGACGGCTCCATCACCATCGACGGCAGGGAGCTGCGGGAGGTGAACCCCGACAGCCTGTACGACCTGATGAGCCTCATCGGGCAGAGCGTGTTCCTCTTTGACGACACCATCCGGGGCAACATCACCATGTTCCGGGAGTTCCCGGACCAGCTTGTGGAAGATGCTGTAAAGCGCTCCGGCCTGTCAGAGCTTTTGGCCCAGCGGGGGGAGGACTACCGCTGCGGGGAAAACGGCGTGGGCCTGTCCGGCGGCGAGCGCCAGCGGGTGTCCATCGCCCGCTGCCTGCTCCGGGGCGCGCCGGTGCTCCTGCTGGACGAGGCCACCGCCTCCCTGGACAACCAGACCGCCTTCGCCGTCACCGACGCCATCCTCCATCTGGACGGCCTCACCCGGGTGGTGGTCACCCACCGTTTGGAGGAGACGCTGATGGCGCAGTACGACGAGATCATCGTCATGCGCAATGGGCAGGTCCAGGAGCGCGGGACATTCCGCCGGCTCATGGAGGAAAAAGGCCTCTTCTACTCCCTGTTCACCCTGGCTGCATAATAGAGACGCCCCCCGGCTTCCGCCGGGGGGCGTTTTTCTATTCAATCCAGCAGCCTGGCAATGAGGGTGCGGTGCACCTTCATCGCGCTCTTTGGGCAAAATTCCTGGCAGCAGAAGCAGCGGATGCAGGCCTTACGGTCAATGCGGGGCTTTTGCTTCACCATGGTGATGGCCTTGGCCGGGCAGATATCACGGCACTCGCCGCACCCCACGCACTCCTTCTTCTTCACAACGGGCCGCTGAGACAGGGCCCAGCCCATAACAAAGCCCTCCACTCTGCCGAACAAGCTCTTTCCATTGCCGGTAAACAGGTGGCTGTTGCCGGTGGTAATGCGCTGGAAGTCCGGAATGGAAAAGGCGGCGGGGTCGCCCTCCACCCTCAGCTCCGACTCCGAGCTGGGAATCAGCTCCCTCTCCAGCGCCGCCTCCAGGGTGGGCACCTCCTCCCGCTTCAGGCCGATCAGGCCGGCGCACACCAAGTCAACCTTGTGGGGGCTCTCCGCCGCCAGCAGCGCCCCCATATGCCGGGGCGTTCCGCCGGTGGGGCCATTGCCCTCCATGCACTCCACCGCGTCCACTATGGTGAGCCGGGGCTTGAAATACTCGTTCAGGTCCACAATCATCCGGGCAAAGTCCCGGGGATCCGGGTAGCGAAAATGGTACTCCGGCTTCATGGTGCCGGGAATGGTCCCAAACAGGTTTTTGGCTCCGCAGGTCATGGCCATCATGCCATGGGTTTTCAGCTTGCACAGGTTGATGACCGCGTCCGCCCCATCCAGCCACGCCGTGTAGTGGAACTGGCGGCACACCTTCCCCTGGGGGTACTGGGCCGCGCTCTGCTCAAAATTCTGATTCAGCCGTCCCCCCGCCTGCTCCACCGCTCTCATGCCGGTGGCGGCGTATACCCGGTTCACATAGGCTGCGTTGTACAGCCCTCCCGGGCTGTCCCCCACCACCACGTCGGCCCCCCGCTCCGCCAGCAGCCGGACCAGCGCGCACAGCAGGCCGGGGTGGGTGGTGGCCGCCTTTTCCGGCTTGGCAAAGGTCACCAGATTCACCTTTACCGCAATCCTCATTCCGGCCTCCACCCAGTCCAGCCCGCCCAGCGGGGCAAGCGCCCGCTCCAGGGCCGCCCGGGTCTCCCCCTCTGTATAGTCGGCACACGGGACAATCACAACATCCGGTCTCATCATTGACATATTTCACCTCTTGATTAAAAAAGGCTGCCGCAGCTGCGGCAGCCTTTTTCATGCCATATAGAAACTGCTTTTACTCCTCAGGGTCCTCGTCCATATCGTCCTCCGCAGGGGCGGACTCCAGCAGAGCGCGGACGGACAGAGAAACCTTCTTGTTCTCCTCGTCGATGGCGGTGATCTTGGCGTCCACCACGTCGCCCTCGCTCACCACGTCGCCGGGCTTCTCCACCCGGTGATCGGCCAGCTGAGAGATATGGATCAGGCCGTCCACGCCGGGGACGATCTCGGCAAAGGCGCCAAAGGTCATCAGCTTGACCACGCGCACAGAGGCCACATCGCCCTCGGAATACTTCTCAGTGAACACGGTCCAGGGCTCCTGGCTGTGGTCCTTCACGCCCAGGGAGATCTTCTTCTTCTCCGGGTCGAAGGAGATGACGTACACCTCGATGGGATCGCCCACGCTGACCACCTCAGAGGGGGTCTTGATGCGGGACCAGGACAGCTCGGAGATGTGAACCATGCCGTCCACCCCGCCGATGTCCACAAAGGCGCCGTAGGAGGTGAGGCTCTTGACGGTGCCGCTGTACCGCTTGCCCACCTCGATGTTGTCCCAGATGGCGGCGGCGGCGGCGGCGCGGGCCTCGGCGGCCACGGCGCGGATGGAGCCCACCACGCGGCGGCGGGCGCGGTTCACCTCAGTGATGCGCAGCTGCACGCGGGTCTTGACCATCTCCGCCAGGTCGGCGCCACGGGGCTTACCGGACTGGGAGGCGGGGATAAACACCCGGATGCCCTTCACGCTGGCCACCAGACCGCCCTTGTTCTCCTCGGTGATGATGCCCTCCAGAACGTCCTTGTTCTCCACGGCATTCTCCACGGTCTCCCAATTCTTGTCCGCGTCCAGGCGCTTCTTGGACAGCTTGACCACGCAGTCCCGATCGCTGACCAGCATTACAATGGCCTCGATCTCCTCGCCCACCTTGGCCAGGTCCTCCACCTTCACGTCGGGATCGTCGCTCAGCTCGGACAGGGGAATGGTACCGGGATACTTTACACCCAGCTCCACCTGCACTTCAGTGGGCGTGATGGCGGCAACTGTTCCAGTGACCCGATCCCCCGTATTCAAAATTTTGAACGACTCCTCCAGCATTTCCGCGAAGGACTGTTCAATCTCCATGATTTCATCGCTCATTTTGTTGCTGACCTCCTTTATTATCCACTCCGGCGTGGATGCGCCGGCAGTGATTCCAAGCGTACGGATCTGTCGGAACTGCTCCCGGTCGATGCCGTCCCCCCGCTCCGCCTGAACCACCAAGGGACAGCGGCTGCGGCACAGCTGGGTGAGCTTCCTTGTATTGGAGCTCTTCTGATCGCCGATGACGATCATTCCATCGCATTGACCGGACAATTCCAGGGCTTCAGATTGCCGCCTGGACGTAGCATTACATATTGTATCAAAAAATTCCGCGTTTGTACACACTTTTTTTGCGTTTTCCACGATTTTTTCCCAATTAACCAAAATAGCCGTGGTTTGGGATACAAAAGTCAGGGGCTGTCCCGGCAATTCCGGCACTTTTTGCATAATTTGTTCCAATTCGCCCCATCCCGCAATCACCAGTCCCCGCCTGCAGCACCCCACGATTCCCAGAATTTCCGGATGGTCGGCCTCCCCCACAATCACCGGAATGCGGCCCCGCGCCTCGGCGTCCCGCACAATCTGATGAATCCGGGCCACATTGGGGCAGGTGGCGTCCAGCACCTGGCAGCCCCGGGCCTCCAGGGCACGGTAGGTCCCGTCCGGCTCGCCGTGGGCGCGGATGAGCACCGTGGAGCCCTCCGGCGCCTCCTCCGGCGCGGAGATGGTGACCGCCCCCATCCCCTCCAAACGCCGGATCACATGGTCGTTGTGGGTGATGTGGCCCAGCAGGTACACCGGGCCCTGTGCCGCCGCCTGCTCCGCCATGTCCACCGCCCGGCGCACCCCATAGCAGAACCCGGCGCTCCTGGCCACCCGGACCGTCATTCCGCCTGCTCCCCCAGCGCGCGAACCCGCTCCAGCAGATCGTCGGCAATGCGCTGATAGTCGTCGGCAGAGGGCTTGCGCCCCTCAAATTCCGGGTAATAGGGCTGGCCAAACACCACGGCCGTCTTGCGGAAGCGCCGCTTTTTGGGCGAGATGTAGACAGGGACCAGCGGCGCGCCGGTGCGGGCGGCAAACATGGCCGCGCCGGTGCGCACCTCAGAGGTCTCCCCCTCCCGCACCCGGGTGCCCTCAGGGAACATGAGCAGCTTTTCCCCGCCGCGCAGCACCCGCAGGCACTCCTTCACCGCGGCCATGTCCGATTTTCCCCGGTTGACCCCGATAATCCCCGCTTTTTTCAGCAGAAAGCCAATCACCGGCCATCTCATGATCTCCGCCTTGGCCATCACGTGGGTCTGCCGCTTCCCCCCCATGGCGCACACCACATAGAGCGGGTCCCCCAGCGTGGTGTGGTTTCCGCAGATCACCGCCGCGCCCTCCGGGATATTGTTCGCCCCCACCTCCTTCCAGGGATGGAAGAGTTTCATAAACACCCAGATAATGGGATAAATCACCGAATACACCCGATTTTTCACGTATTTTCCTCCTCAACGCCCAGCCGGTCCCGGATCAGCCCCAGCAGCAGCCGGAAGCTCTCCTCAAGGTCCAAACCGGTGGTATCGGCCAGCACCGCGTCCTCCGCCTGACGCAGGGGGGCGGTCTCCCGCTGGGTGTCCCGGCGGTCCCGTTCCACAACCTCCCGCAGCACCTGGTCGAAGTCGGCCTGCTGGCCCCGCTCCAGCAGTTCCCGGAAGCGGCGCTGGGCCCGCGCCTCGGGGGCGGCGGTCAGAAAAATCTTCACATCCGCCTGGGGCAGCACCACGGTGCCGATGTCCCGGCCGTCCATGATGACGTCGTGCTCCCGCGCCGTCCGGCGCTGCATCTCCAGAAGGAACTCCCGCACCGCCGGGAGGGCCGCCACCTTCGAGGCCCAGGCGGAGATCTCATTTTCCCGGATCGCCGCCGTCACATCCTGGCCGTCCAGGAGCATGTGCTGAAGGCCGTCCTCCCCGTAGCCCATGGTGATGGCCAGCTGCGGGAGCACAGCCGCCACCTCGGCCTCCCGGTCCGGATCCGCCCCCCGGCTGCGGGCGGCCAGCCCCACCGTGCGGTAGATGGCCCCGGTGTCCACATAGAGGAAGCCCAGCTCCTGGGCCAACCGCTTGGCCAAGGTGGATTTCCCCGCGCCGGAGGGCCCGTCGATGGCGATGCTGCGATAACTCATGGGAACGCCCCTTCCTTATATATTCGCCGCGCGCTCCGCCGCAGCCTGCCCCGCGGCAAAGCCGGTGGACCACGCAATTTGAAGGTTGAATCCGCCGGTGTAGCCGTCCACATCCAGCAGCTCCCCGGCAAAAAACAAGCCCCTGGCCTGTTTGGACTCCATGGTCCTGGGGTCCACCTCCCCCACCGCCACGCCGCCGGAGGTGACCACCGCCTCCTCCATCGGGCGGGCGCCCGTGATGGGAATCGTAAACCCCTTCAGCGCCGCCAACAGAGACCGGCGCTGATCCTTCCGAATATCGTGGACCTTGGCGTCCAGCGGTATTCCCGCCCGCTGCGCCATCACCGGCACAGCGGACCGGGGCACCAGCCCGCCCAGGGCGTTGGCGCAGTCCTGATTGGCCCGGGCCGCGAAGTCCCGCAGCAGGCGGGCGTCCAGCGTCTGTTCATCCAGCGCAGGCTTCCAGTCGATGCACGCGGTATAGCCGGACCGGCTGAAATTCATGTGGGCGGAGGCGGACAGCACCAGCGGCCCGGACAAACCGAAGTGGGTGAACAGCAGCTCCCCCTGCTCCCGGAAAACGGTCTTTCCCCGGCTGTCCCGGATGCGCAGCTCCACGTTGCGCAGGGACAGCCCCTGCATCTGCCCGCAGCACGGATCGCTCGACTCCAGCGGCACCAGGGAACCCCGGATGGGGGTGATCCTGTGCCCCGCCTCCGCCGCCAGCCGGTACCCGTCTCCAGTGGAGCCGGTGCGGGGATAGGACGCCCCCCCGGTGGCCAGAACCAGCACCGGGCTCCCCTCAAAGCTCCCGCCGCCCTGGGTGCTGATGCCGGTGAGCGCGCCCTCCTGGACACGGAGACCGGTGACCCGGTCCCGGCGCAGCTCCACCCTCAGACGGCGCAGCTCGAAAAACAAGGCGTCCACCACGTCTGCCGCCCGGTCGGAGGCGGGAAACACTCGTCTGCCCCGCTCCGTTTTCAGCCGGAGGCCCAGCCCCTCAAAAAAAGACATCGTCTCCGCCGGGCCAAAGCGGTCAAAGGCACTGTAAAGGAATTTTCCGTTACGGAGAACAGCCCCAATCAGCTCATCCCGCCCGCAGTTGTTGGTGAGGTTGCAGCGGCCCTTCCCGGTGATGTACATCTTCCGCCCCACCTTCTCATTGGGCTCCAGCAGCACCACCGGCGCACCGGCCCGGGCGGCAGTGATGGCGGCCATCATGCCCGCTGCGCCGCCGCCGGCCACCAGAACTTTATTTGTCCTCATACTCCACCTTTTCGTACACCTGATACTCGTCCCAGATGCGCTCCAGCCGCTCAAAAGTGCTGGTAACCTCTTCGGATTTCTTCCGTCCCACCGCCACAATCAGCGCGTTGATAATGGACAGCGGCGCCACCAGGGAGTCCGCAAAGGAGGCCATGTCGCTCTTGGCCAGCAGGCGGTAGTTGGCGGTGTCGTACAGGGGCGACATATCGCTGTCCGTAACCGCCACCACCGTGGCCCCCTGGTCCCGGGCAAACTCCATGGCCCGCACGGAGCGGGTGGAGTACCGGGGAAAGCTGATGCCGATGACCACATCGCCCTCCCCCACCCGGAGCATCTGCTCAAACATCTCGCTGGCCAGGCTGGTCTGCACCTGGCACACGTTGTCAAAAATCAGCTTGAAATAGAAGGAGAGAAAATCAGACAGCGCCGCCGATGACCGCACGCCCAGGATATAGATCCGGCGGGCGGACACAATGGCGTCCACAGCGGCGGAAAAATCCGCCCGGTTCAGCTCGTTCAGGGACATCCGCAGCTTTTCAATGTCCGACTGTACCACCTTGTCCAGCACATCCTGGGAGCCCAGGCGGTCATAGGAGACCTCAATGCGCTGCACAGTGGTGAGCTTGCCCCGGATCATCTCCTGCATGGCCTTCTGCATGGCGGGGTAGCCGTCATAGCCCAGCTCGGCGGCAAAGCGGACCACGGTGGATTCGCTGATCCGCACCGCCTGCCCCAGCCGGGCCGCCGTCATGAAGGCAGCTTTGTCGTAGTTGTCCAGAATATAGCGGCCAATCAGCTTCTGCCCCTTGGAAAAAGAGTCCATTCCGCTTCGAATGGCACTCAAAATATCACGGCTCATGGTGTAGCAACCCTACTCTCTTTTTATCCTCCCGGCGCAGATCGCTTTGCGCCAACAGGCATATCATACCGTTTTGCCGGTTAAAAAGCAAGGGGGTTTGAACGAATTTCCCCTCACTCCTGCAAAGCGGCCAGCTCCGCCGCCGTAAGGGGGCGCCACTGGCCCGGCCTCAGCCCGCCCAGGCACACCGCGCCCTCCCGCACCCGCCGGAGGCGGTTTACCTTCAGGCCGGCGGCGGCGCACATACGGCGCACCTGCCGGTTTTTTCCCTGGTGGATCACCACGGTGACGGTGTCCCTCCCCGTCCGCTCCACCCGGTCTGCGGTGAGCTCCTCCCCCTCCGACCAGACGGGGGCGGACAGAAGGGGCAGCGCCCGCTCCAAATCACCGGTGACGCGCACCTGGTACTCCTTTTCCACCTGGTGGGCGGGGTGGGTCAGCCGGTGAGTGAGCGCCCCGTCGTCGGTGAGCAGCAGCAGCCCCTCCGAGTCCATGTCCAGCCGCCCCACCGGCCACACCCGGGCCGGGCAGTCCGCCACCAGCTCCGCCACCGTTTTCCGCCCCTTCTCGTCGGACAGGGTGGTGACATAGCCCCGGGGCTTGTTCAGCATGATGTAGGTGCGCCCCGACCGGGTGAGCACCGGCTTTCCGTCCAGCTCCACCCGGTCCCGGGCGGGGTCCGCCCGGGACCCCAGCTGGGCCGTCTGCCCGTTCACCGTCACCCGGCCGGCCTGTATGTACCCCTCCGCCTGGCGGCGGGAGCACTCCCCCGCCGCCGACAGCAGCTTTTGCAGCCGTTCCTCCACGCTGCCACCTCCGTCCCGTCAATCATGCCGCCCCGTGCAGCTCCGCCCAAAGCCGCTCCCAGAAGCCCAGCGGCTCTCTCACGTCCCAGCCAGCCCCGTTTTGCGCCGCCAGCGGGACCCGGGCCACGATTTCTCCCGCCTTCCTCCACACCGCCTCGCCCACAGGCTGGCCCGCGGCAAAGGGCGCGGCGGCGGAGCCGTCCAGCTCCACCTCCATGGTCAGCTTCTCCCCCGCCTTCAGCGGATAGCCCACCTCACCAGCGGTTACAGCCGCCACAGTGGGGATCAGGCTGCCCTCCACTGCCACCGAGCCCAGCACCTCCCCCTGCCGGCACAGCACCTGCCGGGGAAAGGTCTCAAACCCGTAGTCCAGCAGCCGGCAGTGGTCGTTCCAGTCGTCCCCATCGTTGAGGGTGACGCAGATCAGGGTTTGGCCCTCCCGGGTGGCGGCGGACACCAGCGTGCGCCCCGCTTTTTCCGTAAAGCCGGTCTTCATCCCCACACAGCCCTGATAACGGGTGAGCAGCTTGTTGTGGTTGACGAAGGTGCGGGTGCCGATGGTGATGGACGGGGTGGCACAGATGTCCGCCACCGTCTGGTTTTTCAGGCAGGCCCGGGCCAGCAGGGCCATGTCATAGGCGGTGGAGTAATGGTCGTCGTGGTTGAGGCCGCTGGGGTTCACAAAATGGCTGTTTTTCATCCCCAGCTCCGCCGCTCTCTGGTTCATCAGCTCGGCAAAACCCTCTTCGCTCCCCGCCGTGTGGCAGGCGAGGACCATGGCCGCGTCGTTGCCCGACTGGAGCAGCAGGCCGTACAGCAGCCCCCGCAGGGTGATCTCCTCCCCGGCCTTCAAGTAAATGGACGAGCCCTCGCTGCCCAGCCACTCGCCCCGGACACACACCACCTGGTCCAGGTCCTCCGCCCGCTCCGCCGCCACCAGGGCGGTCATCAGCTTGGTGATGCTGGCGATGAGCCGGGGCCGGTGGGCATCCTGCTCATAGAGCACCCGACCGCTCTCAGCGTCCATCAGCACAGCACAGGAGGCGTGGGTGCCCACCGCCTCCGCCGGCGGACACAGGGCGGCCAGCGCCAGCACCACGGCCAGCGCACCAGTCAGTTTTCTCACAAAAAGGTCACTCCCATCCGAGTACTCAGATGGGAGTAGTATGGCCTTGACCGCCCGGCCTTATCCGAGCGCGGGACTACAGAACCTCCTGCTCGGTTTCCCCGGCGCTCTTCTTGTCAATATAGCCGGTGACCCGCTCAAACATATCGGGCACCAGATCCACCACCCGGCTGACGGTATCCCCCGGCGGGGGCGCCACCGGCAGCATACGCACGGAGCCGTCCTTCACAATCAGGAAGGCCATGGGGATGACGCTGACCCCCGCCCCCGCGCCGCCGCCAAAATTCTTGGGTGTGTTCTGGGCTTTCCCAAAATCGGAGCCGCCGGTGGCAAACCCGAAGGACAGCCGGGACACCGGAATCAGGGTAACCCCGTCCTGGGTGGTGATGGGCTGGCCCACCACCGTGTTGGCGTCCACCATCTCCTTCACCTTGTCCATGGTGATGTGGAGCACCTCGCTGATGGGATGGTTGTTTTCACTCATGACTTTATGCCTCCTGTCTTTTGGCCGCGGGTCTCCCGCTCTTAATCCATGTGAACAGCGCCTTCACGCCATAGTGCACGCCCAGCGTCATCATCTGGCCCACGGTCATGGTCACCGCAGCCCGAAGCTCCGCCGCCGGCTCAGTGCGCCCATAGTCCGCGCTGATCTGGAAGGAATGACGCTTTACCTTAAAATTATGGTCAAAAACCGGCCAAAGCATTCCCAGCGCCGCGTTGGCCCGCCCATATCCCAGCGCGACGGCGGCGGCGTCCGTCCCGCCCCAGATGACCTTCAGCTCCAGCTCATCGATGCGGATCTTCCGCTTCAGCGACCCGCAGGCCTGTCCCACCACCGGAAGCAGCTTCATCAGCCGGGACAGGGTACCGGGCTGGCCCTCTCTGGGCTCCTTTTTATGCCTTTCCGCCATGGGCGGCTTTTCCTTTTTGGGCTTTTTCGCCTTTGACCTCCAATTCCCTTCCAACGCATTTGCCGTGGGAAACAGCTGAAGCTTCACCGGCCCCATCAGAAGGTACGCAAACAGCCCCGCCTGCCCGTAGCTCACCCTCCCTCCCACGCGGATGAGGGAGATGAGCCAGAGGACGGCCAGCACAGCCAACAGCACCTTGAAAAAGGTCATGCCTCCTCCCCCCCAGCCGGTTCGGCCTCGGACGCCTGGGCGTTCTCCGCCTCCCGGAGGCGGCGCAGGGCAGATTCCATCTCCAAGGCAAGCTGGGCCTCCTCCTGGGTGGCGGAGGGCAGCTCCGGCAGCTCATCCAGGGAGGACAGCCCAAAGGCGCGTAGGAAGGTCTTGGTGGTGCGGAACTGCATGGGCCGGCCCGGGACCGCCAGGCGGCCCGCCTCCCGAATCAGCTCCCGCTCCAGCAGCAGTCCCACGGTGTAGGAGCTGTCCACCCCCCGGACCTGCTCAATATATGCCCGGGTCACCGGCTGGAAATAGGCAATAATGGCCAGCACCTCCAGGGCGGGCTGGGACAGCTTGGCGGGCTTGCGGTTCTCCAGCACCTTGCGGATATAGCCCGCCTGCTCGGGGGCGGAGCACATCTGCCAGCTGTTTTCCAGCCTCAGCAGCCGGATGCCCCTGCGCTCATAGCGGTAGGAATCCGCCATGCGCTGGCACACGCTGTCCACCGTCTCCCGGTCCTGCTCCAGGGTCAGGCACAGACGCTCCACAGGCACCGGCTCCCCGGCGGCAAACAGGATGCCCTCAATGGCGCTCTCCAGCTCTTTTAAATCCATTGTGGGCCTCCTCCTTTCGCTGTTGTCACGTCACGCCGCGCCGCGCCCTGTAATTTGCCCTCGCTTCGCTCCAAGCTTCCTCGCTGACCGCTTCTCCGCGCTTCTCCTTGTCACGCTGCAAAGCGGTCAGTGCGCTCGGTCGCTTTCTCTCCGACTCGGCCAAAATCCAGCCCCGCTCCGCGGGCCTTGGGCTTTTGCCCTCGCTTCGCTCCAAGCTTCCTCGCTGACCGCTTCTCCGCGCCTCCTTTAGTAACTCTCCACCGTCACATCGTCATCGCAAAGTCCGCTTGGCTCCGTTTCCCCCTGCCGGGGAAAACTGCGCCCGCTCTCTTGCTTCTCCTCTCCCCACAAAGCCAAAGAGCGGCTTTGCGGGGGCCCCATTTTAATAACTCTCCACCGTCACGTCCACCGATTCCGGCAGGTCGTCCACCGTGCTGGTGACGGTGCAGTCCTCCGCCGTCCCCGCCAGGTGGATGCGGTTGGCCTTGCACAGCTCCAGAATGGCCAGAAAGGTGGCCACCACCTCCGACCGGCTCCGGCTGGTTTTGAACAGCGCCCGAAACCGGGCCACGCCGAACTGGATGAGCCTGTCCAATATGGACCGGGCCTTGTCCGCCACCGGGTAGGGCTCCCGGCCCACAATGCCCTCAAAGGCCGCTGTCGCGGGGGGGAGCCTGCTGTCCGTCCTGGCCAGCAGGCTGCGCAGGGCAGCCAAAATGTCCCCCTTGTCGTGCACATAGGTGTAGGTATTGTTTACCTTCACCGGCTCAGGCTGCTTGGTCAGGTAGTCCCGGCCAAATTCGTACTGCCCGCTCAGCGCCCCGGTGATGTCCTTGATCCTCACATAGGTCTCCTGGCTCTTGTGCTCCTCCAGGGCGGCCATCAGCTCTTCCATCTCGCTCATGGCCACCTCGTCGTCGATGGACAAAAGCATCCGGGTCTTGATATACACCAGATGGGCGGCCATGGTAACGAACTCGCTGGCCACCTCCAGGTTCAGCTCCTCCCGCTGGGCCATCCAGGCCAGGTACTGGTCCAGCAGCTGGGAGATGTTGATGTCCCGGATCTCGATTTTGTTTTTGCTCAGCAGGTGGAGAATCAGGTCCAGGGGGCCGTCGAAGTCCTCCATGTCCTCCTGCTTGGCCTTCACCACCTTGTCCAGGTGGTAGATGGGGGCTTCCATGGCACCCCTCCCTTCTATAACGAGGATATTATAGCAAATTTTCTCTTAGAAAACAAGGGCGGGCCATTGGCTTGTGGGCAATAAACTGGAATTTTTAGCTAAGTCAAATTTCATAATCAATACAAGCTCTATCAATTCTAATGGAATATACAAATTCGCCAAATTCCATGTGCAGTTGTGATTTTTGGTATTCATCTAATGTTTCTATTGTATCGAAGTCAAAAATTAAAGCAACATCATAATTAGAAGCTGGTGTTCTTTCCGCATTTCTAACTATACTAAATTGTTTTATTATCTCTAATTCTCTTAACTTTTCAGCTCTTTCAAAAAATTCAATAATATTCTTTTCTCTATTA
>ERZ808037.360-NODE-360-length-45506-cov-10.813467_pt1 | contig 45506 bp, 38 predicted proteins | sample MGYA00380190_ERZ808037 | MGnify/ENA primary metagenome ERZ808037 (study PRJEB31490, sample SAMN06133399) | mouse gut metagenome | isolation source: J9 | host: mice | place: China: Chengdu | collected 2015-05 ...
ATCCGCTTCAGCGTGTAGCCCAGCGAGGGCAGCAGACTCAGCAGATCCGTGTGCTTGGCGATGTCCAGCTCCGTTTCTGTAAAGCCGTAGGTTGTGTTTGTACTCAAATCCTCACCTTTCCCTGTTATCTGTCCGGTTGGTTCTTATGGTTGAAAAAACGGCTCCGCCTGGAGGCCGTTTGCCGTGCGGGCAGGCTGATTTCCCGTTCAGTCCGCAGCTTCTCCCATAGCGGATTTATTTTGACGGTGACACTCCCACTGTCTGCGTCTATGGTAATATGGGCGGCGGTGACAGGGCTTATGTCCATCAGCAGGGCCAGCTTCTCCGCCATGGGGGATTCCGGACCGCAGAGAGCCTTGTTGGCAGCTGTATGGCCTGGCTGCATATTGTAGTCAATGTTCTGTATGGCCTCTGTTATCGTGCCGCCCGTGATTCTGATGCGGGCTGCCGCCTGTTTCAGCAGCTCCTGGGGGCTGAACTGCCCAAAGTGGAGGGTATAGAGCCGTGTTTCACATCCGTACTCCCGCACGGTGCAGGCGGCCAGAGAGCTGATCGCATCAGGGGTTTCCGGTGTGGGCAGGATGATGAAGCTCTCCCATTCGTCTATTTTGATCTCCCGCAGGGGCGTTCCCGCCTGCAAATAAATTGCCGCGCCCATCATCTCCCACGGCAGCATCCCCTGATCCGTCGCTCCGCTCAGGTCGTACACGCTTTGCAATGTTTCTGGGGTAAAGTGGCAGGAAATAAAGGTAAACGCATTGTACAGGTCCTCTTTCAGCTCGAACCAGAGGCTGTTGCCAAAGTCCAGCAGGTTGCCGTTGATCTCCTTGTTGGGGGCGGGAATGAGCGTGTTTATATGCGCGATAAATTCCTGATTGCTCATCTCACAGGTTTCCCTTGAGGGGGGTTAGGAAGCGAGGCGTAGAACAGGTCCGGACATTCAAACTCGCCTGATTCGACCTTCGCCTGGATTTCCTTTGCACTGTCTCCGGCCCGCAGGCACTCCGCCGCCTTGAGCATCTCGCCGGTGTAGAGGCAGCAGCGCTCCAGGCCCAAGGCAGCCACCTTCGTGGACAGCTCTGAGCTATAGGCTTCTCTGGTTTGGCACAGGCCGTCGTATAGAGCGTCCAGCCTGTCCGCCACAGATGATGCGTTCCACTTCTCATCCGCCCTGAAATGGGCGCGGCGCCGCTTCACGCTCTCACCGGCAAATTCACACCAGATTTGCGCCGTCTCCGGCGGGGATTCCGCAAGAAACGCATGGAACTTTTTGATAAATTCCGCTTGGTTCATATTCTTCTCCTTTCAGCTGAATACAAAAACGGCCGGGCAGGATACTCCTTTTGGGGATACCCTGCCCGGCTGCTTCTCCTGGGGCCGTAATGTTTGCGCTGTCAAGTCCCAACTTTCACGAAATCCGCCTGTCTTTTTCTCCATGTCCGGCATTGCTTTTCCTGGTCTTTCCAGTTACAATGTTCAGCGGTATTGTAAAAAATATGGGAGGTTTTTTGTGCGATGGGACTGGATTATGATCCGTTGTGGGACGAACAGGGACAGCCTCGCCGGGGCTGCACGGTACGGGAGGCACTGGCCTGGCTGACAAGGTTTGGAAGCCACAGTGCGGGGGAGAATGTCTGTGTCAATGGCGTGAGCTATAAGCTGGGCAGTTTGCTCTATGGCCCGGACCGGCCCGCAGTGGCGGACAAGCCCATTTCCCGCGTCTATGACGGCTACTATCGCCAGTTGAACTTCAGCGTTTGACTCACCCTGCTGAGAATGAAAAAAGCCCCCGGCATCCCTTTGGTTTTGGGATGCTGGGGCCTTGTGGCGCAAGGGCTTCAACGGGGCCACACGGGGGTCTCTGCGGCGTTTCAGGGCTTCTCCGGGGGCAGGTCCTCCTCGGAATCATCCTCCTCGGTGGTGGTCCCGATGGGGCTGGCGCTGGCCATGGAGGCGTTGACCCGCTCGGCTTCCTCAGCGGCAGCCTCCTCAGCCTCGACCAGCGCTTCCTCGATCAGGTTCAGCACGAACTCCCGCTGGGTCAGCTTCCTGCCGGTCCGCTGGGTTTCCCGCTCCAAGTGGGCCTTGATCCGCTGGAAGAGCTCCTCGGGGATCTGGAAGGCCATTGTTCTCGTATTGCCGCTCATAGTTGCTGTACCTCCGTTTTTCTTCAGATTGTAGTATTCAATCAGCAGGTTCGTGATGTATTCGCTGGTAGTCTGGCCCGCCGCCTCTCTGGCCTCGCAGACTTGTGCGTGAAGGCTGATGGGTACCTGAGCGCAGAGGTTCTTTTTCTGTTCCATGCTGCCGTGCTCCTTCCTGTTTGTCGTAACGACAGTATAGCCGGAAAGCATTGAGAAAGCTATTACCAACACCACCGAAAAACGCTGAACACATGAAGCATAAGCACCAATGATGGGAAGGGCCCTCCCGAAATGGAAAACCTCCCTCGGAGCGGCTTGGCAGCTCCAGGGGAGGTGTGTTTTTCTTTTTAGAGAGAGGCGGAGAGTTCGAGTCGAGCAGGCTGCTAAAAACTGCCAAAACAGCTCATTTTGCATCTCTGGTGCGTTATTTTACGAACCCATATTCTTCCAACCATCCTGTATTATTCTTATTTTATATTGAAATTCAATCTTTTTGCGCAAAAATCACGAACTGAAGTGCTTGATTTTTGCCTGCATCTTTTTTGTTAATGCAACTTGGTACACCCTGAGGAATTCGAACCCCCGGTCTTCTGGTCCGTAGCTTGTCTGAGGAATTGAAGCGGATACTTTCCAGTTCGCTTGGCGGTGTCTGCTCAGAAATTAAGTACTCTTGAATGCGGTCCGTTCCACCGTTTCCACAGAGAAATTTCCTGTTCCGGGTCAGCTTATGGGTCAGGCTCAACACACACATACCAGACGGAACAACAGCTCATTCGCAATGGTGCCGCACCGCTGCGATAAGCATGATATTTCTTCCTCCCGACTCATTTTCAACAGGATTTTGTGGGGTTGTAGCTGCATAACAGTGATGACTCCGCGCTGGCGACCGCAATGATAATAGCAAGGCCAGTCAGTACAGAGTTGGGCGAGGCTGTCCATCCCAACGGACACTTGAATATGGTTTTCCGTGAACAGGTTTTTTGGACAAGATTATCAGAGTCCCGTCAAACGCAACGGTGGCAGATACGACAGCGTTATTGTCTTCCGGCGGATCTGCCCCAACAGGTGGTTGCAGATCCGCCCTGTCACGGCATTACTAGTGGAATAGGCCAGGTCAAAATCCAGGACTGCAATCAGTAGCACTTCAACTAAACACTGGCCGATGATTGCTGATTCCCTGATACTCACGGGTAAAAATACGCCTGCCTCGTGGATGCGAGTCCTTACCTAAAGGGTCAAGATTGGGGGCCAGGATGCTGTCGCAGACAACAATAATCACCGCCAGCAGGGTCACGACCAATTTATTCAGCGTAGTCAATGGTGTGGCAGCGCTCTCATAAGTCCCGCTGTCTACCTCAACAGCAAAGGCTTTCCAGTTCCCTGGCAGGGAGCTTTTTCCTTTTCTGCTCCTCGTTATAAGCTGTGTTTTGCCCTGCCTTATCCAGGCTTTACCTCTGCCGCAGTCAAAAAAGCAACTCCCGTTTTCGGCAGAAGGTTCGAAAAACGGGAGTCATTTAATCAGAAATCTGTGTCGCCATACTTCTCCATCAGAGCTGTCCGGTGCCGCAGAAAAGTGGTGGAAGACATCTTCAGCCGCTTCGCCGCCTCACGGACGCTGCCGTATTTTTGATAATAGGCATTCAAATACCGGAGTTCCATGCGCTCCAGAAACTCGTTGAGGCCGATGTCTCCCTGAGGCTCCTTGAAGGAAATAGATTTCCGGACCACATTTACCGGCAGGTTTTCCGGTTCGATCACATTTCCGTCTGTCATAATCATGGCCTGCTCAATGGCGTTTTTCAGCTGGCGGACGTTTCCTGCCCAATTGTATTCTATCAGGGTCAGGCAGGTGTCAGGCGACAGGCGCTTATGACAGCCGTTTTTGCCGTTATAATAATCCAGAAAATGCTGGGCCAGGGGGATAATATCGTTCCGCCGTTCCCGCAGAGGCGGGATGTGGATAGGGACCACGTTGAGCCGGTAAAACAGGTCCTCCCGAAAGCGCTTCTCACGGACCATAGCCTCCAGGTCGCAGTTTGTGGCGGCGATGATGCGGACGTCCATTTGAATGGGCTTTGTACCGCCCACCCGGATAAAGGACTTGCTCTGAAGCACATGGAGCAGCTTCGTCTGCATGTTCAGGGACAGCTCGCCGATCTCGTCCAGGAACATGGTCCCGTGGTCCGCCACCTCGAAGAGACCCGCCCGGCTTTTGCTGCCGGCGCCGGTGAAGGCATAGCTCTCGTGTCCAAAGAACTCGCTTTCAAACAGGGATTCCGTAATCGCACCGCAGTTGACGGAGATCAGAGCGTGTTCCGCCCGGCTGCTGTTGCGGTGGATAAAGCGGGCGACCTCATCCTTGCCGACGCCTGTCTCCCCCAGAAGCAGGGTCGTGGAATCCACCTTAGCCACCCGGCTGGCAAGATCCAGGGCCTTCAGCATGGCCTTGTCCTCGACGATCAGCTCGCCCCAGTTCGGCATTTGGGCCTTTAGATTTTCCAGCTCCGAGAGATAACGGTCGGTAAGAACCTTGATTTCCTGAAGCTCGGATTGGAGGCTGCTGATTTCATCCAGATCTCTGTCATTGCAGATGAAAAACTCAATATCGCCGTCTTCATCAAATACGGGATTGCAGGATACATGGGCGCTGCGCCCGGTCCTGGAAAAGGTCTGTACAATGGTGCAGGGCTTTTTTGTTCTGGCCACAATGGCCCCGCAGGACTCGGAGATCAGGCCGCTTCGTACCAGCTCCTCCACCGGGACGCCTACCAGCTCCTCCCGCCGGATACCCGTCAGCTTTTCATAGGCCCGGTTGATCCGCACGGTGACCAGGTTCCGGTCGGATATCTGGATGGCGTCGGTGGCGTTTTCTATGAACATATCCAAGACGCGGTTCTGCTCTTCCAGCTCCCTCAGCCGCTGTTCCAGGGAAGCACCAGGGCAGCGTTCCTTTGGAACCGCCTTCATCTGTGCCATTTTCGGAGCACTCCTCCTCTCTTTTCCATCGCTTTGTGTTTTTTAGAGGACAGATGTCTGCTATAAGCAGGGCATCCTGCACAAAAACTCTGTCTAATCTTTAACAATTCTAACTATATCACAAATACCAGCCACATGCAAGGTCCATTTTAGGGGCAGTTTGACCCTCCGGCTGTTTCAAATATGGAACAGAATGCCGGCTTGCTGCGGGGCTGCACCGTCTGGGCGGGCTGAGAAGAGAGGAGAGAGAAAAGAAATTTACAGGTCCTTTATTGGGCAAACTTCGAGTTTCCCGCCGGGTTTTTCGAAAAAAACCGTCCGGAGGGGAGATTTTCATGATTACAGAAGACGGATGGCACAAAAATTGCTTTATTTGTTATTAAAACGTTCAAGGCTTATCGGCCATGAATTGGACGCTTACATCATTTTCCAGGAGGTATCTTACGTTATGGACGATTGGCGGAAACTCTATGAATCCAAACTGGTTACGGCGGATGAGGCTGTGAAGCACATTCCCGACGGCGCCCGGGTCTTTTTTGGCCATGCGGCCAACGAACCCCCCGTGCTGGTGGACGCGCTGGTGCGGAATTATGAGCAATATAAAAATGTGGAGATCGTTCATTGGGTTCCCATGGGCAGGGGCGAGTACTGTGACCCCAAAATGGCGGGCCATCTGCGGCACAACGCCATGTTTGTAGGCGGCGTCACCCGGAAGGCGGTTCAGGAGGGCCGGGCGGATTACACCCCCTTCTTCTATCATCAGTCCACCCGCTTTTTCACCGACGGCACCTTCCCCATCGACGTGGCGCTGATCTCCGTTACCCCGCCGGACAAGCATGGCTATGTCTCCCTGGGTGTCAGCGTGGGCGGCACCAGGCCGGCAGCCCTCAGCGCCAGGCTGGTGATCGCCCAAGTGAATGACCAGATGCCCCGGACGATGGGGGACTCTTTCCTCCACGTGTCCGACCTGACCTACTGTGTTGAGGCGTCCACGGCCCTGCCGGAGCTGGGCGGCGGTGAGATAGATGAGGTAACCGACGCCATCGGCCGGAATGTGGCCGGCCTGGTAGAGGACGGCTCCACCCTTCAGCTGGGCATCGGCACCATCCCCGATGCGGTGCTGAAGTACCTGGGAGATAAGAAGGACCTGGGGATCCACTCCGAGATGTTCTCCGACGGCGTGGTGGATCTTTACGAAAAAGGCGTCATCACCGGAGCCAACAAGACCCTGGACAAGGGACGGATGGTGGCCGCCTTCCTGATGGGCAGCAAGAAGCTTTACAATTTTGTGGACAACAACCCGGATGTACTGATGCGGACGGTAGACTATGTGAATAATCCCGCCGTGATCTGCCAGAATCCTAAGGTGGTAGCCATCAACTCCTGCCTCCAGGTGGATTTCAATGGTCAGGTGAATTCCGAATCCATGGGGATCAGGCAGTTTTCCGGCATTGGCGGCCAATTGGACTATGTCCGGGGCGCGGCCATGTGTCCCGACGGCAAAGCCATCCTGGCCATGCCCTCCACCGCCAGGCATGGAGAGGTTTCCCGCATCGTTCCCATGTTTGATCCGGGCACCACCGTCACCACCACCCGGACCGATGTGCACTACATTGTCACAGAATACGGCGTGGCCAATCTGCGGGCCAAAAGCCTGCGCCAGCGGGCTAAGCTGCTCATCAGCATCGCCCACCCCAAATTCCGGGACCAGCTGTGGGCCGCTTATAAAGAACGCTACGGCGAGGAGGAGTAAATCATGTCTGCGCGAACGATTGAAGCCATTGGCACACACAAGCTCCAGCAGGTATTCTTATCCGTGGAGGACCACATTGCCGTCATGACGCTGCACAATCCCCCGGTAAACGCCGCCAGCGGCACCGTTCAGGAGGAAATTCTGCTGCTGTGCGATTACATCAACCATGAGGACGACATCTGGGTCTGCGTCATGCATTCCGACCTCAAGACCTTCTGCGTAGGCGTGGACATCAAGCGGTTCCACCAGAGCATTCTGGACAGGGACGTGACCAACGTCCAGGAGGTTTACTACAACGGTGCGCAGGCCCTGTACGACCTGCGGGTTCCCCTGATCTGTGCGGTTCACGGCCATTGCCTGGGCGGCGGGCTGTGCTATCCCGCCGGGGCGGACATCTCCATCGCCGTGAAGGGCACGGTCTTCGGCGCTCCCGAAGCCAAGCTCAGCGTGGTGGGCGGCTGCGGCCACCTGGCCCGGATCATCCCGCCCCAGATTCAAAGGGACATGTGCTACTGCGGCGCCTTCATCACCGCCGAGGACCTCCACGATAAATACGGCGGAGTGACCATGGTAGTAGACGCCCTGGAGGAGCTGATGCCCGCCGCCATGGACAAGGCCCGGGAGCTGTGCAGGCGGGGCCCCCTGGTGCTGCGGTATCTGAAGGCCTGCATGAATGAGCAGGAGGATTTCCAGATGCACCGGAAGAACGAGCTGGAGGTCACCTACACCCGCTATATGGCCCGTCATGCGGACTTCCGGGAGGGTGTGACCGCTTTCCTGGAAAAACGGGAACCCCGGTACAAGGGCGAGTAATCCCCGCATCAGATGTGCGCGCTTACCATTCATATAAATTTTTAGGAGGAACGGAAATGAAAAAGTATCAGAAGATTTTGGCGGCCGCTCTGAGCCTGGCCATGATGCTGGCCTTGCTGTCTGCCTGCGGCGGCGGAAACGGCGCTTCCACCGGCAGCGGCAGTGAAACCTCCGGCGGCAGCGTCCCCAGCGGAGAGGTTATTACCTGGCGCTTGCAGAGCAACTACGCCCTGGACTCCCTGGAGGGCGACATGGCCAAAAACCTGAAGGAAGTGGTGGAGACCGTCACCAACGGCCGCCTCCAGATTGAGCTGTACGAACCCGGCGCATTGTGCCAGGCCTCCGATATTGTGACCTATCTGTCCCAGGGCGCCTTTGACTGCGCCGTAATCTTCGGCTCCACCTACTCCGGCGTGCTGCCCGAGGCGGACCTGGGCTGCGGCCTGCCGTTCGCCTGGGAGAGCTATTCCGAGATTTATGACGCCATGGAGAACTACGGCCTGCTGGACATCATCCAGGAAGCTTATGGCGAGCTGAACATCAAATACTACTGGAACGCCCACGAGCCCAACTACAACACCCTGGCCAACTTTAAGGTCAACAGCCTGGCGGACTACGCCGGCAAGAAGATCCGCGCCCTGGGCGTCTGGGGCGACTACTACGCAGCCATCGGCGCGACCCCCGTCAACATCCCCGGCACCGAGGTGTATCAGGCCCTTCAGCTGGGCACCATTGACGGCGCTCACTACGGCTGGTCTGCCCTCAGCGACTCCAACAATATCCGCGAAGTGGCGGACTACGCCATCTGCCCCTCCCTGAGCTATTGCCAGATGGCCACTGTCGTCAGTCAGGCCAGTCTGGACGCGCTGCCGGAGGACCTGCGCAATGTGGTGGACGAGGCAATCCGTCAGGCAAACATGGGTATCATCGGTCTGGACCATGTGGCCGGCACGGAAAAGAGCGTCCGCGACGCCATCCTGGGCGGATACACCGAGCTGGTGGAGCTGCCGGATGACGTGGTGGCGGAGCTCCGCGAGATTGCCATTACCCAGGTTTGGGAACAGCTGGCCGCCAAAAGCGACCGCATGGCCCGGGCCATTGAGATCATCAAGCAGCAAAACCGCGATTACGGCCGCCAGGTAGATTACTGATCCCGGCGGCGCCCTCCGGCATGACGGGCCTTCCTGTCATGCCGGGCTTTCGGGCCTTTCGCCGGCCCTGCGTGACCGGGGAGAGCGGCCCTCTCCGCCGGTGTTCCATCGTGGAAAAGGAAAGGTATACGAGTATGAAGATATTGCTGAGCGTTTCCAATATCATTGATAAGGTCAACCAGTTCATCGGCAGGCTGTTCTCATGGATTCTGCTGCCCATGATTGTGCTGACCTCCATCGAGGTATTCCGCCGCTATGTGCTGAACAGCCCCACCGTCTGGGCCTGGGAGCTCATTATCCAGCTATGGGGCCTGATGCTGATGGCCTGCGGCGGCTATTGCTACTGGAAGGGCGGCTTCGTCCGGGTGGACGTACTGTATAACAAATTCCCGCAGAAAGCCAAATACGCCCTGGGCAGCATAACCGCCGTGCTGGTGCTGGTATGCATGGCGCTGACCTTCCGCTATGGCTGGAACATGTTTTACGCCTCCTTCACCCGCAACGAGCGCATCTCCTCCGTCTGGGGCTCTCCCATGTGGACCATCCGGTTTTGGGTGGTCCTGGGCTCCGGACTGATGTTTATCCAGGGCGTCAGCGAGCTGATCAAAAACACCGCTGCGCTGATGGGTAAAATGGATCTTGCCAGCAACACCGACGAAGTGGCCGAGGCCATTGAACAGGTCAGGGCCACCGAGCGTCTGCCGGACGGCGAAGACGCCCGGAAAGGGAAGGAGGAGGACGCATGAGCATCGAAATTATCATCCTTTTGATTGGCCTTGTAGCCCTGATGGCCCTGGGCATTCCCATCTGTTTCGCGTTAATGAGTGTGTCTTCCGTCATACTTCTGGCTTTCTTCGGCCCTGCGCAGATGAACATTCTGAACGCCGCCTTTGTCAACCAGATGCAGTCGGATTCACTGCTGGCAATCCCCATGTTCGCGCTGATGGCCTCATTCCTGCAAACCTCCGGCATCGGCAGCGACATCTATGAGTTCTTCCACAAGTGGATGGGCGGCATCCGGGGCGGCCTTGCCATGGCCACGGTGGCCACCACCGCCGTCATCGCGGCCATGAGCGGCGTGGCGGCCACAGCCACCATCGCCATGGGGCTCATCGCCCTGCCGGAGATGATCAACCGTGGCTATGACAAGTCCCTGGCCTGCGGCCCGGTGCTGGCCGGCGGCTGCCTGGGCCCTATCATCCCGCCCTCCACCATTATGATTATTATGGCTTCCTACACCGGCGTGTCTGCCGGGTGGCTCTTCATGGGCGGCGTGCTGCCCGGTGTGGGCCTGGCCCTGATCTTCATGGTATACATTGGCATCCGCTGCATGATCACCCCCTCACTGGGTCCCGCCATCCCCAAAAATGAACGGCCCGGCTGGGGCGAGAAGTTCCGGGTTTTCGGCAAGGTGGTGGTACCCATCGGCATCATCGTGCTGGTGCTGGGCTGCATCTACGCCGGTGTGGCCACGCCCACGGAGGCCTCCGGCGTGGGCGCCTTCGCCTCCTTCGCCTACGCAATCCTGACCCGCAAACTGTCCTTGAAGAGCCTGCGCACCTCCTTGGTGCAGACCATGGAGACCTCCGTCATGCTGATGTGGATTCTCATGGGCGGCGCGGCCTATAACTCCCTGGTGAACATCACCCGGCTGGCCGACGTGGTGGCCAACGCCTTCCGCAGCGCCCAGCTGGACGGACTGCCCCTCATGCTGGTCATTTTCGTTCTGTTCTTTGTGATGGGCATGTTTCTGGACACTACGCCTATCATCATGATTGCGATTCCCGTCCTGCTGCCCATTATCCGGAGTTCCTCCCTGGACCTCCATGCGACGATTCTGATCCTGTGCATCACGCTGTGCCTCGGCATGATTACCCCGCCCTTCGGCATCAACATGTTCTATCTCCTGGGCGTGGCGCCTCCGGGCATTGACACAAAGGTGATGTACAAAGCCGTCCTTCCCTATGTGGCGATTTTCATCGTCGCCTGTGTCTTTATGATGCTTTTCCCACAGTTGATTGTCGCTTTCCCCGATTCTGCAATGGGCTATTAACCTGCCGCGCTCCGGCTGTCGAAAAATCGTTTTCGACAGCCGGAGTAAATTTCCTGAGGGGTTTTCAAAGCCCCGAAAACGTGTGATAAATAGGATACAGGAGCCCCCGTTCCTGTTTTGTGACGCATATACCGTATTAGGAGGAGTTAAGATGCTGGAATTCAAGATGCACACAAATCTGGTTTTTGCCGATACGCTCCGGGAGTTCATGGAAAATGAGAACCTGGGGGAGCGGGACTTTATCCTCACCAACGAATCCCTCTATGAAAGGCGCCTCAAAGCCCTGAAGCTCCCCTGCGGTGTCGCTTTTTTGAAGTCCTACGGTAAAGGTGAGCCCACCACAGCCATGGTAGATGCTATCCGGGCGGACCTGCCCCAGGGGCTCCGCCGCATCGTCGCCATCGGCGGCGGAGCGGTGATGGACACGGCGAAGATGCTCTCCCTCCACACCTCTGCCGGAAAGACCGAGGCGTTGTTTAGTCTCAGCCCCGGCGCGGAGAAGCCCCTGCGGATGTTTGACGTGTACGCCATCCCCGCCACCTGCGGAACCGGAAGCGAGGTTACCAACGCCTGCGCCGTGGAACTGGAGTCTCTGCACACCAAGCGTGGGCTGAACAACGATTTGATGTTCGCGGCCAAGTCCGTCCTGATTCCGGAGTTGCTGATAGGGCTGCCTTACCGGTTCTTCGCCACATCCTCCATGGACGCGCTGATTCACGCTGTGGAGTCCTATCTCTCGCCCCGGTCCACGCCGGTCTCCCGGCTGTTTTCCACCGCTGCCGTCACCATGATTCTGGAAGGCTATTCCTACGTGGTGGAGCATGGACCCACACGCTGGACAGACAGGGCCGGGGAGTTCCAGTTAGCGGCAACTTATGCGGGCTTAGCTTTCTGCTCTGCCGGCTGCGCGGCGGTCCACGCCCTCAGCTATCCCCTGGGCGGGAGCTATCACATTCCCCACGGCGAGGCCAACCAACTAGTATTTGCCGCTGTGTTCCGCAAGTACAAAGAGAAAAAGCCCATGGGCGCCCTGAATGAGTTGGAGGACCTGCTGGGCCGATGTCTGGAGGTTCCGGCGGCGGAAGCTCTGGAGACCGCTTTCCGGCTCTTTGACCAGCTCCAGCCTCGGAAACCTCTGCGGGAATACGGCATTTCCGACAGCGAGTTTCAAGGCTTTGCCGAAAGTGTCACGGCTGGCCAGCAGAGGCTGCTGAGCAATAACTATGTTCCTCTTTCTGAGGAAGATATGGTGGAGATTTATCGCTCAATTTATTAAGAACCTGTATTCATAGCCGGGGGATGCTGGATGGGCGGGAATTTTTCCTGTCAGACAAGGAAATTTTCCACAGCCATTCTGACGGATTGCAAGGGAAATTGACGCGGTATGGAGGGAAAAAGGCCGTTCAGACTGCGTTCAGCGGTTGTGAATACAGGTTCTAAGTGGGAAAGGTGCCTGGAAATGCTCCGTTCGCTGCGCAGGCAGCTGCCTATGCAAAGTGAGCCAAGACGCGGAGACGAGTACACCCAAAAGAGAAGAGTACGTCTCTGGTGCGCCACTTCAACTAATAATGGATGAAGATGGTTCTAACGCAGTTCGATTCCACTACGGACTGACATCGATCCAGTCCACAATCTATAGCTATCTGAAATTCTGCTGCGGCAGCGGGAATGTCTGCACGGTGAACATACGGACCATGGCAACGCTGTGCAACTGTTCCTGCTCCTGCGTGAAGCGGGCGTTCCTTGAACTGCGGGAACGAGGATTCATAGAGGTAAAAGGGGATGCGCAGAAGCTCAGGGGGCGAGCATCGAAGGGAGGGTAGGGATGGAAAAGACGGTCTACAGAAGCTATGAGGAACTGCCGCCGATGCTGACGGGTCCGGATGTGGCGGTGGTACCAGGGGTCAGTCGGACAGGAGCGTATGACCTGGCGCACAACGAGGGATTCCCCGTGTTGAAAATTGGTAGCCAGATCGTGATTCCTAATGGCAAGTTCCTCCTCCGGATTGAAAAGCAGTGTGGTGGGGAAGTGCGATACCCTCGTCTTTTTTCCTCTACACTATGCTCTGGCGAGAAGTATTTCTGAATGCCAGCACTACGATTTGTGAGCCGATCTGTGCAGCGGGGCGGCATCAGTAATCCCCGTACACCCGTGAGGCGACAAGGCCCCGTGTTAGACCGCCGAGAGCGGCAGAGAGACAACGCGCAAGGAGCAAAATCATTCAGTTGATGGTCTGCCACCAATCGCACTCACAAAACGCACTTCAAAGCGCAACACCTGAGTCACCACAAAAACAAACGGTCGAAAAATGTGCAGGATAAAGGCCAGGGGTCGCTTTGGCGCCCCCGGCCAACGGACACTGCCCCGCAGAGCGGGTCGGGGCTTTTCCATAGGTGGTCGGAATTTCAACTTTTTGCTGTGATAGGTAGTCGGAAATCGAAAAGTCAGGGAAGAAATTCCCTAGTTTCAACATTCCGCAAGGTGGTCGTCGCGGGTGGTTTTCTGGCATTTCACGGGAGTCGGTGCGGGGGTCATTTTTCACCCCCTGGGGTCAGTTCGGGGGTCTATTTTCAAAAAAAGCCCGCTGTTGCCCGCTTTTTGTGGGATCCAGGCGGGGATATTTACGGATTTCAGGAGGATCATCATGCCAAGAGAAAAAACAAGTTTGCGTGCGAACCGCCCCTGAGACACAGCAACTTGTCAAAGAGATGTGTCCTCTGAACAGCGGCCGTCCGCTCTTCAAGCTGGCGGTGGAGCAGGGCATGGAGATGAATGTGCTGGCGGCGGGGATGGAGATCAGCGACGACGCGCTCCACAGTCTCCGGGGCCGGTGCGTCCAGAACGTGAAGAAAACCAGCGGCAGCGTCACGCTGGACAAGGCGGTGGAGTACCAGCGGGGCGGCGTGTGACGGAAAGGCGGTGACGCTCCATGCCCCGGATCATATTCAAGTGTCCCTACATCAAGCCGGGGACAGCGAAAGCCGCCGCCCACCTGAACAACTACGTCCGCTACGTTGCTACCCGTGATGGCGTGGAAAAGCTCACGCCGGACAAGGCCGCTCTGCCCGCCACCAAAAAACAGCGGACCATGGTGGAGCGGCTCCTCCGGGACTTCCCTGTGTGCCGAGGGATGTTCGAGTATGAGGACTACCAGTCCTCCCCCACCCGCGCCGCTGCCTCGGGGTTTATCTCCAGAGCCATAGAGGACAACTACGACCAGATTGCAAAACGGGAGAACTATGTCAGCTACATTGCCCAGCGCCCTCGTGCGGAGCGGCTCGGCGCGCATGGCCTGTTCAACGGCACAGGCGATATGCTGGAACTGTCCAGGATCGCGGAGGAGGTGGCAAACCACCCCGGCAACGTGTGGCTGCCCATCATCTCCCTGCGCCGGGAAGACGCTGACCGGCTCGGCTACGACAACGCCAGACAGTGGCAGGCCCTCCTCTCTAACTATGCCCCGCAAACCGCGGACGCCATGAAGATACCCTGGGAGCAGTTCCGCTGGTACGCCTCCTACCATGACGAGGGGACACATCCCCACGTTCACATGGTCTGCTACAGTACGGATGGGCGCTCCGGCTTTCTGGATCAGGAGGGCATCGCCCGGATCAAGTCCGGACTGGCAAAGAATATCTTCCGTCAGGAGCTGACGGAGATCTACCGGCAGCAGACCCAGCGACGGGATGAGCTGGTACAGCAATCCGGAGAGGTGATGAAGGAGCTGATCCGTCAGATGCTCTCCGGCACGCTGGAGAACCCGCGCGTCGAGCAGCTCATGAACGAGCTGACCCAGCGGCTGAAAAGCACCTCCGGCAGAAAGCAGTACGGCTATCTCAAAGCGCCGCTGAAGGCTGTGGTGGACGAGATCGTGGACGAGCTGGCAAAGGACTCCCGTGTTGCCTCCGCCTATGACCTGTGGTATCAGCTGCGGGAAGAAGTGCTGCGGACGTATCGGGATGACCTGCCGGATCGACTCCCCCTCTCCCGGCAGGCGGAGTTCAAGCGAATCAAGAATGTGGTGGTAGAAGAGGCGGTGCGTCTGTGTGAGCACACCGAGGTGTTCACGCCGGCGGATTCCCAGGAGCCGTCTCAGGCCGGCGAGGACGCCAGTCCTGAGCCAGAGGCAGAACCAGCGGATACACCGGAGGCAGGTGACGAAGCGCCGCCTGTCGTGGTGTGGAGTGACCGGTACAAGCGGGCACGGACTTTTATGCATGGGGATGACGATACGCCCCAGGATCACAAGCAAGCCTATCGCCTCTTCATGGAGGAGGCCCTCGGCGGCAACGCTCTCGCCATGCACGACCTGGGCAGGATGCTTGCGGACGGTGTTGGCATAGACGCTGACGCGGAGCAGTCCCATGCGTGGTACGCCAAGGCACTCTCCGCCTTCCAGACCGTGGAGCAACAGCGTCCCAACCGCTACATGGAGTACCACATTGCTAAGATGTACACCAGTGGTCTTGGGACAGAGCAGGATGACGTTGCGGCTGCGAAGTGGTTCTCCCAGGCGGCGGAGCAGGGAAATCAGTATGCCCAGTACGCCCTCGGCAAGCTGTACCTGCTGGGAAAGGATGTTCCGCAGGACAGAGAATCCGCCGTCCGCTGGTTCACACTGGCGGCGGAACAGGGCAATGAGTACGCCCGGTTTTTCCTCGACCACATGGATGACTCGCCCTCCCTCTTCGCCAGCGCCACCTGGCTCCTCCGCCACATGGGCCGCATCTTCCAGGAGCAGGCCCCGCCGCCGGGCGGCGGGATCTCCTTTGTGGACAGCAAGCTGAGACGAAAAATCAGAGAGAAGAAAATCGCCATGGGCCACAAGCCGGACGACCATGAGGAGCAGGTTCAGCAGCTCCGATAATCGCCGCTCCAGAAGCCAAACAAAACGAGCTGCCCTCCAGGCACGGAGGCAGCTCGTTTCTCTTTCGCTCAAATTACCGTATCTCCACGAACCCCATGATCAAATCAACTGCTTCCGCTGTCAGGGGCGCAGGCGCCTTCTCTACAAAGGAAGCGTTGCGGCTGGTCAGGTCCAACATCCTCGCCTGATCACAGAGCACCACCCCGTCAGTCTTCGTTGTGTCATCCAACCGGATGTGAAACGGATGCCCTTTGTCAGTGTGGGTGATCGGACAGACCATCGTCAGGCTGCTGACGCGGTTGAACAGGTTGTTGCTGACCACAAGCGCCGGACGGCGTCCCTTCTGCTCATGGCCGGCCTGGGGATCAAAGTCCAGATAGACAATGTCCCCCTGCTCAAAAACGGTCACCACACCTCGTCACCTGCCCCTTTGCCCCAGTCGATCTCCTGTGTCTCCAGACGGGGAATCTCGTCAACAGGCTTGCCATAAAAGGCGACCAGCCGTTCCTCCAGCGTGCGGTGTCCAGCTGCGGCCTTTTTAATCTGGATGCCATCATCGGACTGGATCAGTTCGACCCGGTCGTTCTCCCGCAGTCCAAGCGCGTCCAACAGCGGCTTGGGGATTCGCAGTCCCTGACTGTTGCCCCACCGTTGTATCGTAGCATACATGAGAAACACCTCCCCAAAGAAGTATATACAAAGTATAAACAAAAGTCAAGTGAACATGCACAGCAACGAAAAGAGGTGAAGAAAGTGTCCTATGTCCATTTTACGAGGAGCAGTTTAAGACCCTTGAGGAGCAAAGAGGCACCGCCCAATTCGGGCGGCGCCTCTATGAGGTTAGTATACGTTTTCCTATTTACTTACCATATGCCCTATAAAGGAATGTCACGATCTGGCCACGGGTACACGTCCGGTCGGGGCTGAACGTGGTTGTGCTGGTGCCGCTGGTAATCCCTTTCTGCACAGCCCAATAGACAGCTTGATAGCCAAACCCCTCTATGGGTACATCCATAAATAACTGTTTCTCTCCAGTTGCCGGGTCAAACGTCGGGTCAGATGCTTTCCACATGAAAAATACTGCAGTGATACGATCGCAGGGCAGATTTGGGTTGAATATTCCTTCATTTCCAGCAATCAAGTCGAGTTCCGTTGCCCATAACAATGCTTTGTAATAGTAATCGCGCTCTTTAATATTGGAATATGGATTTTTAATTGTAGGTTCCGGAGATCCCTTAGAACGCCACAAGAAGGTAAGTATTTGTCCCACGGTACAGTTTTCATCGGGGGAGAAGGTTGTAGCCGAGGTTCCACTGGTAATATTCCCCTTTACAGCCCAAGCTACTGCGTCTTCGTAATACGCCCCTGCCACCACGTCGGTAAAAGCAGTTTTATTGGAAGCCGCAGGTGCTGCAGGTTTGTTCGGAGTGCTGGGAGCAGTAGAAGTAAACGGGTTTGCGGCAGCATGTTCTTCGTCTGGAGTATAAAACGCGATCGTGCCTGTATGCCCTTCCATGCTAAAGTTATCCCCAGTAAATGCGGTAAGGTGGCAAGGGAACACCCACAAAACGTTAGCGTCGTTCATTTCATAGGAACGAAATCCTTCACCGCCAGTGCCATATATCTTAAGAGAAGGTGTTCCATCGTTCCAAACCACGTCCCAAGATTCGTCAACTGGAAACATTACGCCGTTTGGCGCTGTCACGACCGTCCCAGCAGGAACAGCGTAAATTACGTCAATTTCATTTTCATCCGAAAACATAGAATGTCCTTCAAAAGAGTTAAAGGGCTGGGTAGTTCGGTCAATCGTGTACAGAATTGAGTTTGAAAGTGTGTAGGTATTGCCTTCGGTGTCGGAGACTGCGGAACTGCCCACAGTCCCTGTGGGGCCATCCGTTTTTTCGGCGGCACAGGCTGGAAGTGTCAGGCCAAGGCATAAGGCCAACGCAAAAAATAGTGTTTTCTTCATGTCTTCTTCTCCTTTGTTTTATTAGGGGTTTTCTCCCCCTGCCTCAATGGTACTTGCCCTTGGGGGTGGACTTCTCGGCCCCCGCAGGCGTTCCCATCAAGACAACAAAAGCGGCGCAGGGGTATAAATCCCTACACCGCCGAAGCTACGCACACGCTCACCAGATTTCCCCATTGATTATTGTCGGGGAAACCGTTATAATGGGCTTTAGGCGCAGATAATTTCTGCTGTGTGGGACTGGAGTTAACTTGCTTCCTGCATAGGGCCTTGGAGGGTTGCCCCCCTCCTCGGCCTGCCTTATATGCTTCTGCTGCCTCGCAAGCATATTTTGCACTATTTCGACTATATACGCAAGCGGTTTTTTGTTTTTGAAAGCGGGTTGCTGTGCCGGCGGCTAGGTGGCCCGCCACGGATGGCGGCTGGGCGCTCATCGGCGGCTGGGTGCACGGCGGGGAATTGGGCGCAGACCATCGTCACCGAACACAGCCGCCGCATACTGGATGGATTGACCGTCCGGAACGCCGTCACAGCCCCCGCACATGGCATGGAAACGGCGGAAAGGGGTAACACTGGCCTCTCACCGCTTCAAAACACCAAATCAGGTATATTTCTTTGAATATGATACCACAGATTCCCAGGGGCACAAGGCAGATTCGCCTTGCGCTCCTTTTGTCCATCAGGTAAAGATAAGTTCAGCGTGAACGATTTCCGTTGCTCTGTCACGGATGTTGTTCATACGCCCCTCCCAGTCCATTTGATTTTCACTTTTAAGTTGCTCCGTAATGCATTCCTGTTCCGCCAGTTGTTTCAGCTTTTGAAAAAACATAGTTTCGGCCTGGGTATCCGTCTCAGCCAAATGGCTGTCCAGCTTGCTGCTGAGAAGCAAGGCGGCATAGATAGGCTCCCGCTGTACTTCCAGGTAGTGTTTCCTCCGCTGCCCCCAAATGCCAACAGAGACACTTTCTGGTGTGGAGAGATGGCGAGCTAGCAAGATCATCAGCGGCAAATCCGCTGTTCTTTACAAATTACTCCACGCCCAATGCCTTAAATACCGCATCCTCTGCGCTGCTATAGAAAATCAGGCTGAAACTGCTGATGAGGTCAGCGGGGACTGCCGCCAGGTCTACGGCTGAGGTCATGGGCAGCAGCACTTTTTTTGCTCCGCTGTCCATGCATACCTGCAGCGCACTTGCAAGTTCATCCACTTTCATCATCGTTCCGCTGATGCTGATCTCGCCCAACACTGCCAGGGAACTCAAGGCCGGCCTCCCCAAAGCGATAGAACAGAGTGCAATCAGAGTGGGCAGCGCGAGCCTGCTGGTCATGCCAATTCCCTGCAAGTCCTGATAGTTCACGATGTAATCCTTCGCTGTCGTGCTGACTGCGCCGCTGATACGGTTCCTATTTGCTTTCAGGAAATGGAACGCCGTGTTGGCAGCCTCCTTGCAATCACGGTCAGCTCCAATGCCTGTGCGCTCAAACCTGCCGCTTCCGGGAAGCATCTGGCTTTCCAGCCGGAACACACCAATCATACCGGACCTGCCGCGTCCAACTGTGTAAACCTGCCCCGGATTACACATCCCTTCCGGAATGAGTTTTCCGCCTCCCTGTTCCGGGACGGACACATAGTGTTCCTCAAATGTCTCGTTGTCAAGATACGAAAAGTTTACATCGTAAAACTCCATGCCGCCCAGTTTTTTCAGCTGTTCCTTGACGCGGCGGCGCAGTTCCAAGGAAAGAACCAGAATCTCCTCCAGCTCTGCCTTTGAAAACGCTCCGTCCGGATAGAGCAATTTCAAAAAACCGCCAACCATTTTTCGGACGGCAATCGTGTCCCGCTGATTCAGGTTTTTGCCCAGCCGGAAATATCTGTCCAGAGCATCCCCATACTGCTCTTTGCGCAGCTCACGGAGATATTCTGCCAGGAAATCCGTGATAAAGCCATAATCATCCGTGAAATGCTCCGGGCGGAACTTGGGAATTTCCCACCCGGGGATATAATGGTTTACAGGCCAAATCCGAAGTCGCCCGAAAAAGCGATATCCATAAGCATCGGATGGCGGAAAACCTCTAATCCTGTTTGATCGTCGCATATAACAAGGAAATACTTCCTGTCCCTGTCATAGCGCTTGTCTTTGAACTGAAATTTCAGTCTGAATACGCGCTTTAACGCATTCTGGTCACGGCTGTCCGCAATATAGCTGTTCTCGTTTGAAATGCGCTCATGGTCCTCCGACACGAAGAATATTTTATAAGCCGCAGCCTTGACGGTATCGCTGACAGGCTCCGACTGGATAAACTCCAGTATGGTGATTTTGTTCGTTATTTTCTGGACCATACTGACCAGGGCAATTCCGGCGTTCTTTGTTTCAATATGCCCTTTTTCCATTCGTATGTCGATGACCGGCGTCAGCATCTCCTGCGGAGAGGACCCGCCGTGGACATAGTTCTGCCCGCCGCCGGCCTTGAACACGCTGCTGCCGGAAGGAACGGACACGACCTTGGCGTCATCGTTCCGCAGCATCCTTCCTAAACGCACATTTGAGACTCCGTCGTCCACAACAGGCCCGGAGGACACAATGAACCGGCGGTTCACAAATGCCTCCTGGCTGCCTGCGCCGCCGATCTTGTCGCTCTCACGCAGTCTGTCCCGCTTATAGAGAAAGCCGTGATCGGCGGTAACGACAAAATGGATGGTGTTTGCCCCGACTGCTATCCGGTGAATCAAGCCGGCAATTTCCTGGATTGCTTCCTCACAGGCAGCAAAAACCTCATGCTCTGTATTCTGTTTATCTCCGCGGGCGTCAATCTGGTTATGGTAGATGTAGACGGCCTGTTTCCCCGCAATGATTTCCCGCAATTCCATTTTTTTGAGCGCCTTCACATCATCATATTGGACGCACACACTATTGGGGACATAGGACTGCAAAACCTTTTGACGTCCGGCCAGGGTGTCACAGAGGACGCCGTCCGCCAGCACCTGGTAATCGTCCGTCATGGTCAGGGTCCTGTGGGGGAGCAGCGCCGCCATTCCCAGCCGGGTAAAGGAAGGCAGCACGCTAAGCTGAACTTCCAGCTTTGCGGAAACGCACTTGGGGGCGTCCTGCATCCTCTTGAACAGTTCCTGTCCGACCTCAAAGCGAAGGGCGTCGGAAATGATGACGACAACACGGTCCTTTGCATCCTTGACGTACCGGGAAAAGAAGTCTAACTGCATGGGAATGCCGGTCAGCGCCTCTTCTTCGGCCAGTCCCGCATTCCATTTCGGGAGCAGTCCGGCAAGGAACTCATTGGTATAGATATTTTCCGCCAGCTCCCGGAGGGCTTCAAAATCAGTTGCGTCGGAGAGCCGGTCATAGGCGAGATAGAACCGCCTGTATTCGGAATCAAGCCGGCAGTCCGTTTCCAGATACCTGTCCACAATGGCCCTGAAGCCGTCCGGGCAGTTATAGGCGGCGGCAGTAATCAGATGGTATGCGCTGTCAAGGAGGATATAGGACTGTTCCATCTGTGCGCCGAAGTGCATCTTCCGCCGTTTTTCGCAAATCTGCGGAATGGTCAGGGAACCCAGCTTCGCGCCCGTGTCCTCATTCAAAAGCCTGTCCGTCAGCCACCGAATAATGATCCTGTCCAGGCAGAGGAATGTATCGCACTCTAAGAAGCTCTCCGGCAGATATCCGGCAAAGACCGTTTCGGCATTCAGCCCCCTTGCGGCATGGGCGGACAGCGCATCGTAGTGTTCCCGATAGAGCACGCTGTTCATCAGGTTATCCAGAAAGGCGATGATATTGCCGGATTTATAGGATACAAAGGGCTTCCACGGTTCCGGCAGCTCCGCCCCGATATATTTTGCGGTATAGGTCACAAACATGGTGACGGCCAGCTTTTCCAGGGTGGGCCTGACATCGGTATAGCCAAAATGCTGCTCGCAGAATTTCCAGAAGGAATCCAGCAGGTCATACCGTTCAAACTCCGCCAGGAAGCTGTTTTCCTCCAGTTCCCCGCCGGTCAGCACCGCCCGAACCACCTCGTCAAAGGAACAGGTGCGGAGGCCGCACAGGGCGGACATCAGACCCACGAGGATATTCTCCCCGTGATAGCGCTCAATCTCCAGGTCATAGAACCGCTGGGCCCGCTTTTTCTCCGCCCAGAACTTCATGTGCTTCTCAATGAGCGGACGATACCGCTCGTCAATGCCCAGGTCAGCGGAGAGGAGCGCCGCCCGGTCCGCGAAGAACCGTTTGGAGTAGAGAAGGGTGTCCTCCAGATGGTTGCCGGCAACATCCGGCTTTGGAAACGGCGCATAGATCAGGTAATTGGTGGTTGTGTCCACACGCTCCAGAAAATACTTCGTGTAAAACTGATTGTCCGGCCGCAGATAATATATTTGGGCATTTTGAAGCGCGATGCTCCCGATATCCTCGGCAAACTCGGCCCTGTCATCGTACCAGAACACCAGTTTTCGGGTATCTCCGGCAAATTCCGCATTCAGCCGGTCTGTGATCTGCTTTAAGCTCAGTTCTGCCATGCTCTACCTCACATTACTTCTTCCCCATGATATTCCTGGAATCCGCCAGCACCTCATAGAATTTGCCGTCAGAGGCGGTCTGTATCCTGCGGTAGTTGACCTTCACCCCGTCGTCCAGGTCCAGCTCAATCCGGCTCAGGGCCAGGTGGCTGATCTTCCCGTCATACTCGCGGCACTCCTTGAGCTGCTTCTGGAGCTTTTCCTTGCGCTTTGCGGAGGCGGCCACCTCACGGGGATTTTTGCTGTGGTCGATCATGTCCTGCATCCGTTCGATCTCGCTCTCATAGACCCGCTGCATCCGGTGGAGATAGTCGATGCGCACGTTGCCGACGGTGTCCGGCGTGCAGCGGTGCAGATAAATCAGCGCCTTGAAGCCGTTCTGTTTGCCGCTGTCAAAGAGCCAGTAGATGGGACGCTTCTGGTAAATTTTGCAGTGGTCGGCAAAGAAATCCTTCAGGAAGTAATTGCGGATGACCTCCCGGGAGGTGGCGCCCCTGTTCCCCAGGGCCCCGGCGATGAAATCCAGATTTTCCTCCAGGGTGTCCGGGCCGTAGACCGCTTTGAGCCAGGCGCACAGCAGGCCGACAATATCGTCGTCCAGATAGTCCTCGTCGGTGATGGGGAGGATGCCGTCCGCGTCGGGGAGAAATGTGCTGTACCTGGAGGCGTCCCACTCCCCGCCGGCGTAGGCCAGGCCCTCCGCATCCAGGGAGTACCGCCCGAACAGACAGCCCACGGCGTAGGACAGCAGGCTGCGCACATCCCGGCCCAAATCCGCTTTGCGGACAGTCACGTCCTTGTCCTCCACCTCGGGGGTCAGCTCGTCCTGGAGGCCGTAGATGTCGATGAAGATGCGGTTGAGTTCTTCCTCGTTGGCCTTGAGCTGATTAAAGCGCTCTTCGCACTCTTTTTCCCACGCCGCAAACGCCTCCGCCACTGTGGACGCCCCGCGAACCAGCGGATGGCGGGTGAAGTCCCAGGAGGTCTCGAAGGAGTCCCAGTCGGCCTTAGAAAAGAGCATATTGTTTTTAACTATTTTATTTACATATTGTACCTTGTCTGCTTCATATATAAAGGGAAATTTTGCTATATCGCCCCATTGAAAGTGAAGCGTTTTACACAGAATTTTAACGTACTCATTTGCTACATTTGAATTCAGGTAACCAGCAAGATAATATCGAGCATCTTCTTTATCTGCATAGATCATTGGACCAGCAGAACATGCGATAGCTCCTGGAGGGAAATCACGAAATGAGATTTTTCCAGAAGATAAGTCTGTCCAAACCAATCCTGGCTTGAAGTAGTATTCATCACTTCCGCCACTGAATCCCGGGAAATTTTTTAATGCAAACCCATTGTTATCATAATCTAAAACGTAATCCCAATTTCCATACCATTTTCGGTATGCTCCACCCTTACTAAAGGCAACCCATCTGTTAGGATAGAACAGGTAATTGTTATTCAGTTCATGCCAAAAGCGAAGAAACCTATCGTTATCACCTGTGCTTATTCGCATTCTTTGGGTGCAATAGTCCCCCACCTTTTCTTGTCCAAATAAGGACATCAGAGCTGACGACATAGAATACGCCACCGGCGCACCGGGGATTTTGGAGAAGTTATCCTGCTGGGCAACATAGCGATTCTCACCCGCAAGGAACATCTCCTCTTTCCCCTGCTGGGTGACCGGCTCAATCAAACGGCAATACATACCCTGATAGCCTTTGGTATGGCTTTTCCGCATGACAAAGCTGGTGGTCTGCACCACCTCGCCGCCGATTTCCTCAAAAGCCCTCGGTCCCAGATGGGCCATATTGACGGTATCCACTGTCTGCAATTTGGCCCGCAGCTTTTCAAAGCTGGACAGGAACATCCAGGCGTGTTGCGTAATCATGGCTTGACAGCCGTTTTTCCCGGTAAGCTGTCCGCACCGCTCCATAAACACGGCGAACAGGTCGGCTTTGCTGTCCGGGAAGTTTTTCTTCACAAACTCCGCCAGTTTCCCATTCATTCCTGCCCCGCCCATATACGGCGGATTGGTCACCACCACATGATACTTCTGCGCCAGCAGACAGCGGTAATTCCAGATATTCAGCCGCCGTTCGTAGTCCGCCAGCTCGAACACGGTCTGGGGATCCTCCGGCATCTCTCCCGGGCCGTCCACCATGACCAGAGAACCGAAGTTCTCCCCGTCCTCGTCCCAGGCGGTACAGTAGACCTTCGGCTGAAGATTGCGGGAGAAAAACCGTCGGTCATACTGCCGGGCCTTCATCATCACGGAAAAATAGGCCAGCTGGGTGGCCCGCTTGTCGATGTCCAGGCCATAGAGGTTGTGCCGCACGATGCTCTGGGCCGCGTCCCTGCCGGAATAGCCCTGGCTTTCGTAAATCTGCATGAGAACGTCAAACAGGTAACAGAGGATATGCCCGCTGCCCATGCAGGGGTCGATGCACCGGAGGTCCTCCGGCGTCAGGGCGGCGTACTCCCGGCGGATTTCCGCCAGCTGCGCCTGCACCGCCGGTTCCTGCTCCGCCTCCTCCAGGTAGTAGCTCCAGCCCGCTTTCAGTCCGCTGTCCGGATGTCCCTCCGCCCACAGGCGGCCCAGGCTGTTTTCCACCATGTAGCGGACAATCCAGTCCGGCGTGAAGAGCTGGGTAGCGGCGGGAATCTCCTCTTTTTTGATTTTCTGCCCGGAGGGACGGCCGAATACCGCGTCCTTGGGCTCCGTGTTCCAATACTGGTACAGCCAGCCGATGATTTCCACCTGCCCGCCCTTTTCGACGTTGAAATCGTCCTCGTCAATATCGTGGGTCAGGCGGTAGACCACGCCGTCCCGGTCCGTCACGGACACGCTGAGAAGAAGTTCGGTATAGTCGCTGGTCTTCTCAAACAGGCCGGGCAGGATTTCATTCAAGGCATTGCACTGCTTAATGAACAGCAGGCGGAACAGCTCGTCGATCTGGTTGTCCTGTTTGAGCCGCAGCACCGTCTGCTCCTCGTCCGGGGTAAAGGCCAGCTCTGCGTCAAACGGCGTCGTCACCAGATCCGGCTCCAGCTTTCCGGAGTCGGAGGACAGCACACGGATGTGGGAAGGGAGATAGTCGTTGACCTCCATAAACCGGACGGCAATCAGGCGGTTGAACCAGGTGTAGGCCGCCTCTTCCACGATGTACTGATAGGCGGTTTGGTAGTCGGACTTCTGCTCCTTCCCGCGAATGGCCGACACCAGCTTCCGGCGCTGATGGAGGGCCTCGCCGCTGACGGAATACGGCTCCGCCGTACCGATGGCATAGAATTCCGTATCCTTGGTGGACTGCGGAAGGGCGGCCTGGATGCCGTCCTCCGTGACCCCCAGCAGCCCGGCCCGGTAGCGGATATCGTCAAGGAGCTTGTTCCGCGCCCAGATGGAGAAATTTTTGATGGATGTTTTGTTCATGACCCATCCCCCTTAAAACTCAACATTGATGATGGTGTCGGCGTCCAGCTGCGCCGTCAGCTTCTCCCGCAGCTGCGCCAGATACCTGTCCACGTCTTCTGCGCTCTCCAGCCGCCAGGAGGCCGTGCCGGTCATCTGCCTGATGGGGACCCGCCTGGTTCTGCGCACCTTGCAGACGGCGGGGGGCTCCGGCGCGGCAGACGGCGCGCCGGTCTTCTCCGCCTGCCTCTCCGCGCCCTGCTTCTCCGCGCCCTGCTTCTCCGCGCCCTGCTTCTCCGCGGCCTTCCTCTGCGCAAGCTGCACATCCATTGTGTCCATCTCGCCCAGCAGACGCAGCTTCAGAGCCTCGGCCTTGTCGCCAAAGCTGCGCAGGGTGGAAACATTGTTGCAGCGCTCCGCGCCGTCCCGAAGCTCCCGGAACTGCTCAAAGTAACGGCTGCGCTTCTGCTCCTCGTATTCCTTTCCGGCCAGCACGTCAAGGACCCGGTTCATCGCCTGGCCGATGGAGTCCAGCACCGGCGCCTGTTCGGCCTCCAGCACCTTTCTGTAAGCGGCCATGAACTGATCCCGCAGTCCGGGCAGCCTGGGGATGCTGCCGTAGGGCTTTTCCTGCCGGACAATCGAGCGCATCTGCGCCACAATATCCTCCAGCGCAGTATCCACGATATAGGTCTTGCTGTCGTCGTAGATCGCCAGCATGTCCAGGGTCCGCGTGAAAATCTGCTGCTGCTCCCCGGCAAAAAACGCATTCAGAGGGTCGTAGTCCTCCGCAAAATCCATAAAGTCGTCCCGCATTCTGGAGACGGCGGAGAAGAATTCCGTCGGGGACTGAAGCTGGATTACCGCCAGCATCAGCTTTTTGCCGTCTGCCAGGACCCTTTTGCCGGGGTACGGATACTGACTGTAACGGACTTCCAGCTTTTCCATCTCGTTGCAGGCGTTTTGTGCGTATCTCCGGAAATTCGACATGATGGCGTCCTCATCCTCGGTGGAGCCGGCGGTATGAAATACCTCCTTCATCACATCGCGGACCGCTTTTTTCTCCTTATCGGATACCCGGACACGCTCCTCCATCAGCAGCTTTTCTGCAAAAGCCTTCCTGGTGATAAAGCCGATGATCTCTTCATCGGATTTGTTATTGAGACTGACCGGCGCGCCATTCACGGTAAACGCCAGGTCCCCCCGCTTGAACAGGCGGGCAGCAAGCCAGTGGACGTCGTCCTCCACGTAGCCATAGGGAGCTTTCATAAAGCGGTCCTTCACCGTTTTCATGGAGGTTTTCATATGGCTGCGGGAATTCATGGCGATAAAGCTCTGCAATTCGTCCAGCGCGTGGCTGTTCGCCTCCGTGCCGCCCTCCAGCGCAAGGGAAATCTGATTTGTGCTGCGGAGCATTTTGCGGATGTCCGCCTCGCTCATAGCCGTGTCGATGTAGGAGAGCTTATGATAGACGGTCTGCACCAGCCGCCCGATGGCCTCGTTGATCCGGCCTGTCACTTCCTTCGCGGAAAGGCGGGCAACGTCCCCGTTCACATAAATGACGGCCTCCTTCATGGCTTCGGTCAGATACAGCTTCGCGTTGTCATACCGCTCCCGCATTTCCACCCGCTTGGCCTCTTTGATGGACTCATACTTTGTCAGCTGGAAGGTGCCCGGTCTTCTCAGGAACCGTTCGATCTTCAAATATGCCTGCATTTCCGTCAGGAATGCGTCGTCGTCGGGGAGAACAGCAAGCACCTCCCTGCCCTGGCCGGACATCATGCGCAGGGTCGTGTCATCCGTGCCGCCGTCATACCACGGGGTCAGGACACGCAGCCCAATATCATAGCTCTGGGTGGCTTTATAGGGCCGGTCATCCACCGCCTGATTGTAGGAAAAACCATAGCGTCCGTTGAACGCCGGATAGCGATACCGCTTGTCCTTGCAGATGTCCTCAAAAATCATCTCCGCGATTTTGGTGATGACCTCCGGCATTTCCACGTTTTCTTTTTCGATTTCGTTGTTGATCTCCTGCTCCTCGTCCGTCAGGAACACATACAAACTGCCGTTCTTCTGAACCAGCGCCTGCCGGACCAGCACCTTCAGTGCCTCCTCAACCTGGCTTTTCAGTCCAATGCGGTCATCCTCAATGGTTTCCACCATCAGGCTGGTGAGATTGTCGATATTTGCTTCAATTTCCAGCACGTATTTAATCATAAACAGCGTTTTCAGGACGTTGATGGCAAACACATCGCCGTCTTTCCCCTCTGGGTTGATAAAGCTGTTGTCGTATGCTTTGAGGATAACGCCCCTGTGGCTGTGGTCCAGGAAATTCTCCAGCGCGTCATAGAAGCGGTGGAACGGCACAAGGACGCCCACTTCTCCCAGCTTAAGTTTCGCGGCGGATTCCTTGAACAGCGCCAGCATAGACCGTTCGCCCTCGGACAGATGCTTGCCGGAGGCGCCATGGGTGCGAATGGAGGTGAGGACGCTGGCCAGGAGGTTGAACTGGTAGGGAACAAAGGGGTAGACCGCCGCAAAGTCCTGGGCGCCCGCATACAGTTTTTTCTCGACCCCGTCGTTGAACACGATCAGGTTCTTGATAATCGTCGCCTTTTGCTCGAACAGAAGTTGGAGGGTTTCAGACGCTGTATCCGTCTTTTCAAGAATTCTTTTCTTGATGACGGCGTCCACATTGGCGGAGGACAGGGACAGGCGCGTGTCAAAGCGGCCCTGAATTTTGGAGAAATCCCGGCCCTTCACTCTTGTGACAGAATCAATATCCTGCTGGCTGGTCACAACAATCCAGGCGCGGCCCTGACATGCGCGCCCAAGGTCCTCCGTCACCGTTTGCAGATTCAGCATGAGGTTGCTGTCTTCACCGATGTACTGGCCGATTTCGTCCACCAGAAATACAATATGATGGTTTTTCCCCTTGCTGTCCAGATAGGCGCGGACACGCTTTGCAAAATCCTCAATGCTGATGGCGTACGGTTCCGCCGCTTTCTCGCACCAGTTGCGGGCGGCGGCCTCGCTCATAAAGCCTATGGCGGCAAGCGCGTCCACAACACTGTCCTGAATGAAATCGAAGTCCTGACGGGATTCTTCCCAGGACGAGCCATACTCCTCCGCAAACGCCGCCTTGAACGCCTCATAGCGCCCATCCTCCGTCAGCTTGCGTTCCAGGTCCGCCACATGAGGCATCGCGCCGCAAAAGCCCAGCTTTTCGTTGAATACCTTCAGGAAGACATTGACGATAGCGTCCTTATTCTGCTTTCCTCCCGCATCGCTTTTGGAATCTATGTTGAACAGAATGACGTCCGCAGATGTGTCAGCCGCAAGCCGCATATCCGCCAGCACCATGGGATCATGAATCTTCTGATCCTCCACGAAGTAATCCAGCGCGGTTTTCGTCCCGACGCGCTGGTTCCCCAGCAGATAGGAGAGAATTTTCAAAAAATGGGATTTACCGCTTCCGAAGAAGCCGGAGATCCATACGCCCATTTTCGGCGTCGTTCCCACAATTCCCTTTTTATACGCCGCGAAGAAATCCCGGAAATGCTTCTCCAGCTCTCTTGTGACAACATATTCCTCCAGCTCCTGGGAGACGTTCGTTTCTTCGCCCTGCCCCACAATGATGACGCCCTGGATCTCACGGTCGATCTTTTTCGCAAACAGTTCTTGAATCTGCATTGCCGCACCTCCACTATTTCACAAGCCGGAACGCCCGGTAATAATTATCATCCTTTATCTCGTTGAACAGAATCAGCTCCTGTTCATTATAGGTTCCCGGAAAAAACATCACCACAGGGACACGCACAAATGCCTGATGCAGATGATTCAAAACCTTGTGCGATCTCAGAATCGGATAGCATTTGCCGATGCCCGTCAAAAACACAACCGCTTTTTCCGGGGTATGATCTTTTATGTGCCGGACAATCAGGCTGTCGTCGTCATTCACCTTCAAGGAGTTGCCGACCGCCTTTCCGATTCGGGGGATTCCCGCCCTGCGCTCAAAGTCATAGCATTTTTCCAGAAAGCCTTTCTGCTCGAGGAAATCTATGACGATGTCATACAGGTCAAACACAACCAGCTCAAACCCATCCGTCCCGCTCCGGTTTTTATGCTTCATATACGCAATGCGCTCCCGCACCTCCAGCTCTTTTTCAGGAGGATAATCGAAAATCCAATAGTTGACCTCGTTGGCCCTGCCGCTGCTTTGCCGGAAGGACGGCTTTTTAATTGCAAGCTCCATTTCATCAAGCCGTGCTGTCAGCTCCGCCATTCACTCACCCCCGTTAAAGCGCTGATAAAAATTCCCATTTCATGGTCCTCAAGCCACTGCCGGAACTCCGGCGTGAGTATGGGCCTGAAAATTTTGCGGACATGCTTCGATTTATCAATGACCCCTGCCTCGTACAGCATGGTCCGGTAACACCGGCCAAGTCTGTTCAAGGTCTCGTCGGTCCACCTGGCCGCTTTTTCGTTCTGAACCTGCTTATTTTTGAAGAAGACCCGCACATCGCTGTCAGGCAGCTCGTATGTGCCGATGATCATTTTTTCGCGGACGACCTCATAGACAAAATCAAAGAACAGTGTATCACTCGCCATTGCGCCAACCAGTGCAAAGAGCTTCTGCGCTGCGAGGTCGCTTTCGAGAAACAGCGGATAGAAGCTGCTGTCCAGGCTGTTCACACGGGCGGAAACCGTGCTGAATATCTGATTGGCGCGGAGGGGTGTGGGAGCTGAAAAGATGTTTTCCCGCTGATTCAGGTCCTTCACATTCTCCAGGCTGTTTCCCTCGTTCAAGAGGGCGACGACCTTACGGAATTCGCTGAACCAGAAGCACACCTTGACTGCGCCGGCACTGTATTCTTTTCTTTCCATAAAGCAGCGCCCCCTTTCAGCTCTCGCCCTGCTCCGCCGGCTGCGGCGACGGCGGCTGATCCGGCAGTATTTCCATAATGTCTTCAATGCGGCAATCCATTTTCAGGCATATGCGCTCCAATACGTCAACATTTGTGTTTTCGCCCTTCTCCAATTTGCTCAGCGTCGAATAGCTGATGCCCACATACTCCCGGAACTCTTTTTTCTTCATGTCCCTGTCGATGAGGATTTTAAAAAGCTTTTTATAAGATACCGCCATTGCCGCCGCCCCTCTCTGGCATTTGATACGCATACTGTATAAGTCGGAAAACAGTATATCACGATCAGATGCAAAAAGCGAGAAACAGTTTGTGAACGCATCAATATTTTTACTGAAGTCCGTAAATCCGCAGGTTTGGCAGAATGAGCCCGGAAGGGCCGGAGCGTATGAGGCAGGCTGCCGGGCAGGCACTGTCCTTATTCCGTCAAAGACTCCAACAGCAGTTCCCGGCAGTGCCGGAAACTGCTGTTTCTGCTTGTTGGGCAGCAGCCCGAAGCCACAGCAACATTCGTGTGTGTCTGTGTCAAGTTGTAAAGAATTGCTGCTATACATACTTGAAAAAAGACGGACAGACAGGTATCATTGAAGATATTGATTTTCTGAATATATCCGCACATGATGACACTGTCGGCAAACGCTTGTCCAGACAAGATAAAGCTATACAGATACAAACATCCTGTATGATATACCCACCCCCTGCAAAGCGGCTTTCATAAGGGCCCCAAGGCCGCCAATTTGAGCGCTTTACCTCACGGCCCCGCAGTCTGCCCCAGGACGGCAGCCGGACCATCTCGCTGCTCGCTCCGCCCTTTGTGAGGCCGGGGTGCAGACTGGCCTTTCAAATCTGCGCAATGAGCGGGGATGTCACCCGGTGCCGGAATGGCCCCCGGCCGCCCCTGATTGAAGGTTCAACGGTCCGGCCCGAGAGCAGGGAGAGATGAGGTTCTATGTTTGGCAGAAAAAAACGGAGCACCGGAATTCCCTATGACAAAACCGGAAAGATTCCCGTTCTCCGCTCCAGCATCTGCACCGGGGAGCAGACGGCGGGCTTCAGGGACGCCGTCATCGGAAGGTTTGAGGAACTGATGCTGATTCGGAACGACCGGGATTTTCGGGAATTCCTCCGCCGGTATAGTCACCGCAGTTGAAAAGAAGCATCCGCTTCTTTTCAACATGTGCGGCGATGATTCGCCGCACAGGCCGTAAAACGGCCTTGCGGTGGACTTCATAGTCAGCACAGGGGGGGGTTCCTCACCCGTCAGCGGCTCCGCCGCTGTTTGAAAATCGGTAGATACCGATTTTCAACTGTGCTGACTATATCAGGTGGATCAGGCGGAGATCAGACGGGAGTGGTGAAGGCTCATGGCTCATAAAATTCTGTGCTTTGGCGATTCCAATACCTACGGCTACGACCCCCGTTCCTGTCTGGGCGGACGGTATCCGGATTCTGTCCGGTGGACGGCTCTGCTGGAGGCGGCGGGCTGGGATGTGGTCTGCGAGGGAGAAAACGGCCGTTCCATCCCCCGGCTGGACTGGGAGATGGAGGGGGCCCTTCGGGCGCTCCGCTGTTCCCGGGCAGAGGCCGCGGTGGTCATGCTGGGGAGCAATGACCTGCTGTGCGGCGCGGCGGCAAAGACCTGCGGGGAGCGGATGGAGCGGTTCCTGCGTATACTGACAGACGGGGCATCCCCGGGGCTCAGGCTGCTGCTGGTTGCTCCGCCGCCCATGAGGCCGGGGGCCTGGATAGGCGATTCCGGGACCATTGAGGAGTCCCGCCTGCTGGCGGACTGCTACAGGGCTCTGGCGGAGCGGCTGGGCGTGGGCTTTGCCGACGCCGGACAGTGGAATGTGGAACTGACCTTTGACGGCGTGCACTTTTCCGAGGCGGGGCACCGGGCTTTTGCCGCCGGGGTAGGGCAGGCGCTGCCGGCGCTGTTCGGGGAACCGCTTTGACCGCCGGCGGGGCGTGCTTGCCGGGAGTTTTTTGCAGGGACCGGCGGCTGCGGTTCTGCCTCCTGAAAAATGCGCAAAAGGAGACGCCGCCGGTGAATCAGTCTTGAATTTCTCAAAGGGATATTGTATAATATCACAAGGAACATCTTCCGGGAATTCCTGCACTTTGGAACAATCACACATAGAAGGAGGCCATCCTAATGGAAGAGAAGAACATGCTCAAGGTCATCGTGGGCGACGGGACCTATGACTATCCCTATGGAACGCCCTACCGGACCATCGCGGCGGATTTTCAGGACCGATACCCCTGCGATATTCTGCTGGTCAACCGGGACGGGAAGCTCTGTGAGCTCCACAAGTCCCTGGACCGGGACTGCTCACTGCGGATGGTCACGGCCCAGGATAAGCCCGGCTTCCAGACCTATGAGCGCAGCGCGGTCTTTCTGATGCTGAAGGCCTTTTATGATGTGACAGGCCGGGAACAAGTGGAGCAGCTCTCTGTGGAATACTCCCTGAGCAGCGCGCTCTTTATCCTGGCCAAGGGCAGCTTTACACTGGACCAGGCTCTGCTGGACCGGGTGGAGGCCCGGATGCGGGAGCTGTCCGCCGCCGCAGTCCCCATTGAAAAGCGCTCCATCAGCACGGATGACGCCATTGAGCTGTTCCAGAAGGCCCGCTTGATTCACAAGGCTCAGCTGTTCAGCTTCCGTATCAATTCCCATGTGAATGTCTACTCTCTGGACGGGTTCGTGGACTATTTCTATGGCTATATGGCGCCGGACACCGGCTATATCCGCTGCTTTGGTCTGGAGCTGTTTGAAAACGGCTTTGTGCTGCGGCTGCCCACCCAGAAGAACCCCAATGAGCTGGGAGACTTCCGTCCCTCCAGAAAGGTTTTCCGGGAGCTCTATGAATCCACGCTGCGGACCAAGGCGCTGAACGCGTCCAACGTGGCGGAGTTGAACACCACCATCTCCCTGGGCGGCGCTACGCCGCTGATTCTGGCTCACGAGGCCATGATGGAAAAAAAGATCGGAGACATCGCCGCCGAAATCGCCGCCCGGAAGGACGTCCGTTTTGTCATGATTGCAGGCCCCTCGTCCTCCGGCAAGACAACGTTTTCCCACCGGCTGTCCACCCAGCTGCGGGCCTGCGGCCTGCGGCCCTACCCCATCGCCACGGACAACTATTTCGTAAACCGGGACAAAACGCCTCGTGACGAAAATGGAAACTACGATTTTGAGGGCCTGGGAGCGATGGACGTGGAGCAGTTCAATCAGGACTGCGTCCGCTTGCTGGCCGGTGAGACGGTGGAGATTCCCACCTATAATTTCAAGAAGGGCGCACGGGAGTACAATGGAAATTTCCTCACGCTGAGGGAGGGGGATGTGCTGGTAATCGAAGGCATCCACTGCCTCAACGACCAGTTTACCCACGCTCTGCCCAAGGAAAGCAAATATAAAATCTATATCAGCTGCCTTACCACACTGAACATAGACGATCACAACCGTATCCCCACCACCGACGCCCGGCTCCTGCGGCGCATTGAGCGGGACGCCCGGACCCGGGGCTACAGCGCCCAGGCCACCATCAAAATGTGGCCCTCTGTCCGGCGGGGCGAGGAGAACAACATCTTCCCCTTCCAGGACAGCGCGGACATGGTGTTCAACTCGGCGCTGATCTATGAGACGGCCCTGCTGAAGCCCTATGTCCAGCCTCTGCTGTTCGGCGTCCCGAGGGACAGCGACGAATTCATTGAGGCCAAGCGGCTGCTGAAATTCCTGAATTACTTCCTGCCCATTCCGGCGGACAATATTCCCAAGACCTCTTTGATGCGGGAGTTTATCGGCGGGGGCTGCTATCACGTCTGATGGAACATGAGAAAACTTCTGAGGGGCGTTTCTGATCCGGAACAGGGAACGGAGCCCCTGAGATAAGAACCTGTATTCATAGCCGGGGGGTGCCGGATGGGCGAGGATTTTTCCTGTCAGACAAGGAGATCTTTCGCAGCAATCCTGACGGATTGCAGGGGAAACCGACGCGGCATGGCGAAAAAAAGCCCCCTCAGACAGCATTCATCGGTTGTGAATGCAGGTTCCAAGGGACGACCGCCGGAAAACCGGGGCTGTACGGCACCGTGAAATACACAAGAGGAGGGCGGCTGTAGGGCTGCGCCTTCTCCCGCAAACCGAAACCCACTGGCCAGGCCAGTGGGTTTCGGTTTGCCAGAATGCCGCGAAGAAACGAGGCGCCGCCGCTGATGTCCGGGGTGAAACGATGCGTCTGTAGGGTATCCGCAGCCTTTCCTTTCCACCCAGTATCCTCTGAAAAGCCTGCTGCCTCTGTGATACAGCCGCTTACACCGCAGTTCTTTCCCCTTGGATTTTCAAGCCCCGGCGCAGATTTCCTTCGGACGGTCCGGCAGGATGGCTTCATCTATTTAACCAAAATTAGGCTTTATAATTGTATGATATGACGAAAATTTAGATCCATCTCCCCAAGGAACCGGCGTTTTCCCTCTGGATTTTTCCGAGAAAACGGTGTAAACTATCGCGCAGCTGTAAAGGCCGGATAACACGGAACCCTGATGGCCGGAGGCTGAGAAAGAAGGAATGACCATGTTTGGCAGACTGTTTGATGGAATGGTCGCCATCCACTATGAAGAGCTGAGCCGCATGCGGCGGGAGCTGGGACGGGCCGCGGAGTCCCCCAAGAAAGCCCAGGCGTCCAGACGCAGACGGCTCCATACAAAGAAGTCTGTTTCGGTTTGACGCACCGGCGGTTTTCGCCGCGGCAGACCAAAGCGAACCGGCCCCTTCCGTGAATCGGAGGAGGCCGGTTTGTTTTAAGCATCCGCACGCCGGCGGCGCTTTTTGAAGGCTGAGGCGTTTAGAAGAACGGGACACAGTTCAGAATAAACCGGGAGGCAGGAACGCCCCCAATCCGGCCGCCGGAAATCCTGATACTCCCTGTCATTCTTCAACAGGCCGGGATGCCGCTTCAGCCGGCAGCAGCGTAACCTGGTAGGTCAGGCTTTTGGTTTCGCCGGGGGCCAGGGTGACACAGTGGGGCTTGTCTGTGAAATCGCCGCTTTCATCGTCAAAGGCGGCGCAGCCGTGCCAGGGCTCCAGACAGAGGAAGGGCGCGCCGGGCTTGGTCCAGAAGGCAATCATGGGAAAGCCCTCATAAGAGAGATGGAGGCCCCGTCCGCTCTGCGGGTCCGCCAGAGTGACTCCTTTGGAGCGGAGGCCCTGGAAAATCAGGGTGTCCAGCCGGGCGAAGACGTCATAGTCCAGAGGCAGGGTCCTGCCGCCGGACAGGAAGCGCTCCGTCTGCCCGTTCCGCAGAATGCCCTCAGGGGTCAGCAGCAAAGAGTCCGCGTCCTCCGGCTCGTCGAACACCAGCTGATAGTCCTGAAAACTTCTTCCGTCCTCCAGAGGACAGCGGAAGGCCGTGTGGGCCCCGATGCAAAAGGGCATGGACGCGGCGCCGGTGTTCTCCACGGTGAAGGTGGTGGAAAAACCGCCGTCTAAAAGCTGGTGCCGGACCTGAAGGGAAAAGGGACAGGGATACTGGGCCAGGGTTTCCGGGCTCTCCCTCAGCTGGAGAACCACGTAGTCCGCTCCTTGGTCCACAGGGGTGAATTCGCTCCGCCGGGCGAAGCCGTGGCGGCCCATGTTGTAGTCCCTGCCGTCAATGCGGACCGTTTCGTTTTTGAGACTGCCCACAATGGGAAACAGCACCGGATTCCGTCCGGTCCAGTAGGCGGGGTCGCCGCCCCAGATATACTCCCGGTCTCCCCGCAGAGAGACCAGCTCGCCCCCCAGCGTTTCCGCCGTGGCCGTCAGCGCGCCGCGCCGCAGTTGAATTTCCATTCTGTCAACGCCTCCTGTGGACTCCGCCCTTTGATGCGGAGCACTTTATTTTTCGCGGTTTGAGAAGATAGGGCCAGTATACCACGAAGCGCCGGAGAACGGAAGCCCCGGATTTCCTCCCGGCGGCGCCGCGGAGGAGAATTCGGAGAATTTTCCGGCGCACGAAAATTTTGCCGACAAAAAAGCGGCATAATCCCGCTCTTTCGAGTCAAACTATGCGGGCGATATCCAGTGAACCCACAACGCAAGGACCCAACGATATGATAAAGTTGAAAAGGAGAGATTGATTATGTCCAGCAAGAACAACAACAAGATTAACGTTCCCGAGGCCCGTGCCGCTATGGATAAGTTCAAGATGGAGGCCGCTTCCGAAGTGGGCGTCAACCTGAAGGAAGGCTATAACGGCGACCTGACCAGCCGCGAGGCCGGTTCCGTGGGCGGCCAGATGGTCAAGAAGATGATCGAGTCCTACGAGAAGTCCCTGTAACTTCCCACTGGAACTAAGGGGAGGCCGGTTTTTAAACCGGCCTCCCCTTTTGCGCGATGGTTCCCCCGGACTGCGTCCTTAGAACCTGTATTCACAACTGATGAACGCTGTCTGAGCGGTCTTTTTCCCGCCATACCGCGTCGGTTTCCCCTGCAATCCGTCAGGATTGCCGCGAAAAACCTTCGTGTCTGACAGGAAAAATCCTCGCCCATCCAGCATCTCCCTACTATAAATGAAGGTTCTTACATCCGGGGCGGTTTCCGGCGTCCGGCTGGGCGCAGGTGTGCGTAAACCGTCCGGAAGAGCGAGGAGGCCAGCATGGCCCCCACCGCCAGAGCCGCCGCCACGCCGAAGGTGTGGAGCAGCGTATCCAGAAACCTCTGGTTGTCCCCTGCCACGCAGTAGCTCATGGCGTAATAGATGCCCCCGCCGGGCACCAGCGGCAGCAGGGCCACCAGTACATAGCCCGTCACCGGGCAGCGGCGGACCCGGGACATGACCTCGGAAAAAGTCCCAATGGCCGCGGCGGCCAGAAAGGCGGCAAAAATAGTGCTTCCCGCCAGCAGATAGACCAGCCAGCCCAAGGCTCCGCCCACGCCGCAGATCAGCTTGCCCATGCCGTGAATATTGAATACCAGCGTAAACCCCAGGCAGGCCAGAAAGGCGCAGAGGCAGGGCAGCGCATAGTCATACAGAATGGTTTCCACGTGCGTCCCCCTTCTGAAAGCTCTAAAAAACCCGGCCGATGGCCAGCCCCGCTGCGGAGCCCAGGGCAATGGCGGCGGCCACCAGAATGGCGTCGGCGGTGCGGCTGAGGCCGGAAAACACGTCTCCCGCCATGATTTCCCGCATGGCGTTGGTCAGGGCCACGCCGGGCACCAGCACCATCAGCACGCCGATGGTGACCGTGTCCACGCTGCGCCCCAGTCCCAGACGAACCAGCAGCAGGGACAGCAGCGAGGCTACGGCGCTGCAGATTACCGTCCGCAGAAAGCTGTTGCTGCCGAGGAAGCGCCCGCCGTAGAGCAGACAGGCCCCCACCCCCAGTCCGGCGACGAAGGCGCTGGCCGCGTCCCGTACGCCTCCGCCGAACAGCGGGGCGAAAAAAGCGGGGGCGATGCCGTAGCCCAGCAGCACCTGCCAGGGGGCGTAGCGGGGCGTCTCCTCCGCCGCGCTCAGAAGGGCCTGAGCCTCTTCCACCGGCGGCACTCTGGCGCAGAGGTCCCGGCACAGATCATTATACCGCTCCAGCCGCTGGATGTCGGTGCCGTGGCCCGCCACCCGGCGCATCCGGGTGATGGGGTGACCCTCCGGCGTGGTCAGGCTCACGATGATGCAGTTGGGAATGGCGAAAACCTCGGCAGAGGCCAGATCATAGGCCCGGAGCAGCCGGCCCATAGACTCCTCCACCCGGTAGATTTCCGCGCCGCAGGACATCAGCCGGCAGCCCAGCTCCGCGGCAATATTCAGCAGCTTGTCGTAATCCATACCGTCATCTCCCCACTGCCGGAATACAGGCGGGGGCGGCCTCCGGCCCTCCCCCGCCTCCAGGGTTCGTGATTGGGATTGCAGGTCCCCGCGCCCGCCGGGCCGCAGCGGCCCTTCCGCAGTCCGCTTCAAGCATCAGACATTGAAGCGGAAATAAATCATGTCGCCGTCCTGGACAACGTATTCCTTCCCCTCGCTGCGGAGCAGGCCCTTTTCCTTGGCGGCGGCCACGCTGCCGCACTTCATCATATCCTCATAGGCGATGACCTCCGCCCGGATAAAGCCACGCTCGATGTCGGTGTGAATCTTTCCGGCGGCCTGGGGGGCCTTGGTGCCCTTTTTGATGGTCCAGGCCCGGCACTCGTCCTTGCCGTAGGTCAGGAAGGAGATCAGGCCCAGCAGCGCATAGGAGCACTGAATGAGCCGGTCCAGACCGGACTCGGTGACGCCCAGCTCCTCCAGGAACATCTGGCGCTCCTCCCCCTCCAGCTCCGCCACGTCCTGCTCCAGCTTGGCGCAGATGGGCAGCACCTGGGCCCCCTCGGCCTCCGCCAGCTGGCGGACCTGCCGGTAGTAGCGGTTTTCCTCCAGATGGGTGAAGCCCTCCTCGTCGGTGTTGGCGGCGTAGATAACGGGCTTGAGGCTCAGCAGGTCCGATGTGGCGATCAGGGCCATGTCCTCGTCGGAACAGGCGTAGGTCCGGGCGGATTTCCCGGCGTCCAGGTGCCGGGCCAGAGCCTGAAAGACCTCCGCCTCGTGGAGGAATTTCCTGTCGCCCTTGGCGGCCTTCTGGGCCTTTTCCACCCGGCGGTTCACCATCTCCAGGTCCGCCATAATCAGCTCCAGGTCAATGGCCTCTATGTCCCCCAGGGGGTCCACCGGCACGCTGGTCCCGGCGTCCGCCACCACGTGCATGATGTTCTCGTCATCGAAGCAGCGGACCACGTGCACAATGGCGTCGGTTTCCCGGATGTTGGCCAGAAACTTGTTGCCCAGGCCCGCGCCCTTGCTGGCCCCCTTGACCAGGCCGGCGATGTCCACAAACTCGATGACCGCCGGGGTCTTCTTGTCCGGGTCGTACATCTCCGCCAGCTTGTCCAGCCGCCCGTCCGGCACCGCCACCATGCCCACATTGGGGTCTATGGTGCAAAAGGGATAATTGGCGCTTTCCGCGCCGGCATTGGTAATGGCGTTGAACAGGGTCGACTTGCCCACGTTGGGCAGACCCACGATTCCTAATTTCATAACTCTCTCTACCTCCTGATAATTCAAGGGCCGCCGGTTTCGCGCCCTCCGATCCGCCTGAAACGGCCAACGGAACGCCCGCCTCTGGTCAAAAGCCCCGGACATCCGCCGCCTGCGGACCAATTATAGCACAGGATTCCGGGATTCTCAATAGCCATTCGGCGGTTCTCCCTCCGGAATCCGTACCGAAATCATGGAAACCGCATTTTTCTCCACACCGTTGAGAATAAACCCGGCCAGGTCGCAGGCGTAGACGCTCCCCTGGGTCCGGAGCCCCTCCCGGTCCCTGTACCGTGCCAGAAGGGCGTATCCCTCGGAGTTGTCCCAGCGGCCCCGGCAGCAGAGATATAAATAATGCCCGGCGGGCTTCTCCATGTAATAAGGGAAGTCCGCTTTTTCCTTGATTCTGGTGTAAAGATGGCTGATAGCCCCGGGTCCGTCCTGTTCCCCCGGCTGGTGGACGGCTCCCAGCTGGAAATCCGTCTGTATCCCATACTGCCCGCACAGCTCCCGGCACCGCTCCAGCACGGCAATCAGCATTCCGTCCTCACCGTCCGCCCCGGCCGTCAGACCCTCCAGCTCCGACGCCGGAATCGCCATCAGGTGTTCCCGCTCAAACCAGCCGGTCTGAGGCGTCATATCCGGAACCGGTCCGAACGCCAGATTGCGCAGAGCGCCGGACAGCACGAAATCCATGTGCTCCAGCTTCTGCCGCTCCGCCTCCAGGCGGTCCCGCTGCTCCCGCAGCAGGTCCAGAGTCTCGGCGGCGTCCTGCCCCTGCAGGCAGCGGCGGATTTCTTTCAGGGGCGTGCCGGTCTGGCGGAAGATGGAAATGGCGTAAAAATCGTAGAACTGCTCTGCATCATAGTAGAAATAGCCGTTGTCCCCCTGGCGGCGGGGAACCAGCAGGCTGACGTCCTTGTAATGCCGCAGGGTTTCCTTCGTAGTGCCGCACAGGGCGGCGAAGGCCCCGGCTGTCAGCCAGCCTGTTTTCCGCTCCATAAAGTTTCCTCCCCAAAATGAAAAATACCTCTTGACTGCGTGGCGGCCACACGGTTTATGATACCCCCTGTCAGAAATAATTGCAAGCCCGCAGGACAACAATAAAAGAAAACAGGAGGTTTTTCATATGGACTTTGGATGCAGCAGCTTTTCCTGGGAGACGAAAAACGGCCTTCACCTTTTGGGCCGGACCTACGATCAATTCGGGGACTTGGCCGCCAACCGTATTCTCAGCGTTCCCCAGGGGTACCCCTGTGCCCCGGGGCTTCATGGAGAGGGGGCCGTCCCCGGCGCGTATGGCTTTACCGGCATGGCGGTGCTGGGCTTTGGGGAACCCATTCTGGTAGACGGCGTAAATTCCGCCGGCCTGATGGGGGCGCTGCTTCACTACCCGGGATACGCGGTTTACCAGGAGTGGCCGGAGAAGGGGACTACGGCAGTCCACCCCGGCCGTCTGCTGGCGTGGCTGCTGGGCCGGTGCGCCGGTGTGGAGGCGGCGGTGGAGGAGCTGGCCCGCCTGACCCTGGTGGACGAGCCCATCCAGGGCAAGCCCCTGCCCGCCCACTATATCCTCAGTGACCAAAAAGGCGAGGCCGTCATCATCGAGCCGGACAAGGGCGGCCTGTCCATCCACCGGAACACCATCGGCGTGCTGGCCAACAGCCCGGACTACCGGTGGCACCGGACCAACCTGCGCAATTTCGTGGGGGTCACCAACCTGCCCAAAGCGCCCCGGACCGTCGCGGGCCACGAGATTCGGGAGTTTGGCGAGCGCCTCGGCGGCGGCTTCGGTCTGCCGGGGGATTACTCCTCCCCCTCCCGCTTTGTGCGGCTGGCCTTTATGAAGGAGTTCGCCGTCCCGGGAAAGGATGAAGTGGAAGGGGTCTCCCGGATGTTCCGGGCCTTCGCCCCGGTGGACATCCCTGAGGGGCTGGCAAAGGCCGACCCGGACTATGACGTGTACGAGCAGACCCTTTGCACCAGCGTCATGTGCGCCGAAAGCGGCGTGTATTACTTCGCCCCCGCCTGGAACCGGCGTATTTCCGCCGTCCGGCTTCCGGAACCGGAACGGGAAATACAGTATTTTGACCTGAGAGACGGTCAGGACATCGACTGGAGGAATTAAACCATCATGGAAACGAAACTGGACTCTTACCACCTGCCTGTCACCGGCAGAAACATTCTGCGCTTCGCCTTCCCCACCATTGTGATGACGGTGTTCAACACCTTCTACACCATGGTGGACGGGCTGTTCGTCTCCAACCTCATCGGCACGGAAGCCCTGTCCGCCATCAACCTCACCGCCCCGGCCATCGCCCTGATTACGGCGGTGTCCGGGATGCTGGCCACCGGCGGCAGCGCCGTGGTGATGAAGAAAATGGGAGAACACAAGGAACAGGAGGCCCGGCAGGATTTTACACTGCTGATTCTCACCAACGCCGTCGTGGGCGCCGTAATGATGCTGCTGGGCTACACGTTTATGGACACCCTGCTGGGGGCCATGGGCCTGTCCCCGGCGGTGTTCGGCTACTGCCATGCCTACCTGAGCGATTACCTGCTGTTCACCATCCCCATTCTGCTGATGTATAATTTTTCCCTGTACCTGATTGCCGCCGACAAATCCACCCTGTCCCTGATCTGCACCGTGGCGGGAGGCGTGACCAACATCGTTCTGGACTACGCCCTGATTTCCCTGTTTGATTTAGGCATCCGGGGCGCGGCCATCGCCACCGGCCTGGGCTACTCCATCACCGCCGTGGTGGGATTCCTGGTGTTCCGGAAGAAGGACAATCTGCTCCACCTTGAAAAGCCGGTCTTCCGGGGAGGCGTGCTGTTCCACGCCTCCAGCAACGGTATGTCGGAGCTGGCAACCTCCCTGGTATCGGGCATCACCACCCTGCTGTTCAACATGGCGATGCTGACCTACATAGGGGAGGACGGCGTGGCGACCATCACCATCATTATGTATGTACTGATGTTTGTCAGCGCCCTGTTTATAGGCTACTCTTACGGGGTGGCCCCCATGATTTCCTACTACCACGGCGAGCAGAACCATGAGAAACTGAAGAAGCTGGTATCCTTCAGCGTCCGGTTTATCGTCGGGGCCTCCGTCCTGTGTACGGTGGTCTCCATTCTGGCGACTGTCCCCCTGGTGGGCATCTTCACCCGGCCCGATAGTCCAGTCTATGAACTGGCAGTGACAGGAAACCGCCTGTGCTCCATCGCGCTGCTGTTCGTGGGGCTGAACGTCTTTGCCAGCGGCATGTTCACCGCCCTGTCCAACGGCGTGGTGTCCGCCGTACTGGCCTTCTCCCGCTCCTTCCTGTTCACGGTTGCCAGCATTCAAATTATGCCCGTCCTGCTGGGGGGCGTCACCGGCGTGTGGCTGGCGACACCTGTGGCGGAGCTGCTGGGAACGGTGATGGCGGCGGTGCTGCTGCTGAAATACCGGAAGCGGTACGGATACTGAAATACGCCCAGCCGGACTCCGGCGGGCAGCTCAGTAAGCCCGGGCTTGTCCTTCCCGGAAAACCGCGGAGGCGGACCATTTCAAAGGAAATAGCCCGCCTCTGCTGCGTCCGCCGCCGGAAGGGGTCCGGTCTCAGCGCTCCAGGAACTCATCCGGGTCCATCAGTTCCCCGTTTTTGCTGACGGAGAAATGAAGGTGGGGGCTCTGAGCGGCTTCCGCTGCCGCCGTAGCGCCCACCGCGCCGATAATCTGGCCGGCAGAAACGGCGTCCCCCGCCTCCACGGTGGGGATGGTCTGGAGATTGGAGTAAGTGGTCTGATAGCCCCCGTCGTGCTCAATGACCACGGTGGTGCCCATCATGGGGTCGTCCAGCACGGCGGAAACCGTGCCGGAGCTGGCGGCCAGCACGGTGGAGCCAGCCTGCGCGGCGATGTCCACGCCGTCATGAATCCGCCAGTCCTCCAGGGTGGGGTTATAGGCCAGCGCGTCCACGGAGAAGGCGGCCAGCACCTCGCCGTTCAGAGGAGAGACCACCAGCCGGGGAGCTACCGCCGCCACAGGAGTGGGGTCTACAGGCAGCTCCGGCATGGTGGGCACGATCTCCACCTCCACCGGCTCCGGCGCAGCGGTTTCCGTGACTTCCTCCGGAATCTCCGGCTCCACGGTCTCTTCCGCCGGAACATAGAGGTCCGGCACACCGCCGCCGGTTTCCACCGTGGGTTCCGGGACGCCGGGGACGGTCTCCTCCTGCCGGAAGAGCATGAACCAGCCGCCCACGCCCACCGCCAGCAGACAGACCGCCAGCAGGGCATAGAAACCGGCGCCGCTGAGAATGGTTTTCAGTTTGTTGTCCATCAGATAAATTCCCTCCCACAATATGGTCAGCAGAGCCGGAAAACTGCTCGAAAGGGCTTTGCGGGCCTGCTGATTTCAGGTTTGAGGGAAGTATGGACGGAATTGCCATATTTTATGCAAAGAAATAACACAAGTGTGAAGATTTCCGAAAAAACGCTTCACCCTGAAGAGCCGCTCCGCCGGGGCCGGCGGACGCCTAACGCGGATAGCGCCAGCATCCCGTCTCGTGGTCGTTGACCACGCCCACCGCCTGAAGGAAGGAATAGATGATAACCGTCCCCACGAACTTCATCCCCCGGCGCTTCAGGTCCGCGGAGATGCGGTCGGACAGCTCGGAGCTGGCGCGGACCTGGTCGTCTGTGTTCAAGATGACCTGTCCCTTCGTAAAGCTCCAGAGATAGCAGTCAAAGGAGCCGAATTCTTTCTGAATCTCCAGAAATACAGCCGCGTTGGTAACCGCCGCCTGAATCTTCCTGCGGTTCCGCACGATATCGGGGCTGCTCATCAGGGACTCCAGCTTGTCGGAGCCGTATCCCGCCACAATGGAGGGGTCAAAGCCATCGAAGGCCCGGCGGAACGCCTCCCTCTTTTTCAGAATGGTAATCCAGGACAGACCGGCCTGGAAGCCCTCCAGAATCAGCATCTCAAATAAGTGCCGGTCATCGTGCTCCGGCACGCCCCACTCCCGGTCGTGGTAGGCAAGGTATAATTCCGAGTTCGGGTCAGCCCAGTGACAGCGTTGTTTCTCCATCTGCGTCTCCTCCTTTTTTATAAAGTTATCATAACAGAACCGGGCCCCGGGGGCAAGACCCGCGGCGCTTTGCGTGGCAGGTGTGTGGTATATGATGCCGCCGGCCTGACCATGTAAACGGCGCTTGACCACGGCAATCGCCAGCATTGGCGGCCGGGCCGTCCCCTACAGACGGTTTGCAGGGGACGGTCCATCTGCCAGGCGTTCAGGAATTTTCATGCTTATGGGAAGCTCCTTTCGCGCAGGCGCTTTGATACGATCTGCCGCCTTGCGGGGCGTAATCCTGCTGTCCGCTAAAAACGGTGTTGACGCTGGCAAAAAAGTGTGGTATAGTAATAATCGCTTCAGAGAGCCGCCTTTCCCTGCGACCATGTTTTCACGCGGCCGCGCGGCTCAGCAGGCTTGCTGTCAGCGGATCACCGGCTGTTAATGAGGCGGTGCAATGTGTAAAAATAAATCATGTGCTAGTGTAGCTCAGTCGGTAGAGCAGCTGATTCGTAATCAGCAGGTCAGGTGTTCGAGTCACCCCACTAGCTCCAAGTTTCGTTGACAAACGAGATGCACGCAAAAATCCCGCGCTTCGGCGCGGGATTTTTGCATGCAAAGAGCGTGGTTTGCTTAAAAGCAAGAATAATTGGGAAAAGTTGGTAAAAAATTGGGTCCGTAAAATAAAAATAACGCACCAGAGATGCAAGTAAGCGTAAAATATCGAGGCACTAAAGACGGGATTTAGCACAAGTTTTGAACAAGCGGCATCCAAGGCAAGCAGTCCTGAGGGAAACATCC
>ERZ808037.362-NODE-362-length-45413-cov-11.698363_pt1 | contig 45413 bp, 25 predicted proteins | sample MGYA00380190_ERZ808037 | MGnify/ENA primary metagenome ERZ808037 (study PRJEB31490, sample SAMN06133399) | mouse gut metagenome | isolation source: J9 | host: mice | place: China: Chengdu | collected 2015-05 ...
GCCAGAAACCAAATAAGAGCACGGTATATTCCCGAACCTGCATTGGAGGATATGATTCGAAAACTGGAAATGCCAGCGCCATGGGAGGCGTATGAGGTGAGCTGGAATGTGCTTTGACGGAAGGTGTCATGGCAGTTTGTTTACATTTTTATTCCTTTACAACCTTATTGAATTACATTATAATATAGTTGATAGTTCGTTATAGTTCTGTATTAATTGTAAAAAGAAAGAGGCAAAGCAATGAATGTGATACAAGTGGCGCTTGATCGTTTATATCTTGATCCCAATAATTACAGGCTAAGAGGTAATCCGAATTACAAAACGGTGGAAGATAAAAACATATGCAATAGTATGGTTCAGAAACGCGTGATGAAAATGATGAAAGGTGAAAATTCATCAGATATAAAAGATTTGCTGGAGAGTTTTAAGGAAAATGGTTATCTAAAGATTGATAACATTATTGTTAGACCGCTTGATGATTCGAAGGAACAGTATCTTGTAGTGGAAGGGAATAGGAGAATTACCACACTCAAGGTTTTGAAGGAACTATACGAAGATGGCATGGAAATAGGTAAAGTAAACCCAGAATGCTTTGATAATTTGGATGTGGTTGAGTATGATGCTGATGATAAGGAATATGAAATTCTCATGGGATTGCGACATGTTAGCGGTGTTAGGCAGTGGGGAGATTATGAGCAGTCAGAATTGATTGCCAATTTAGTGCGCAGGCATCATATGGAATTGAGAGATATCTCAGAAAGTCTTGGAATAACACTGAAAAATGTGAAGCGAAGATTAAACACATATTATGCACTGGAAATATTTAGGAATGATGCAGAATATGGCGATTATTTTGCACCGAATAAATTATCATCGATTTTTTATGAAATCATGGGGAAGCCCGAAATGAGAGATCAATGGCTTGAATGGAATGAAAATCTTAATTCTTTTCAGAATAAGCAAAATATGAGGCGATTGTTTTCATGGCTGGTTCCCTATGAAGATGATAATGGCAAAATGCTCGAGCCTATAGTCACAAAACGGGATGAAATAAGAGAAATTATGAAGTTTGTGATGGATGATCAGGCTTTGGAAAAGCTAGAGGAAAGCAGAAATGTGACAGAGGCGAAAGAGGAAAGTGAGTACTGCTCGAAAGAAGCCCTAAAGAATAATTTTAAGCAAATTACACGCATTTTGAATAAGTTAAATTTAGGAACACTTACAAATTTAGAAGATCAGGACAAAGCGACCATTTTAAAGATTATTGACCAGATGGAGACACAGGGAAAGCTGATTAAAAAATTAATTCAATCATTATAAGGATATAGGCATGGGTAATTTGTACGCAAAAGAGAAACAGTTTAGGGCAATCATCGAAAAATTGATTATATCGTCGGATAAGATTGATAGTGTAGACAGATTGTATGAGGAAATATTTGGGAGTACGAATGCTGAAGAAATACAGTTATTAGCGGAGAAGATATCTATATTCTTTCAAGATGCTGAAACGTTATATGGACATAGTCTACTAAAGTTTAATAATGATACGTTTATTTATCAAGTGAATGAGCAGTATAGACAAGATTTGATTCAGATCACACAGGTGATTGACCATATTACAGCTGGAGATTTTGAGAAGCTGTGCGCTTTGTTTTTAAAAGAGATTGTTGGATGTGAGGAAGTGAATGCTACACAGTGTTCACATGACCAAGGAATCGATTTTGTCGGCTACAAAAAATATGTACCGTGTTTGACGGCAAATGAACAAAACAGTAATCTGTTGTATGTGATAGGTCAGGCAAAACATTATAAAAATGAATGTGTTGAGGTGTCTGAAATTCGAGAGCTTGCAGGTGCAATTTATTTGTTAAAGACGAATGATTTCTCGAAAAAAAGAGCACAAATAGGAGAGCGGGTGATATATAGGAATCTTGTAATTGATGCATTTACACCGATTATTCCGTATTTTATAACATCAAATTACTTTACAAGTTACGCATATATTTTATGCAAAAATGCAGCAATTATAGCCATAGATCGACTTGAACTCGTGTTAAACTTCTTATTTTCTAACCGTTTTAGAGGAAGGAGCCAGAACGAGATACTTCAAGAGATACAAGAGGTCGATAGAATAAGTTAATATCATAAATTCATATAATTTGTATGAAAAGAAGGGAGCATAAAAATAATAATGATAAAGAAAATGGTTAAAAACAGTGCGCTCGCCATTGCCGCCACGACCATGCTGCTGACAGGCTGCCAGTCCAACACGGACACCGGTGCAGAGACGGAGGCATTGAAAGAACAAATCACACAGTTAGAACAGCAGATCGCTGCATTGCAGCAGCAGGCGGCAGATAACAATGTACCAGATGACAATGCAGTGAGCAGCAATACAACCGACGAAACGCCGTCCGCGGCGGAATCTGCACAGGAACAAACTGACACTAGTGTCAGAAATGACCAGCAGTCTGACAGCAACGCAGATAACAGTACACAGATGCAGCCCACACCAAACGCAGAGAGCAATCATATTCCCGGCCATGACGAAGAGCGCAATCACAATCCGTCACAATATGATCAAAATGGCGGTGTGTCGAACCAGCCGGACAATTCGACAGCCGGGCTGACGACCTATACCATGCAGGAGTTAGGCAGTATGGTCGATGCGTTTGTCGAAAAGGCAAACAGCGCCGCGCCGGGCGGAACAGCCGCAGACGATCTGGAACAGTTCTTCGCCTTGAAGCAGGAGGAGAAGCAGATTGATGATTTGCTCGACCGCCATGAGGATGAGCTGGAATACCTCTATAAAAACCAATCCCTGACAAGGGAGGACTATAAACGGCTCGAGCGCGAACTGGAACTGCTCGAGGATAAGCTGGACGCCGCGGAGGACCAGCTAGAGTATGTGTTTGGCATTGATGATTAATTGATAGATGCCAGTGCTGCTTTGTCAGTAAAGTCAATGTCATATCTCGTTCCATGCGAGAACAGGACACCGTCTGTCAGTTGAATGCGCAGGATAATGGTGTTTTCATCGGCAAAGTTATTGTGGCCGTTGTCAATCCATGCCGCAAAAGCGTTTCGCAGCTTTTCTGCGATATCCTTGTTCTCATTTTTCCCGAAAAAACCAAGGCTCGCGCCTGTCCCATGTGCTGTAAACCAGTCTCCGGCAATCGCCGCATTGGGATTTTGCGCGAGCTGTTTCATTTTATTGGAAAGGGCATGTGTGATGATATAGAATGCCCCGTTCTCATAGTAGGCATCGACATTGCGCACACATGGCATACTGCCCTCCACGGTTGCCAGCGCGATAATGCTGTCCTTGCCAAAACGTTCTCTCATAATCTTTTCTGCTTCCATTTGGGGTTCTCCCTTCTCGGAAAAGTGTTTTCATTTTTTTCAGTATAATAAAGAAGAGACTGCATGGCAAGGGGCGTTCGGTTTTAGAAGATCACTAGACAGATACAAATAGCAATGATAGAATAAAATCACATCAATTCAAACAGGAGGAGATCAGAATGAAACCAGTAGTACTTTGTTATGAAAAATGCAGCACCTGTAAAACGGCGCTAAAGTGGGTGGAGGAGATCGGCTGTGAGGTGCAGATTCGTCCCATCAAGGAAGAAAACCCGACAGCGGAGGAGCTGAAAGAGTGGCACGCAAAGAGCGGATTGCCCCTAAAGCGGTTTTTTAATACACAGGGGAAACTGTATCGAGAAATGAAGCTTGCGGACAAGCTGCCCGAGATGAGCGAGGAGGAGCAGTACCAGTTGTTATCCACAGACGGAATGCTGGTAAAGCGCCCCCTGCTGATCACAGACCAAGACGTATGTCCGGGCTTTCAAGAGGCAGTGTGGCACGAGGCGCTGATGCGGCAAGCTTAATGCTGCCGCTCAAACACCGGAATTTGCGCTAACGGCGCAGGACTGAGCACAGTCTGTCCGCCCTCATAAAGCTGATTGTCGGCAAGCTGTTTCCAAGTGCCGGCAGGCAGATACACCTCGCGCTCGCGCTGACCGAACTGTAGGATTGGCGCAACTAAATACTGATTTCCGAACATGTACTGGTCGTCCAATTCCCAGCAGCGCGCATCATCAGGAAATTCGAAAAACATCGTCCGCAACAGCGGCGCACCTGTCTCGGACGCCTCCTGCATCAGCTTTTCGATATAGGGTTTGAGGGAGAGACGCAGGTCAAGCTGGTGCTTCATGATGTCAAAAGCCTCATCGCCGTAACTCCAAAGTTCATTGGGATACCCAGTAAACAGGCAGCCGCCGCCCCATTCTTTCTCGGAGAGTGGCGGGATATCGTGGGGACCGCGGTCGCCGTGCATGCGCAGAATCGGGGTGAACACGGCAAATTCGAACCAGCGCAGCAAAAGTTCACGAAAATCTGGGTTGGCGGCATCGTCCGTCATAAAGCCGCCAATATCCGTCGTCCACCACGGGATACCCGCAAGCCCCATGTGAAGCCCTGCGATCATTTGGTCTCGCAGGGACTCAAACGTGCTTGGGATATCACCGGACCACAATAGGGACGCATATTTCTGGCTGCCCGCCCAGCCGCACCGCACGAGCGAGAGCGCTTTGGTCTGCTCATAAAAGGTCTTGACATAAAGTTTTGGATAAACATTGCTGACCTCCAGCGCACTTCCGGCATAATAGCGGTAATTATCGAAGTCGTATACGCTGTAATCTGGCTCTGCATTGTCAAGCCAGAACATATCAATGCCGTAATCATAATAATTTTTCTTGCATTTTTCCCACAAATATTCCTGTGCTTCGGGGTTTGTCACGTCGATGGTAAGGCAGTCGCCCTGAAATTCATAGGTCTGGTTGCTGCCGTGTTCCGTCTGGATTAGCAGACCGCGGTCAAACAATTCAGCGAAGTTTTCACTCTTTTTGTCAACAGTGGGCCACACGGACACGACAAGCTTGGTGCCCATAGCGTGCAGCTCGTCGCACATTGCTTTCGGGTCAGGCCAGTATTCTGCGTCAAATTTCCAATCGCCCTGTCTCGTCCAGTGGAAAAAGTCAATCACAATCACATCAAGTGCAATTCCCAATTCCTTGTATTTTCTTGCCACGCCAAGCACTTCCTCCTGCGTCCGGTAGCGCAGCTTGCATTGCCAGAGTCCGAGAAGTGCCTTGTCGATCATGGGTGTTCTGCCAGTCACTTCAGTGTAGTTTTGCAGGATTTTTGCAGGATTGTCATCGACGGTAATCCAGTAGTCGAGCTGTTTTGCGGCCTTGGCTTCCCACTCCGTATAGTTTCTGCCAAACACGACATTGCCGACGCCCGGATGATTCCACAAAAAGCCATAGCCGAGACTGGACACCGCAAACGGGATAGAAGTCTGTGAATTGCGCTGCGCAAGCTCTAAGGTACAGCCCTTTAGATCGAGGTAAGACTGCTGATACTGTCCCATGCCATAGATCTTTTCGCCGTCGGTACTCTCAAAGCGCAGCTTCATCTCATAGTCGCCGCCAATGATAGCCTTGTACGCCCGCCCGCGGATTCTAAGGCACCTGCTCTGGCGGCAGGAGGGCTGGTCGTAATCCCGATGATATTCTTTGAGGATTCTTTGTCCATCGCGGTAAAAGGTCATAATCCCCGCCGCATCAACCTTGATGCACAGACGCCCGTTTGTAATAGACGCGTTTATTATGGAAGCGTCAGGGTTTTGCGTATTTTCGCCGCAGTTCAACTCGATGGAGACATCGGTGGAAGGGTCCGGTACAGGTTCTTCGAGCGCCCAGTCTTGGCTGGTAAAATTGGGGAATTTTGTCGCGCGGATACGCAGTGCGTTTTTGCCCCATGGTGTGATGCACACAGTCTCATACTGGTGCTTCCACATGAGGGAGTGGTTTTCTTTCCAGAATTTCATAGAAGGTTCCTCCAGTTCTTTTTTATAAAAATAATTTTATCTTGAATTTATCTGCCGCGGGTATAGCGGATTGGCTTATAATTGTATTATATTCACTAGATAGCTTGTATTCTATAACAATATTTGCTTATCTTTGTACAATATTCGTGTGAAGCCTTAAAACGGTGGTTTAGAGCTGCGCTTTACGTTTTTGGAGTGGCTGTAGTATGCAAAAATATTTTGCGTCAAACTATCCAAAACTTTATTTTCACTGTACTAATTTTGAGAAAAGTATACTTTTACTTGAGATGTGTGATATACTTGGAGGGAAAGAACGAGGAACGCATAAAGCGCGTGGAAAGAAGGGAAAGCATGGCAGGAAAAGGATTCGTATCCGTGACACCAATGTCAGAAAAGAGATGAAGGAAAACTTCTATCACGGAATCCTGCTGGGATTGTTTGCTGGAATGGCGGGCTGGAAGGTCAAGAGTAACGCCGAGGCGGGCGAGGGCTACAGCGACATTACAGTGGAGGTGGAGGAGAAAGACATTGGTATCTTGATTGAATTAAAGTATGCTGAACACGCTGAATTTGATGCTGGCTGTACGGCAGCGCTGCAACAAATATCGGACAGGAATTATGAGGAGGCACTGCTCGATGACGGAATGCAGACCATATACAAATATGGGATTGCGTGTTATAAAAAACGCTGTAAGGTGGTTTCGGGGGAAGCGTGTATAAAGTAATGGAGGATATTGAAATGAAGCGCAGGTTTAATATCACAGGTTCCTGTAACCGGAAAAAGCATTATATGGTAAACCTAGATGAACGGTTAAAAAGGATAAAAGAAGAATACGTTGATGAAGGAAACTATTTTGTGATCAACAGAGGGCGGCAGTATGGAAAAACCACAACACTGAGAGCTTTAGCGGAATTTTTAAAAGATGAATACGTTGTCCTTTCAATGGATTTTCAGATGATGAGTACCGCGGCTTTTGCGGACGAGCGGACGTTTATCATGTCTTTTATAGAATATATTGAAGAACTGGCTTTTCCCGCAAAGGAATCAACAAATCTGTTTCCGGCGGAAATGTCACAAGCGCTAAACTGTCTGAAAGAACAAGAAAATATATCAATGAAGGATATGTTTGGTTTTATGAGCAGAATGTGCGCAATGTCCCAAAAACCAATTGTCCTGATGCTTGATGAGGTAGACAGTGCATCAAATAATCAAGTGTTTATTGATTTTCTTGCACAGCTTAGAGGCTATTACCTCGACAGAGAAAGGCGTTCGATTTTTCATTCGGTTATTCTTGCGGCGGTCTATGATATTAAAAACCTAAAACAGAAGATACGCCCGGACGAGGCGCACCAGTATAACAGCCCTTGGAATATTGCGGCAGAATTTAAGCTTCATATGAGCTTTTCGGCCAAGCAGATTGCAGCCATGCTAGAGGAATATGAGAGCGAGCGCCATACCGGAATGCAGGTTGCACAGGTGGCGGAGGAGATTTACCAGTACACATCTGGATACCCTTATCTGGTTTCGGTGATTTGCAAATATCTTGATGAAGAAGTTCCAGAGCTGGAGGGATTTGAAAATCCTGCTGATGTATGGACGGCAGGAGGCATCGCAGAGGCGGTCAAAATCCTGTTGAATGCAAATGTCCCGTTATTTGGCAGTATGATGCGGCATATCAGTGAATACCCTGATTTAAAAAAGATGCTGTATGTAATGCTTTTTCAGGGAGAACGGGTGGCGTATAATCCAGATCACAGGACAATAGAGCTGGCGCGCATGTTTGGATATGTGGTCAATGACCATGGGATTGTGCGGGTTGCAAATCGGATATTTGAGACGCGGTTATATAATCTTTTCTTGTCCGAGGAGGAGCTGGAAAGTGCAATGAGCAAAATGGCAAAGCGGGACCAAAACCAGTTTATTGCGGAGGGCAAACTTGACATGGTGAAGGTGCTGGAAAAGTTTGTGGAATATTTTCATGATATTTATGGTGAGAATGATGAGAAGTTTATGGAAGCGTATGGCCGCAAATTTTTCCTGCTTTATTTAAAGCCAATTATAAACGGCACTGGAAACTATTATATTGAAGCGCAGACAAGAGATGCAAAACGGACAGATCTTGTAGTGGATTATTTGGGAGAACAGTTTGTGATAGAACTCAAGATTTGGCGCGGAAATGAGTATAATGAGCGCGGAGAGCGGCAGCTTGCGGAGTATCTTGAGTACTTTCATCAAAAGAAAGGATATTTGCTCAGCTTCAACTTTAATAAGAAAAAAGAAATTGGAATCAAAGAGCTGCGGGTAGAAGGGAAAACCATTGTCGAAGCCGTGGTTTGAGGCTTGTAATTAAAACGGAATCAAAATAGGAAGAACAGGAAAAATATGAGATACAGCAAACGAATAATATTTATAATTCTGGCAGCGATGGGAACACTATGTTTTAACGGCTGCCAGACAAATGTCTCAAGCGGAGAAAATAATTCCGAGGAGAATGCATACATGAAACTATCAGCAGAAGAAGCAAAGGAAATCATGGACAGCACAGAGAACTATATCCTGCTCGATGTGCGCGAGGAGGACGAATATGCCGAGGGGCATATCAAAGATGCGCTGCTCATGCCATATGGAGAAATCACAGAGCGGGCGGAGAACGAGCTGCCAGACAAGGAGCAGACAATACTGGTATACTGCCGCAGCGGCAGAAGGAGTGCCATTGCAGCCCAGACATTGACAGAGCTTGGCTACACCAATGTCAAGGATTTTGGCGGGATTATAGACTGGACGTATGATCTTGAGACAGAGTAAGCGAGGGAGCGGCATCTCGGCCTCCTGCGGTTATGCAGCACAGCAATAGTTTAGATGAAAAAATATTCACGATTCCATTGATTTGATAATCCGGTAGCTGTCGATTAATCCTGCAAAATAAGCGTTGGTGGCATACGCTAAATGACATTCATCTATTTGGGCTAACATACTGTCAACCGTATCGCGCTGTGCGGTTGAGAAGCTGTCATTTTGATAACATTCGTAGGCGCGCAGGTATTCCTGCTGGCAGGTTTGATAGTCGCTGTCCTTCATAAGGAGCGTATTGAGCGTAGTATCCTTCATGCTGTCCATAAATAATTTGATGGTTTCCCTTATTTCCTGAACAGAGTTGTGCTGTATGATAATAGAAAAAAGTTCTTGGGTGTGTTTTGCTTGCGGTATCATTTGGCGTGTTCCTTTCTGCCATAGGCATATAAAATAGGTTTATTTCGTGTGAAACAATAGAAGTACAAGACCAATTTTATCATGACTGGGGAAAAAATGAAATGATAATCGTTCTACAAATAGATGGTGATGTCTACAAAATACGACACGGAAAATACAGAAAGGATAAAGTACAATGAAAATCTATGTGGACGCGGACGCCTGCCCTGTAGTCAGGATTGTAGAGCAGGCGGCCAGAGAAAAAGGTATTCCAGTGACGCTGCTGTGCGATACGAACCATGTGCTGCACTCAGAGTACAGCGAGGTAAAAATCATTGGCGCGGGGGCAGACGCCGTTGATTTTGCCTTGATTAACCTGTGCAGAAAACACGATATCGTAGTGACACAGGACTACGGCGTCGCTGCCATGGCGCTTGGCAAAGGCGCCTATGCGATTCATCAGTCAGGGAAGTGGTATACTGATGAAAACATTGACCAGATGCTGATGGAACGGCATCTGAACAAGAAAGCCAGACGCGCCTCGGGTAAAAATCATCTGAGAGGACCAAAGAAACGCACGCCGGAGGACGATATGCAGTTTCGCCAGTCCTTTGAAAAGCTGCTTCTTATGGCGCAGGCACAGAGCTGACTGAATATCTGATGACAAAAGATATTACCTAGGCAGAGCGCTGTGTGAGAATAGTGTGGGAAGTATAGGAGAAATAATGGAAAAGTACGCACATAGAAATGATAGAATGCAATTGCAGACAATTAAAGATCACTTGGAGGAAACAGCGCAGCTTGCCGAACAAAATGCAGTAGACCTCTTTAAGCCGATTGCACACGCAATCGGTTTAGCGCACGATATAGGAAAGTATGCAGATGCTTTTCAGGACAGAATTAACGGCGCAGCGGTGAAATTTGAACATTCTGCCTGCGGTGCGATTGAGATTCGAAAGCAGATGGGCAGCAATCCATTTGCCCCAATGATGGAGTTTTGTATCGCTTGTCATCATACCGGGTTGCAAGATGGCGGTTCGGGGGCTTTGGAGGGGACGTTGTCGCATAGGATTTCACCAATGCGCGAAGACGAGTATACAGACCAGTGGGATTACAGTGCATATCAGGATGAAATCTCATTGGAAATTCCTGATTTTACTAAAATACAACAGTTGTTTAGGGGTTTGAAGAACCGTAGTGATTATATTGAGCTGTATGCATTTTTTACAAGATATCTTTTTTCCTGTCTTGTAGATGCGGATTTTCTTGGAACAGAAAGATTTTGCAGACCAGAGGTCAAACGCGGGCTCAGAGCCGATTTTCAGGCGGCAAGCGAACGTCTTGAGGAAGTGTTGTCAAAGAAGCCCTCGGACAGTATGCTGCAGGCTGCCCGGTCAAGGATACAAAAGCAGGCTTTTGAAAATGCAAAGGACAGCGCGAAGCTTCATATCCTCAATATGCCCACAGGAAGCGGGAAAACGCTGTGCAGCTTGAAATTGGCGCTGGACAAGGTCTTGGCTGACAAGAGTAAGGAACGCATTATCTATGTTATTCCGTACACGGGGATTATTGAGCAGACCGCAAAGGAATTTCAGGATATCTTTGGCGATGTTGTAGAAATTTTGCAACACCATTCCAACTATTCTTTTGAGGAGGAGGAGGAGACACAGACAACGATGCAGAAACTGAGACTTGCCTGTGAGAATTGGGATGCTCCTTTTATCATTACAACCGCAGTCCAGTTTTTTGAATCCGTATATCATTACAGGACAGCACCGCTTAGAAAAATGCATCATATGGCAAATGCTGTGATTGTCTTTGACGAAATCCATACCCTGCCCGTGGAGTGCCTCCAGCCTTGTCTCAGAGCGATAGGCTCGATCACGGCGTATCTTCATTCAGAGGCGTTTTTTCTTTCTGCAACAATGCCCGATTACACAAAGCTTTTTGAAAAATACGCGCCGGAATGCAGCATTTCACATTTGATAAAAGATACTTCAGAGTTTCGGTATTTTAAGAAAGCACAATATATCATGCTTGGGCAATGCAGCTTTGATACCCTTGTTCAAAAGGCTTCTGGATTTCGGCAGAGTCTGATTATTGTGAATACCAAAAAATCTGCGAGAGAGCTGTATCAAATGGCAAGCGGAAATAAATATCATTTATCGGCATTGATGACGCCCGTGGACCGTGAACAGACGATAATTCAGATCAAAGCAGACATTCAGAAGGGAAAACAGATCACAGTCGTTTCGACATCGCTCATGGAGGCTGGCATTGATTTGGATTTCGAGGCAGTTTTCCGGGAATTGAACGGACTGGACAGCATTTTGCAGGCTGGCGGCAGGTGTAACCGTGAGGGAAAAAGAGACAGTGGAGAGGTGTTCATCTTTGAGAAGGAGGACGAAATGATCTCCAAAGAAATACGTATCAATACCGCCAAAAAACTGCTTGCATCGCATCAGGAAATTACTTCCAAGGAATGTATTGAACAGTATTACAACGAAATCTTCTTTTTTAGAGAACATCAAATTGAAAAAAATAGTATTGATCAGGGAAAAACGGAATTTAGCGAGATACCGTTTCGGACATTTGCAAAGAATTTCAAACTGATTAAAGATAACGCTGTGGGGGTAGTGATTAATCAGGAGGAAGCGTGTAATAGGCTGTTAGAGCGTCTGAATACAGGGGACAGAACAGTTTTGAGGAGTTTGCAGCGATACACTGTATCCCTAAAGTGCAGCCAGTGGGAAAACTGTGAGTTCAATACTGCGCTTGGGAAAGGCTTGCTTGAGGACTGCGGGGCAGGTGTATTTGTGCTGAATAATATGCACTATTATAGCAGGGAAACAGGACTGGATCTCACACTTGATGATGATATCATTCTATAACAGAAGTTACAGGGGCTTTGACAGCCCCTTTTGACGTGTAATAAACCTAATAAATATTTCAACTCACGTATTTATTACGACAAGTATATTGTATCCAAATTTTTAAAAGATACAATAGTAAGTGGAAAAGATTGTGATATGTGTATAATTACGTGGAAGAAAGTTTATGCAATATAGAGATAGTAATTAAGTGTTAGAATTGCTATACTTTTTATATGAAAACTTATTTAATATGTATATTAAATTAATATGGAGGTGATATCAGGTGAGTTATGGATTTAAAATACTTGTTGAGGGTGATTATGCATTGTATACACGTCAGGACACTAAGGTGGAACGTGTAACTTATGATGTGCCTACACCGTCTGCATTAGTGGGTATGATCAAACAAATATACTGGAAGCCATCCGTGGCCTATCGAATCCAGCGTATTGTGGTGTTTAATCCAATTAAATTCATCAATATACGCAGGAATGAGGTAAAAAACAAAATTCTGCTATCCAAAGTAAAATCACAGATGAAGGGGGGGGCTTCTCCTGAAATCTATACATCGGAGGAACGCAGCCAGCGCAGCAGCATGGTTTTGCAGGATGTAAAATACGGCATTGAATTTTGTTTTGATCTCACAGGGCTGCGGGCGGAGAAGGACGATGAGGGAGAAAAGAAGCACTATAACATATTAAAACGCAGACTGGAGAAAGGCCAGTGCTTTCGGCAACCCTGCTTGGGAACAAGAGAGTTCTCCGCCCGCAAAATTGAGCTGGTGGAGGCATTTGATTATGATGCCATCGCACCGGAATTGAAGGGGACGACAGATTTAGGATATATGCTTTATCAAATGAAATTTGAGGATGGTGGGCTTCCGCTTAATGGGGACTGGGACAACCCTGTATTTTCAGACCGTGCAGATGCAGTATATTATCATCCATATATGGTTGATGGTGTCATTGATGTCGAGAAGTATATGGAGGGAATTGTATGTTAATCAAAGCTTTATGTGATTATTATGATTACCAAAAAGAACAAGAGACATCTACACTTCCCAAAGGTTATCAGAAACAGCCTGTGAGCTGGCAAATTCATTTAACTGCAAATGGAGAGATTGCGTCAATCAATGATTGCCGTGAAGATGTGGAGATGCAGCAGAATACAAAGAAGAAAAATGGAACAGAAAAACCCCCAAAGCGGAAAAAAGTTCCAATTGATATTGCCTTGCCCGAGCGGTCACAGAAAACGGCAATTGATGCAAATATCATAGAGCACCGTCCATTGTATCTGTTTGGTCTGAATTATGCGGAGGGCAGGCTTACCCCGGAGGATAAGACAGGCAAGGCAAAAAAATCTCATGAGGAGTTTGTGAAGCGGAATCTTGAATTTTTTGAGGATTTAGACGCTCCTGTGTGCACTGCTTACAGAAAGTTTATTGAAAACTGGAATCCGTCACAAGAGACGGAGAATGCATTTTTACTCGGTCTGGGAAAAGAGTACGCAAGTTCGTATTATTGTTTTGTACTTGACAGTGATATCACGAAATCGCCGCAGGCGGATAAGGCGTTTCAGGAAAAATATCATAGGCTGCTGGCAGAACATGAACAGAACTCTGCATTGGAGAAACCTTATACCGCAGTGTGCCCAATACTGGGAGAGCGCCTCCCGACGGCGAGGATTCACGATAAGATTAAATTTCCCGGGGGCAATTCTTCGGGCTGCGTGCTGGTCGGCATGAAGGAATCTGCCTACGAATCGTATGGCAAAACGCAATCTTACAACAGCAATATTTCGGAGGCTGCCATGAAAAAATACACAGTGGCATTCAACAGCCTTGTCAATGAGCCGCGGCACAGAGCTTTGATCAATGATATGGTGGTGCTCTACTTTGCAATCGAGCAGAATGATGGCGCAGCATGCGACCTGTTTTCACAGATGTTTGGGGAAATGCCTGACGGTGCGGCAGCAAAAAGCAATGCGGACAGCATTTTGGCAGAGGTGCTAGTGAAAATCAAAATGGGTGAGCCAGTAGATTATAAAGCGTTGGGAATCAATGAAAATGCGGAGTTTTATGTGGCAGGATTTACCCCAAACAGTTCGCGCATCTGCCTGAAATTTGTGCTCAGAAACCGTTTTGGAAAGCTGATGGAAAACATGGCAAGGCATCAGATGGATTTTGCAATTGAGGGAGATAAGAAAAAAGCAGTGCGATTTGGGAGAATTATAAGAGAGCTGGTTTTGCCGGAAGCTGCAAATGATGCTGTGCCGCCGCCGCTGATGGCAGGCCTGATTCGCGCTGCAAGCACAGGCACGATGTATCCGCAGGAACTATTATCAACAGTAGTGCGGCGTATTAAGAGCGATAAAAATACAGAAGGGAAACATTTTATCAAAATGAATCCGACGCGCATTGGCATCATAAAAGCATACATAAACCGTAAATGCCGAATAGAACACAAAAAGGAGGAGATCAAAATGGCATTGGACGTAGAAGAAAAAAATACTGCATACCGCTGCGGGAGACTTTTTGCGGTGCTTGAGAAAATCCAGCAGGATTCCGCGCAGGGCAGATTGAACACGACGATAGTAGACGGCTATTTTTCGTCGGCATGCTCCAGACCAACGTCCGTATTTCCTAGGCTGGTGGAACTGTCAAACTTTCATATGAAAAAATTAGAGGACAAGGCAGTGTGTTATTATAAACGCCTGATGGGAGAAATTATGGGTGAGCTAGGAACCTGTTTTCCGGCGGTGCTCACGCTTGAAGAACAGGGACGCTTTATTCTGGGCTATTATCAGCAAAACCAGATTTTATATATATCCAATACGGATACAAAGAAGGAGAATGAAAATGGAAAATGTGATTAATAAACGATATGAATTTGTGATGCTTTTTGATGTGGAGAACGGAAATCCGAATGGCGATCCCGATTCGGGAAACCAGCCTAGAATTGATTCTGAAACGGCGCTGGGCATTGTGACAGATGTCTGTTTAAAGCGCAAAATCAGAAATTACGTCGAGCTTGCAAGAGAAGGTGAAGCGGGCTATAACATACTGATAAAAAATGACAGAACCTTAAATTCCAAATTTACAGAGGCTTATGACACTTTGGGGCTGGCAAAAAAGCAGAACGGAAAAAATAAAGAGGACGTGCAGAAAGCACAGCAGTATATGTGCCAGAATTATTTTGATGTGCGTGCTTTTGGGGCTGTTATGAGCACAGGAGATGACCAGTGCGGTACAGTGCGGGGACCTGTGCAGATTAATTTTGCACGAAGCATAGACCCTGTTTTTTCGCAGGATATTACGATAACGCGTCAGGCAAAGACCAATGAAAAACGAGAAAACGCAGGAAATGCCGAGATGGGAAGAAAGAGTATTGTCTACTATGGGCTTTACAGGGCAGAAGGATATATTTCCGCTTCACTTGCACAAAAAGTAACCGGTTTTTCGGAAGAAGATTTGGCGCTTTTATGGGAGGCGGTTATCAATATGTTTGAGAATGACAGAAGCGCTGCAAGAGGCAAGATGTGTATGCGCAAACTCTATGTATTTGAGCATGAATCAATGCTTGGAAATGCGCCGTCGCACATTCTTTTTGAAAAAATAGATGTAAAGAGAGACAGCGGCATCTCTGTGCCAAGAAAATTTTCGGACTATATCATTACAGTGGACAAAACAATGCCAGAGGGTGTAACGCTTGTGGAGAAGCTATGACGGACGAAAATACAAAAATGATCAATATCCGTACAATCCAGCATTATATGTACTGTCCGCGGCGCTGGGGACTGCTGGAGATCAAGGTTGTCAGAAGCTCTGTGACCTTGTACAATGATCTGCCCGCGTATAATTTGTACGGTGTAGCTGACTGTATTGAGTTTGTCAAGAACCAGAAAGGTGTTAAGGTTCAAGGGCTTCCAGATTTATATCATGTAAAAATTGTAGAGTATAAGCCAAAGCCGCCTAAGGAGTGTGCGGATTTGGGTATTTCATTGAACTTTATATCGCCGCAAGGGGAGTTTCTCGCACGCGTTCAAGGAAAAACAAAAGGTAATATATTTTTAAGAAAAGCACAGTTTGAACAATTTGTAGCGCTGCCGATTCTACTGGCACAAAATACGGTTGCTACAAAAATACATAATACACTATTTTTGATAAAGCGTTCTTTGAGAGACTATCCGCAAATCAATGAAGGTGGTGAGCTTACGTTCTGTATTGAAAGACTACAGACAGCAATAAACAAGACGTACGAAGCATCAGATATTGGCACATTGATGGGGATTGAGGGTAATTGCGCCAAGGAATATTTTAGTATTTTTGACAAGTTAATTTTGTCTCAAAAAGAGGACTTTTATCTGGTCAGCCGCACTAAGCGGCCGCCTTTAGATAAGGTAAATGCAATGCTTTCCTATCTATATACGATTATGACAAGTACTTACACGTCTGCTTTTGAGAGTGTGGGTCTCGACAGTTGTTACGGTTTCTATCATGCGCTGCGCTCAGGAAGAAGCAGCCTTGCCTGTGATCTGGTTGAAGAGACACGTTGTGTTATAGAGCGGCTGGTGTTGACTTTGATCAATCTGAAAAAGATTCATGCAAAGGATTTTGAGATACAGGAAAGCGGCTCAGTTTTTTTGACAAAGGAGGGAAAGAAAAAAGTACTGACAGCATGGCAGGAGAAACGCAGAAGCATGATTCTGCATCCATTTCTAAAAGAAAAAATTCCATTTGGACTGTTGCCATATATTCAAAGTTCTTTGCTTGCAAAGTATATCCGCGGTGAACTTTCAGAGTACCCCTGTTTTATGCAGAAATAGTGAAAAATGTTTTTAACCGTTTGCAGAGAAGAGTTTCGCGTAGAAGCACTAAGTTTTGCGCCGAAAAACATCAAAAACAGGTATTTTCACCATGAAGGATAGATGGGATAGCGTTTATTGCTGGAATAGAGGAGAAAAGTAGTATGATGGTCTTAGTAAGTTATGATGTATGCACTGTGGATTCTGGAGGAAAAACACGCTTGCGGAAGGTTGCCAAGGAGTGCGTTAATTATGGACAGAGAGTACAAAATTCTGTATTCGAAATAGATACGGATTATGGTACATTTTTGAAGGTCAAGGATAAGCTGATAAAATTAATTGATTTAAAACAGGATAGTATTCGTTTTTATTATCTGGGCAATAATTGGGAGCGCCGTGTGGAACATTTTGGGACAAAAGAAACCTATAATCCTGAGGGGGTGATTATAATATAGTGTTTGTTTATACTTTTTGAAGGAGTAGAGATTATTTGCGAACCTAAAATAATATTCAAAACACAGATGGGCTCGCAGGAAAATATTGCTGATTAAGTTGCTTTTTAGTTAGTAAAAATGGTAGAATTAGTTAATATATGTATACTGTGGACTATATTTAGTAGATTGTGGAAGCGAGTATGCTATATATTGCGGTCACGCCCTACGTGGGCGTGTGAGTTGAAATGTCGGAACAAATATGGCATGGCTGTATGTATTTCGTCACGCCCTACGTGGGCGTGTGAGTTGAAATGTCGAAAAGTACATATCACAAAAGACAGGTGTGCGTCACGCCCCGCGTGGGCGTGTGAGTTGAAATATGGCATAGAACCAATTCCAGAATTTGGAATATCGTCACGCCCCGCGTGGGCGTGTGAGTTGAAATTGCGAGAATTTCGGACAAGATTTATAAGCTATTGTCACGCCCCGCGTGGGCGTGTGAGTTGAAATTGAGAAAGAAGCAAAGCAGTTTTTGGGGTTTAAGTCACGCCCCACGTGGGCGTGTGAGTTGAAATCGTGAAAACGGAGTAAAGACTAACAGCAGTTGTGGTCACGCCCCATGTGGGCGTGTGAGTTGAAATCTACCTCAATTTTACAACAGATTCGGACGGAGGGTCACGCCTCTCGTGTGCGTGAGGGGTGGAATGTCTTATAGGCTGGTACATAACTCAAGGAATTGGGTCACGTCCCTCGTGGGTGTGGGAGTTGAAATGTAGTAGACTGTGGAGTGTGCGCTATAACCCCCGTCACACCCCTAGCGGGTGTGACAGTTGAAATCACCCAACTACGCAGCCTTTGGATAATATACCCGTGACACTTCACGAATTAACTATGAAAAAGATGCCGAAGTTGAGCGACCATATGCTTTCCTAATATATCACACAACTCTGTCTGGCTCTATATAATCATAATAATACTAACAAAATCTGTGAAACTAAGCCTATAACCTCATATAATTTACCCATTTCTATTTCATAGTAAATAATACAAACCCTCCCTGCCCCGCCTCTCAAGAACTACGCCGAAACTTCGTATTTTGTATACGAAACTGCTTCGGCGTAATATTTTTATATTTGCGGAAAGTTTTTATCATATGGCTGCAATCCGAGAAGCCAGCCGCCTGACTGATGTATGCCATGTCGTAGTCTGTGAAGAGCAGCATATCCTCTGTCTTGGTCACGCGGATATACTCGATGTACTCCTTGCATGAGCGTCCGTAGAGCTGGCGGAACTGCTTGGCAAAGAAAGAGTAGCTCATGTTGCAGCGCAGCGCAAGCTGCTCGACCTTGAGCGGCTGGTCCGAGTGGGCATCAATGTACTCAGTGATCGTCTCGATAGAGCTGCCAGATGGTGCGGACACCTCGTAGGACGGCACAAACCCTTTCTCACGCCAGATGCGCAGCATATTGACCAAAATGCAGTTGAGGTAAGAGTACATAATCATATAGTGCCCGTAGTGCATGGACTGCGCCTCGCGCGCGCAGCCGGACACAAACTCATGAATCGGAAACCCCGCAAGCTCACGTGATGAAAAGTAGAAGGAGACCGATGGATTTTCCGCCGCCTGCAAAATGGCGCTTTTGAGCTGCGGCACGTAGCCAATATTTTCGCGGAAGCGGTTCAAGTCAAATTTAATGACATAGTACAGCAGGCGCTCTTTGCTGCCATGCTCATGATAGATGGCATGAATACTCTTGGGCGGGAGGGCAGCCATGTCCCCGGGGCGCAGGCAGTATTTATTCTCGTCGCACTCAACGATGGCAGCGCCCTCCTCCATCAGAATGATTTCCATATAATGATGCCAGTGTGCCCGTATGGGAAAACTGTGCTTTGCGGTGTCAAACAAGATCGCCTCATAGGGAGAATTGAGTAAATCCCCCGGTTCAAACAGATTGTACATAATTCACCTCCCGGCAGATGCCTTTGCATGTTGCAAATCATTATAGCATGGATTTCAGGCGATTTCCAGTAAATAATAATGTTTGAATCACAAAGTTAATGCGCGACAGATACAGAAATTTATGGTAAGATGAAATTATTCAGAAGATGTCTGAAATCTGGAGTGATGGGGGTAAGTTATGACGAATTTTGAACAGTTATTTGAGGCGGTGAACAGAGAGCATGTGTATATCCAGACACATAATTTTCCAGATCCAGATGCCATAGCGAGCGCATATGGGTTACAGAGACTGCTTGCGACGCGCGGGCTTCGCTCGACGATATGTTACAAGGGAAAAATAGACCGTTACAGCACCGGAAAACTGGTTGAGATTATCGGCATTGAGCTTCTCAATGTGGACGAGCTCGAGAACGTGCTCAGCGACGAGGACGAAGTGATACTGGTGGATTCCCAGAAGGGAAATTCAAACATTATTGATATCACAGGAGATGAGATTATCTGCGTAGATCATCACCCCTGTAATGATATGTTTGAATACCGTTTCAAGGATATCCGCCCGGAGGTCGGAGCATGTGCGACGATGATCGCACAGTATTTTTATGAAAATCATGTGCCCGTTGACCAGAAGATTGCGACAGCGCTCACCTATGGTATCCGCATTGATACCAACAATCTTACGCGCGGGGTCAGCAAACTGGATATCGAGATGCTCTACCGCATGTTCGATGCGTGTGATTATGGGATTATTTCCATGCTGGAGAACAGTATGCTTTGTTTTGCCGATCTGGTCGCCTACTCGGAGGCGATATCAAATATAGAGGTTTGTGAGGAAATCAGCTTTGCAGATACAGGGATAGACTGTCCCGTGATTGCGGATATTTCGGATTTTATGCTGGCGCTCAAGGAGGTAGCGTTCTCCGTGGTGTACTCGGCAAAGGACGGCGGCATCAAGCTCTCCGTGCGCAGCAAACGTTCAGCGCTCGATGCCGGCAAGATTATTAGCAGGGCGCTCGAGGGGATTGGAAACGGCGGCGGACATGCCTCGATGGCAGGGGGATTTGTCCCGTTCGAGGGCGGCGCAGCGGAGAAGGCAGCGCTGGTTGAGGATATTAGAAGGCGGTTTATTACAGTGATCAGAAAGTGGGGTGAAAAAGACGATGGAGACATTCTATCACATGCTGGAAAATAGGGAGATGAAAACAGACTACTTGACGGGACTCTGCGACAGACGGGGACTTGGGGAGATCTGGCAGTCGCTGCCAGCGGATACAATGGTGCACTGTCTATATATTGACGTGGATAATTTCAAGCTGGTCAACGACATATACGGCCATGCAAAAGGGGACGCGCTGCTCGTTTTTGTCAGCGTGCTCTTAAATGAAACTTTTCACGGGCAGCTTGTAGTCCGTATGGGCGGCGATGAGTTTGTCGTATTTTGTGATGGGCGGATAGCGCGCCGGGAGATGGAAGAACATTTGTTTGCAATACAAGAGCGGCTGCGCCGCGGGGATTTTGATGCCAATGTAGAGAAGTTTTTGTCCTTCAGCATCGGCGTCAGCTATAGCCAGCCTGTGCGTGCGGGGCTGCATGTCATCTTAGAGCAGGCAGATGTGGCGATGTATCAGGTGAAGAAATCCGGGAAGGGGCATTTCGTGGTTTACGAGGAGATCCGCGTGCAGATTGAGGAGGAGAAGCGCATCAAAGAGCGGGCATTCCGCGGAGAGATTTGGCATGAGCTTAGGCTTCTCTACCGTCCGGTGGTCTATATCCAGACGTCGGACATCTATGCGGTGGAGACTGTATTACAGTGGGATTTTCCAGAAAAAGGCGTCTTTTCGGAGGAGAAGTTTATGCCAGTGCTGAAACAGTACAGCATAGATATCCAGCTTGGGCGGTTTGTGCTCGAGACGGTCTGTGCGCAGAAGCAGCGGTGGCGGAACACAGAGTTTGACAAAATCGAGTTTTACGTGCGCCTCACAAGCAGGTTTTTGCTGCAAAAAGACAGTATTGCGGTGATTGCGGACTGTATGGAGAAATATCATGTCGGGTATGGTGAGCTTCAGCTCTGCATCGAGGAGAATGATTTCGGGGAAAAGGGCGAGAAGCTGTATGCGGTCGCACAGAAGCTGCTGGACATGGGCTTTAAGGTGGCAATCAACAATTTTGCCTCCTCGTCGCTCTATGTGTTGCAGCGGCTGCCCTCCCAGTTGTTAAAGCTCGATGCCAAGCTGCTCGCCAAGACGCAATATAATAAGAAGAGTGTCTATATCCTGCGCAATGTGATTAGCCTTGGCAGAGATTTGGAGTGCGGCATTGTGGCGCAGGGCATCGAGAATACAGCGCAGGTCAAAATGCTTGCCAGCTACGGCGCACAGTTTGGCGTGGGCGATTTTTACGGAATGCCTTGCGATGAGACTACTTTTTTTGAGCGTTACCGCGACAGGCTCTTTCTGACGCACAATCTCCGCCCGACGTGTTTTCAGTTTGCACAGCAGCTAACTGATGAAAAAGGAGAGTACACGGGCGTTTTCACCGGCGAAGAAATGGCTTATACAACAGGCGTGTATGAGGGGCAGAGCGCGCTGTGCTTTCCGGGCGGCAAGGTGGGAGAGAATTGTGTCCGCCTGCCCCGGGAGGTCATGTACAGCGACAGTTATTCCATCTGCTTCTGGGTGAAGCCAGACAGGGCGCAGCCGTGGGCAAGTATTGTCTATATTACATATATGGACGGCTTTATGAGCCTGATGCCAAACAGCGGGCATGGCGACTTGTTTTTCCGCATCAAGGACGACAGAGAGCCGGATGAATGGCATGATCTTATTTGCAGGCCGGCAGTTCCCGGGCAGTGGTCGTATATCTGTGCAACCTTTGACGTGATAACGCATATCGGGAAACTGTACTTTAACGGGCTGATGGTAGGAAGTATGGAAAATATGCCAGACCTCAAGGTTGCAGACCAGATTTTGCTCGGCGGCGACGAATACCAAGATTCCTTTGCAGGGAAGCTCGCAGGGCTTGAGATTTATCATTACGCGGTTTCGGCGGAGGTAATCGAAGAAAAGTTCAAAGCGTATCAGCAGATGCCCTCCTACGAGGGACCAGACGGCAGAAAATGACACATATTGATATAGATAATAATAGATAATATTTCCAGAAAACATCTTGACAACCCCCAAATAGTAGTGTATACTAGAACACGGTTAAGCGCCCAGATAGCTCAGTCGGTAGAGCAGAGGACTGAAAATCCTCGTGTCACTGGTTCGATTCCGGTTCTGGGCACTGCGCGGGTGTAGTTCAATGGTAGAACACCAGCCTTCCAAGCTGGATACGTGGGTTCGATTCCCATCACCCGCTTTACATGAGCAGTTTGCAACCGCAGCCATATAGACAGAGAGTTGAAAAAATTAAAAAAATTTTAAAAAGTGGTTGACAAACAGAACAAGATCATGTATACTTTATTAAGTCTGATGCAGATAAATAAATATGCGATAGTGGCGTAGTTGGTAACGCGCGACCTTGCCAAGGTCGAGACCGCGGGTTCGAGCCCCGTCTATCGCTCTTAAAACCCCTTGATTTTCAAGGGGTTTTTTGTGTCCTGCTTTGATTACGGTGTTTACCAGAGACACTCCTGCATAATACAGTATCTTCAAAATAAATCATTTCGCCGCCCTTGTCCGGGCAAGAACCGCCTAGCTAAATTTAAATTAATTTGATCGAACCTCCTTTGCTAGACCGCAGCGGGTATTTTTTGGTGTACATGAATGTCACAAAAATATCTTTCAAATCCTGTGCATAATCCACAAGAAAATCCAAAATATAACAGATATGACAATAAAAGTATAATTTTTGTAAAATTATTTAGTGAAATGTAACTGTTCATTAACTTAAAAAGGGTTATCAAAATGGCTAAATATTGAGATAATGAAACTCGTAAGACCAGCTTTGAGTATTTGCTGGTGTGTACTGTTAACGGGCACCGTGAAAAGTGCTCATTTATAAACAAAGAAGGGAGACTATGAAAATGTTTAAACGAAAATTGTTTAAACGGGCTCTGCCAATCATTCTAAGTGTGGCAATGATCTTTGAGACCATGCCGGCGACAGCACTGGCGGCGGAGAGTCAGACGGTGGAAACCTCCGCGTCAGACGAGACTGCCAAGCCAGATATTTCCGATGATAATGCTGGAAATGATGCTGAAGGCAGCGAGCAGAATGCAGAGCCTGCGGACTCAGCGGACAGCGCAGGGAAGTCTGGAACAGAAGGCGGGAGCGCTTCGCAGGAAGCGGATGGGCTGACGCAAGCTGAGGCGGACACAGCACAGAAGGAGGAAAGCGCTGGTTCGGAAACTGTGGCAACAGAACCGCAGGAGACAAAACCGGCAGAATCCGAGACACCGGAGACAAAACCGGCAGAATCCGAGGTGGCAGAAACACAGCCAGCGGAATCCGAGACAGTGAAGTCTGAGCCAGCGGAATCCGAGACGGTGAAGCCCGAAACCGAGACTGCCGAAGCAGAGACGACAGAGGCAGATGTGGTGATTGAAGCTGCCGCTGACGGCGAGACACCGTCCCAGACAGAAGCGGAGACGCTCGTTGCGAAAATCGTTGTAGAAGATAAGGATTTTGACGAGGAAATAACATTTACAGATAATGCAAATAATACATTGCACTATACTTTTACGCGCAGGCTCAGTGAAGAAGGACTGGACTTTTTTACGACGTATGTAGAAAAAAGCGGATGTGGAAGATTTCAGGAGAAAATCGCTGAGAAACTGCACATTGAAGTTGACGGTGAGCGGATAGATGAATCAGCAAAAGACAGGCTTACCTATAAGTGGGTCAAAAAAGCCAGCACAGAAGCGGAGAAAGACCAGATTTTGACAGACGCAGTACCCATAGATGCAGGCAAGTATGAGCTGGTAATCTCGTTGGACGCCGAAAAAATTGACGGGCTTTACAACAAGCTGGAAAAAGATTTGGTAATCTCATTGGAGATCGAGAAGGCAGAGATTGCGTTAAAGTTTTCTGCCAAGATAGCGCCTGCAAAGACAGCGCAGGATTTGATCGATGAGATCAATGAGGGGTATAAGATTCAGTATACAGCCAACGATACATATGAGGTCAGCAAAGAAATCCTCAAAATCACGGACGGGAAATTGCCCATACATTTGTTCGTGATTGATGAGAGCGGCAAACGGCAGCCAATGAAGGAGACAGACCAGTTTGACAGGACAAAGGATTATGAGCTGACAATCGACGAGCTTGCGCTCACAGAGCAGGCGGGCAAAAATTATAAACTGTCTGTGAAGGCGGTCTATCCGGTCGTAGTGGGCGAGCGTCAGGCTACAGAGATTCAGTATGAGCTGAAAAATCCGGGCAGTGCGCTGATTGAGCAGTATGACCCGGAGAAAGAATGGAAAATTGAGGAAGTGACAAAGGACCTGTTCACGGAGCCTGTGAAAGAGGGCGAGACGGTCACAAAGCCCGGTGGCGCGCCAACTGTATTTATAGAAGATGAGGACGGAAAGTATAATACTGTCCTTGAAGGCGCAGTGTTAGCGGCGAAGTGGTATACACGTATTCAAGTTGGAGCAGATCCAGAACACAGTTATGAGGTGGACGAAGAGTCGGGCGAGATAGCGGACGAGGACGAAGCTTTTGTCTACAAGCCAATGTCATCAGACCCCAAAGACGCCGGTGAGTATTTTATCATATGGAGTTATGCTGGGGACAACAATGCCTATACTGGCACGCACAGTGATCCGCTCAAATTTACGATTGACCCAGTGCCGGTTGTCATCAAGACCAGCGAGGAGAGCGTGGCAGCAGCAAACTTCCATGACGGCATGGATTATAAAGATATTCAAAAAGCGCTGGCAGCTATTTCTTACGGCGTGTATCCCAAGGTGAAAAATGAGACAACAGGCGCTATGGAAATAAGTGCGAAGGCACTGGAAATTACGCCGGATTTCTTTGGAACATCATATGGGATTTCGGACAAGGATACAACCAGAACACAGTATTTTGTGCCTGAGTTTGTGCTTCAGCGCCGTGTGAAAACAATCACAGAAAAGGGACAGGCGCCAGTGGCAGTTGACACTCGGGAAGTAGACTGGACAGCAGCAAATGAAGATTGGTCTATAAACGGTGTCTGGCTTTATACAGTGGTGGAGGAAGAATTTGATAAGGAAGAATTTGATAACATCTCGTATGAACTGCCAGAAGAGTATCGGTCAGAAGCTGCTCGAAAGCAATTGGAGTCCGTAACGTTTGAGTACAGGGTTTACTTTACAGGAAACAAAGTCGTTTATGACAAGGCGGGAAATGTTCTCAACAAGCCTAGTGATGATTACGACGAATCTGGAAAATACAGAGTACCCGTGACAGACGTGACCACCAATGCGGCGAACAGAAATTATCTTGCAGATATCACCAAGGCGGCACTCGAAGAGAACGCGGTCGAAGTGTCTTTCGAGCAAATAAAGACAGAAACCGCACAGATTGTCACAGATGGGATTGTGGACGCATTTATAGCGGACAACAAGGAAATGCTTGATCCGCAGATTCCAGATAAGAGCACGCCAGAGGCGGCGCGTGCGCTTCATGCGGGGACACTCGAACAGCCTGCGGTTAAAATTTACGATCAAAATGCACTCTTTAAGGACCGCGCTTCCTACAAGAAAGCAAAGGTTCACAAACTGAATGAGCAAGGCGCACTGGGTGAGGCATTGCCCGTCGAATCGACAGATGATGTGCTGGAATATAGATGGAGTTTTACGACACTGGAAAATTATGAGGCGTATCTCGAAAGATGGGACGAAGAGCAGAGAGAGTACGCGGATTTTAACGATTTTTATATTAAAAATGACTTAGGAATGACAAATGTCGATGACGGCACACTGGATAGTTTCAAAGGGGCAGGTCTGTACCGTTTGACGGTAACGTACAAGGACCCTAAGAACGCGTACCGCGCGGAGAAGGCAGAGCTCTTCTTTAAGGTGGAGCGTCAGGAGATTATCATCGTACCGTCAGAACAGTATGTAAAAGACGGTAAAGCTGTTTCCGAGTGGAAGGAAAATGCGAAAAAGCAGAAAACGGAAATTAACAGGGATTTCACGATCTACAAGCTGCCGCACAACAGCATAGATTCCTTCAACCAGCTCACAGACGAGCAAAAGAAGGGCTATGTGCTGCCAACAGCAGAAGAACTGGCAGCAGACGAGCAAAAAACAGGCGCAAAGCCAGATTTAACGCTTGATGGCGTGACTTGGGAGGTTCTGAGAAAGGAAAGAAATCCCGAGACAGGCGAAGTGCTGGAACCAGCAAAATGGATTGAAGCTGGAGAGGAGGCTCAAGGCAAATTTAACACCGATTTTACTTACGGTGTAGCTGTGCACTGGGAAGGCAAAGACAACGGACCGAAATTGATTGTCGGTGACGATTATAATAACTATACAACCCTAGATGTTAAGACATTCAGGGCAACCGGCGAGGAGAAACACCATGATTCGGTGAGCGCAGCCCGTTTCTATGACCAGCAGCTTTATGTGGAAGTAGATGCAGACAAGATCAGGGCGCTTAGCCATGAGTACAATGGCGAAGCGGTTGACGTGAAGAAAGTTGCTGAGGCGCTAACATTCTACAACGATGAGATGCTGACAAAGCCCATGGAGCTGCCAGTAGAGAATATTGTAAATACATCTGACAAGTATAATCCCAACAAAATCAATATTTACTGGGACAAGATTGATAAAGATGAGAACAGAGATATCACATACGCCAATAAAGATGCGGTATACGGCGGTACTTACGAACTTGTACTGCGCTTTGAGGGCGGTGAATTGTCCACAGCGGCGGACAAGCCAGAGACTGCGCAGGAAGATGCGGCAGTACAGACCTATGCACCGATTAGCGATACTGGCTGGATAGGATTTCAAAACGCTGTCCTTAGCATCACACCGCGCGAGATTACCATTACGCCAGCCATAATGAAGGCAGAGACTCTTTTTGCAGGCCAAACAGCAGATCAGCTTCTGTCAGAAGGAATTACAGTTCAGAACCTTGTCGAGAAGGATAAGAAGTTTTTCACGTATGTGGAAATTGCAGACGGAGGTTTTGACACTTGCTGGTTTGAAAAAGAGGATGGTACAGACGGGGAACGTTCGGCATATCAATATAAAATTGATAAAGACGGGGGCTATCCCGCATTTAATGCAAAAGCAGACTATATTATTCAGGTAGATGGAAGAGACATTGAAACCGAACCTAAAAATGTATATCTGAGAACCAACAGTACCTATACTGTCAAACTCAGCAATGAACTGGCACAGCCATTAAAAGAAAGCTATAAGGTTCAGTACGGCACAGCACAGGTTCAGGTTACCCAGCGTGGAAGTGCTGAAATCAGCGAGATTAGAAATGATAAAGATGGAGTTGAATCAGCGCTTTGCACAAAGGGCATCAGCTACGAACTGAACGACAGCATCTATACAATCAGGCCGCGCGGCGCTGTGAAGTTCTATTATGAAGATAATGAAAATCCTTTGGAGGTCATTGACAGAGATGGCAACAGCACAGTAATAAAGAACACAAACGTTTTAGGCTTTAGAATTTATGCGCCCAAAGAGTTTGTCCATACAGGACTGCAACAGAATTTTATCTACAAGAATGCAGTCTGGAACGCAGGCGGATATTTCTACAATAGCGCTGAATGGCAGGAAAACGAAAACGAAAATGAAAATGAAAATGAAAATGACATTTATATTGATGTCGTGTTCCCGCTTACCAAAGAGGACATGGAGCGTTCCTTCAATATTACATGGGAGGAGGGCTACACAGAGAGCTTTACACTGTCAGGGCTTGCGCTGGAGGAGGATCTTCGCAAGGCTGTTGCGCCAAAATCCATCAAATTTAACGGCGTGGCAGGCAAGATGGCAGTGGGCGAGACACAGCAGCTTGATGTCAAGATTACAAAGGCACAGTTGGGCGATGTAATCAATATCAGATACCGCATCAAGGGCGGAGAGACGAAGAACGAATACATCAGCATTGACCCGGAGACAGGTATTGTGACCGCACTCAAGGCGGGCAAGACAGCAACTGCGGTAGAGGCATATCCTGTATATAAAGATGCAAAAGGCAACTTCGTGCCCGTGCTTGACCAGAAGGGCAAGGAAGCAAAAGCTGCCACTGCAAAAATTACGGTCACAGAGGTGACAGCCCCCGCAGTGAAAAAGATCACGGCAAAAGATACAGAGGCAAGCGTTTATTTTACAGTGCCAGACGACGGATACCGCAGAGAGATCTATGTGGTCGATGTCACAAAGGACACAGAGTACGCAGACAGAAAGAAATGGAAACCAGCAGACTTTAACAACGCGATCGCTGAAGTCAGAAATGGCCAGTTGAAAAACGCTGGATTTGAAATAGTACAGTATTCCACAGCAAAAAATGAAGACCTAGACAGTCTTGAAGCGAAGGACGTTTACGATAAGAAACTCAAAGCACATATTGCGAAAGTAACAGGACTGAAAGCAGGACATGAATACACCGTGTATGTTAGAAATGTCAGCGCGGCAAGGGCGCTTGACGATGGCTCGGTGGTAGTGCTTTCAGCAAACGGCACAGTCAAGAGTTTTAAGATGACAAAGCCGATGGCTGAAAAGCTCGAGCTTGATTTTCCCATCAAGGCAGATGAGAACGACAAGAAGAATACGGTGACGCATCCTGTAAAACCAGATGGCACCATTGATATGACGCAGTACACAGTAGAGCTTTCCGCAAAGAAAGCACAGTTGAATGTATATGGACTATTCCCGGACAAAGAAGGCGGCAATATCGCGGCAGAGGACAAAGACCAACGGAGATATTCCCTGATTCCAACGGTGAAGGAAGAGAAGGCAGCGCTGAAAAATTACCAGCTTCCCAAGCTTGCATTTGCAGTGTATGATGATCAGGCAAGCAAACCCTTTGAGCCCGGACTGACACCGTCAAAGTATGCGTCAATTAGCAATAAGGGACTGATTACCTTGAAGGGTGTGGGCCTGAATGGTAAAACGACAGTTTATATCTATGTGAGAGATATTTTAAAGCATGAGGGTAAAACTGATTATCGTCATGATGCGATGATTCGTCTCACAATCACCGCAAAGCCAGCATCTTTTGCAGGCAAAAAGGTCAAGATGAAGGTTGGACAGGAGATCAAACTGTCGGATTATCTTGAGTACAAGGACGACAAGAAAAAGAAACTCCCCAATTACCGTTCTGGCAGTGCGACGATTACAAAAGAAATGATCGCAATGGCGGAAGCCAGCGGTTATAAGATCGAAGATAGGGGTGAGTGGGTTGATGTAGGCTACCCGAATAACAGGATTGAAGTGCATGACTGGAGAATTACAGCGGTAGCGCCGAACAAGACGCCATTTGACCTGACTGTGACAGACTATGATGCAGAAGGCAATGAGATGACTGCATCGGTCAAGTTGTCCTCAGCACAGATCGACCCAGTTAAGGGAATGAAAGTGACCTATGTGGACGACCAGTATATCACCATCAACTTTACACATCCAAGCAATCTAAATGAAGATGATAATGGCAGCGTATATGCTTATGCGCTCGAAGTAAAGGACGCGAGAGGAAATGTAGTTGACAAGATAATTCTCGATAATCCAGAAACTGTTGAGAACATTGACGGTGTTAATGCCAAGGAACTGAAAAATGCACAGTCATGGATTCAGTATAAAACAACAGTAATAACGGAAGAAGATGGCAGGAAATATTTAGAGATTGAGACGAATGATGTTGAAAATGAACAAAGTTTAACACAGGTAAAATTAGATGACCAGTATAGAAATAGTTTTAACTACTATACAGGCAAAAAGACCAAGACAAAGACGTTTGCATATACCTATCGCAATTCCAAACTGGTAAGACTATCCTCTTACACGCTCTCCCTGACACCGCTGTATGAGAACCAGCAGGCGGCAAAGGCAGCGACAGCAAAAGCAAAGACAACCAATATTCCGGCAAGCCGCGATAATGTAGACCTTACAGGGGCGGATTATACAGACCGGCATGGCGGAAACTGGATAGACATTACATCGAAACAGTTTCAGGAAACAAAAGAGGGAAGTAAACAGGAGCCCGTTCTAAAAACATATAGATTTATTTCCGGGAATACCTACACGCTGAAACTGCAAGACTCTTTTGGCGAGCTGCCGCGTGACAGAGTGTCCGATACACTGACATGGAAGAGCAGCAATCCAAAGACTGCCACAATCAAGGCAAACGCAGGCACTTATACGGCGACGCTCAAGGCAGTCAATCAGGGTAAGACCACCATCACCGTGACATCGAAGGTGACAAAGAAGGTAATTGCGAGATGGTCCGTATCCGTATCCGCAGTCGGAGACGGCAGCAGTTATGGCGGAGATTATGAACCGACATGGGACGAGGGCTTCTATGAGAAGATTCTTGCGCTGCTGGATCCATTCTATAATGGAAAACTTGAAGTATTGTCTGAGAGTGTACCACTTGAGATTAAAGGAAGGACATGGATATCCTTTACGGCACCGCATTATGGAGAGTATTCCTTTACGTATACTATGCCAGATGAGGAGGTCTACATAGGAGATTTTTATGACAGCAAAAACGGTAAAATGATTGATGATACAGAAGCAGGCTCGATTTTCCTTCAGCCAAATCAGAAGGTCTATTTTGTGGTATCTGGTAACACTACAGTCAGAGTAAGAGGCGAAGAGCTTGCACGGCTGACAAAAGAGCATACCAAGACCGCACCGCTTGAGGTAAAAGAGGGAAATGTAGCATTTACCGCATGGGAGGACAACTGGTATACGATCTACCATAATGGAAAAATATATTATGAAGATCATGCAATGCGTGCAGGTGAGACTGAATATCTCTCTGTACGGGAAGGTAAGATGTATGTAATCTGTGAAACGGTAAGCCTAGAGTTGGGAAGCACGCCCAGCTGCACCGTGAAGCTTGACAAGGACAACCAAAAAGAGTCTGTCCGTTTTACGGCAAACGTTGACGGTACATATAAGTTTACCTACGACAAGAGGGACGGCGTTGGTGTTGTTTTTAAGCATCTGACGAAAGGTTCTGTAAAACCAGTATCAACAACGAAATCGACAGGCGCAGACGCAAAAATAACAGAGACATATCAGCTTATGGCAGGGGAGACGATTGGTGTGTTCCTGAGCCCCAACTCAGAGATTACCGATGCGAAGAAGGAGTTTGACATCACAATTTCGGTTGAGGCAGAACCGCGCAGAAAGATAGAAAATTCTGCAATCACGATTCCTAAGGGGACAACAGAAATAGTCGAGTATGTCATTCCCGCATTCACGACAGAGACAGCACAGTTTTCGTTTGCTGTGACAGGTGAGGAAGGGACAAAGATTACTGCATATTACGATAAAAACTATAATCAAGAGTATCTTAGCGGCGTATCCAGCTTTGACCTGTCAGCAGGCAAGAAGAACTCGAGATTTAAGGCAGGCGACAGCGTCTTCATTAAGGTAGAAGCTGGAGCAGGCAAGGCAGGCGACGAGAAGGCAAAGGACGCGGTACTGACAGTAAAACAGGTGCCAGTCACAACACTTACAGGTTCGTCAGAAATCAGCATTGACAACCAGACAAGGCAGTGGTATACCTTTACCGCACCCCAGACAGGCTTCTATGAGTTTGGCGTGACGGTGGCTGCAAGAGAGCAGGGTGATCAGACGCCGACACATCAGGCAGCGATTGAATTTTATAAGAGCTTGTTTGATGCAAAAGAGAACTCATTAGGTAAGATTGACCCATCTCAGACAAAGATCGTTAGTATGAAGGCTGGCCAGACAGTTGCGCTGAGACTCAGCCATGACGAGCAGGAGAACATCACGAAGGAGGACGGTACAATAGAACCCGTGAAATCCAGTGTGACTGTATCCGTGAAGGCGCTTGAAGTGAAGCCGTTGTCTGTAAACAAGGGCGAGAAGGTAGAGCTTCCGGCAAAGAGCAAAGAAGCGCGCTACTATTCATTTACGGCAGCAGTGGAGAGTACCTATACAAGAGTGTGGGAGCCAGAGGACAATAAGACCGATAATGCCAAGGTGACAATGCTCTCCTCCATCGAAAGTGGGGCGCCAGCAGATGAACAGGCAGTTTCCGTAGAGCTAAAGGCAGATGAGGTTCGCTATATCAAGGTTGAAATAGATAAACCCACGAGCGACAATCCTGTAAATGGTACGCTGACTGTAAAGGCAGAGGGCTTAAAGGCAGACAACCTGACAGCAAACGAAGCTTATCCGTTCCATCTGACAGCGAAGGACAGCAATAGCACCAGTAAGGTGGTAAGATTTACTGCCCCGGTGGAGGGAAAGTACGCATTTACCACAACCGTTGAGAAGAATGAGCTCAGTGGTTTGCCATATGAGTATCCAGATATAACAATTTTGGATAGCGAAGATGTTTTTGAACCGTATGAGGAGATAGACTTAAAAAAAGGTGAGACGAAGTACTTTGCACTTTCAATCAAAAAAAGCAGCGAAGTCCGTGAGACAAAGGGCACAATCATGATTACTTCTCGGGCAAAACCGATTGAGCAGGACACAGAGGAGATCAAGGTAAGTGCTGATACACCAAAGACGTTTAAGTACATAATTCCCGTATCAGGACGCTATGAATTTAAGGCAGAATTTGACGAGGACATCGCTTCTGTTACATGGTCTGATAGCAATAACGTGAATGTGAGTGTGAATGACGGCAACTATTATAAGAAGAACACAGAGCTGACAGTAGAAGTTGAAGGATTTTATGAGGATATCACCGCAGACGTGAAATTGCACAAACCCTCATTGATTACTACAACGCCGTTAAATGCTGGCGGGAATAAGCTTGAGCTGAATGCTGGCGAGACAAAGTATTACGAGCTGAGCACCACTGCGGCACGGAGATATAGCTTTGAGATAACGGATTTGGCTAATGGCACGTCAATGCCAGAGATTTTTTCTGTTTTTGGCAAGACAGCAAATAATTGGAGCGAGTTAGAAGATGGCGGCTTACGCGGAATGGCAAAGGACAGCAGTCTGATTCTGAAAGTGACTTCACCCAGCAGCAAAAAGGGTGTGTCATGCAGCCTGAATATCACAGAAAACACAGAACTGAAATTAGGTGACAATACAGTCACAATTGATGCAGGTGCGTCTGTGACAATGACATACCGTGCATTGGAGACAGGATATTACACTTTCAATGTAAATCAGCCAGATGCCCAACTTGTATTAAAGTTTGAAACTACAACGCGGGTAGGCAGCAGCTTCTACGACTGTGCGAAGTTCATGGTGAAAGGTGTGCGTGATTATACCATCACAAATGAAGGCAGCAGTGCAGTAACGCTTACAGTCACAATGAAGGAGATTGAGCCTGTTGTGCTTGAGCCGGGCAAGGATGAGCCAAAAGCTAAGGACGTAGCGCTTGGTGCTGGTGAATATGCATTCTTCTTACTAAAATCTTTCAAGGAGAGTGATTACCGTATCAAGATTACAGACACCAGCAAGGGTGAAGATCTGAATGTGTATTTAGATTCCCAGTCAGTTTCCAGCCAGTATAAAACGGCGGAGGGCTATATCATTGATCAGGAACTGAGCGGCGAGAAAATGCTTACGATAAGAAATGATGGCATCAAGGAGACAAAAGTTACAGTAGAGTTTACAATCTCCGAAGTACAGCCATTGACCGCAGACCCGATCACACTCGGCAAAAATGAGATCAGAAAGTTCAGCTATTTAGCGACAGAGGACACCAGATATCTGATCAGCAGAGACAATGATGATAAAAACCTGAAACTAGATCTTTCTGTAAAGAAAATTGATTCGAATGGTAATATTACAGAGGAAAAGAAAGATGCTCCAAACTGGTATGAAATCCTTCTGAAAAAAGGTGATAAGCTGATTGGCACACTGTCATACAAACCCGATGCGCAAGATGAAAAGGCGAAGGATACACAGACAGTGACGATCGTGGCAGCGCCTGTTCAGCCAGTAATTATTGACGCAGAGGCGATACCTGAGAACGAGACCTCAAAGACAGTGAAGCTCGAGTCCGTAACAATAGGCGAGAAGGACAATTCGTCAAGATGGTATCAGTTCAAAGCCGCTGAAAATGCAACGTATCATTTTGCCTTGACAGATGTATATGGAAATGAAATCAGCAACGCCATTAAAATCTATAACTATATTACAGATAAAGATGAAGCAGCAAGCACGCAGACCGAGAAATACATGAAGGCGGGCTCGAAGCTCTTTATCAATGTAAAGAACACAGGCACTTATACCTTCCAGTATACAGCGACAAAGGCACTTACACAGACAGGTGTTGAGGTGCTGGATTTTGAGTATCAGAATGAAGTGCAGGAAGTGAAGTTTGTTGTTCCGCGCGGTGGAATTTACAAGATTTCAGCGACGCCAATCCGGGGTGAATTTAAGGTTGATGCCAAGATTGGCAAGGAATCAGCATTTGAAGATGGCAGCTCATTTAGTACATATCACGAAAGCGGCAAAAAGACAAGATATGTAAATCAGGACGATGTTGTCACAATTGAAGTTACGGCACAACAAGCGGGCAAGGCTTCTTTATCTCTGCGCATTGATGAAGTAAGCACTGCGGCTGCGCTGGCATTAGACAAGGAGATTGTCGGCACAGGAAGTTCGGATAAGGACAGCTACTATGAATTCCGCGCAGAGAAGAAAGGCTTGTATGCAATTACAGCCAGCGGCGAGCCGGACATTACATATTCTGTAATTCCTTTTATGAATGCAGGGGACAGTGAGCAGCAGGATAAAGAGGTAACAGGTACAGCTTATGAAGAACTGAATGCAGGCGACAGAATCGCTGTGAAGGTTGCAAAAGGGACGGAAAAAGAATACACGTTAAAGATTGAAATGATTACGATCGTTTCACTGGACGGCAGCAACACAGAACAGAAACCTTTCGAGGTCACAGTAGCAGACGGCTTCTATGGATTTACGACAGAAAAGGCATATGTACAGTATAAAGTGCCAGAGGACGGACAGTACTATATCGTAGTACAGACCATAAACAGCAATACAACTGTTTCTGGCCCTATCTGGAGCAGCCCGTCGGAGACTGCAAGAAATACGGCTTTCTTGTATGATTGCACGAAAGATGAAATCGCAACATTTATACTGACCAATACGAATCCAAAGGATGACAAAAATCCTGCGAAGGAGTATCAGGAGGCACAGTTCAGACTGATCGTTAGAAAGACGATTGACGCAACAATCAAAGTAGATGAGACAAAAGAAGAAAAACTAGACAGCGAGGAGAAAGCAAGCTATAAGTTTACTGCTCCAGAGGCAGGCACTTATCTCATCAGCTTTAAGGCTTCAAACTGTACACTTGAAAACTGTACACTTGAAAATGACATCGCGGAGAGGAAGCTCGAAAAGGATCAGGAGATTACACTGACAGTCAAAAATGAGTCAGACAAGGCAGGCAGATACCGGCTGACAGTGACGAAACTGAATCCGACAGCACTCACTCTTGGACAGACCGCAGAGGGATTACTGGAGAAGGGTAAGACTGCATATTACCAGTTTACTTCAACAGAAGCAGAACGTACAGGCTATCAGGTTTATATCAGTGGAACAGACGTTCAGTGCAACGTTGAGCGTATAAACAGCGATGGTGCAAGTTTGGGTAGTAGCGAGCTTACAGGCAATCAGAACTATGACTTAATGAAAGATGAGAAGCTTGTGCTCAAAGTAACGAATACAGGTGAGAAGAATACAGGCTTCAAAGTAACTGTCAAGAAGATTGCATATGCAGCACTCAATGCAGAGACACCCGTTTCAGGTGCTTTGGAGGCATACGAAAAAGCATACTATGAATTTACAGAGGGCGTATCCGAGACAGGAATTACCTACCTAGTAGACCTTGACAGTGAAAACAGTCAAGTAGAACAGAGCATACAAATAGCAAAACTTGGGGCAGATGACGAGCTTGGCGCATTTGAGGATCAGACAGACACAGAAGAAGTGACCTTAAAGAAGGGTGACAAGCTTCGGGTGGAGGTTTATAATGGCAGCAGCAAGAACGCTGAATTTGAACTGACCGTCAAAAATACCGCAGAGCCGGAAATTTCATATGAGGCAATAGCCCTGAATGAGACAAAGGCAGGCAAACTTACCGCAGAGCAGAAGGCAGGCTATGAGTTTACAGCAAGTGACGCCGCAGACGATGGAACAGCATACACCATATTCTTTAGTGGTACGGAATGTGCTTACCAGCGTATCAGGACAGTGACAGGTGATGATGGCAGCACCAAGGAAGAGGTTCAAAAAGGTAAGCTCAAAAAGGGCAGCAATGAACTGACCTTAAAGAAGGGTGACAAGGTGCGCTTCACAGTAAGCGGCAGCGGAAAATACGAACTGACCGTCAAGAAGGTAGTGTATTTGCCGCTCACATTAGACAAGACAGCAACAAAAACCCTTAGGGTAAATGAGACCATCTATTATGAGTTCACGGATACAACAACAGAGGACAAGAAGAAAACAACGTATCATGTATTTGGCTCAGAAAAGTATGAGGTTGCCAAAGTAACCTTGAATGAGGACCAGAGCACAACCGTGACGCCGATAACGAAAGCGTCAGAGTATGAACTTCAGAAAGGCGAGAGCCTGCGGTTTAAGGTGACAAATGACGAGACTGCACTGACTACAATATACCTGACGATTCAGGCGGTTGTGTACAGTACAATGACATTGGATACACCTGTGGAGGGCAGACTCAGCGCTGGAAGGTATGCATATTATCAGTTTACCTCACAGGACGACCCTGCGGAGGGTGAGACAGAAACAACATACCATATTTACGGAAGCGCAGAATATAAAGTCAGCAAAGTGACCGTAAATGATGACCAGAGTACGACTACGATGCCACTGGAGAAGAATACAACTGAGGTTCGCTTAAAGAAGGGCGACAGCCTCCAATTTACCGTGACAGACTCAAGCAATTGGAAGGAGGGCTACAGCCTGACCATAACCAAATATGCAGAGAAGCCGATTACAATCGGCACAACGGAACGTGGCAGTCTTGCATACAAACAGAAGTTTGTCTACACATACGAGCATAAAAGCGAGGAACCAGCAAAATATATTTTACGCAGCGAAGCGGAGAATTTAACACTTACACCAAAGGTAAATGACGTAGAAATTGAAGCACTGGAACCTTTTGAGATGAAGAAGGGTGAGAAGCTGGTAATCACAATAGCAAATTCATCTAGTGAGGACAACAGCTATGAATTTACAGTGAACGAGTTTAAGCCAGAGACATTGACACCGGGTGTACCGACAGCGGTAAGGACACTTGAAGCGCAGGAAAAAGTATATTATGAGTACACAGTGCCCGAAGGAGGCAACGGCAGTTATGTGCTCGTGCTGACTGAAAGCAAATCAGGCGCATTTGACCTTAACGGCTATATAACGAGGGCAAATCCTTCAGAGGATGAAGATCCTGAGTATCCCATTAGTGATGTCATAAACGAGATGTCACTTAAAAAGGACGATGTGCTATGGTTTACAGTAGACGCATCAGAGAAAGCCTCCTACAAGCTGCTGTTGCAAAAAATGACAGACTTTAAAGACCAAACAGAATTGCCATGGAAAGGGCAGCTCCAGCCCGGCGAAGTGAAATATTTCAAGTTTGTGATGTCAGAGCAAGACAAGAAGGATAAGGCAGAGTATATTATTTCCGTACCTTTTACATCAGATAATCTGCACTGCTCAATAGGCGGAAATATTGATCTGGCACCATCTGAGACGAAACCAGTATATTGGGAGATTTCTGACAATTATATGTTAACTGTGGTCAATACATCAATGTATGAGACAGCAGAATGCAAAATTGATATACAGAAAAAGGAACAAATTGCCATGGGAACGCACACGGGCACATTGGCACCCAAGGAGTATCAGTATCTTGTATTCCCGGGCAATGTCGTCGAAACGAAGGACGAAGTGACTGGAGAGATCAAGGAGAAGGTGACACCATACTATATTTCAATATCCGACGAGAACGAGTGCAAATTTGAGTGGCAGACAAGAGAGGAGATGGATCTCTGGGAGCCTCTGGATACAAGCATGGGTAAAAAGAATACGAACTATATTGTCCGGGTTGGCAACACAGGCAGCAAGACTTCCAAGTATGAATTTACACTCAAAGATGCAATGGGTGCTGCCATAACAGCGTCGGAGGAGAAGAAGGGCACGCTTGGAAAAAATGAAGCGGCATATTACACCATAACAGCACCGGAAAATCAGGCATTCTACATTTCAGTCAACAGCGAGGCTTCGGCGTCCGTGTATTGCAGCCAAAATCTAAAAGAGCTCTTAGACGACAGAGGAACAGAGATAGAATCGGGTGAAATGTTCAATGTACCCGCAGGCAAGACATATTATGTCAAGACAGCAAATGCAGACACAGAGTGCGAGTATACACTTCGTGTGACAGAAGCAAGTGTCATTCCATTGGAACTGAATACCGCTTCAACAAGGGTCTACATTCCAGCTAACGGAAAGGCAGAGTATGAGTTTACAGCACCAAAGAACGGAAATTATATTGTGCTGGTAGATGGTAGTATTATTGGGTATGGAAACTCTCAATTCACTTATGCTGACGGCACAGAAAACATAAGTTTTGAAAACGGTCATGTCTTCGAAGGCTTGACAGCAGATAACCCGCTTAGGCTGAGTATAGCAAACAAAGGATTCGGAAACCGGTCCTGCATTGTGCGGATTGTGGAAGCGCAGGAAACGCCTGACCAAGAAATTGAGCAGGGTGAATCGAAGAATGTAATACTGACAGATACGAATCGTACAGCAACGTATACATTTAAAGCACCGGAGGAAGGGCGTTATGTGTTTAACACAGAGACAGAGCCGTTCAAAGATCCTGTTATAATACAGGTAAATGAACAATCCAGAGCAGTAAATTACAAAAAGATGTATATCACACCACGGCTGTCGGAAGGTGATGTAACAGAATTTACGCTTTCGAAACGGGATTTACCGGACATGTTTACCCTCAGTTGTTTTAGACTGACAGATGAGCGTGAAAAGACAGGAGTAATGAAAGACACAATCAAACTATCCCAAGGCGAGGCAGCATTTGTGCGATGGAGTGCTGATACAGAAGGAAAGTACCAGTTTGGATTTGATGCTGGACAGAGTGAGGTAGCGTACTGGTATTCTTCATCTGAAACATTCGAGACAGATTTAGACTTTGGAACAGCTTCATCAATGTACTGGAATCGGTATGGAGACAGTGAAAGTTACAAATATCTGATTATAAAAGCCACAGAGGACGATACAGAAATCGCTATAAATGCAGCAGCGCTTCCACCGACAATGCTTGAATTAAATGAAGAAACTACTGTATTACTCAAACAGGGTGAACCTGAATATGTAACATTTAAAGCAACAGGGGATAGGACAAGATATAAATTTACAACAGGGAATCCAGATGTGAAATTTTATGACAGCAATTATAGATATATGGGCGTCACATTTGAACAGATTCTAAGGAAAGAAGATGGTGAACAGTATTATTACTTAGAATATACAGGAGATAATGCTGAAACAGAGGCACACATTCGTGTGTCCTCTGTGGAGCCTGAATCAATTTATAACGGCAAATCCTTCAAAGTTGGTGCTTACGATGTAGCATGGTATGAATTTACATCTTACTGGCCTGCAATCTATACTTTTGGTGTAGAACAGGATAGCAGTCCAGCGGACTTTACGCTGTATACGAGTATGACAGGAACCAGCCTTACCAAAAACTCATATTGGCTTGAAGAACACGAAAAACTTCTGATTAGAATTGAGAACGACAGCCCTATAGAGAAAGAGTATCGGTTTACTGCGATAGACAAACCGCCTGTACACGAAGAAGTTATTACATTAGAAGGAGGCAAAAAAAGGACTATTTCTTTTACAGCACCAGAGACAGGCACCTATACATATGTCGCTTATACAACTGATCGCGGACGTTTTCAGGTAAATTATGAAGATGGAGAGTCCTTTGTTGTTCAGGAAGGCAATGATAAAGACCATGAAAGGAGTCGCTATGGTTCAAAGTGGTTTATGGAAGGTGATACGGTTGAGCTTGAACTGGTGTCAGAATCCGTAGGTCCTCATACTATTGGAATCAGAGTAGAGCCACAGAAAACAGCAGTCAAGATAATGAATGCACAGGAAAATATATACCCACTTGCATATGATGAGAATTATTTTGTGTATACGGCAGAAAAAGACGAATATTATATGATTGAAGCGAGTGGAGGATATAGACGGTTACTGTATAAGATCAACTCCGCAAATGATTGGTTAAATTGTATGGATATACAGATGATTAAACTGAACAAAGATGATAAGCTGCTCTTACGGGTTATTGCAGACAGTATATCTACATTAAATTTAAAGATAAGCGAAGCTGAATTTATGCAAATCAGTGCAGAGGAACCAGAAACACCATATGTACTTGCAGGCAGTGAGAATGTATATTATCAGTTCACAGCGCCTGAAGCTGGACAATATGTTGTAAATTTGAAACGGAAGAATAGTAGTTCTGTTTATGCGTATCCAGAAGTGAACGGCGATTTTGACAGAAGTAGCTTTTATGGCATCAAGGAGTTTGAACTTGCAAAGGACGAAAAACTTTTGTTAAGAGTACACAACAGTTCTTATAACAATGCAGAATATACATTGACAGCCAAGAAGATTGTATACCAGCCGCTGAGCTTAGAGGAACAGACAACACCATACAGTCTTGCAAAAGGAGATGTTGCATACTATCAATTTACGGCGGAAGAGGCGGGAGTCTATGCTGTCAACGCTATTACAGAAAGTGATTCTAATAGTCCATCTTACTATTATTTAGATGAGAATGGAAAATATACAAGCTGGTCTGATATCAGACCGTTTGAATTGCAGAAAGATGACAGCTTCATTCTCAAAGCGATAGCTTTTTCTGATGATGCGCAATACAAGCTGGCAGTGAACAAGTTTGAAGTAAATGAAGTGACACTGAATACGCCTGTGTCAAAGGAACTTGAGGCACAAAAAGACACGTTTTTCCGATTTACAGCATCAAGTGCTGATTGGTATGTTGTTTCAGCAAATCTTAATAATGGCACTGTGTATTACGCACTGAATAAGGGGTACTATAATTATGCGAATGGCCAAAGAGGCGAGGCATATTTGACAACAGGCGATGCACTTTGGCTGCGGGTAAAAAGTTATAGTAAACAGACAGTTGAAGTAAATGCTGAAATGATAGAGTTTTCTCCTATAACTGGAGGAGAGGAAACATTTACACAACGGTATGAAACGAAATATTACCAGTATGAAGCGGAAGCAGATGGCAAATATGCAATCAACATCACAGGTACGTCCATCAGCGAATATTATGCAGAAAAGAATAATACTATTTTCTCTTATTTCTATAACGAAAGAGTCTTCGACTTGAAGAGAGGGGAAAGTATTCGAATCAAAGTTCTAAATAACAGTTCTGCAAGTGAAGCAAACCCATTTACAGTATCTGTAAAAGAGGTAGATGAGACAAATACCAATTAGGACTGAAATCAAAAGAATGTAACAAAGAACGAACCACACAAAAAGCCCCTCATGGGAATAACCACGAGGGGCTTTTGTCATATCAGCCCTTGTGGGTATCCGAGTGCACGCTGCCAGTGAGCGGACCATCTGGCAATTCATTGCAGGAGGACAGTATGACAGCGCCATGCAGACAGGAGTTGACCATAAGGAACGGAAAGGAGAGAAGAGGAGTATATAATGTATGTCAGAGCTATTGGAAAAGATACTAGATCACAAGAACCTGACCCAAGCCTGCCGGGAAATCTGCGCGAACGGCACGATGATCGAGGAATGCGACGGCGCAGGACGTGAGGACTGGGAAGCGCTCAAAGACCAGCTTCGCCAGAGAAGCTATACACCCAAGACAAACCCGCAAGCCGTGACAGACAGAATTATCCAACAGGGCATTGCGCAGATACTCAGTCCAGTCTGTGCGCCCGCATTTTCAGAAAACTGTTACGGACACTGCCCCGGCAAAAGCCGCGAGATGGCAGTCCGCGAACTGCTGCGGCTGCGCGAGGAGGGGTATCTGTGGGTGGTGGATATTGATTTGCAGCATAGTTATGAAAATGTGCAGCAGGACAGGCTGATGAGCCTTGTGCACAATATGATCCATGACGGGGATACCGAATCGCTGATACGAAAATACCTAAAGGCGGGCATCATGACACAAGGCATGGACGCGTATCGTGCTGAAAATGCGGCGCAGAGGGCGAGTCTGCCCGCACTGCTTCTGAATGTGCTGCTGAATGAACTGGACAAGGAGCTTGAAAACCGCGGACTGCGTTTTGTGCGATACGCAGATGACTGTGTGATCGCAGTCAAGAGTGAAAGCAGTGCGAAGCGGGTGATGAGCTCCGTGCCGGACTGGATTCAGCGAAAGCTTGGTTTTGAGGCAAGCGCAGTCAAGATAAAGATTGCCAGACCAGCGAAGCTAAAGTATCTGAGACTGGGATATTTTACAGACATTCAGGCGGAGCCTGTGCCTTGAAATGGCAGAAGGAAAACAGGGGAGGGAGACTCTCCTGTTTTCTTTAGAGAATATTTAGCTTTTGTCTTAATGCTTCCTGAAGGACTTGTGAAAAATTTAGTCCGGCAGCAACGGCTGAATCGTTGAGCCAAGAGGGAATTGTAAGCGTTTTTTTCACAGCAGTGTTATTCATACGGCGGCGGTATACAGTTGTGTCGCATGAAATATAAGTGGCGAATGCATCCTCTGTCAGGGAAAGGCTTTTTATAGAAGATGCGGCAGGGATTTCCCGCTGTTCATCTTCGAAATGTGTTAACATGAGGGAGAGTACATCTTCCGCCATGGTGATTCCATCTGCGATGTCACTTCCCTGAGTGTAACAGGCATCAAAGTCAGGAAAATCAATAAAGTACCCATTTCCCTCTGGTGTAAAGACAGCAGGATAAATATATTTTGCCATAGTAACAGCTCCTTTCTAATAAAGAAGAAATTAACAAGGAAATTATTTTAAGCCAGAATCTCTTCGAAGTTTGTTTTCTATTCCAGTACCTAATTCTTTGCTATAATGCCGGGGAAAAGGAAATTCGCGATTTGTAACTGGACTGTACCAGATCTCATGATTTCCTCCCTCACGGATTTTGTAGCATCCAATATTTTTCATTTGTTTTGCCATCTCTGCGCCTGTCATATGCTCCCTTTCGTTATTTTATAATATGATTATATACGTGTGAGATACGTGTGTCAAGCTTTCTTATACAAAACTAAAATATTTTAGAAACGAGTAAACAATAAGCTTGCATTACAGCAGGCTTATTGTTATAATAACGTTATGAGTACATATTACGGAACGACGGAAACAATAAAAGAACAGGAGGTTACATATTTATGGGACTTGATGCAAAAAGTGCGATCGAGAGCGGCAGGACTGCACTCGGTATTGAGTTTGGCTCTACCCGAATCAAGGCGGTATTGATCGACGAAAATCATGAAGTGCTTGCGATCGGAAACTATGATTGGGAGAACCAGTTGGTGAACAACATCTGGACGTACAGTCTGGAGACCATCTGGAAAGGGCTGCAAGACTGCTATCAGGATCTGGCAAAGTCGGTGCAGGAGAAATACGGCACGCAGATCAAGACACTCGGCTCGCTTGGCTTTAGTGCTATGATGCATGGGTATATGGCATTTGACAAGGACGGAGAGCTTCTGGTGCCCTTTAGGACATGGAGAAATACGATCACACAGGAAGCGAGTGAGAAGCTCACAGAACTCTTTCAATATCACATTCCGCAGCGATGGAGCATCGCGCATCTCTACCAGGCGATTCTAAATGGCGAGGAGCATGTTGGCAGTGTGGCATTCTTCACAACACTGGCTGGTTATATCCACTGGAAGCTGAGCGGTGAGAAGGTGCTCGGTGTCGGCGAGGCGTCTGGCATGTTCCCCATTGACATTGATACCAAAGATTTTAACAGTCGTATGATTTCACAGTTTGACGAGCTTGTGAAGGACAAGAACTTCTCGTGGAAGCTCGCGCAGATTATGCCAAAAGTGCTGGTTTCCGGCGACAGGGCGGGCGCGCTGACGGAGGCGGGCGCAAAGCTTCTCGACGTGACAGGCACCTTGCAGGCGGGGATTGCGATGTGTCCTCCTGAGGGTGACGCGGGTACAGGCATGGTGGCGACAAACAGCGTGGCACAGCGCACCGGCAACATCTCAGCAGGAACTTCTGTGTTTGCGATGGCAGTGCTGGAGAAGGATTTATCGAAATCCTATGACGAGCTCGACCTTGTGACCACACCGGACGGCAGTCTTGTCGCGATGGTTCACTGTAATAACTGCACATCGGACCTGAACGCATGGGTCAATCTGTTCAAGGAATTTCAGGAGACAATGGGGCAGAAGGTGGACATGAACGAGCTTTACGGAACGCTGTACAGAAAGGCGCTTGAGGGCGATGCAGACTGCGGCGGGCTGCTTGCATACGGCTATTTCTCAGGCGAGCATGTGACGGGATTCGAGGAGGGCAGACCGCTCTTTGTGCGCACACCGGATGCGAAATTCAACCTTGCAAACTTTATGCGTGTCAACCTGTTCACGGCGCTTGGCGCGATCAAGATTGGTATGGACATTTTGTTTAAGCAGGAAAATGTGACACTCGATGAGCTGCTCGGACACGGCGGATTGTTCAAGACAGAGGGTGTCGGGCAGAAGGTCGTAGCGGCGGCGGTGAATGTACCTGTGTCTGTGATGAAAACGGCGGGCGAGGGCGGCGCATGGGGCATTGCCGTGCTTGCGAATTACATGATGAAGAAGGATGCGGACGAGTCTCTGAGCGCATATCTGACAAACAACGTGTTTGTCGGAGAGGAGTCTGTGCGCATGGCGCCGGATGCGGCGGATGTGGCTGGTTTCGAGACCTTTATCGAGCGGTACAAGAACGGGCTTGCGATCGAGCGCGCGGCAGTTGATCATCTGTAGGGCGAAGCCGGTGTTATCATATAGGAAAGGATGCGGCGTGCACGCATTTTTCAGAAATCTGGAGGGTCAAGATGTTAGAGGAATTAAAGAAAAAAGTATATGAGGCAAATATGGAGCTGCCAAAGTACGGG
>ERZ808037.363-NODE-363-length-45322-cov-28.190540_pt1 | contig 45322 bp, 33 predicted proteins | sample MGYA00380190_ERZ808037 | MGnify/ENA primary metagenome ERZ808037 (study PRJEB31490, sample SAMN06133399) | mouse gut metagenome | isolation source: J9 | host: mice | place: China: Chengdu | collected 2015-05 ...
GCGGATCACCAATCAAACAAGCCAAGTAGCTAATCCTCAGCTACTTGGCTTTTTCAATATCCCAAAATTTTCCTCCTTTTGTCCTCCTACGCCAAAGTTAAGACTTTCTGCACAAGCCCCGATTTCGGCTTTACAATACTATCCTGGGTGGTTATTGCATTTTCTGCGACTACCACATATATCTTTTTAGTTTTCTAGCGGTCGTTTCAAGATAATTTATTAACTTTGTAATTACTTAACAGCAAAATCTGAAAATGGCCATCTAAGTAGAAGATATACGGCGCGAGCCGAAATAACTTTTTGAAACTCCTTCGTAGTCGTTACAGGCTTTGGTCGGCCTTCAGATGCTATAAGGGAGTTTCCTTGTTTATACAGATGACTGACCCCGGCATCGGCTACGGCGTTGATGAACGCGCCCCGGTGGAGCGTTATCCTCTCCGCTCTTGCGAGCCGGACGATTTACCGTTCATCGAAGCCATCGAAAATTACTGAATTTATCGCGCACAACCTTATTTAACTCGGCTGTGCGCGATTTTTGCCCATGTCAATAAGTATCTTTGTCGCAGATGCTAAAGTCTCAAATATTTTTGCTAACTTTGCATCTACATACGCGCACGCGCAGACAAAGACCACCAAATGTAAGTAACACTTATATTCAACATATTAAGGAGCTTCCTTGTAGTCGCTAAAGGTTTGGTCGCCTGTCTGCCTACTCGGAAGCTCTTGCTTATATAAACCGTGAGCAGAAAAACCAAGACATATGAAATCCCGGAAGAAATTGCTTCCGCGATAGCTGCCGAACGTAAATCTCCTTACGGTATACGTTCTTACATCAGCCTTTTTAGTAGTGCTGGAATAGGCTGTTATGGATTCAAGGAAACGGGATATAGCTGTATAGCGACCGTTGAACTCTTGGAAAAACGTCTTAAAATTCAGAAATACAACCACAAATGTATGCTTGAATCAGGATATATTTGTGGCGATATGACCCAACAGGGAACTAAAGACAAGATTTTTAAGGAACTTACAATTTGGAAAGATTGTTTTGGAGTTACTGATTTAGACGTTTTAATTGCGACACCTCCATGTCAGGGAATGTCCGTTGCCAATCATAAAAAAGGTAACGAATTAAAACGCAATTCTCTTGTAGTTGAGTCCATAAAAATCACCAAAGAAGTTTTACCCAAATTCTTTATTTTTGAAAATGTCAGGGCGTTTCTAACCTCTGTATGCACTGATATAGACGGTGAAGACAAATCTATACAGGATGCAATTACATTTAATCTTGGCGGCCACTACAACATCTTATTTAGGGTCGTTAATTTCAAGGATTACGGATGCCCATCAAGTCGCACCCGAACCTTGGTTATAGGTGTTCGCAAAGATATTCCTGATATTACCCCATTCGATGTTTTCCCTGACCTCTCAAAGGAACGAACTCTGCGGGAAACCATTGGTCACTTGCCGAGCCTCAGAGTGATGGGTGAAATTTGGGATAAGGATATATACCATAATTTCAGAAAGTATGCGCCTCACATGGAGGCTTGGATTTCCGAAATAAAAGAAGGACAATCTGCATTTGACAACGAAGATATATCACGTATCCCACATACCGTCAGAGACGGAGTAGTAGTATATAACGCAAAAAAGAACGGAGACAAATACACTCGCCAATATTGGAATAAGGTCGCTCCTTGCATTCACACAAGGAACGACATCATGGCAAGTCAAAACACCGTACATCCAACCGACAACAGAGTATTCAGCATTAGGGAGGTTATGCTGATGATGTCTGTTCCCGATACGTTCCAGTGGACGGATATTCCTATTGAAAATCTTAACGCCATGACATTAAAAGAAAAGCAAGCTTTTCTGAAAAAAGAGGAGATGAATATTCGTCAAAACCTCGGCGAAGCTGTTCCTACTATAATCTTCAGGCAGATTGCTTCCAAGATACGGCGTGTATTGGATAAGCCTATCTTTACCAATGTGGACGCAATATCGTTTGTTAAGGAATATTCCATTAACGAGCAATCGCGCTTAATGTCGTTCTTACAGAGGACTAAATCAAATTTTTCTCGAATTTCCCGTATTGTGGAAATGGCAAACTCGGAAAGAGATAATACAGCCGCATATTATACACGGCAAGATATATGTTACTCGATAGTTTATAATCTTCCCGATGCAAAATTGTTTAGTTCTCTCTCTATCCTGGAGCCGTCTATCGGAGTGGGTAATTTCTTGCCTTCTTTGATTGATAAATATTCGTCTGTCCCTAATGTGGAAATTGATGTTGTTGACATTAATCCCTCATCTATTGAAATTCTTCAAGAAATGCTAAAACACATTTCTATACCTGAGAATTTCAAAATCAATTTCATTGTGGCCGATACCTTATTGTATGACTTCCATAAGAAGTATGATATAGTAATCGGCAATCCTCCTTATATGAAATTGACCGGCAATAAAACCTTGACCGCTCAATATAAATCCAAAGCACAGAATAAAGACACCAATAATATTTTTGCTTTCTTTATTGAAAGGGTATTATCGTTAGGCCGTTACGTTTCGCTTATTGTACCTAAGAGTCTTATCAACTCTCCCGAATTTAATGTAACCCGTAACGTTATGTCTGAATACGCGATTACCCATTTTATTGATTTTGGAGAGAAAGCTTTCAAGGGTGTAAAGATCGAGACGGTATCCTTTACTATTGATACCGCGCGGAAACCTGCGGACACCCTTGTATATTCCTACATTAACAATTCTGTTCGGCGAGTTGAACAAAAATATATCACAGATAATAGATTTCCGTATTGGCTGATATATCGCGACGCGGATTTTGACAAGATTGCGGACTCTATGCAATTCGGTATTTTCAAATCCTATCGCGACAGAGTTATTACCAAATCAGTAACTCAATCTTCTGGAAATATAAGAGTGCTGAAATCCCGAAATATCGGGAACAATGAAATTGTGGATATAGAGGGTTATGACAGCTATGTAAATGACGCATCACAGTTTGATGTAAGTAAATTCTTAAATCATACTGAATGTGTTTTGCTTCCGAACCTCACCTATAATCCTCGCGCCTGTTTTATGCCGAAAGGATGTATAGCTGACGGCTCAGTCGCCATATTGACATTGTCAGCCCCGAACATTACAATTACACCTGAAGATTTGGCGTTCTATTCTTCAGAACAATTTTCATCATTCTACGCCATTGCCCGAAACCTTGGGACACGTTCACTGAACATCGACAATAACTCTGTTTTCTTTTTCGGAAAGCTAAACACTCAAATCATATGAGAGATACCATAATCAGCTTCTTGAATCAATTCGACCTTGATGTACGCAAAACCGGTGATGCTCGCTTTGCTGATCAGAAATGTACTCCTGATGTTGTATGCTTCATTGCCGACTGCATTTTGAATGTAGTTCAGTCTGATGAAACATTTACCATGAACGATATATGGGACTCCCAATATTTTATTAAAAATGCTGTAGCCGTTTTTGGAAAGCCTTTACCGACCAATCCAACTGCTCGTCACGAATACGATAAGTTTATTCAGCAACCCTTGCGTCTGCTCGGATGCGCTCATGTCTTGAATGTCACTAAATCCGGCAATTCAAACAGCTATTCAATTGCCAATGAAGATATGCTGGACTATATCTCTCGCAGAGAGCGCAATACCTATAACTTCTTGTACTGCTACTTTCAAAAGGTCATGTCTGATAGCGGAATGTGGAAATACTTTCAGGAGTTTATCGACAAATCCAAACAAGGAGATGCGTCGAAAGCTGACTATATGTTTCTGCGCGACAAGTTCATCCGTTTTATGATTGGCAACACAAATATCAATACGGCGGTGGAAGTTCGTAGAATCTTCCCCAAGATACTCAATATCTTTGCCGTTGATAATGGTGTTTGTGGTTCTGTACGAGGAACTATATCCAAGTTTCCGTTCACTTTCTCTGATTTGATGTACAATCGCAAAAACTGGAGAGACATCAATAAAGACAAGTCTATGACTCGCCAAGAGGCCGCGGAAGATGCAATAGACACACAACAAGAAGCGTTCAGTCAGTATTATATTCAGAAAGCCACAGCTCTCATACGCAAGATTCAACATGAAAGCGAAGTCCACGACCAATGGAGCAATGGTCCGGCTACGCACGTCCATCACATCTTCCCTCGCTCTCAGTTTCCCCAGATTGCGCACTATATTGAGAATCTGATTCTTCTGACAGCTACGCAGCACAACACAAAGGCTCATCCTAATAACAATACACATATTGTTGATAAGGATTATCAGCTCGTTCTGCTTCTTGCTAAGTCAGAAACCATCGAGAAATCGCTTAAACTCGTTGGCGATAAATACTATCGCAAGGAATCATTTGTCTTTGTAATCAACACAGGACTTTCCGTTGATTGGAGTACGTCATTATCATTTGCAGAACTTCGACGGATGTTGATAAAAGCTTACAACGCGGCATAAATAATTCGTCAATTATGAAAAGAGTAATCACGTTCATACTATTATTTATCACTTTTGTGGTATCGTATGCTCAAGACTTTACTGTTTCTCAAAGTCAAGGTCATGAATTTTCGTACAAGCCATCTATTTCTCAACGATTAAACGGCACTCGGGAGGTAATAGTATTTTCGCCTCGTCAACAAAGCCCTATCGACCAATATTTGTATCCTTGCATTGCAAATTATTTCAAGCGATTAGGTGTCCGTACAACTACAAAACAAGTAAGTTTTAAGGCGAACTCCGATATGTCAGGTTATGTTGCAGTTGCTTGGAAATCATTAGACGAATCTCTTGAAGATTATTGGGACAATTCAAATACACTCCTTGTTGTTGCAAATTGTGTCAGTATGTTCGGAAAAGTTACTGGGCGAGAAGATAATACCGTCCAACTTACAATCATTGACCCAGTCAATGATTATACATGGGATTTCAAATTTGATATGCCAAATAAAGAAGAAAAATTCGATAAGAAACTAAAAAGTTTAATCTCGTCTGCGTACACGTACAATGCAGACAACCTTATACGGCCTAAATTCTATTGGTCTAATTGGAGAGAACCTCAGTTTACGGACTATTTTTCCAAAGGAAAATATCACCCCATAGAAGGCGTTTATGAGGGCGATACTTACAAAGTTGGTATTAAGCAAGGTTCTGATGGTAAATTCTATGCTGTTTATCTTGGCGGCGCATCTAATACATTTGACTGGAATGCTGGTGATATAAAGGCCATTTTGGAACCGACGGCTACTCCAACCGTGTTTAAGGCTCAATGGTTTGGCAAATGGAAGCAAAAAATGAATTATACAATCATCTTCAAGGATGGTCTTTTGACTACGTACGATGAAGATAAAAACCAAGAGGCTTATATTAAACTTTATCCTGCTTTGCTTGCTCAGCAAGAACAAGAAACAAATGAATGGTCTGGAACTGGTTTTGCCCTTAAAAACGGCTACATAGTTACTAATTTTCATGTAATTGATGGTGCAAAAACTATCTCTATACAAGGGGTAAAAGGGATCTTTGGGAAGTCCTATAATGCTACTGTCGTTGCTTCTGACAAGTCGAATGATTTGGCTTTGCTAAAAATTACCGACAGTTCTTTTACTGGATTCGGGAACATTCCATATACTATCGCATCTTCAACATCTGAAGTTGGCGAAGATATTTATGTCCTTGGTTATCCCTTGACATCCACAATGGGTGATGAAATTAAACTAACCACAGGTGTGATAAGTTCTAAAACTGGTTTCCAAGGAGATGTTTCACTATACCAAATTTCGGCTCCTATACAACCTGGAAATAGTGGTGGCCCTTTGTTTAACAAAAAAGGCAATGTGATTGGTGTGGTTAGTGCTAAACATGCTGGAGCGGAAAATGTTGGTTATGCTATCAAAGCATCTTATCTTAGGAATCTCATTGAAAGTGCTGAGAATACTTCGATTATTCCGGTGAACAACACGGTTTCAACTTTACCACTTACAGGTAAGGTCAAAGCCGAGAAGAATTTTGTTTTCTTTATTAAATGTTCATCTAATACTGCTGAATCTTCATCATACAATTCTAATCCAACATCTCGAAGCATCCCCTCCGCTTCTCACATTTTCAATAGACCTTCTGTTTCTACACGCGGGAATTGCAAACTTCAAGTTCTCTCCGTTACATTGACTCCAGATGCAACTATCTTAGAACTATCCGGTAATAACAGTTTGCCTAACGGATATTATCAATGGTTTAGCATTTCACCCGATGCATATATTTCGGTTAACGGTTCTAAATACAAACTACGCAGTGCCGATGGAATTGCTTTGTCACCAAATGTTACTTATTTCTCTTACCCTAATGAGACAAAAACCTTTCGTCTAATATTCCCCCCAATACCTGCCAATACAACATCTTTTGATTTTATCGAGTCCCAAGATTCGGAATGGAAATTATTTGGCATACAGCTAAATAATCCTCAACAATAGAGGTAACTAATATTCTCCTAAATTTTGAGCAGGTGTTCTACAATCATACCAACAACAAAATATTTGATGATTTTGAGCACAAATACAAGGATGATATTTATGCTCTTTTCCCTCATATTTCTGATATAGAGATTCATTTCTTCAATACTGAGCAATATCAACAATTAGAAGATGTTCCGGGATTTGACACCCTCGATTATGATGCATTTGCTTTTTCATGTAACCGAATTAATGATATAGTAATTGCCAATGTTATATTTTCTCCATCCATCTGCTCTGCACTAAACTTTAGTTTTGATGAATTGACCGCTGCAATAGCACACGAAATAGGCCATATTATACACTATTTTAATACGGCATTAGTAGATGCCCCTTGTATTTATACTGAAATGAAAGCTGATGAAGTCGTGGCGCAATTGAAATTAAGGAAACCCCTTATAAAGGTTTTGGAAAAACTTATCCAAAGTGGTAAATATTCTGTTAGTCAATGCAATGATATGACTAAACGAATTATGTTTCTTAAAATGTAATGGGAAATCCGGCAAGCCGACGGGCTTTCGTGAACGGAGCCTCGGTCTCCGCCATTCGGCTTCTATCCCTATTTCAGAGTACTGCGGGCTTCGGCACCAACTTTTGGTTGGATCCGAGGCTCGCTTTTTTATGTGGTATTGTTCCGGCTATGGCGACTTTTTCACAGAGAGGGTCTGCAGAACACCGGCCCTCTATTTGAATCTTGATTGAATGCGGGCAAATCGTCCTTGCCCTCGGAATATTATCACCGTCTGCCGCCAATGCCGCGTTTGGGAGCTGATGGGGTGAACTTGCGGTCGGTATGCGGAGCGCGTGGGGGATGGGGATCAGAGGGTGGGGAGGAGGGTGGGGAGGGAGCGGATGAGGGTGATGTCGGCGGGGAGCCAGCGCAGCTGGGGAAGATCGCGCGCGGCGAGCCAGCGGAGGGCGAGGTGCTCGAGCTGTTGCGGATCGGCTTCGGGGGAGATATGGCAGATGTAGCAGTGCATCGTCAGATGGAAGTCGGGATAGTCGTATTCTACCGTATCGAGCAGTCGGTCGATTGTGATCCCGATGGCAAGTTCCTCTCTGATCTCTCTGGCGAGGGCCTGCGGGGGTGTCTCTCCGGGCTCAATCTTCCCGCCGGGAAATTCCCAATATCCTTTCCATTTCCCGTAGCCTCTTTGTGCAGCCAGGATTTTGCCGTCTCTGACGATGACGGCTGCCACGACTTCAATCTGCTTCATCTCTCTTTCATGTTAACCGATAGCTTTAAACGGATAGCAATCCGCCTTATCCGATCTGCCTTCCCGATATGCAAATTTACTCATTTTTGCGATAGTTTTCAATCCTTTTTTGCCGGCGCCTTCAATAAGCCCCCAATAAGCCACAAATAACCCCAATCCGCCCTCCAATTCGACCCGATAAGCCCCATGTTTGTTGTTAAAATCAGGAAGTGTATACCTAAGCTTTCCATTCGATAATACTGATTGTCAACCATTTAGGGCGCGCATCCAACGTGAGTATCACGGCTCAGCCGGGCGTCCACTACAAAGTCGGCACCCGCATCGCTCAGGCCTTCCCCGTCGGCGAATAATGCCGAATCCCGCATCCCGCCCGTCGGATGACATAAATAGCCCCGCTTGCTCGATTGCAGGCGGGGCTAATTTATTTAATCCGGATGGCCGGTGGGCTTGTCATCACAAGCACACCTTGGTTACTTTCGAACCGTATTTACGAATATAGATTCCCTTGGTCGGATTCATCACGCGTACGCCCTGGAGGTTGAAGTATTCTACTTCGCCTTCCTCGGCGCCAGCCTCAACATCCTCGATGCCGGTCACGGTGCCCTTTTCGTCGATGGTGAAGCCAACTACTTCGCTTTCCATACCCTTCGGGAACTTATCGTGGTTGCTGACAGCTTTAACCAGATATTTACCCGGTTCCTCATTGAGAATCATTTCCTCTGGGCTATCGGTAGCTGTCCATTCGGAAGTGTAAGCATTGGCGCGCATCGGAGCGGAAGCCGCTTTGGTATCTTTCTTGATATAGAGCACAGCGCCCGGATATGTATTGATATATACGTGGTCTTCGTTGAAGGTCAGCTCGGGAACCAATACGGAGTAGGTGGCTCCTGTGCTGCTCAACTCTTCTTTCAGCCATTTCAGCACGGTAACTCCGAAGGTAATTTCTTCAGCGGAGTTGTACTTGTCGTTAGTGCCATAGACTGTGACAATGGCATCATCTGTGAAGGTATATTTGAAGTCGGGGCCTTCCACCTCTGCAAGGAGGGTTTCTCCTTCATTGATGACAATCTTGGTGGCGTCAGTGCAGCTGAAGCTGAATACGTTATTGACGGGGACCTCTACTTCATCATTTGTCTTCACTTCTTCGCCGTGGTAGAGGACTTTGAGGCCCGTGGGGGTGGCGTAGTCTTTGACGGTGAAGGTGGCGGTGGCTACCTCGCTGGCTTCCATGCCGTCTTTGACGGCGATAGCCTTCACGGTTGCGGAGCCTGCTGTGCCCAGGGTGATGGGGGTAGCAGCATCATAGAGCGTGGAAGCGGTGGTGGGGGTAGTGCTGTTGGTGGTGTAGTAGATCTTGGCATCGGCGGTTGCGCAGGTGAGCGTAATCGGGGTGTCAACAAATACCTCGCCGCCGTCGGGCGCAATCACAGGCATAGCCACCTGCTCCGGACCGGCCACCTCGGTAAAGCTGATGGGCTGAACCTGGAGGTTGTCGTTGAATATGCCGATGACAGCCACGAGGTCAACATATTTCGTTTCAGCGGGGAGCTCTATGCCAAACTGGTTGTAGGTGGCGAAAGTCGAACCGTTAAGAGCGATTGTGCCGGCTTTGCCTGATTCGGGAGTGTATTTTACACCTTTCAGAGTGACATATTTAAAGAGAATATCTTTGTTGATGTCAGCGATAGTGATTTCGGTAGGCTCTATGGCAGTGCCTTCCACCTCTGCGCCAAGGGTGTAATCAGCGATTTCTACATACTGAGTTGTAACGTAGTTACCCGTGACAGATGCGTATGCTTTGCCGTTTACCTGATCGGATGTAGTGGTAGTGCCATAAAGGAGCATACCTTTTTTGTCCTTGTCATAGGTGTAGAGGTATTTCTTATTGGCATAAACCACGGTGATGGGGCCGTTGACGGTGATACCATCCTTGGCCCCGGCGGCAATCATTTCAGCGAAGTTAGCGTAGGGAGCTACGTAGGTAACTTCCAGTGTGGCCACTTCGCTCGTTTTGCCGTCTTTGATGGCAACAGCCTTTACGGTGCAGGAAGCGGTGATGGTAAACGGATCTTTGTATTCAGTGCCGACGGTAGCCGTAGGTGTGGTGGTGCCATCGGTGGTATAACGTACTGTAGTACCCTCAGCCGATGTAATCGTCACCTTATTGTCAGCAAACGTAATCGTCGGCTTAGCTACTGCATCGGGATCTACCGGAGTAGCTATTTTATAAAGCTGGATAGGCTGTACATTAGTGGATGCAGCATAAGCGCGGAAGGGGCCATTCTTATCACCAACCCCAGCGTTATACCTCATAACCTTGGTGTTATTAGTCAACAGAACGGCTGTGCTGGAAGATGCTGTGCCAAGAGACCAAACAGATGCTGAAGTTTGTGTTTTGATAACATTCTCACTACTTGTACAGTAAAGATATTTACCATCTGCGTCTTTGATTGTATAACCACTACCGCTCTTAGTTATAGTGAACTCATAGGGATCGGTTATCTCTACTGTATTTAAATCTTCCGAGAATGTTGCATCAACTGCATTACGACCTTTTGCGGCATTTTGTGACGTGGCAACCTTTCCTTTAGTATTGCAAGCAATGATGTACTGACCATCTTCAAGACCATTTGCAAAATCGCTTACGAGAGTATAGGTAGGTAACTGCGATTTCTCGGTAACATTTACGGTGAACTTGGCAGAACCTGCGACCCAATCGTCTGATCCGCTCCAAGTTGCGGTGAATTCCTGTGAGCCAACCTTCTTGGCTAAAATCAGACCGTCAGCCGAAACGCTGGCAATTTCTGAATCAGCAGGGGTGAAGGTCAGAGCCGGATGGCTTGTGCCAAGGTCAAGTTGCTTTGTGCCACCATTGATAACATCAATAGGCTTGTCTGCGAAAGGAGCATTGTAGGTTGCAGGCCCCCCTTGGCTTGTACCGTCATCGTACGTAACTGAAAGCTTGCAAACGTAAAGTCGGTTACTTTTGCTGGTTGCAGTACACGTATAAAGAACGGAGCTGGCATTTAGATTTCCAATAGTGTAATCCGTCCTTTTAGCGATGCTTTGACCAGTAATTGCAGGTGCATTATCTACTGAGTAAGAAACTGTAGTGGGTTGATCTGATTGAAGCGTTATGCTTTTAATTTTGGCGCCACTGGCAGCTTTAACGGTGAATAGGCCGCCATTCTGGTAGATTCTAATTATGTCGTCATAAATTGCGGGTGCCGTACTAGCTTTGCCTTGGGCAGATTCGTAAGAGATATACGGGTCTGTTGCCTCTGTGGCCGTATCGACCAATTTACCGCTGACCTCAGAGAATTTCGTCTGAGTGACCGTTACCTCCTTGGCTTGCGCTGTGCCCATAGCGGTCAGTATGGCAAATAAAGCCAGCATGACGCCTGATAGACACGTCTTGTGTAATAGTTTTTTCATAAGGTTAAATATAAATTATTTGGTTTGAGAAAATTATTTGGTTTATTGGAGAGCGGGAGCAGAAGCTACCGGTTGTAGGTGGCCAGAAACAGCTGAATATCCGATAGGGCCGTGGGTGATTCCCAATCGGGGAAGGGATAGTCTGGAATGTTGTTTTGTCGCGCCCACAGATTGAAGAGGTAGACGGTCATGGATTCGAATTTTGGATTCCATGCCGGGGTGTTTCGTATATGGTCAAGTAGCGTGAAGATGCGGTCATCATCGCGCTCATGCGGGTCGTGGGCATCGTTCTGCAGGGATGGCCATATGAATAAAAACGAGAATGCAGTAGCGAGGATGCCTGTGGCAGCAGAGAATTTTTCTTCATCAGGACTGTCGTTGAGCATCACACGTAGAGCTTCATAGTCGGCCTCTTTTTCTTCCTCCGGCTTATCTACGAAGCTTTTGTTAGTTTTGGTCATGTGACCTAAGGCATAGTGGGCGTGCTCATGGAGGAGAACAAATGCTTTGTCGTATTCCGTAGTGGCCATAACCCGGTCGTATGTGCGGATAGCTATATCGCAGATAATCCAGAGATATTGCAGGTAAGCCACAGATATCGTAGTCTGACATATCCGCTCATTGGTGTCGGGCATGTATTTGATAACGCTGATATAAGCAGTCTTGTCTATTATGCCATCAAGATCGGTATACAAAATCTCATTTTCCAGCGTAGACTCTACCGATTCGCGAATTTTAGCCGAAGCGTATTTTCGCAAGTCGAGCTTTATGTTCTCTTCAAGTCGAAGGACAGGGAACCGCTGTAAATCTGCCTTATCCATCATAGTATGTGTGGTAAATGCCAGCGCAGAAGCCATTGGCACCGGGGACATTCCCACAAAGTTAAAGATATATAAATTATTTGGTATAGTTTGCTAACAATGAGGCGGTTGTGATGCTGATGTAGATTGGTTGAAATGCCGCCTTGATGGCCTTTGGCGCTATGGCAAAAAGCCCTTGAGATTGATTGCGCCTCACGAGGCGCCTGAATGATTCTGCAAAAATAATCAAAACCTAAATATTCTCCAATATTTTTCGCATTTCTTTTGTATTAAAAATACGTGTTAAACATGCGAGGGGAAGAGGGGGTAATACGGGTGGGGATGCGATTTATCGCATCCCCACCGCCTGATTATCAATGAAATATCCGCGCTGGGGTCAGTCGGCGGTATGGCCGGTGAAGGTGACGTTGTGGAGCACGGGGGTGATGTCCGGGCGATATTTGGCCGTACATTCAAAGAAGAGGTCGAATGTGCCGTTGGCCTTGACTCGGCCCTGAAGGTTGGTGATGGGGAAGATTGGGTACGGACGTCCGCCGCTTTCCGGAACGAGATTGGCGCTGCTGAGGAGCACTACGTTGTTGTCCAGAATTTTATAGTCTATACCCGGAAAGACCATATCCAGCTGAGGCATCCCGATCATGAATTGTGCCTGATCAATCTCGAGTGTGGCCTTCTTGGTGTTGCTGTCGAGCCGCAGAGTGTATACCGGGTCGGTGGAGGTGAATTTCTGGTCGGGGGTAGAAGCCGGCCATGCCACTGTGGTACCGGTAAATTCGTTCTCGGTGGGAACTTCGGGGATCTTTTCATCCTCTTCATCGTTGCCGCAGGCGGCGAATCCGAAAGCCACAGCAACCATGAGAGCTGAGGCGAAAATGGTGGATAATTTCATAAATATCTTGCTGTTATATTAATTATTCTAATTAAAGCTGAACGCCCACCTGAGTGTGACCCCGCAGGCGAACAGGTTGCCGCGCTGGAGGAAAGCGTTGCCTATCGACTTGAAGTAGAAGGTAGAGTAGCGCGTGGAGGTGATATTGTCGGCCCAGAGATCGGCCGAGAAGTCGCCCCGGTCGGCACGTACGGAGGCGTCCATAATCATGTAGAAAGGCTGCGAAAGCGTATTGGCCTCGTCCCAGCGGATGCGGCCCACGCCACGTGCGGCGACGGTGGCCGTAATGCGGTCGACGATGCTTCCGCGGGCGAACGGTTGGGTCCAGGTGGCCCCGAGGAATAGCGTATTCTCCGGAGCATAAGGCACATAGCAGCCCGAAAAGTCGGTTTTGCCGTTGGAAAAGCGGAGGAATTTGGCGTTGGTGTAGCCATACGACGCCCGAAGCGTCAGATGGTTACCCACCGAGGCCGTGGCGACAATCTCGGCACCTACCGAACGGCTACGCCCGGCGTTGGCCATTACTCGTCCAGTGACGCTCCCCTCGGGGAACATGGTCAGCTGCTGGTCGCGGCAGTCGATCCAGAACGCCGCCGCGTCAAGCTGCAGGCCGATGGATGGGAAGCTCAGATGCGTGCCTACCTCGTAGTTCCACGTCTTTTCCGGCGAATAGCTGATGATCTGGTCCACATCGTAGCGCTCCGAAAGCCCCAGGCGGCCCATGATGCGCTGCTGGAGTACGTCGGAAAACATCTGAGTATTGTATCCGCCTGATTTGTAGCCTTTGACCACCGACGCATAGACGCTGCCCGCCGTCCCCGGCAGCGTGTAAGCCGCCGTCAGCTTGGGCAGAATCTGATTGTAAGTCTTGGATAGGCTGCCCGTATCGTCGATGTCGATGCGGCGGTTGCCGTAGACCGAAGGATTCGCCGGGTCGGTCATGTCATATATAGTGTAGGTCGAGGCCGACCGGCTGCGGTAGCGCAGCGACGTATGCTCCATATCCCAGCGCACCCCTAAGGTCAGCAGCCACCGCCCGAACGTCAGCGAGCTCTCGTGATAGAGCGAGACCCCCTGCGAAGGGGTGATGAACCGGCTGTCGAGAAGCAGGTTGCGTTCATCCCAGCGGATAGGGTAGTCCTGGTTGAGCTTATTGGCATTCTGCTCTATGAGCGTGGTGAGTCCGTAGTCGTAGAAAGTTACAGGTGCATTCATATGCCCGCGCCGGGCGAACCCGAAGGCACCAGCCAGCCAGCGGTAACGCTCGCCGCCACGCCCCCGGGCCACCACATCGGCCGTAAACGCCCATTCATGGCGCGCCTGCGTCAGGGTGAAATAGTCGAGCGGGAGGAAATCCTGGTCGAGCGTCATATTGTCGTTGATATACTGGAAGCTGCCGATGGCCGACAGGTCGACCTCGCCCACACGAGTATTGACCGTGAGGCCGTCGGTCACCGTCAGGCGACGGTAGAAGCAGGTATCGTTGTAGGCGATCTGCCCCGTGGCCACCGACTGGTAGGGGTAGCCATGCTGCTGCGAGTGGGAGATTGTGGCCACATTCTCCACAATCGTGCGGGCCGAAGGTCGCCAGGCCGTCTTCCACTGGCCAGAGTACAGCCGCTCTTTGCCTACCCGGCTGTTGTTGAGGGCGTTGCGGAAGAAACCGTCAGTGCCGTTGGCCATCAGGCTGAGCGCCATGCCCAGCTGCGGGGCCAGGCGCTTGTAGACTCCGGCCGAAGTGCGGTAGGAGTTGCGCGAGCCGTATTCGCCCACTATGCGCACCCCCTCGTAGCTCAGCGGCGAGAGAGTGGTGATATTCACCAGACCGCCCATTGTATTGCGGCCATAGAGGATATTTTGCGGGCCGCGAAGGATCTCGATACGCGTAATGTCGGCCATATCGAAATCGAAATTGTCCTTGTTGATTACCGGCACATTGTCGACATTAAGCCCCACCACAGGCTGGTCGATGCGAGTGCCCAGACCGCGCACATACACCGACGACGTCATCCTCGACCCATACTGAGGCATGTAGAAGTTGGGGGCGATCTCGCTCGCCTGCTTGATATTCACGATGTTAAGCCGCTCGATCTCTTTATGGCCGAGAGTGGTCGACGCCTCGGCCTCCAGCTGCAGCTCTCCGCTCTTGATGGCTGTGACCGACACCTGGGGGAGCGTCAGCAGGGTGTCGGCGTATTCGCCCGTCACCGTCGCCGCCGGGGCGCACACAGCGCCGGAAGCCGTCACTACGCCGAAGAGCGTACACAGCCCCCTGCGCACCATTGACCGGTGCGTAAGCCGCAGATTACCGAATGATGAGCGTTGCGCCATTGCAGAATTATAATGTGACGGATTGCAGAGCGCAAATTTACGAAAACTTTTCCATCCGACAACAACCGCGACCCCCCGGTTTGGGCCAAAATGCTATTAATAATTGTAAGAAAGCCCGATTTTTCAAAACAAAATGCTAAATTTGTAACCGAAACCGATACTTGCGATGGCAAACGACCGCAACATAGACGACTCAGCACTGGTGGCACGCCTGCGTGAACCCGCCACTTGTCGCGCCGCTTTCAATGAAGTGGTGCGCCTCTATTCTGAGCCGCTATACCGCCAGATCCGCCGCCTGGTGGAGGCCCACGACGATGCCGCCGACATACTTCAGAACACCTTCCTGAAGGCGTGGTCGTCAATTGAAAACTTCCGCGGCGACGCCAAGCTGTCCACCTGGCTCTACAAGATCGCAATCAACGAAAGCATCACCCATCTGGCCCGCGAACGTAAGCGTCTCAACCTCTCGCTCGACGATGAGGAGTCGCATCTGGTCGGCCTCATCGAGGCTGACGAGAATATCGACGGCGACAAGCTCGCCCTCGAGCTTCGCAAGGCCATAGCATCGCTGCCCGAAAAGCAGAGGATCGTGTTCAATATGAAATATTACGACGAGATGAAATATGAGCAGATGAGCGAAGTCCTCGGCACATCAGTGGGCGCTCTGAAAGCTTCGTATCATCTGGCAGTCAAGAAAATAGAAAAGCACTTCGCCGGACTGGAATAAATTCGCGCAAAAAAAATGATATTTCTGCTAAAAAAGGTTTAAACCTTTGCCCGCCGGGGTAGTCAGATTCGTACAAGCCATTCCCCGGAGGCCGCGCCCAAAAGATGTCGGAGCGCCCGGCCGGGGGAGAAAAAGATAAAGCGATATCAGGTTTGTGCTTCAAAAACAAAAACATTGAGTTGAAAATGGACGAAAAAACCGACATACTCTCCAAAGTCAACCGCAACGACGGCATGACAGTGCCAGAGGGCTTCTTCGAAGCCTTCGCCGAGCGCATGGCCGCCGAACTGCCCGACCGCCCGGAGGCCGAGCGCCCGCAGATTGTAGTCCCGCAGCGTACGCTGTGGGGCCGCATCCGCCCGTATGTCTATATGGCCGCCATGTTCGCCGGCATCTGGTGCATGCTCAAGATGTTCACCATGATGACGGGTTCGAGTGTGGACTTCTCTGTGGATCAGAACCATATCTTGACCGACGCCCTCAGCGACGAAAACTTCGTATTCGACTACATTATCGACGATGTCAACTCGCGTGAAGTGTTTGACGATATGTATGGTGACAGCATCGACGTGGAAGATCTTACTCCGGTTGACTCTCTGCTCGACGAACCCGCCGCAGAATAACCCGTAGCTCTGAGGCCTCTCTCGCCTCCGGGCATCACACACTACAATATTTTGTCTGACTTTTTGAAAATGAAAAGGTTAGTATTTTCTCTCCTCGCTCTCCTCTCACTTATTGCCGTGGCACAGACCGCCGCACCGACCGCGCAGCAGCGCGAAAAATGGCTGAACGAGATCAACCAGTACCGCCGCTCTTACTTCACCAAGGAGCTCCAGCTCTCCGACCGACAGCAGAAAGAATTTTTCCCGCTCTATGAAGAGATGGAAGCCCAGACCCGTAAGATTGACGAAGAGACCAGAGTCATGGAGCAGCGCCTTAGCAAGGAGGACAATGTGACAGACCTGGAATACGAGACAGCCACCGAAGCCATCTACGATTCGCGGGTGAAAACCGCCGAAATCGAGCGCAGCTACATGGAGAAATTCCAGGATGTACTTACTCACAAACAGCTCTTCCAGCTTTTAAACACCGAGCGCAAATTTCAGCGCGACATGATGCGCCAGCATCACCGCCTGCGCTCAGGCAAAAAGTGACAAACAGCCTCCGACGCCCGACGCCGACAGCCGCTTCCCGCAGGATATCCTCTCGTAAGATTCGGATTCGTTCGTGTTAAGCGAACTGTCAAGGAAAGGCATCTGCCCGTCGGATAATCGTATACAGCTAAAGGCAAAAGGGTTGAGCAAATCTCTTTTGCCTTTTGTTATTCAGTGTAGGTGGGTATTCCCGACAGAGATAGCCCCAAACTAACACCAATCCACACACCTTTCATTCATAATCATATGAAAATGAAAAGATTGCCGAGATTATTAGCCGCGTTTCTAACCATCTTCACCATCGCCATACCCATGACCGCTGCCCCCGCATCGCCCAATTTCGCTGTCCCAAAGAAGGTAGAGAAGGCATCTGCCCGGCAGATGGAGAGCGACCTCAGTCAGAGCCGCTACACTCAGGCCATCGGTGAGCTGGTGAAGTGGAGTCTGGCCAAGACCATGGTTTCATCCGATTCCATCCCCGCGGTATTGTCAAAAATCGCCGAGGTCAGAAGCGCTGTGAAGTCCGCGCCCGACCGCGCATTGCTCGACCTGTTCGAAGCCCGGCTCTACACCGAGATATACAGCAACCGCTCGCGCACCTACGACCAGCGCTCCAACCCCTCGGCAGAACAGGCCGACGATTACAGACTGTGGGACGAGCAGACCTTTGCCAACAAGGTCTCAATGCTCTGCTCTCAGGCTATGGCAGACGCTCAGGCCCTGCGCGATGCGCCGCTGAGCCAGTTTAAGGACATTGTCACATTCTCCCACGAAGATTTGTCGCTCTATCCGACGCTTCTTGACTTTGTGGCCAACCAGACTATCGACGACCTGAAAACTTTTGAAAACCGCAACCGGATACTCTCCGCCCAGCTGATCGACAATCCGCTCGACAGCAAGCTCTACCCGCAGGGGCTGACAGGGCAGATCCTCTCCGCCTACAATATGCTCGTGGCAGGCCGCGAGGAGACGCTTCCCGGCGTCAACGCTCTGAAAAACATGATAGTATTCATGTCGCCGCGCCTGTTCACCCGGATTCTTCAGTCCGAACTCAGCCCGTGGCGCAGCGACAACTCCGCGCTCTATGCGCCCCTGATGTCGGCCTACAAGGCCCATTCACAGTCGCCTTACGCCGTAGAGTTTCTGCTTGCCTCGCAACCGTCTACTCCGGAGCAGCGCACAGAGGTATACAATCTCCTGACAGCCTTCGCCAAGGCCAACCCGACCTATTTCAATATCAACGCTGTCAAGAACCAGATCAACGAGCTCGGCGAACGCTCGGTAAACGTGACATACCCGGATCAGGCGGCACCCGAAATCCCCGTCAGCGTTCAGGTGGCTGTTAACAATGTCAACACGCTGACAATCAAGGTTTACGACGTGACATCGTCGGTCAATTACCCCTCCGACCAAAGCTGCCCCGTCCCTGCCGGCGCCCAGCCGATAGCCTCGGTAACGGTTGACGCTCAGGGAATTGTCCCCTTTGCCACTACCCGTACAGCCACATTGACCTTCCCCAAATACGGACTTTATATTATCGTGCCCGAATTTGATGGGATGACCCGTGACGCCTCAAAGCATTATTCTGTAGTGGCTGTCTCCAGACTGACCGGCGGATTTATTGCAGGAAGCAAAAAGAGCTGGGGAATAGTGGCCGATGCTGTCACAGGCCAGCCCGTGGCCGATGCTTCGATGCTTTTCCGCACCTGGGAGCGCCGCAGAGAACCCCGGTTTATCAACGGAAAAACTGACGCTGAAGGCTTCCTGGCTCTCGAGGTGGAAAAGAACGGCACGCTTCAGCCGCGCAAAGGCGAAGACAAGTATGCCACTGCGTTCCAGTATTACAACTACTCGGAAAGCAACGATAAAGAGCGCGTTTCCGCTGCTGTGACCACTTCGCTGGGCCTTTACCGCCCGGGCGACAAGCTGGACTTTGCGGCTGTGGTCTATACCAATTTCAAAGACCGTCACGCGCCCGCAGCCGACCGCAAATTTACTGCCTATCTGCGCAACGCAAACTATGTGAGGATAGATACTCTCGAACTTACCACCGACACTTGGGGTCGCGCTGAAGGGAGCTTCACCCTCCCTGATGACGGGCTCACAGGTGAGTTCGGCATCGAAATCTACGGCCCGTCAGAGGATTACTGGGGTCAGGGCAGCTTCATGGTCAGCGACTACAAGCTCCCCACGTTCATCGTCGCCTGCGACAACGTAGAGCGTCCGGCCAACACCGCCTCTCCGGCCGTAATTTCCGGCTCGGCCACTACTTTTGCCGGTTTCCCTGTGGCTAATGCAGCTGTAAAACTGCAACTTAAAGTCCGCTCGGGCTTCTGGTTCTGGGCTACCACATCGCCGGTATTCTACGAAGCCAAGGCCGAGACCGACGCGCAGGGCAAATTCCGTATCGAAGTGCCCGCATCGGTAATCGCCTCCAGCCCGAACGCCAACGGCTATTTCATTGCTGATGTGGCCGTTACGTCGGAGGCAGGTGAGACCCATGTGGCCACTTCAGGATTCAACATGGGTAAACCGCTGACTATCACGGCCTCCGTCCCGGCGCTCTATATCCCAACGCAGACCAAGGCCGCCGTAGCGCTGTCGGATTATTCCGGCAAGGAGCTGGCAGGCGAGCTTAACTATAAGGTCTACAAGACAGTACGCGAACTTTCAGGCGGCAACGGCGAAGAGCGGTTTGACTCATCGGAAGATACAGACCGGACCGATAGCGTAGTAGCTTCCGGCAAGACGGCTACAGGCTTGCTTACGGCTATACTTGATGCACTCCCCTCAGGAGAATATTACATTGAATTATCCACAGAGGATAAAGCTCTGGCCGACAGCTACAAAACGCGCAATTTTGTGGTCTATAAAAAGACGGACACCTCATGCCCGGTCAATGCGATGCTCTGGATGCCGGAAAACAGGCTTATAGCCGATGCCGAAGGCAATGCCACTCTTACCTACGGAACGGCGCTCAAGGATGCCTATGTTATGGCGACTGTTTGCGATGAAGACAGCAAAATTCTGATGCATCGCTGGCTCAAAGGCGTCACCGGAATGAACACTCTTGAACTCAAACTGCCGGAGGGTTCGCCCAAAATGCGCGTTTACCTCCAGACGGTTCAGAATTTCAAGAGCGCCTCTTTATCAGCTGATATAGAGGCCGCTACCTCGCAGGAGAAGATCGAAATCACCACCGAGACCTTCCGCGACAAGGTAATCCCCGGACAGAAGGAGACCCTGACGTTCAGGATCAAAGTGATCGCAGGCGCCTCCGCCCGCTCGGCCATGATTCTTGACATGAGCAATAAGGCTATCGATGTGCTCCGCGAGAATCCTATGAATCTCAGCGTGTCAGACTATTTCATCCGCGGGCTTTATATCAACGGATGGCAGTTCAACTCGTCGTATGTCAATTCTTCCTGCCGAATTGATCCGCTTTCGGTTTTCAGCTCGTCGATGCCGGCATTCAATCTTTACGGCCAATCGTTCTTCCCGATCAGAATCCGTGGCTATGCCATGATGATGTCTGCTGCTTCGGGTGGCGTAACAGCCCGTAAGGCCATGGCGGCTGATATGGGAGTGAAAGAAGAAGCAGCAGATGAATGTGAAGCTGCAGCTCCCACCGAAATCGGAAATGCCAATGTCGCCCTTGAAGAGCCGAAAGTTCAGGGCGACGAGGCTCAGGAAAAAGAGACCTACCGGCCCTCGGAGATTCCGCTCGCATTCTTCCGCCCGATGCTCGTTACCGATGCCGACGGCTCGCTGGCTGTAAGTTACGAAGTGTCTGATGCAAACACCACATGGGTGCTCCGCGCTTTGGCCTATAACGAGAAGATGCTCACCTCGGCTCTCAGCCGCGAGATAGTGGCTTCGAAACCTGTGATGGTATCCACCAACGCTCCGCGCTTCCTGCGTATCGGCGACAGGGTACGCCTTCAGGCTTCGGTAATGAATGCGACCGACTCCGTGCTTACGCTGTCGACGCTTTGTGAAGTGGTTGGCAGTCAGGATTTAAAGCCTCTTGCATCGAATAGCGAGATGATAACCCTCCAGCCTAAGACGTCGCAGGAAGTATACGTGGAGTATGAGGCTCCGACGACGCTTAACTCCGTGATATTCCGCGTGAAAGCCAGCGCCGGCAAATTCACCGACGGCGAGCAGGCTCTCATAGCCGTGCTCCCGGGCACTCAGGATGTGGTGGAATCGCAAATGTTCTATATCGCTCCTGATTCGGCCAGCTTCCGGATGGATATCCCGGCAGTCGACAGTGGACGCGCATATCTGCGGTTCACCGAAAATCCCACATGGGAGGTAGTTTCCGCCCTTCCGGGTCTGCGCAAGAATGACATCAATTCGTCGATTGAGGCCTCGTCGGCCCTGTTCTCGGCCTGTGTGGCCGAAGGGCTTATGAGTCAGTATCCCGAAATTGCCCGCGCCCTGCGCAGATGGAGCGAGAATCCCGCCGATTCCGTGCTTGTTTCCGCTCTTGAGAAGAACAACGAACTCAAGCAGATTTTGCTTTCCGACTCGCCGTGGGTTCAGGAAGGGATGAGCCAGACCGAGCGCATGCAGCGGCTGGTGCTTCTACTTGACAGCCGCTATACCGCAACGGTGAAAAAGGAGGCTATCGCCCAGCTTTCGCGCTGCTACGATTCCGGCGGCGGATGGTTTTGGACCACGCAGTATCCGCGCGTATCGCGTTGGGCTACAGAGCATATCCTCTCACTGCTCGGCGACCTTAACCGCATGGGCTGGCTCCCGTCGGATTCGCGTCTGAAGAATATGCTCTCCGGGTCAGTGAAATATTACGATGCCGAAACCGTAAGGACGTTCAACAAATATCCGAAATCAGATTTCACGACCTATTGCTATGTGCGACGCAACTTCCCGGAAATCAAGCAGTCGACCGCAGCAGCCAAGGTGACGCGTCTGACGGTTCAGCGAGCAATAAGCAATTGGAAATCAGCTTCTTTAGTTGGCCGTGCAGTTGATGCGCTTATCCTGAACGCCAATGGCTACAACGCTACGGCTCGTCAGATTCTGGAGTCACTGCAGGAAAACGCCACTGTGACTCCCGAGCGCGGCATGTGGTGGCAGCAGCTGGAGAATACCTGGTTCTATTCTCTCGACAAAGTGGGATGCACGGCCATCATTCTCGATGCCTTCGCTGAGGTCAACCCCTCGTCGCTCTCCATCGACCTTATACGTCAGTGGCTTCTGCTTGAAAAGGTGAATACCGACTGGGGCTCGGCTCCGATCACTTCCCAGGTAATCACGTCGATACTTTGCTCCGGCAGCCGCTGGACTGTCAACCCCTCCGGTACGGCAATCCGCATCAACAATCAGCTGCTCACCCCTGCGGCAGAGGCCTTTACAGGTTCGTTCACCGAACAGATCACCCCGATGGTTAAGACTCCGTCGGTGCTCACCATCGACCGTCAGGCCAACTACCCCTCGCTGGGAGCCGTGGTAACTCTGCGTACACTTCCGGCCGACAGGATTGAGGCTGTTGGCTGCAAGGAGCTGAGTGTCAGCAAGTCGATGCGTATATTCCGTGAAGGCAAGTGGATTGACTCCGAAAGCTTTGCCGTGGGCGACCGAGTTCAGGTGTCGCTGGTAGTGAATGCGGATACAGACATTGACTATCTGGTAATCAATGATTTGCGTGCGGCAGGTCTGGAGCCTGTGGAGCAGTTGCCCACGCCGATAGTGTGCGAAGGTCTGTATTTCTATCGCGAAAATCGCGATTCGCAGACGAATATCTTTATCGATTCAGTGCCTCGCGGCGTGTATGTACTTGCCTATGAGCTGTTTGCATCTCAAGCCGGTACATTCACATCCGGAGCCGCACAGGCCCAGAGCCTCTACAATCCCGCAGTAGCGGCTCATTCCTCCGGTGCTGAAGTTGTTATCAAATAATACTTGTTATAAAGAATTGAAATTTAAGGAAGTAATAAAATATTCACGCATGATTGCCGCGGCAGCATTGGCTGTTTCGGCAATCGTTGCGTCAAGCCGAACGCTCCCCGAGGTGGCCGATACACCGGAGGCCGGCCACGAGCCGGAAGCTCCGAAACATGAGTTTCGCGGGGCTTGGCTGGCTACGGTCTACGGTATCGACTGGCCCTCCACCACGGGAACAACACAGGCAGTGGCTGAGGCTCAGCAGCGCGAGCTGCGGTCGATACTCGATGTGTTGAAAACAGCTGGCATAAACGCTGTGATGTTTCAGGTGAGGTCGATGTCAGACGCCATGTATAAGTCGTCGTACGAGCCTTGGAGCGCTTATCTTACCGGCAAACGCGGGGAGGCACCAGCCGCAGGCTGGGACCCGCTGCAGTTTGCCATTAATGAGGCGCATGCACGCGGGATGGAACTTCATGCCTGGGTTAACCCCTTCCGCCTGTCTAACTCCGGCGCTCCGGCGCCCATAAAATCAGCACGCGGCCACTCCACCTTCGACCCCGCAACCAAGGGGTGGGTGATAAGTTTCGGACAGACCGACCCCGCGGCAAAACCTAAGACCTCTTCGCGAAAGAAGGGGAGGAAGAAGGGGCGTCCGGCCAAAGTGCCCGTACGCAAAAAGTGGGTCAGCATCCTTGACCCTGGAAATCCCGGCGCACGGGAGCATATCGTCAAGGTATGCCGTGAGATAATCACTTCGTATGATGTCGACGGACTGGTATTCGATGATTATTTCTATCCCGACCGGCTGCCGCTTGGCGAGGACTATGATTTTGCAGAGTATCAGCGCGAGCTGTCGAAGAATCCCTCTGATTCGCTTTCGCAGGCCGACTGGCGACGCTCCAATGTGGCCAGGACGATACGTATGGTAGGCGAGATGATCAATCGCGAGAAACCATGGGTGCGTTTCGGCGTTTCGCCGGCGGGAGTGGCCGGCGGAAATGGAGTAGCTGCGGCTAAATTCGGACTTGAACCCCCAAGTGTAGGCCACGACTGGATGTACGACCGCATATTCTGCGATCCTATCCAATGGCTCGATGAGGGTTCGGTCGACTATGTTTCGCCCCAGCTCTACTGGGCATCGTCACATTCTACCAACCCTTACCTGCCGTTGGCACAATGGTGGGGCGCCACTGCTGCGCATTTCGGCCGACACTGCTACCCGAGTCAGAAGATTCTGGCTCTTGATGCCGGAGAGGCAGCCTGGAGGGAGCAGGAAACCCAGGTGGCCGCAAACCGCACGCATTCCGGTCAGCGATGTGCCGGTTCAATCTTTTATTCCACTGCGCATTTGACGGGAAAGAAGGCTTCCGGTCTGGGACCTGTCCTTGCCGGAGGCGTGTATTCGACCTGTGCGCTCATGCCACCTATGGAATGGAAGGAGGCTGATAATCCCGGCGCTGTCACTAACCTGAGGCTCAAAGGCGACCGCCTGACGTGGCACCATCCGACAGCTTCCGGTCATTCAGGCAAGACATCCGGCGCCAACCGGATACGCTATGTGGTATATGCAGTACCTGATGATGTATCGGCGTTCGATGCCCTGTCAGCCTCCGGCGCCAATTTCCGGGGGGAATATATTGTAGGAATCACCGATTCACCCTCATTCGTTCTCCCCACCGACCGCCGCAAGGGCTTCTGGTATGCCGTGGCTCCCTACGACCGCTACGGCAATGAATGGGAAGCACAAATCGTAAAATAAAGCTATTAATTATGTCGCAGCAAGATTCTAACACATCCCTCAGTTTCAGGCCGGAGGAATCGGCATATATGTCGCGAGCGCTATCGCTGGCAGAGTACGGCCGGGGATATGCCTCGCCGAACCCGATGGTCGGCGCCGTGATAGTGGGTCCGGACGGGAGGATAATAGGGGAGGGGTGGCATCGCCGCTGCGGCAGCTGGCACGCTGAAGTTAATGCCGTCAATTCTGTTGCTCTGGCAGACCGCCATCTGCTCAGACAAAGCACGATGTATGTGACCCTGGAGCCGTGTGCTCATTACGGCAAGACGCCGCCGTGTGCCAACCTTATTGTCGAGCAGGGGATTCCTCGCGTGGTTGTGGCTACGGTCGACCCCTTTGCCAAGGTGGCCGGACGCGGGATTCAGATTATGCGCGATGCCGGGGTCAAGGTGGAAGTCGGGTTGCTTGGCGAGCGGGCTCGCGAGCTAAACCGCAAATTTTTCTTCGCCCATACTCACCGCAGGCCATACGTGACTCTGAAATGGGCCCGGAGCGCCGACGGATACATGGATGCACGCCGCTCCGCCGACAATAATAAGCCTTTCCGCTTCTCTGTGCCGCTGACCACACTTCAGACCATGCAGCTGAGAGCCGATAATGACTGTATTCTGACTACATCTTCCACCGTATTGGCCGATGATTGCAGTCTGACGGTGCGCGGCATCGCCGGTCGCCAGCCGCAGGCTGTCATTCTCGACCGTTCCGGCCGTATCAATTCAGATAGCTATGCCGCTTTCCATCGCAAGGATCAGGAGGACCGACCGCTCCCTGAGCCTATCGTATTCGGCGCTGAAAAAGCTGACTTAGCCTCGGTGCTTGCGAGCCTTTATGCTGACTATGGCTTTATATCAGTGCTGGTTGAGGCCGGTCCGACAATGCTTAACGAGTTTATAGACAGCAATCTGTGGAATGAAGCGCGGGTGGAAACCGCCCCGGTGGTTCTCGGGTCAGCGGGCGCTCACCCTGCGCCTTCCCTGAAGGGAATCGCCCCTGCTGATGAGTATGCTGTCAACGCCAACAGGATTCAGTGGTTTCGCAATCCGGAATGTTGACGAGTTTTGTCAAAACGTTGTGAAAAGAATCGAAAAATTCTTTAAAATCGAAGCAAGAATTGGCTTATTAACAGTTATGTTTTAACTTTGTGGTCAGGATTGACCACTTTTTGCCAGCCCAAATGGCAAAAAGTTGGCAATTTATTGCTACCTTTGCAGATTGAATGGTTGGACTCAAAAAGGTCCGGCCCGTTGAATACGTAACTTAAAGTGCTCAAGGCCCAACGCCTCCATGACCAAAAAGATTAAAATATCATTTGTCGGCACGCTTCTGGCGGCTACAATGTTCACCGCATGCTCGTCGAGCGACGATTCGACTATTGTAGTCGAGCCTATCGACTACAGTTCGACTGCCATTACCTCATTCTCGTTGAGGAAAAACTCCGACATTCTCAATAATCTTGACTCGGTGTTTTTCTCAATCGACCTCAATTCGGCCACTATCTTTAATGCCGACTCGCTCCCTTACGGCACCAAAGTGGATGCTCTCGGAGTGAATCTTACTTGCTCTTCCTCAAAGTCTATCCGCATTTATGAGCCGAAGACCGATACCGAGGAGGAGAAAATGATCGACTATGATCAGGATGAGACCGCCAAGATCAACTTTGCCAAAGGACCGGTACGTGTTCATGTGGTGTCGTACAACGGCAAAGACGAGCGCGACTACTATATCAAGGTCAATGTCCACAATCAGGTGCCTGATTCGCTATACTGGAGCGAAATGGCCCGCACTGACCTTCCTACGGCTTTAACAGGAGTCACTGCCCAGAAAACAGTAATGCTCGGCAAGCAAGTGGTCTGCCTGACGACTGATGGCGCCGCCTACAATCTTGCCACCACCGAAGATCCCTACGCAAATGCCTGGGACAATAAGTCGGTAACTTTCCCTTCGGCTGTGGATGTCAATACGCTGACCGCCACCGATAACGCTCTGTTTATCCTCGCCGCTGACGGCAGCCTGCTGACCAGCACAGACGGTACCGCCTGGACTTCTACCGGAGAGACATGGAAGGCGATTACGGCCCCTTATGGAACCAAACTGCTGGGTCTCAAGGCTAACGGCGCAACATGTCAATTTGTGAGCTATCCTGCCGGATTCAGCGGCGCTGCTCCCGATAGTTTCCCCGTAGAGGGTAGCTCGCAGGCTGTTGAGCTTGCTACCAAATGGTCAAGCTCGAACCAGGTTCTGATTTACGGCGGACGCACGGCGGACGGCTCGCTTACGGGCGCCGCATGGTCGTTCGACGGCAATCAGTGGGCCAAGATTTCCGAAAGCCTGCCTAAAGCTGAAGGATATGCTATCGCAGAGACCCTCATCAGCGAAACCGATACCGTCAGCTGGCGCGTGAAGACCTCAAAGGTGCTCCTCGCTTTCGGCGGACGCCTTGCTGACGGCACAACCAACGAAATTGTATATCTGTCGCGCGATATGGGTATAACCTGGAAAAAGGGCGACGACCTGCTCCAGCTTCCCAAATACATGCCAGACACTTACAATGCATCTACCGTTGTAATCAGCCGCACAATGTCGGCGCCCGAACCGGATTACTCCCGCGCCTGGCAGCAGCTGAAGGTCAGGGAGCTCCCCTCGGTGTATGTACGCCGTTCGGCTTCGCGTAAGGCCCGTCAGAACCAGACGTGGGAATGCCCCTACATCTATATGTTTGGCGGAATCAAGGCCGACGGTACTCTTCAGAATGCCATATGGCGCGGCGTAGTGAATCATTTCACCTACCAGCCCATCATCTGATAGTAATCTGTCATAACTGTTACCTCACTCCACTTTTCCCTGATTAAGTGAAAAAGATTCTGCTACTGCTCGCACTCTTCGTTACTCTCGTGCCGTTGAAATCAGCGGCACAAGAAGAGACATACCGCTTCGATATAGGCGGTCAGGTGGGCATGGCCGGATATCTCGGCGATGCTTCGTCGAGCATTTTCTCCAAGCCCGGCGCCTCGTTCGGCGCCTCGTTCCGCTATCTGCCCGATGTAAGATGGGCCATACGCGGTGTGCTTAATGTGGCTTCGCTAAGCGGTGATACCTCGAAAATGGACGATGTGCTCCCCGGATTCGCCAGTTACTCGTTCAAGTCGACCGTCTACGACCTCGGGGGCCGCATCGAGTTCAACTTCTTCAGCTACGGAATAGGGGAGACCTACAAGAAGTTGCGGCGATGGTCGCCTTATCTCACTCTCGGTCTGGGTCTGACCGTGGCCTCATGCGACGGGCAGTCACACGCCGGATTCAATATTCCGATGGGCGCCGGCATCAAATATAAGATACGCGAGCGCTGGAATCTCGGCCTGGAATTCACTATGACAAAAGTGTTTTCCGACCATGTCGACGGTGATCTCGCCGACCTTTATATGATTAAAAGCTCTTTCCTTAAGAATACCGACTGGTATTCCAATATCTCTATATCAGTGACATACGAGTTCGGCAAACGTTGCCCTACATGTCACTATCTTGACTGATAAGCCTCTAACCGATGATCAACCGAAATATGACACCCGACATCGCAAAGCTACCGCGACATGTGGCCATCATCATGGATGGTAATGGCCGCTGGGCTCAGGCACGCGGACTCGACCGCTCTGCAGGCCATGTGGAGGGTGTGACCACAGTGCGCCGCATTACGGAAGCTGCCTCTGAGGCCGGTGTCGGTTATCTGACTCTCTATGCTTTCTCCACTGAAAACTGGAATCGCCCGCAGGATGAAGTTGACGCTCTGATGCATCTGATCGGAGTAGCCATTGAGCGCGAGACTCCCGACCTTATCAAGAATAATGTCCGTCTGGAGATGATCGGCGATTTCGACCGTATGCCCGATGATGCTCTTGAGCGCCTTCACGGCTGCATAAAAGCTACCTCGCATTGCACAGGGCTCTGCCTGATTCTGGCCTTGAGCTATTCGGCTCGCTGGGACCTCTCCAACGCCTCACGCCTGATAGCCCGCGAAGTGGCAGAGGGGAAGCTCTCTGCCGCCGATATCACCGAAGCCACTGTGAAGGCTCATCTCTCCACCGCACCATACCCCGACCCCGATCTGCTTATCCGCACCGGGGGCGATTGCCGCGTGAGCAATTTCCTGCTCTGGGAAATAGCCTACGCCGAACTGAGTTTCACGCCCACCTACTGGCCCGACTATTCCAAAGAGGAATTCTTCAACGATCTGAAAGCCTTCGGCACCAAGGAGCGGCGGTTTGGCCTGACGAGCGCTCAGGTGGCCGAAGGATCTGCATCCCGGCCATCAGATACAGATTCCGGCACAAATAGATAACCAATAGCTTAGACAATATACACCCAACATCACCCATGCGAATTAAGCTGTCACTTGCGTTGCTCTCTCTTCTCGCCGCTTCCTCGCTGATTCAGGCTCAGGAACGCGTCGATACCATATATAATCCCCCGATTGTATATTCGGGCCTCCCTACCAAGTATGAAATCGCCGATATCAAAGTGTCAGGCGCTGACAACTATGAGGATTACATCGTGATCGGATATTCCGGTCTGAAGAAAGGCGACACCATAGAAATTCCAGGCAACGACGTGACATCGGCTGTTAAACGCCTTATGCGTCAGGGACTTTTCGCTCAGGCTCAGGTGATTGTGGATAAAATTGCAGGCAATAAGGTATGGCTGACGCTGAATCTGCGCACTCAGCCGCGCATCTCAGATGTACGCTACACCGGTATGAAGAAGGGTGAACGCGAAGACCTCCAGAAGCGCCTCAACCTGATGAAGGGTAATCAGATAACCCAGAACATCGTAAACCGCGCAACAGATATTACCAAAAAATACTTCAACGAGAAGGGTTTCGGCAATGCCGATGTGAAAATCAACCTTCAGGAAGCCCTCTCGGCCAAAAATGAGATGATTGTCAACATCGACGTCGACAAACACTCCAAGGTGAAGGTACACAAGATATACATCGATGGCAACCAAGTGCTTTCCGACCGTAAGCTCAAGCGCGTCATCAAAAAGACCAACGAGAGCGGCAATCTGCTTAAGCTCTTCAGCCAGAAAAAGTTCGTAGAATCCGACTATCGCGACGACCTCAACCGCATTATCGAGAAATACAATGAGCTCGGCTACCGCGATGCCAAGATTCTCAGCGACAGCGTAGTACCCTACAGCGAAAACAAAGTCGACGTCTACATTGACCTTGAAGAGGGTAAGAAATACTATATCAGCGATATTTCCTGGGTCGGAAACACCATCTACAATACCGACCAGCTCAACTACATCCTCGGCATGAAGCCCGGCGATGTCTACAACCAGAAAGAACTTGACAAACGCCTCTCCACCGACGACGACGCCGTGTCGAGCGCATATATGGACAAGGGTTACCTCTTTTATCAGCTCGTGCCCATCGAAAAGAATATCAAGGGCGACTCAATCGACCTTGAGCTGCGCATGTTCGAAGGTCCGCAGGCAAGAATCAACAAGGTGGTGATCAATGGTAACGACCGCCTGTATGAGAAGGTTGTGCGCCGCGAACTTTATGTTCGTCCCGGCGAGCTTTTCAGCAAGTCGGACCTTGTACGTTCAGCCCGCGAAATCGCACAGACAGGCCATTTCGACCCTGAAACGATGGATCCGCGAGTTGAGCCTAACGAAGAAAACGGTACGGTCGACATCCTCTTCAACCTTACCTCGAAAGCCAACGACCAGATAGAGTTCTCGCTCGGCTGGGGGCAGACCGGCGTCATCGGTAAGATTGCCCTGAAGTTCACCAACTTCTCGATGAAGAATCTGTTTAATCCGAGCTCATACAAGGGCTTAATCCCCCAGGGCGAAGGTCAGACATTTACCATCAGCGCCCAGTCGAATGCTCGCTATTACCAGATGTACTCCGTGTCGTTCCTCGACCCGTGGTTCGGCGGCAAGCGTCCTAACTCGCTGCAGGTTTCGGCCTACTACAGCCGTCAGACCGGTGTGAACTCGTCGTATTACAACAGCAACTGGTCGAACCCCTACCTTTATGGCGGTTACGGCTACGGATATGGTTACGGATCGAGCTACAACGACTATTATACCAACTCCATTCAGAACGCCTACGACCCCAACAAGGTGCTTCAGATGGCCGGTATTACCGTGGGCTTCGGTAAACGTCTGAACTGGCCTGACGACTATTTCACCCTCACTACCGAACTCTCCTACAACTGGTATTACCTCAAAAACTGGGAATATCTGTATTATATGAACAACGGTACGTCGAACGCCCTTGTCATCGGTCTTACCCTCGCACGTAACTCCATCGACAACCCGCTCTATACGCGCCGCGGTTCGCAGTTCTCGCTCAACTTCTCGTTCACTCCGCCGGCTTCGCTCCTCAACGGCAAGAAAGACTGGGAGAAACTTTACAACGAGAATACCACCGAGTCGAAAAAGCAACTCTACAAGTGGATTGAATACTGGAAACTCCGCTTCAAGTCGCGTACATACACCCCGCTTACCGACCCCGACGGAAAATGGACCCTCGTGCTCATGACCCGCGCCGACATCGGTTTGCTCGGCAGCTACAACAACTGGCTCAAGTCGCCCTTCGAGACCTTTTATGTGGGTGGTGACGGTATGAGCGGATCCTACACCTATGCTACTGAAACCATCGCCCTGCGCGGTTATGAAAACGGGTCACTCACTCCGTGGGGCCGTGAGGGTTACGCCTACACGCGCTTCGGTATGGAGCTTCACTTCCCGTTCATGCTCCAGCCTACCACGACCATTTACGGTCTGGCATTCGTAGAAGGCGGTAACGCCTGGACTGAGGTCAAGAAATTCTCACCCTTCGATCTCAAGCGAAGCGCCGGTTTCGGTGTGCGTATCTTCCTCCCGATGGTGGGTATGATGGGTATCGACTGGGCTTATGGTTTCGACAATGTGTTCGGCACCAAGGGCGGCTCCCACTTCCACTTCATCCTGGGCCAGGAGTTCTAAGCTGAAACTTAAACCTTTTCGCCCGCCATTTGTCTTTTCTTTAAAAGACATATCAGGAAATAACATTTTAACAGACAAAACAATGAAAAAACTTCTCATATCCCTCATGATGTTTGCAGGCGTAGCCCTGGCAGGCATGGCTCAGAAGTTCGCTCTGGTCGATATGGAGTATATCCTCAAGAATGTTCCCTCATACGAGATGGCCAATGAGCAGCTCAATCAGCTCTCGCAGCGCTGGCAGAAAGAAGTGGAAGCCAAGAGCACGGAAGCCGACGGCCTCTATAAGCAGTATCTCGCCGACAAGGTGTTCCTCACGGCCGAACAGGCAAAGAAACGCGAGGAAGAGATTGTGGCCAAAGAGAAAGAAGTGACCGAGCTTCGCTATAAATATTTCGGCCCCGAAGGTGAACTCTACAAGAAGCGTCAGACACTGATGAAGCCGATTCAGGACGATGTCTACAATGCCGTGAAGAAGCTTTCGGAGGAGCGCGGCTATCAGGCTATCTTCGACCGCGCCTCGTCGGCCAACATCATCTTCGCCTCACCGCGTATCGACGTCAGCAACGAGGTGCTCAACAAGATGGGCTACGGCCAGTAACCATACCGGCGTTTCGTTCTAATCTGAAAAATCTTATAATCAAATAACAATACTCTTACAAATCAAAATGATCAAGAAAATTCTTCTCGCGCTTGCTGTAGCGCTTCCCGCATGCATGTGGGCACAGGCTCCCAAGTTTGGTGTAGTTGATGTGGAAACTATCATCCCCAAGATGCCGGAATTCAAGGAAGCCCAGACCAAGATCGGCGAGGCCTCGAAAACTTATGAGGCTGAATACGGCAAAATCCAGGAGGAACTCAACAAGAAGATGGCTGAACTGCAGGAACTTGACAAAGACTCCACTACTCTCCAGTCGATCAAGGAGCGCCGCATGCAGGATCTTCAGGAACTCGACAAAAAGGCACAGCAGTTTGCCCAGACCGCTCAGGCCGAACTTCAGCGCCAGCAGGCACAGCTGATGCAGCCCATCCAGGAGAAGGTGATGAACGCTATCAAGACCGTAGGTCAGGAAAACAACTTCACCCTTATTTTCCCCGAAGGCGTTCCCGCATATATGAGCACTGATGTGCAGGATGTCACCGGCCTGGTAAAGACCAAACTCGGCATAACTGAGTAATAAGCTCGGCATTACCGAGGAAAAGTTCGGCATTACCGGGGAAAAACTCGGCATAACTGAGTAATAAGCTCGGCATTACCGAGGAAAAGTTCGGCATTACCGGGGAAAAACTCGGCATTGCTGAGGAAAAGTTCGGCATTACCGAGTAGTAAGATAACCCTTCATCGATTATTTCATCAGGCTCTCGTGATAAAGACGCCCCTGATGAGAATCAAACCGGATAAACGACTCTGATGGCAATTCTGCCGTCGGAGTCGTTAATTTTTAACCCTCAAAAAGCTAAATTTTCAAAAAAAATCCTTATCTTTGTGGTGGAAAATAGCGCCGATACGCTATTTTCGAGCCAATCATTTGACTGGTTGCGCCTTAGGCCTGTTAGCTTTAGCTATGCCGGTAGTAACATCCGGCAAAGTGGGAGGTCAGGCTTAGCGTGTGCAGCCGACATCTTGTTGAAAACAACTTTATTTATGATATCTTTAGGTATTTTCGGTATTGAACCGGCTGTCTTCGCTATCGTCGCCCTGCTGACAGGTGTCGCTCTTGTAGCGCTGGCGATGTGGCTTGCCGGCCTGATTTCCCCCCGATCGTTCAACCCCCAGAAAGGTGAAGCTTACGAGTGCGGTATCCCCACGCGAGGCGAGTCGATGACCCGTTTCCACGTGGGATATTATCTTTTTGCCATCCTCTTTCTGATGTTCGACGTCGAGACAGTGTTTCTCTTCCCCTGGGCTGTTAATCTCAAGGGTATGATTAATAACCCTGAAATCGGTGGGGCAGGAGTAGGCGCTGTAGCCGTATTTTTTGCCATCTTGGTGCTGGGCCTCGTCTATGCCTGGCGGAAAGGAGCACTCGAATGGAAATGAAGGAAGTGACCACAAAGTCGATGCCCTACGAGGCATGGAAAGACAACGAATATATCGAGAAGCTCGTTGAGGAACTTCGCAACAACGGTACAAACGTGATCGTCGGTTCGCTCGACAAGCTTATAAACTGGGGCCGAAGCAACTCGATCTGGCCTCTTACGTTCGCTACCAGCTGCTGCGGCATCGAGTTCGTATCGCTGGGCGCCGCACGCTTCGATATGGCCCGCTTCGGATGGGAAGTTGCCCGTTCGTCGCCCCGTCAGGCCGACTTCATGATGGTGGCCGGTACGATTGTCAACCGTATGGCTCCCGTGTTCCGCCGCCTTTATGACCAGCTTGCCGAGCCGAAATACGTAATCGCCTGCGGAAGCTGCGCCATCTCCGGCGGACCGTTCCGCAAATCGTACCATGTGGCCAAAGGCATCGAAGATATCGTCCCAGTTGACGTGTTTGTGCCCGGGTGTCCTCCGCGTCCCGAAGCTATGATTTACGGCATCATGCAGCTCTCGCGCAAGATGAAAGTAGAGCGCTTCTTCGGCGGCGTCAACCGCAAGGAAGACCGTAAGAAATATCTGGCAGAGCATCCCACCGAAGAGATCTGATCTCCCGGATAAAAGTAAAACAGCAACCATTTATCATATCATATTTATATGGCTGAATTGCAGGAAAAGATTGCAACAAAATTCCCGGAAGCCACATTCACCGAAGGCGATGTGCTGATGGTCAATATACCCGACGCTCAGCTTCACTCGCTGGTGAAAAGTCTGCGCGACGATTTTGGGTGCGATTACCTCATCACTATCGTCGGAATGGACTGGCAGACCTCAATGGGATGCATCTACTATCTGACCTCAACCGAGACCAAGCAGCTCATCAGCGTAAAGGCTGAAACTACCGACCGCGAGAAACCTATGCTTCACAGCATTGCCGACCTCTATCGCATCGCCGGCATCTTCGAGCGTGAAGTCTACGATTTCTATGGCATCATCTTCATCGGCAACCCCGATATGCGCCGCCTCTTCCTCGATATCGACTGGGAAGGCTATCCGCTGCGCAAAGATTATGATATCGACAACCCCAAAAACGCCGTCAGCACCCGCAACGAGCGTCAGAGCGACATGACCAATACCTGGGTTGAGCTCCCCGACGGGACAGTCGAGAAAAAGGAAGTGGCAGTGTTTGCTCCCGATGACTTCGTGGTCAACATCGGCCCGCAGCACCCTGCGACTCACGGTGTGCTCCGTTTCCGTACGTCGGTCGATGGTGAAACCATCAAGAAAATCGACGTCTACATGGGTTATATCCACCGCGGTGTCGAGAAACTTTGCGAAGATCTGACTTACGGCCAGAGCCTCCATTTCATGGACCGTCTCGACTATTTCTCGGCCCATAACTACCATCATGGCGTTTGCCTCTGCATCGAAAAGGCTGCCGGCATCGAGGTGCCTGAACGCGCCCGCGTAATCCGCATCCTCATGGATGAGCTTTCGCGTATCGCTTCCCATTGCCTCTTCATGGGTACATTCTGTATGGACCTTGGCGCCACCACGATGCTCTTCTATACACTGCGTGTGCGCGAACAGATCCTCGACATCATGGAGCGCACATGTGGTGCCCGCATGACGTTCAACTACGACTGCATCGGCGGCGTAATGCAGGATCTCGACAAGGACTTTGTAAAAGATGTCCACGCTCTTCTCGATACTCTCGACAAGAATGTGGCCGAATATAAGAAAATTTTTACCGGCAACGTCATCGCTCGCAACCGTATGATCGGTGTGGGAGTGCTTTCGCGCGAAGACGCCATCTCGGCCGGCATCACCGGTCCTGCCGGACGAGCATCGGGCTGGGCATGCGACGTGCGCAAGACTCATCCCTACAGCGGCTATGAAAAGCTCAAATTTGAGCAAGTGGTCCGCACAGAAGGCGACTCTATGGCTCGCTTTGAAAACCGTCTCGACGAGGTGCTCCAGAGCAAGGGTATCATCGAGCAGCTTATCGACTGCATCCCCGAAGGCGAGTATCTGGCCAAAGTGCCCAGAGTGCTCAAGCTCCCTGTCGGACGCTGGTTCCAGCTGGTTGAGGGATGTCGCGGCGTGTTCGGTGTATATATCGAAAGCGACGGCAACACGAAGCCATACCGCATGAAGTTCGCTACCCCCAGCCTTAACGCTGCCGCCGTAGTCGACCATCTTACGCGCGGTCAGAAAATCGCTGACCTTATCACCATCGGTGGCTCAATGGACTACATTGTGCCTGACATGGACCGCTAACCGATCGTCACAAAGCAATCTGCCAAGGTCCTGACCGGCTCTGTGGAGCCTGAAGGCCTGAAGCAAAAGAAGAAGATAAATTTGCTATTCATCAAATATTGTTATGGATAACTACACCATAGATAATTTCCATACTTTCTCCGCCTGGTTCGACGGGCTGCTCAACAACTTCATGCCATCGTGGCTCGCCACCACCATCGAGTGCTTGCTCGTGGGTGTGGGTCTGCTGCTGGTTTACGCTTTGCTGGCGCTCTTTTACATCCTCTACGAGCGTAAGATCTGTGCATGGTTCCAGTGCCGTCTGGGCCCGAACCGCGTAGGTCCCTGGGGCTTGCTCCAGAGTATGGCCGACGCCGTTAAGATGCTTATCAAGGAGCTTATCTCGCTGAAACACATTGATAAATTCCTGTTTGCTCTGGCTCCCTACCTCGTCATCATCGCCTCGATGCTCTGCTTCGCAGTGCTTCCCTGGGGAAATGGGCTACAGATTCTCGATTTCAACATCGGCATCTTCTTCCTGCTGGCGTGCTCCTCAATCGGTGTGCTTGGTATCCTGCTCGCAGGTTGGTCGTCGAACAATAAGTTCACCCTTATCGGCGCCCTCCGTTCCGGCGCCCAGATGGTAAGCTACGAGCTTTCCGTTGGCTTGTCAATCCTGACAATGGTAGCTTTCGCCGGCACGATGGATGTAACGAAAATTGTTGAAGCTCAGGCTGACCACTGGTTCATCTTCTCGGCTCATATCCCTGCCCTCATAGCTTTCGTAATCTACATGATTGCCGGTACGGCTGAGACGAACCGTGGCCCGTTCGACCTTCCCGAGGCTGAGAGCGAGCTGACAGCCGGATACCATACTGAATATTCCGGTATCCATTTCGGCTTCTTCTATCTTGCAGAATACCTTAACCTCTTCATCGTGTCGGGCGTGGCCGCTCTGATGTTCTTCGGCGGATGGATGCCTTTCCGCGTTGCCGGATGGGACGGATTCAACGAAATCATGGGCTATATCCCCTCGGTGGTATGGTTCCTTCTCAAAGCGTTCGTCCTTTCGTTCATCATTATCTGGTTCAAGTGGACTTATCCGCGTCTGCGTATCGACCAGCTGCTCTCGTTGGAGTGGAAATACCTGCTTCCCATCAACCTGTTCAACCTCGTGCTGATGGTGCTGATCGTATGGCAGGGATGGTACCTCGGAGCAAACTAATCATCAGGCGAACGACTGAAACTTACAGCTACTGAGTGTTTAAAACTCAAAAGCTTAATAACTTAGAATAAAACACAACACAATACAACCCCTCATCACAATGAGCGATAAATTCGGAAAAATTGCGCAGGTGATCGGCCCGGTGGTCGACGTTAGTTTCGACGACGCCAGCATCCTTCCCCCGATCTACACTGCCCTGAAAGTGGACCGCGAAGACGGCACACAGCTTATTCTCGAAGTGGAGCAGCACATCGGTGAAGACACCGTGCGCTGCGTGGCCATGGAAAGTACCGACGGACTGCGTCGCGGCCTCCGCGTCGACAACCTTGAGCACCCGATTGCCGTACCTACCGGCGAGCAGGTGAAAGGCCGTCTGCTCAATGTGATCGGCGATGCCATCGACCACCTTCCCGACCTTAACCGCGAGAATCTGCGTCCGATTCATCAGCCTGCACCCGAGTTCGAAGACCTCACCATCGGTACCGAAATCCTTTATACCGGTATCAAGGTGATCGACCTTCTCGAGCCCTACAGCAAGGGTGGTAAGATCGGTCTGTTCGGTGGTGCCGGTGTAGGTAAGACCGTGCTTATCATGGAGCTTATCAACAACATTGCCAAGGGCCACAACGGATTCTCGGTATTTACCGGCGTCGGCGAACGTACGCGTGAGGGTAACGACCTTCTGCGCGAGATGATTGAGAGCGGCGTAATGAAATACGGTGAGAAATTCCGCGAGGGGATGGAGAAAGGGGAGTGGAACCTTGGCGATGTCGACATGAAGGAAGTGGCACAGTCGCAGGCTGCACTTGTGTTCGGTCAGATGAATGAACCCCCGGGTGCCCGTCTGCGTGTGGCTCTTACCGGCCTTACTGTAGCAGAGCAGTTCCGCGATCAGGACGGCGGCGGTAAGGATATTCTTCTGTTCATCGACAATATCTTCCGTTTCACCCAGGCTGGTTCGGAGGTATCGGCACTTTTGGGCCGTATGCCGTCGGCCGTAGGTTATCAGCCTACACTGGCCTCGGAAATGGGTATGCTACAGGAGCGTATCACCTCAACAAAGAATGGTTCGATCACCTCGGTTCAGGCCATTTATGTACCTGCCGATGACCTTACTGACCCGGCTCCTGCCACTACCTTCAGCTTCCTTGATGCCACCACGGTGCTTTCCCGTAAGATTTCCGAGCTTGGTATTTACCCGGCTGTTGACCCGCTGGAATCCACTTCGCGAATCCTTGACCCGAACATCATCGGCGAAGAGCATTACAATGTGGCTCAGGCTGTAAAGCAGCTTCTGCAGAAATACAACGAACTTCAGGATATTATCGCCATCCTCGGTGTGGACGAACTCTCGGATGAGGACAAACTGGTTGTGGCCCGTGCACGCCGCGCCCAGCGCTTCCTTTCGCAGCCGTTCCATGTGGCCGAGCAGTTCACCGGTCTGCCAGGTGTGATGGTTCCCCTGAGCGAAACTATCCGCGGTTTCAAGATGATTCTCTCCGGCGAGATGGACGAATATCCCGAACAGGCATTCCTCAACGTCGGCACTATCGACGAGGCCATTGCTAAGGGTAAGAAACTGCTTGCCGAGGTGAAATAATCATCGCCAACGGAACGAATGAGGCCGGGTGACCCAATCTCCCTCTCAGCCTCGTAAAACTAAAGTAAACAACAGATTTTTCAATACGCCATGACACTGAAAATCATATCTGCCGAGAAAATCGTCTACGAAGGCGAGGTGGAGATGGTGACGCTCCCAGGCGAAAAGGGACTTTTCACCGTTCTTCCACACCACGCATCGCTGATTTCCACGCTATTGCCCGGAAAAATCAGTTATCGCGCCGGTGACGAGCTTCACAGCAATCAGATTGGTGGTGGTATCGTATCCGTCGACCGCGATGTGGTATCAGTATGTGTCTATTGATTAATCATAATATAAAAGGAACAATTCCCATCCAAATGAAACGTATCCTCCTGATATTCTCACTTTTGATCGCTTTCGCCTGGGGCTCACGCGCCTATGCGGAGGCTGACAAAGCCGTGAGCGAGGTTAAAGCCGAGCTGGCTGTGACCGAAGATGCTGCCAAGCAGGAAGAGCCGACCCTCAAGGAGACTATTTTCGAACACCTTGGCGACGCTTATGGCTGGGAGGTTCCTTTCAACCACCACAAGCGCATCCCTCTGCCGATAATCGTGGTAGCGAGCGACGGAGTGCATGTGTTCTCATCGTCGCGTCTGGAACATGGCGCCGTATATACCGATGGCGATGTGACCTTCAAGATTGCTACAGAAGGCGACTACAAAGGTAAAGTGGTGGAGATTACTCCCGACGGCAAGGAAATCAAGCCGTGGGATATTTCGATTACTAAAAATGTGTGCGCCATCTTCATCGCATGCATCATAGTGCTGGCCTGCTGCATGATGCTGGCGCGCTGGCACAGGAAGAATCCGTATAAAGCTCCGCGTAAGGGCCTGGGTGCTTTCGAGGCATTGGTCGATTTCATCTATGTAGGTGTTATCAAATCGACGCTGAAAGAAAACGCGCCCAAATTCGCTCCCTATCTGCTGACGGTGTTCATGTTCATCTTCTTCATGAATCTCCTTGGTCTGATAGTGGTATTCCCCGGCGGCGCTAACGTGACGGGCAACATTGCCGTGACGCTCGTTCTGGCATTGATGACCTTCTTTATGACCAATGTCTTCGGCACAAAGCATTACTGGAAAGAGATATTCTGGCCGGATGTGCCTCTGTGGCTGAAGTTCCCTATACCCATCATGCAGATTATCGAGATCTTCGGTATCTTCACCAAACCGGCGGCTCTGACGGTCCGTCTGTTTGCCAACATGATGGGTGGCCACATGATAGTGCTGGTGCTGACCCTGCTGATCTTCATCTTCGGCGCTATGGGTTATGCCGTAGCCTCAAGTACGGCTGTGGTGTCGGTGCTTTTCTCGGTGTTCATGCTCCTGATTGATGTGCTGGTCAGCTTCATACAGGCGTATGTGTTCACCATGCTGTCGACCATCTTTATATCTCTCGCTCAGGAAAAAGGCCATGAGGCTCACGAAGAAGCCCATGAGGCCGCAAAATAAGAATCAACAAACAAAAATCTATAAATTTAAAACTTTACAACTATGTTAGGATTGATTTTAGCAGCAGAAGCTCTCGTAGGTCTTGGCGCATCGATTGGCGCAGGTATCGCCGCTATCGCCGCCGGTTTCGGTATCGGTAAGATCGGTTCCTCGGCCATGGAAGCTATCGCCCGTCAGCCCGAAGCTGCCGGCGACATCCGCTCCAACATGATCGTGATCGCAGCCCTCGTGGAAGGTGTTGCCCTCTTCGCTGTGATTGTGTGCGTTCTTGCCCTGTTCGTCTAAATCCTGCATCAGTATAGCTATAACTTCTACCTCCCTCACGGTTTGCCCGGCCAAACAGGCCGAGCAAATCCTCAGGAGCGGGGGAGAGGTGATAAAGCAACTACCGACGCATCAGGATTTGCAAAATTTGCCTTAAGATGATGCTTATCCCGTGGCTGGGAATCCAAGCCGTGGGGATGATGCTGAAATCCGGCGTTCCGTTTTATCAAAACAAACCCTAAAAAGGAATATGGAACTTTTTAAAGTTGATTTCGGACTGACTATCTGGATGTTTGTGGCATTCGCGATTCTGCTGTTCATACTGTGGAAATTCGCATGGCCCGCTATACTCAAAGGTATGGAAAATCGTGCCGACCTCATCGACAAAGGCGTGGAGTATGCCCAGAATGCCAAACAGACGCTCGACCAGGCTCAGGCCGAATCGCAGAAATTCCTCGATGAAGCCCGTCGCCAGCAGGCCGACATCATCGCCGAGGCAAACAAGATGAAATCGCAAATTGTGGAAGAAGCTCACAACGAGGCCAAGAAAGAGGCCCAGAAGGTGATCGACGCCGCCCGACTCTCTATAGAGCAGAGCCGCAAGGAAGCCGAAAAGAGCCTTCGCGACGAAGTGAGCCGTTATGCTCTGGCTATCGCTGATCAGGTGACACGTCAGCAGCTTAAGGACGACAAGGCCCAGCAGAAGCTGGTCGACTCGCTCCTGGATGAAATGGAGACCAAAAACTAATCTGCCGCAACAATGAACGAAGGTTTGATTCCACGGCGCTACGCTAAGGCACTGCTCAAATTCGCTGTTGAAAAAGGAGCTGATGCCCGGATGTACGACCTTGCCCGCAATCTGCGTGCAAGTTTCGAGGCCAATCCGGAGCTCGATGCCACATTGGCCAACCCCTTCATCCCTGCCGACAGCAAGATCAATCTGCTGACAGTGGCAGCCGGAGCCAAGGCCGACGACAGCGTCTATGCAGATTTCCTCAAATTGCTTAAGAACAATGACCGACTGCCCATAGCCCGAGCCATTGCTCTGGCTTATATCGACGACTACCGCAAATCCAAGGACATCTATCCGGTGGAGGTGGCAGCGGCAGCTGCGATGGCTCCGGCCGAGGAAGAGCGCCTCAAGAAGATAATCCTCTCACACCTCAACGGTGGCAAGATGGAATACACCTTCAAAATTGACCCGCAGCTAATCGGCGGTTTCACAGTCAACATCGGTTCGCAAAAACTCGATGCATCGGTTAAAAATGAACTCAAACAGCTTCATCTGAAGCTGCTCGGATAAAATCTCTCACCATCTCTCCTAATCCGACACCATTGGGGCTTGCCCCGGATGCCGATTAGAATCTCTCTAAAAAGAAACTACAACACTTCACTCTCACACAAACCATAAAGAATGATTAATCCAAGCGAGATTTCAGAAGTTTTAAAACAGCAGCTCGAAAGCGTCAACCGCACGGTAGCTTTTGAGGAAGTTGGTACGGTTCTGGAAGTAGGCGATGGCGTGGCCCATGTCTACGGTCTTGACAATGTATGCGCCAATGAGCTGGTGGAGTTTGAAAACGGCGTGAAAGGCGTGGCTCTGAACCTTGAGGAAAGCAACGTTGGTGTGATTCTGCTCAACGATGTTAACAAGGTTACGGAAAATATGTCGGTGCGTCGCACAGGCGAAATCGCTTCTATTCCCGTGGGCGAGGGAGTGTTTGGCCGTGTGATCAATATCCTCGGCGAGCCTATCGACGGTCGCGGACCTATCGACGGCGAGCGCGTGCTGATGCCTCTGGAGCGTAAAGCACCCGGCGTAATTTTCCGTCAGCCTGTGAATCAGCCTCTGCAGACAGGTATCAAGGCTGTCGACTCGATGGTGCCCATCGGCCGCGGACAGCGCGAACTTATCATCGGCGACCGCCAGATCGGTAAGACGGCTATCGCCATCGACACCATCATCAACCAACGCCAGAACTTCGAAGCCGGACACCCCGTATACTGTATCTACGTGGCTATCGGCCAGAAAGCCTCATCGGTGGCTGCAACTGTGGAAACCCTGCGTCAGCATGGCGCACTCGATTATACTTGTGTGGTAGCAGCCACGGCGTCCGACTCGGCAGCCATGCGCTACTATTCGCCTTTTGCCGGCGTGGCCATCGGCGAATATATCCGCGACACTGGCCGCGACGCCCTGATCGTCTACGATGACCTCTCGAAGCAGGCTGTGGCCTATCGCGAAATCTCGCTGATTCTGAAGCGCCCTTCGGGCCGCGAGGCATACCCCGGCGATATTTTCTATCTCCATTCGCGTCTGCTTGAGCGTGCTGCCAAGATTATCGACAACCAGGAAGTGGCATCGAAGATGAATGATCTTCCCGCCGTGTTGAAAGATAAAGTCAAAGGCGGCGGCTCGCTGACAGCCCTCCCCATAATCGAGACTCAGGCCGGCGACGTTTCGGCCTATATTCCGACCAACGTTATCTCCATCACCGACGGTCAGATTTATCTGGAGACAGCGCTGTTCAACCGCGGTATCCGTCCCGCTATCAATGTAGGTATCTCCGTATCGCGTGTGGGCGGTAACGCTCAGATCAAGTCGATGAAGAAGGTGGCCGGTACGCTGAAAATCGACCAGGCTCAGTTCCGCGAGTTGGAATCCTTTACCAAGTTCGGTGGCGATATCGACCCTGTAACCGCCCGCGTCATCGACCGAGGCCGCAAGAACGAACGCCTGCTCATCCAGCCTCAGTATAAGCCCTGGAAGGTGGAAGACGAGGTAGCAGTGATCTACTGCGGCGTTAACGGTCTGCTCGGCAATGTACCCGTAGAAAAAGTGGCTGAATTTGAGGAGGCGCTGCTGCAGCTTCTCCGCGCCAAATATCAGGGCGACGTGCTCGATGTGATCAAAGCCGGCAAACTTACCGACGACTGCACGGCCAAACTGACCGAGGTTGCCAAGGAAGTAGCCGCCCGCTACAACTGATCGCTCTCAGCCACAATCTAATAGCAGTAAGCTATAATTGAATAGCCGTAAGCTATAAATAAAGAAACGAATAAACAGATAATACATCCGCTTAACCAATGGCAACTTTAAGGGAACTCAAAGGAAGAATCGGCTCAGTGGCGTCGTCGGAAAAGATTACCGGCGCCATGAAGATGATCTCTTCCGCGAAAATGCACAAGGCCGAACTGGCTCTGAAGCAGCTTCGCCCCTACCGCGACCAGATTGAGACTATCATCGCCAATCTGCTCGGATCTGACGCTGTGTTCTCCTCACCCCTGATGGAGTCGCGCCCCGTAAACAAGGTTGCTGTGGTGGTGTTCGGCTCGGACGATGGCCTTTGCGGCGCCTACAATGTTAATATCTTCAAGGCTCTGCTTGCCCACATCGCGGTGATTCGCCAGAAATATGGTCAGGACGTGGAGATTACAATCGTCCCCGTAGGCTCCAAGATGGGCAAAGCCGCTGGAAAGATCGCCGGAGGCACCATTTTGGTTGTCAAACCCGAGGGAGTTGACTCCAAGAGCACTGATACTCGCGTCCGCGACTTCACCTGGCTGATGCGCGATAGCTTTGTGAACGCTGTATACGACCGCGTCGACCTTCTCTATATGTCGTTCAAGAGTGTAAGCCGTCAGCGTCTGGAAAGCCGCACTCTGCTGCCTATCACATACGACGAATTCGCCACTGCAGAAAGTGCCGGCGCCGGCCGCCCTTACATCTTCGAACCCTCGCCCGAAAGGATCTTTACCGAGGTGCTCCCGATGTATCTGCTGGCCGTAGTGCAGGATGTATTTACCGAAAACCGCGCATCCGAACAGGCGGCGCGCGTCATGGCGATGCAAAGCGCCAACGACAACGCCAAGAAGCTCCACGACCAGCTGCAGCTCGAGTTCAACAAGCTCCGCCAGCAGGCCATCACCACCGAACTGCTCGATATACTCGGCGGTCAGGTGAAATAAATCTGAAAAGAAAAAAGAATCATAAAAATGGGTAGTGTAAAAGACTATTTTTCATCTTTGGGTAAAGGCATTTCGAGCCTCGTAAAAGGTCTCGAAGTGACGGGAAAAGAATTTGTGACCCCCAAAATTACCGAAAGATATCCCGAAAACCGCGACCACATGAATGTGTCGCAGCGATTCCGCGCATGCCTTGAGTTCGTCTACGATGAGGAAGGCAATCACAAATGTATCGCCTGCGGAAGCTGCGAACGCATGTGCCCCAACGGTACAATTGCCGTTGAGACCAAAATGGTGGACACCTGGGACGGGAAAAAGAAGAAAAAACTTGACCGTTATTTCTACGACCTCGGCAGCTGTACGTTCTGCCAGCTCTGTGTGCAGGTTTGCCCGACGCATGCCATCCGCTTCAACAATGATTTCGAGCAGGCCGTGTTCGAGCGTTCAAAACTCCTTAAGCAGCTCAATTACCTGCCTGAGAAACCCGAACCTCAGCCCACTCCCGAGCAGATAGCGAAGTTTGAAGCCGAAAAGCAGGCTAAGATTGAGGCAGCAAAGGCCGCTGCAGCAGCCAAGAAGGCCGCTGAGGCTGCTGCAGGTGCAGAACCCGCAGTAGAGGTTGACGAGAAGGCCAAGAAAGCCCTTGAGGCTGCCGCAGGCGA